>OEQQ01000049.1_pt1 | contig 35375 bp, 23 predicted proteins | sample 1539741 | NCBI WGS metagenome assembly OEQQ01 (sample SAMEA3891876, study PRJEB23780) | metagenome | biome: terrestrial biome; feature: animal house; material: Caecal content | place: Italy | collected 2015-05-05
GCTGCGCCCGGGGAAGGGAAGGGAAAGGGCCTGGTGGAACCGGGAGTTTTCCGTTCTCCCCTGGGAGGACAGGGAGCTGTCCCTGCCCGACCTGGCGGCAGTCTGGAGAAGAAAAGCAAAACCTTACCGGCGGTTTGGGAGACCGTTTCTGGGGGCACTGCTGGGAGCGGGAATCGCGGCCGCCGCGATCCGGGGAATTACGGTACAGCTTCCGGACAGCGTATATTTCAACCGTGGACTGACCGAATACCGGAAGGAAGAAGACGAGGTTTTCCTGGATCTGGAGCAGGTACCGGAGGACTTCAACAGCCTGGTCATCGGCTATGAAGGGCCGGATACGGGGATGTACTGCTTCTCCGGAAACATCGTGACCATGGAGTGGATCCGGAATGTGGCCGGCTATGGATTTCTGGGGATGGAGGCGGCGTTGATTCTCGCCGCGGCCGCGGTTTTGCTGATCCCGCAGGGACGGGGTTCAGGACGAGAGCATGTTTGAACGGAGGAAGCGATGCGCGTTTTAATCGTCAATAAGTTTCTGTATCCCAACGGCGGGTCGGAAACCTATATTTTTGAAATCGGAAAAATGTTAAAGCGGATGGGCCACGAAGTGGAGTATTTCGGGATGGAGCACGAAGGGCGCATCGTGGGAAACCGCGCGGAGAGCTATACTTCCGATATGGACTTTCATGGGAGCGGGCCGGCGAGGTTTCTGTATCCGTTCCGGATCGTTTATTCCGCGGAGGCTGCCCGGAAGATCCGGAAGGTTCTGGAAGATTTCCGGCCGGACGCGGTACACGTGAATAACTTCAACTTTCAGCTCACGCCGTCCATACTTTATGAAGTGCGAAGATTTGAAAAGAGGAGCGGCAGGCGGATCCGGATCGTATTCACCGCCCATGACTATCAGCTGGTCTGCCCCAATCATCTGATGCAGCGCGCCGACGGGACGCTGTGCGGCGAATGCCTGAAAGGGAGCGCGTGGAACTGCGCGAAATACGGTTGCATCCACGGCTCGAAAGCGAAAAGCCTGCTGGGAAGCCTGGAAGGATGGCTTTACAGGCATCTGCGCGCTTACAGGATGTTCGATGCCGTGATCTGCCCCAGCCATTTTATGAAGAGCCGGCTGGATTCCCATCCGGATCTGAAGGGGAAAACGGTGGTGATGCACAACTTTGTGGACCCGAAAGAGGGAAAAGCGGTCGAAAAAGAAGATTATGTTTTATATTTCGGGCGTTACTGTGAGGAAAAAGGGACGGACGTTCTGCTGGAGGTTTGCCGAAAACTGCCGGAGATCCGTTTCGTATTCGCGGGGGGAGGCCCTCTTGAGGACCGGGTGAACGCCGTCAAAAACGTGGAGAACAGGGGGTTTTTGAGCGGAGAGGAACTGATAAGGACCATCGCTGCGGCGCGCCTTTTCGTTTTCCCGTCCAGATGGTATGAAAACTGCCCCTTTGCCGTGATGGAATCCCAGATTTATGGGACGCCGGTGCTCGCGTCGGATCTGGGCGGAACGCCCGAGCTGATCCGGGAAGGGGAAACCGGAGAACTGTATGCGGGAGAGGACGGGGATGCGCTGAAGGAGAAGCTACTGCGCCTCTGGCAGGATAAGGGGCTGCTGGAGCGCTATGCCCGGGAGTGCGGAAACGTGCATTTTGATACCGCGGAAGAATATTGCCGTAAACTGGTGGAAATTTATCGGAAATAATCGGGAAAGATATGGTATAATACCAACGACAGATCAGAAAAGCTGAGGAAAGAAATTATGGGAAGAAGAACGCTGTATGGAACGGTTATCGTGACCTATCGGTGCAATGCCAGATGCAACATGTGCGATTGCTTTAAGGATCCGACACGGCCGGAAGAAGAGATCACCCTGGACGATATCAAAAAGCTGCCGGAGATGGCCTTTACCAATATTACGGGCGGGGAACCCTTTATTCGGAAGGATATTCCGGATATCGTGAGGGAGCTCTATAAAAAGTCCGACCGCATCGTTATTTCCACAAACGGTTATTTTACGGACCGGATTATCGCGCTCTGCAGGGAGTTTCCAAAGGTCGGAATCCGGATCAGCATCGAAGGGCTTCAAGAGACCAACGACAAAATCAGGGGGATTCCGGACGGTTTTAACCGGGGATATACGACGCTGAAAACGCTGGTGGAAATGGGACATCCGGACGTGGGATTCGGCATGACCGTGCAGGACATGAATTGCGAGGATCTGGTTCCTCTTTACAACATCGCCAACGATATGGGGATGGAATTCGCTACGGCTACCCTGCACAATTCATTCTATTTCCGGAAGACGGATAACAGGATCGATGATAAACTGAAAGTATCTCAGAATTTTGAAAAGCTGATCAATGAGCTGCTTAAGAGCAATTCCCCCAAAAAGTGGTTTCGTGCCTATTTCAACCACGGGCTGATCAATTATATTTACGGCAATAAGCGTCTGCTCCCCTGCGATATGTCCAGAAACGCGTTCTTTATCGATCCGTTCTGCGACGTGATCCCCTGCAACGGCATGGAGAAAAAGGCAGTGATGGGCAATCTGCGCGATCAGAGCTGGGACGAGCTGTGGAATTCCGAACAGGCGCAGCAGGTGAGGGAGTGTACGAGAAAATGCGACAGGAACTGCTGGATGATCGGAAGCGCCTCCCCGGCCATGCACAAATATATCTGGGTGCCCGGCTGGTGGGTGATCAAACACAAGTTTTTAAAGGGCGGGAAATACAGCCTGAAGGAGAATAAATTCATTCCGGAAGCGCGGGAAGAAAAGGAAAAATGAAGGATAAGATCAAAGCGGTTCTGGCGGACTGCGCCTATCGCATTCATGGAAGAGAAAAAGGCATCGAAGTGATGTCCATCGACGAAACGCTGGATGAGCTTTTGCGGACGGAAAAGAGCCTCGTCCGGTTCGGGGACGGCGAAATCGTGATGATCCGGGGAAGGAGCCTGTATTTTCAAAAACAGATGCCCGAGCTGTCCAGGCGGCTTTCGGAAATCCTGGCGTACAGGGAAGAGGAGCTGATGGTGGCGATACCGGACATTTTTCAGGGGCTTTCCCAATATCGAAAGAGCGGGCAGCGATTCTGGAAAGATCACCTTCTGCTTTTCCGGGACGTATATCGGGAATGCTGCGATCCGGGGAGAAGATACGGAAACGCATATGTTTCCAGGCCCTATTTCAATTATGAGGACCGGGAAAAATCCGGAGAATGGTTTTCCAAAATCCGGAAGCTGTGGGAAGGAAAAGATATCATCGTAACGGAGGGGGTCGGAACCCATAACGGCGTTGGAAACGATCTGCTTGACGGCGCGGCCCGGATCCGCAGGATTTTGTGCCCTGCGCAGGATGCCGGCGAAAGGCTCGACGAGATCCGCAGCGCCTGCCTGGAGATGCCGGAAGACTGCCTGTATTTGCTCTCTCTGGGGCCGGCGGCAAAGCTGCTGGCACAGGACCTGTTTCACAGCGGCAGAAGGGTGATCGATATCGGCAATCTGGATATGGAGTACGAATGGTACCTTCAGGGCGCGACGGAAAAAGTGAAGCTCAAAAAGCATTCCGTAATCGGCAGGAAGGCCAATCTGGAAGCGGGATACGACCGGTACTGGCAGGAAGTGGTACGGGAGATCGGGTAGTTACAATTATAAATATTTTACAAGTGAAAGGGGCTCGTAATGCTGAAACAATTGAACTATATTTTTTCCGGCAGGGATAAGGTAAAGATGATATTTATTCTGGTTGGAATTGTGATAGGGAGCTTTCTGGAACTGATGGGAGTCGCTATTTTTACACCGTTTATGAATGTTCTTATGAATCCTGAGTCGATTCAGGAAAAGTGGTATTTAAAGGGCATTTATGATTATTTTTCGTTTCGTTCATCCGATTATTTTCTGGCTGCGCTGACAGGAAGCATTATTTTTGTATATGTATTTAAGAATGTGTTTTTGGCGATGCAAAAGAACTGGATTTATAAATTTTCTTATGGAATTCAGTTGAAAATTTCTACGAAGCTATTGAAAACTTATATTCAGGAACCATATACATTTCATTTAAACCACAATATTGCGATACTGCAAAGAAGTTTGCAGGAGGATACGGATCTGTTCACGAAAGGTATTATTCATGTGATGGAGCTGGTAGCAGAAATTGCAGTTTGTGGGACTCTTGGCGTATATTTATTTATGACGAGCAAGTCTATTGCAATCACTGTAGTAGCGCTGCTTTTGTGCAGTCTTTTGATATTTACAACTATCTCCAGAAATTTTTCTAAAAATCTTGGTAAGCAGTGTCAAACCTATAAGGCGAATCTGTATCAATGGGTGAATCAATCCCTGGGAGGGATCAAGGAACTGAAGATTTTGAACAGGGAAGATTTTTTTATTAACGCTTACCAGGGGAATTACAAAAAATATGTGCATGGATTGAGAATCAGCCGGTTAATTGCTACATTACCCAAATATTTTGTAGAATCCGTATGTATGACGGGGTTGCTGTTGGCTGTACTGATTAAAATGTTCTGGGGACAGAGGGATGATTTCACAACCTTTATTCCTCAATTAACGGTATTCGCGGTAGCGGCATTCCGGCTGCTCCCTTCCGTGGGAAAAATCAACGAGCATGTGGCGGACATCCTGTACTCGCTGCCGTCCCTGGATTTGATTTACCACGATCTGAAGGCGATTGAGGAAGAGCCGGAAGCGAAAATCAGAGAGGAGATGGACTGGAACTTTGAACGGGCAATTTCCGTATCCAACGTCTGTTATCATTATCCGGATGCGGAGGAGATGGTGATCGACAGGGCGTCTTTCGCGATCCCCAAAGGAAAGACGGTGGCGTTCATCGGCCCTTCCGGAGCGGGTAAAACCACGATGGTGGATATTATCCTGGGGCTCCTGCAGCCCCAGTACGGGAAGGTGCTGGCGGATGATCTGAATATTCATAAGCATCCTTATGTATGGCAGAAAGAACTGGGTTACATACCTCAGGTGATCTATTTGTCCGACGATACGATCAGAAATAACATCGCGTTTGGAGTCGAACCGGATCAAATCGATGAACGCGCTGTGGAACAGGCATTGAGGAAAGCTCAGTTATACGAATTCATAGAAAATCTTCCGGATGGCCTGGACACCGTGGTAGGGGACCGCGGCGTTCGCCTTTCCGGCGGACAAAGGCAGAGGATCGGCATCGCCAGAGCCCTGTACCACGATCCGGAAGTGCTGGTTTTGGACGAGGCGACTTCCGCACTGGATAATGAAACGGAAGCGGCGGTCATGGAAGCCATCGACAATCTGCAGGGGACGAAGACAATTTTGATCATCGCCCACAGGCTGACCACCATTCGAAACGTGGATCTGATCTATGAGGTGGCGGACGGAAAGGTGCTGCCGAAAGCCAAGGAAGAAGTATTTCCGGAAATGAAGGAGGGTAAGAAGCAGGGATGAAGATCGTATTTGTAGTTCCGGATATGGCGGGAGGGGGATCGGAACGCGTTATTTCCCTGCTGGCCAACGAATTCGTGAAGAGAGGAATTTCAACGGCGATCCTTTCTTTTGCGGGACACCAGCAGGCTTATCCGCTGGATCCGAAAGTGGAGACGGTGAGCGCGGGAGATGCTTCCGGCGGGAGCATGAAGGTCCGTCTGAAACGTCTGGCGTTTATGCGGGATTATTTCCGGAAAAACAGGGACTGCACCATCTTCTCCTTCAGCACATATGGGACGGGGTTCGTTGTTTTGTCCACGTTGTTTATGAAGCGGAATATGCTGGTTTCGGAGCGAATCGATCCGAGATCCTGCGATCATAAGGCGTATCGGGACTTCTTTTATCAGTTTGCCTATCGCCTGGTGTGCCAGACGGAGGAAGCGGTGACGTGCTTCCCTGAGAAGATCCGGAAAAAAGCATGTGTGATCGGCAATCCGCTGGATGGCGCCGTGCCGGAACCCTTTGAAGGACCGCGCCGCAGGAGCGTGTCCACCATAGGCCGCCTGGAAGACCAGAAAAACCATCGTCTGCTCATCGAAGCCTTCTCCATTTTTAACCGGCAGTTTCCGGGCTATACGCTGGATATTTACGGAAAAGGGATCCTGGAAGGGGAGCTGAAAGAGCTTGCGAAGAAGAAAGGGCTGGAAAAGCAGGTTGTTTTTCACGGGTTTTGCAGCAACGCCAGGGAAGAAATCCGGGACAGCGCCATGTTCGTGCTGTCTTCGGACTATGAGGGAATTTCCAATTCCATGCTGGAAGCCATGGCCATGGGAATACCGGTTATTTCCACGGACTGTCCCATCGGAGGGAGCAGGACATCCATCCGGGACGGAGTAAACGGACTGCTGGTACCCATGAAAGATGCGGATGCGCTCGCCGGTGCCATGGAACGCGTTGCAGGAGATCCTGATTTCGCGCAAAAGCTGTCGGAGAATTCCAGGAAGATCCGGCAGGAGTGCACGGTGGAAAAGATTGCGGATCTGTTTTTGGAAGCGGCCAAAAGAGGAGATTAACCATGCGGGTATTATATATGTCCCACCGATACCATACCAATCAGAATACCATTATGAAGGGCTGGAAAGAAAACGGTCACGAAATCTGCTTTATCAGCCAGTATGAAGGAAAGATCGAGGATTATACCTGGGTGAAGCCGGTGGTCATGGGTTATGGCGCGCTGTTTCGGCTGATCGATAAGCTCTATGTGAACGTATTGTTCAGAAAGCGCCCTTTTGCCATGGACATGAAGCTGAAATGCGGCTGGCCGCCGTTGTGGAAGGCGGCGAAAACGATCCGGGAATTCAAACCGGATGTGGCTATCCTGAGGGAGCGGTCGATTTACTGCATTTGCCTGAACGCGATCTGCAGGCACTATGGAATCCCGACCATACTCTACAACCTCAGCCCGGTGTGGGATTATCATATTAAAGACGACCTGCCCCACCGGATTGTGCGCCGTCTCACCCCCGCTTTCCGGATGACGCCCACGGAAGTCATCGGAACCAGCTATGAAGGAAAGGTAAAAGACAGGGACAGTTACTGGGCCCCTTTTTTGATGGAGCCGCAAATGTCGCCGGAGGAGAAGACGTACTTTGAGAACGGCCGTATCAACATTTTCTGCATCGGGAAATATCAGGAGCGCAAGAACCTCTGGATGATGGTGCACGCGCTGGAAAGGCTGGGGCAGAAATATCCCCTGCATCTGACCATCGCAGGAGAACTGTCCAACCGTTTCCATCAGGAATATTACGACAAAATTACCGCCTATGTAAAAGAGCATGGGCTGGAGAATCAGGTGACTTTTTACTGCAACCTGAATAAAAACAGGGTGATGGAGGAATATGCGAAGGCCGACCTGTATGTCATCCCCAGTACCGGGGAACCGGCCTCCATCACCGTGATCGAAGGGATGGCATTTTCCATTCCCGTCATCAGCGGAAGCGACAACGGAACCGCGAATTATATCGCGGAAGGAGAGACCGGATACGTGTTCGGGGACTGCGATCAAAAGGATCTGGAGGAGAAGATGGAGCTGATCCTTCAGGACCGGGAAAACCTGAAAAAAATGGGACGGGCAGCTTACGAACATGTGAAGAAAAATTTTCAGTTCGACCGGTATTATGGGGTCGTGGAAGAAATCCGAAGGCAGCAGGGCTGAAAACCGGAAGAGGGGAAGAGAACCGATGGATTCAAAATTGTTTAAAAGATGTATGCTCTATACCTTTCTGCTTGGAATGGCAGCGCACGCATATGGTTTCTTTAACTTTACGATATCCCATGATTCGCTGGAGGCGTTGTATTCCGGAACTGCGGAGACAGAATGGAAAATTTCTCTGGGAAGGATATTTGTCCCCGTTTACCGAATTGTTACAAGAGGGATGCTGACAACCCCCTGGATGATCGGCCTGCTGGCGCTGGCATGGATCGGCCTGTCCGTTTATTTTGTCGTGCGGCTTCTGGATTTTACGGAAAGCAGATTGATGATCGCGCTGACGGCCGGAATTCTGACGGTGAATCCTGTGGTGACGGCATTGACGGCGACCTTTCTGCACGATCTGGACGTGGATATGTTCGCCCTTTTTCTGATGGTGGCCGCAGTCTGGCTATGGCGGAAATATCGCAGGGGATTCTGGGCAGGAATGTGGCTGGTCGCGGCAGGGCTCGGACTGTACCAGAGTTACTTGTCCGTGGTTATCGCGCTGGTTATGATTATCAGCATGAAGGGGATCCTGGAGGGTAACGCGCAGAGCAGGGTGATTTTTGCCGGAATAAAGGGCATCTTTATGGTGCTGGGCGGCGGGATTATCTACCTGATCCTGACAAATGCAGTATGCTATTTTACCGGAATTCCCCTTAGCGACAGCTATAACAGCATTTCCCAAATGGGGAATCTTTCCGGGTCGGCTTCGGAACTGTTCTGGGGAACAGTGAAAGCATATTATTATTGGGCGATGTATTTCCTGAATCCGGCATCCATGTACGCTTCCGGATTTGCGGCAGCGATAAACCTGCTGCTGGGTGCAGGTGTTGCCGGAATCGTTCTGAGCGTTTTGGCGGATAAAAAAATGAGGATTGGGGAGAAACTGCTGTTCTTATGTCTGGGCGGGCTGCTTCCTCTGGGAATGAACGTTTCCTGCATTTTGAGCGGAGGAATGCTGCACGGCCTGATGATGTATTCTTTTTGCTTTGTCTATCTGCTGGCTTTGTTTCTGGGAAGGTGGAGAAGAGAAAATGCGCCCGGAACCGGAAAAGGTCTGGCGCGGGGTGTCAGTTGCGGATTGATCGCCGGCGTTATTTTTATAATCTGGAACGGAATCCCCGTAGCCAACGCGGGATATTTGAAAAAAGATCTGGAGAGACAGCAAACCATGTCGTTGATGACCAGAGTCGTTATGGAAATGGATGAAAAGGAAGACTACGTGCGGGGGGAAACGACGGTAGCTTTTATCGGAAAAATCAATATGAGGGAAATGCCGGGATTCGAAACGTTTGGCGGCAATGGAAATACGAGCGGTGTACAGGGGCTGACGGAAACGGATCAGATCAAAAATTACCGGGATTATGAAGCCTATTTTCAGTATATTCTCAATGTTCCCGTCAGGTTATGTACCGAAGAGCAGAGAGTCGGGCTGTGGAATCGGCCGGAAGTGAAAGCCATGCCCGTTTTTCCGGCGGAAGGATCGATAGAGATGGTAGATGGGATTCTGGTGGTGAAAATGGGAGAAGAATACTGACAGGGGACGGGATATGAGAAAATTGGGAAGCGTTTTGCTGACGGTTTATAAAACTGTTATAGCCAATGTATTTGCGGCAATTGTTGGAGTTTTGACGGTGATATCGGGATTTTTTACCTGCTATATTGACAGAAACGAAAAGACTTACTTTGTACAGGACTCTGTCTGGAAGAATATCGCAATATTGCTGGTTGCCCTTTGCGCGTTGTATTTCTCGAAAAGGGCCAAAACAGTACAGCGTTTTTTGACAAAAATTGAGACCGATAAAAAACTGTTTCAAAAATTCAGATGTATTTTGCTTATGGCAGTAATGGGGATCTGTGCAGTATGGATTCTGACAAGCCAGTATACTCCGGGATCCGATCAGGCAGCTATTCAGAATGCCGTTTCCTGTTTGAGGTCAGGGGACTATTCCTCATTTGCGCCAGATGGGTATCTTTCCCAAAATGTCCATCAGTTGGGACTGGTATGGATTTGTTATGTTCTTTCCTTTCTGATCGGCAGTCAGAATTACATAGCGTTGCAGCTGTTGAATGCGGCAGGGATCGTGCTGGTTTATCATGGACTGTCATCCATAGGCGCTCGTTTCGGCATGAGCAGGGTACAGCAGCTGGAAATTATTTTATGGGGAATTCTGTTTTTTCCATTACTGATGTACAGTTCTTTCCTGTACGGAAATGTATGTGGGCTGGCTTTTTCTATTATTGCGATTAAAAAAGTAATGGATTATTTTGAGAGCGGGAAATGGATCGATGCCTTAATGTCGGTGCTCGCCATGATTTTATCAGTGATGTTAAAAACGAACTTCCTGGTTTTTATGATCGGCATGATCGTCTTGATTGTGGAAGAGGCAATTCGTAGAAAAAACAGGATCTGTCTGTTTATTCCGGTTTTCCTGATCGTCGGAGTTATGGCGCAATCCAACGGAATTCGGATGTATTTTGAAAGGGTTACGGGATTTGATCTGGAGGGAAGCAGTTATCTGGCATATGTGGCCATGGGATTGCAGGAATCGGAAACCCGCGCTCCAGGGTGGTACAATAAATATGTAAATAATTCCTGGAAAGAGAGCGGATATGACAAAGTAATCCAGGGCGAAATGGCTAAAAACGAACTTGAAAAGAGGGCGGAACATTTTATAAAGTATCCGGGCGATGCCGTTTCTTTTTTTCTTCGAAAAACAGCGTCGCAATGGAATAATCCGACTTTCCAATGTTATAATATCGTTCAATGGAGGGAGTCGCTAATTGAGCAAAGCAGCTGGATCAAAAATTTTGTCAGTACCAGTGGCGCACATAGGGGGGCAATATATTTGGATACTCTGGTATTCCTTCTGCTGATGGGGGCATTTGGATACTGCATTCTTTTCCGAAAAAAGGAGGATCTTTCATTAACGCTGGGACTGGCAGTGATTTTTATCGGCGGATTTTTCTTTCATCTGTTTTGGGAAGCGAAGGGGCAGTACACCCTTCCATATTTTATATTGCTGATTCCTTACGCTGTGGCGGCTTACAGCAAGTTTGGAGACTGTCTGGTGCGGACATTTGAAACACGGAAACCGGCAAAGAAAGCGAATAAGTTTGTTCAGGAATGTGCATTTTTACTGGGAGCCGTAATCGTTATTTTCCTCTCAATAACCGTAATTTTTACGGGAGGACGGGGAGAGGTGTTAAAAGTTGATACGGAATCTTATCGCATATTTTTGGAAAACGAAGGATAAGGCGGGCAGTTTAAGAGGGAGATATGGAAAAGAAGATGAGATTTAGAGCTGCGTTTCAGCAGAGTGTGTGGCGGAAAGGCGCCTGCTTTTTGCTGGCCATTCTGTCGGCGGCGGCGATGGGAATCAATTTTGAAAATACGATGGAGGCGGACGCCGGGATTGTGTACGGGGTGCTGGCATCCTTTCAGGGATGGGGAATTTCGGAACTCCTGATTACGGTTATGCTGTTCTGCCTTTATCTTCATGTGAATCAGAGCTTTGCGATCCGGAAGTGGACTGCCTTTTTTTCGGCATTTCTGGCGTCGCTGATGCTGCTGGGATTGTGCTATACCAACGCTACGGGAATCCCGCTGGCGCTGTTGAACGGGACGCAGATCGTGAAGACCGGGATCGTCCTGATCGGGTATGGAGCCATTTTCTACTGCGCTGTTCTTTATCTGGGAAGATGGCTGGGGAAATTTGCGGGCGATGGGTCTGCGGAAACGGATTCCGGACGCAGCCGCGTCAAAACCTGCGCGATTTTGTTCCTTTGCTGGCTGCCATATTTGATCATATGCTATCCGGGAACCACTCTGTACGATGCCAGGACGATGCTGGAGCAGTATTTCGGGCTGGCTGAACTGACCAATCATCATCCGTATTTTCAGATCCTGCTGCTGGGCGTTTTCGTGAAGGCGGGGGATGCTCTCGGATCCGGAGCGGCGGGGATGTTCGTCTATGTATTGCTGCAGGAGTGGGCCTTTATTTTCGTCCTTTCCTATATGCTGGAGAGGATGCGGGAATTCGGCGTTTCCGAAAAGATCAGAAAAATTGTTTTCTGGCTCTATGCCCTTTTACCGGTTTTTCCGGTCTATGCCATTTCCGTTGGGAAGAACATGAATTTTTCCATCGTGGCGCTGCTTTTAACCGTATTTTTGTTCGAACTCATAGAATCGGGAGAAAGCTTTGTGCGCAGCCGGGGAAAGATGGCGCTTTTGCCGGTGCTGCTGGTTTTGCTCTGCCTGTTTCGCAACGAAGGGATATGGATCGTGGCAGGATGCCTGCCTGCGTTTCTCTGGGCGGGGAGAAAGCGGTGGAAAACTTTTCTGGGCATTTTTGCGGGCGTAATTCTGTTTGCCGGTCTCTGGTTCCGGTGCGCCCTCCCGGCCTTCCAGGTAGAGGACGGAAGCATTGCGGAAAGCCTTTCCATACCGTTTTTGCAGACGGCCAGAACGGTGGCTTACTATGGGGACGAAATCACGGAGGAAGAAAAACAGGCCATCGATGCGGTTCTGGAGTACGATACCCTGCCGGAACGCTATTTGCCGGAGTTTTCCGACCGGGTAAAAGAGCGCTATCATAACGATGCGACGAAAGAAGAACTGGCGGCATACTGGAAGGTTTATGTGCAGCAGTTTTGGAAGCATCCGGTTACCTATGTGGACGCGTTCCTGAATAAGTGCTACGGCTATTTTTATCCGGATGATCCGGGACGGACAAAGGCGTGGTTTGTGGTCGGGGCGGATATTTCGCCTTTGAACGAAATCGGATTCGACCTATACGCCAGGTTCCCGGCGGCTGTAAAGCAGCTGGACAGGCTGCTGGAGGCATTCCGCCAGATCCCTTTCCTCGGTTACACCTCTTCCGTGGGATTTTATACCTGGTGCACTTTCCTGAGCATGTTTTTCATCGCTCAGAGCGGGAAAAAGCGTCTGCTTTGGCTGTTCGTTCCGGCGCTGCTGGTCATTTTAGTCTGCGTCGCTTCCCCGGTCAACGCGTATTTCAGGTACGAGCTGCCGGTGGTATTTTCTGTCCCCTGCTTTCTGGCGGTGACGGTGTATGCGATGAACGGTAGAAAAAAGGAGGCCGAAACGGGATGAAAGTCGGGATGAAAATAAGGAAATGCGGTTTCAGGAAGTCCCTGATCATGGCGGTTCTATTTGCAGTTCTTCTGGGAAATCTCTGTTATTGGGGAATTCAAAAAAGGGGATTTTACTGCGATGAAATGTATTCCTACCATTTTGTATGTCAGGTGGATTATCCCGGGATCAACGGAGACAGAGAAGGGGAAGCCTATCTGAACAACTGGCATACGTCGGATTATTTCATGGATTATCTGACGATTGGGCCTGGGGAAGCATTTGACTTTGCAGGAGTATGCAGGAGTATCAGCGAGGATGTCCATCCGCCGGTATATTATCTTTTGCTGGAGACAGTCTGTTCCGTCGTCGGCTTTCTGCTGCCGGGAGCGTTTACCAAATGGTGCGGAATCGGCCTCAATATTATCTTTTTTGTGCTTACTGTTTTTGTTTTATTCCGGCTGGCACGGAAAATTTTTCACTCGGATTTTTGGGCGGCGCTGACCTGCATGCTGTATGGAATGAGCGTGGGAGCGGTTACTACGGTCATGTTTCTGCGCATGTACATGATATTCACCTTTACCTGCGTGCTCTTTGTCCGGTTGAATTATGAGTTTTTCAAACAACTGTGGACGGGTGAAAAAAGGCGGCGCGTGCTGTTGTTTTCCGGCCTTTTGGCGGTGACTGTTTTTGGAATTTTGAATCATTACTATTTTTTCCTGTTCGCATTTTTTACCTGTCTTTTCCTCTGGAGCTATGCTCTGATGAAAAAGGAATTCCTCTTTTCAATTCAGTATGCGGCTGTGATGGGCGCGGGAATCGGCGTCAGCTATCTTTTGTGGCCCTATATGAGAGAGGACATTTTTTCGGGATATCGGGGAGTGGAGGCGTTCAACAACCTGACTGCGGAGAACGGATATCAGGAATCTATTCTGGCATTTTTCGGATTGCTTCGGGAAGAATTGCTGGGATTGGGAACGATGATCGCAGTCCTTTTGCTGCTGGGTGGAATCGTTTTCATCTGCGCTTCTCTTTTTTGGAAGATGGAGGCAGGAATCAGTGCGGAGGGGATCCGGTGGAATTTTGAGAGGAAAGAGAAGAGGAATAAAGGCTCTTTTCTGCTGCGGGCGGAGGATCTGTATCTGATTCAGATCGCTTTGGCGGCGGGATTTTATCTGGCGCTGGTGGCCAAAATTGCCCCGTATCAGGAAGACAGGTATATTCTGAACATCTATCCCATGGCCGTGCTGGTGACGGTCTGGGCCGTGGAACGGGTATTTGGAAGACTTCTGCGGAAAGCTTGCGGGAAGAGGATCCTGGCGGCGGTATGCGTCTGTATTGTATGGACGGGCTACTTATCCCCGGGTGTAAATTATCTGTATGAGGATTCCGGGAAAAAGCTGGAAGAGGCGGATCGATATGCGCATTTGCCGGTATTCTACGTGACGAAGGATAACAATCGTTATCGGGCTGCAGGAGACAGCTATTTTCTGGCCAGGGCGAATGATGTATATCCGATCAGGGAAGAGGGGATTTCGTCCGTACGGGAGGCCCTGGAAACGCTGGAAAAAGAAGAGGGGGAGAATTACTCCCAGTTCTTCGTTTATGTGGATCTGGCCTTTGAAGATGTCGATGTCATATTGGATGAAATAGAACGGGAGCTGGGAGCGCACTCGGCCCGGAAGCTGTTCGAAACGGAATATACCGGAGCGTGGCTGGTGGAATAGGGAGGAAACAGGATGAAGCTTGTAGTGGCAGGAACAGGATACGTAGGGCTTGTGGCGGGCGTCTGCTTTGCGGAAATGGGGCACGATGTGACCTGTGTGGATGTGGACGACGAAAAGGTCAGGCTGATGGAATCGGGAGTCTGCCCGATTTACGAAGACGGTCTGGAAGAATTGATGCAGAAGAATTTTGCGGCGGGAAGATTGCACTATACGACGGATTATGCCTCCGCATACCGGAATCCGGACGCGATTTTTATCGGCGTCGGAACCCCGGAACAGCCGGACGGTTCCGCCAATCTGAATTATATCGCTACCGTATGCAGGCAGATCGCGGAGAATGTGGAGAGAGACTGCCTGGTGGTGGTAAAATCCACCGTGCCCGTAGGGACGAATGACCGGGTAGAGCAGTTCATTCAGGATTTCCTTTTGAGAAAGGAGTTGCATATTGAAGTGGCTTCCAATCCGGAATTTCTGGCGCAGGGCTCTGCGGTCCATGATACCCTGCACGCCGCCCGGATTATCATCGGAACGGAAAGCCCGGAAGCGGAAAGGCTGCTCAGGGAAATCTATGAACCTTTCGGGCTTCCGATTGTGGCGATGAACCGCCGTTCCGCAGAAATGACCAAGTACGCCTGCAACGATTTCCTGGCGCTTAAAATTTCCTATATGAACGATATCGCGAATCTCTGTGAGCTGATGGGCGCCGATATTGAAAAAGTGGCGGAAGGCATGAGCTATGATGCCAGAATCGGAGCAAATTTTTTGAAGGCCGGGATCGGATATGGGGGAAGCTGTTTCCCAAAGGATACGAAGGCGTTGAAGTTTCAGGCGCATAAAGTGGGGTATCAGCTCAGGACCGTGGAAGCGGCGGTGGAGGTGAATACGGAACAGAAAACAAGATTGTTCGCAAAAGCCAGCAACCGGATGATCACCTTCGATCATCTGAAAGTGGCGGTGCTGGGACTGGCGTTTAAGCCTGGAACGGATGATCTTCGGGAGGCGCCTTCTCTGGACAACGTGGAGCTTCTGTTGAAGGGAGGGGCGAACGTCGTCGCCTTCGATCCGGTTGCGGAAGAGAACTTCCGGAGAAAGTATCCGGAAGGGAAGCATGACAGGGGATTTATTTCCTATGTGAAGGATCCGAAAGAGGCCCTGAAGGATGCAAACCTTTGCTTTATTTTTACGGAGTGGAAGGAAATCCGGGCGGTACAGCCGGGAACCTACAGGGAACTGATGCGGACCCCTCTGGTATATGACGGAAGGAATATCTATCGTCCGCAGGAGATGGCGCAGGCCGGGGTTGAATATTACAGCATCGGGAGATAGAACCTGTAAAAGAGCGAAAAATGAGGAGGGAATGCATATGGAGATGCAGTCCAGAGTGCTTGTTACCGGGGCGGCCGGCTTTATCGGATTTCACCTCGCCAGCCGTCTGCTGGAACGCGGCTGTCAGGTGACGGGAATCGATAATATGAACGATTACTATGATGTGGATCTGAAGGAAGAGCGTCTGAAACGCCTGACGGAGCATGAGCGCTTTCGATTTGAACGAATGGATATTGCAGATGCGGACGCGCTGAAAAATCTGTTTGAAAAGGATGATCCGGAGATCGTGATCAATCTGGCGGCTCAGGCGGGGGTGCGATATTCCATTACCAATCCGGATTCCTATATCCGAAGCAATATCATCGGTTTTTATAATGTTCTGGAATGTTGTCGCCATAGCAAAGAGAAAGGACGAAAGGGGATCCGGCATCTGGTTTTTGCCTCGAGTTCTTCCGTATACGGAGCGAATAAAAAGGTGCCCTACAGCGTGCAGGATCCGGTAGACCATCCGGTTTCCCTGTATGCGGCCACGAAAAAGTCCGACGAGCTGATGGCCTATGCTTACAGCAGGCTTTATGGGATCCCGACGACGGGACTTCGCTTCTTTACGGTTTATGGGCCGATGGGAAGGCCTGATATGGCGTATTTCGGTTTTGCGGATAAGATGGTCCGGGGGGAGACGATACAGATTTTTAACTATGGGGATATGTATCGGGATTTTACTTATATCGACGATGTGGTAGCCGGGGTCGAAAGCGTGGCAAAAAGGCCGCCGGAAGAGGATGAAGACGGGGTTAAATATAAAGTATATAATATTGGAAATCACAGGCCGGAAAGCCTGATGTATTTTGTGGAGATGTTGGAAAAATGCCTGATGAAGGCAGGGGTTATTTCAGAACCTGCCCGAAAAGAGTTTTTGCCCATGCAGCCGGGGGATGTATATCGGACGTATGCGGATGTGACGGAGCTGGAACGCGATTTCGGATTTTCCCCCGATATGCCGCTGGAAGAGGGAATGCAGCGGTTTGCGGACTGGTATGCGGAATATGTTCGAAGGAAATAGTGGAGAACAAAAGCTGATATGAGAAGATACCTGGGAATTATGGGGCTCAGCCTGCTGCTGGCAGCGGCATTGCTGGGGGTGGAAAAGGCGGAGGAAAAGAATCAGAAAGAGTATGTCGTGGAAGCAGTCCCTGAATATGAAGCTCATTATGATAATGTTTATGATCTACTATATATATCGGAAGTATTCGATGGACTTCCGTTTGAAGTAGGAGCATTGTATAACAGCGACAGGGATATCTACTATCTGTTTTTGCCGTGGTGGATGAAAGACAGGAAGAGCATTACAGTTTATGCTGCACAAGACCTGGAGTGGGAAGGAAAAAGAATCCATGCAGGAGAGAGTTTTGCGCTTGAAATGGGAGGAAAGGATTTCCTTTTGAAAAAGGACGGAGCACCCGTACATTTGAGCGTATCATTTTCTTCCAGATTGCCTGTGTTGTGGATGGAAACAGACGGAAATGTTATGGCAGATGTTCATGCAGATAAGGAGTATGAGGCAAAAATCAGCCTGTCCTATCTGAATATAACAGGGGAAAATAGAATCAGAATCGAAGAGGAGACGGGTTCTATCCACTGTAGAGGAAATGCAAGTTTTTCCATGTCATCTAAGAAATCCTATCTGCTGGAAGGCAATGTGGCGGTGGATTTTTGGGGAAATGGAGGGGCAAAAAAGTGGGTGCTGACCTCAAACTGTTATGATGCAACTATGCTACGGAACTATTTGACCCTTCAACTGGCACAGCGGTTGAAATTGCCATTTACTCCAGAGGCAGGATTTGTCGATCTCTATGTGGACGGAAAGTATTTCGGCCTTTATCTGATGTGTCCTAAAATTGAATGCGGGCCAGGCACTGTGGATATCCGGGATCTGGATGCAGAAAATGAGGAGAAAAACGGTAAGGAGTTATTCAAAAGATATTCCTGGATTACGGAGACTCAAAAAGGTTTTCGGGCGGAATCTCCGGAGGAGATCAGCGGAGGGTATTTGCTGGAGCTTGATTTACCGGAACGGTGGGAGGCTGAAAAAAGCGGGTTTATTTCAGAAAACGAACAGCCGGTTGTAATTCATGCACCCAAGCATGCAACGGTAGAAGAAGTGAAGTATATTTCGGAATTTTATCAACGATTTGAGAATACGTTGTGTGAAGGAAAAGAGAGCAGCGCTTATGAGGAATTTATCGATGTTGAGAGTTTTGCGTTGAAATACATCGTAGAAGAGTTTAGCAAAAATCTGGATGCAAATATTACGAGTCAGTTTCTCTATAAAGATGAGGACGCAGTGAGCACAAAGTTTTTTGCAGGGCCTGTCTGGGATTATGACAGAGCCTGGGGGAACGGCGGAGTTCGGGAGGACGGGATCGATCTGGAAGATCCAGCCGGTTTCTATGCGAAAGGATATCAGGATTCCCATCCGATCTGGGCATGGTTATGCGAAAAAGAAAGCTTTTACCGGGAAGTAAAGGAGCTATGGCGGGAAAAGGCAAAGCCCCTGGCGGAAGAGATTCTGGAAAAAGACGAATTGAGGAGTTGGAAAGATAGAATTAGCGCCTCTTTGGAAATGGACGGAAAGCGTTGGGAGAGAGAATATTTGGAAACTCGTGGAGAAGGGTGGGATTATGAAGAAGAGTATCAAAAGCTTTATGATTTTATCGTGGAAAGAAAAGCCTTCCTGGATCAGGAATGGTGCGAGTAGCCGGACAACCCTAACAGGAGGAACTTTATGAAACACAAAAAGATCAGCGCCTTATCCTGGCTCGTCCTGCTGGGATTTGTGCTCAGCCTTTTACCGGTCTTTTATCTGGCAGGATACGTTCATGCCACGGGGGATGATTATCATTACGGAGCCATGGCGCGCTGGGCCTGGCAGGATACCCACTCCATATGGCAGGTATTCAGAGCTTCCGCAGAAAATACGAAAGCTTTCTGGCACGGATGGCAGGGCACGTGGTTTACGATATTCTGGATGGGGCTGCAGCCAGAGGTGTTTTCCAGCCATGCGTACTGGATCGTTCCGGTTTTTATGGTGGGGATCAACGTTTTATGTACATCCGTGCTGACCCGGTACTGTATGGTTCAAAAGCTGGGATTGCCGGAGGAAGGCTGGATTGTGGTCAATGCAGCGCTGCTGTTTTGTATGATTCAGTTTTTCCCCAGCACGAAATCGGGGATTTTCTGGTGGAACGGCGCGGTGCACTACATTGTTCCGTATTGTCTGGCGATGCTGGCGGTCCGGTGCTTTTTGGGGTATATCGATTCCGGCCGGCCCCGGTACTGGCTGGGAGCTCTGATCTGCATGACGGCGTTGGGGGGATCCAGCTATCTGGCGGCCCTGTTCGCCCCGGTCGTTCTGGCAGCGCTGCTGATCATCTATGGGAGGAAAAGAAAAAAATCGCTTTGTCTTCTGGTCTGTCTGGGAGTGGAAATGGCGGGGCTTGCGGTCAGCGCTCTGTCTCCGGGGAACGCGATCCGGGGAGGGGAATCCTTCGGATTTTCCGCGACCAGGGCAGTAGAAACCGTTTTGCAGTCTTTCGTGCAAGGCACGCAGACAATCCTGCAATATTTGCAGGAAAAACCGTTTGTGTTCGTAATTTTGCTTTTGACGGCAATTTTCCTCTGGAATATGTACTGCGGTATGGAAACGGTCCGTTTTCCGTTCCGGATGCCCCTGTTATTTGCGGCCTTCATGTTCTGCCTGTGGTGCGCCATGTTCGCTCCCGGGATCTATGCGGGGGTGGAGGTATCCGGAGGCGTGCCCAATACGATTTTTCAGATCTTTGTGCTCACATCCATGGCCACGGTCGTGTATACCCTGGGATGGATCCGGGTAAAACTGGGGACAGAGAGGGCGATAAAGAGCTGGAAAAGCTGGAGAAAATGGATTTTTGCCGGCATGGCGACAGCGTGTCTGCTGACGGCCGGATGGAAGAAAGGGACATTGAAGGAAACGACGTTTTTCAACTGCCTTTCCTTTATCGCCAGCGGCAGGGCGGACGATTACAAAGACCAGATGGAGGAGCGGCTTGCCGTTTTGCTGGACGATACGAAGAAGGATATCGAGCTGCCCGATATGAATTCTGACCAGGGGCCTTTCATGCACATGGAAATTTTAGAGGATCCGGACGCGTGGACGAACACGGTGATGTGCGAGTTCTACCGGAAGGACAGGGTCGTGCGCGTAGGAAGGGGGCAGTGAAATGGAACCGTTGACGATTTTGACGCCCACTTATAACCGGGCCGACTGTCTGCCGAACCTTTACCGCAGTTTAAAGGAACAAACGAAGCTGCGGTTTGAATGGCTGATCGTGGATGACGGCAGTACGGATGAGACCGGGGCCCTCGTGGATGCCTGGATGGAGGAAGGGGTGATTCCCATCCGGCGGATCAGCAAGGAAAACGGAGGGAAGCATACCGCGCTGAACGCGGGGATCGCGCGGATCGAAACGGAACTGACGTTTATTGTGGACAGCGACGACTGGCTCCCGCCCGATGCGGTAGCCACGATTTTGGAGTATTATCACCAATATCCGGGGGATGAAAGGCTGTGCGGCTACAGTTTCCTGAGATTTTATCCGGACGGAAGCGTCAACGAGGCCTTTTTCCCAAAAGAGGACGAGCGAGGGACTTATGTGCGGATTCGGATCAACGGAGGGATCGGAGGCGATAAGGCGGAGGTATTTTTCACGGATGTCCTGAAACGGTACCCCTTTCCGGTGTTTGAGGGGGAGAAGTTCCTTCCGGAAGATCTGGTCTGGGTGCGGATGTCCGGCCCTTTTGAAATGATTCACATCAACCGGTGCGTCTATATCAGCGAATACCTGGAAGGCGGGCTTACGAAATCGGGGAAACGGATGAAGCTGAAATCCCCCAGGGGGATGATGGCCCGCTCTCTCATCTATCTGAAAGATCCTGCGGTGAACAGGAAGACGAAAGCGAAGATGGCACTTTTATACAATATTTACCGTCAGGCGGCGAAACCCTTGTCCGATACGGAAAGGGAAGAAGCGAGAGGGAACCTGCTTCTGAGGGCATGCCGGCTGCCGGGATGGATGATTTTTCGGCTTTGGAAAAGAAAGTACGGATCGCAGAGGGCGTGAAATTGCCAGACGCATCGTTTTATGTTAGAATAAGGCGACAAACGATCCGGGAGATATCAGATATTATGGAAAGAAAAGATACGATTTTATATCTGGTCGTGCCGTGTTATAACGAAGAGGAAGTTTTGGATAAGACGGCCGGCGTTTTAAAGGAGAAGATGGAGCGGCTGCAGAAGGCGGGGAGGATTTCCGCCAGGAGCAAGGTGCTGTTTGTCAACGACGGGAGCAAGGACAAAACATGGCCCATGATCTGTCAGTGGACGAAGGAGGACGCCATGTTCGCGGGGCTCTGTTTTTCACGCAACTACGGCCACCAGAGCGCTATCCTGGCCGGAATGATGGCGTCCCGCGAAAAGGCGGACGCGGTGGTGACCATCGACGCCGACCTGCAGCAGGATATCGAGGCGCTGGACCGCTTTCTGGACTGCTATGAGAAGGGCTGCGATATCGTGTACGGCGTCAGGAACGACCGGAATACGGACGGCTTTTTCAAGAAGTCCACGGCGGGTATTTTCTACGGGCTGATGCACGCCCTGGGGTGCAGGACCATCACGAATCATGCGGATTACAGGCTGATGTCCAAAAAGGCGCTGAACGCTCTGGCGGAGTTTAAGGAAACCAACCTGTTTTTGAGGGGGCTGATTCCCACCATGGGATTCCAGTCGGATATCGTTTATTTCGATGTGAAGGAACGGGAAGCAGGACAGTCCAAATATACGTTTAAGAAAATGATGACGCTGGCGGTGGACGGGATCACCTCCATGAGCACAAGGCCCCTTCAGCTGATCATGCTGCTGGGCTTTCTGACCTGTCTGCTGAGCGCGGGGATCTTCGTTTCCTGCATCGTGGACTGGGCCCATGGAAAAGTGGTGCCCGGCTGGACTACCACGGTGGCCTCCACCTGCCTGATCGGCGGAATGATGCTGCTGTCCCAGGGGATTATCGGGGAATACATCGGGAAGATTTATATGGAGAGCAAGGGAAGGCCCCGCTACATCATCGACGCCATGATCCTGCGCGAGGAAGAGGATGGAGAGGAAACCGACGATGGGAAAAATTGACGTACACGCGGATGATTTCGGCGAATCCGTGCATGCCAGCCAGGATATTCTGGACTGCCTGGCTGAGGGAAAGCTGGACAGCATCAGCGTGCTTTCCAATATGAGCTGTTTCGAACGATGCGCAGCCCTTTACCGGCAGCGGGAAAAGGAATTTCCGAAAAAGCCGCGTTTATCCGTTCATCTGAATTTTATGGAAGGAAGCTGCCTGGAGCGGCCGGAGATGCTGCCGTCCCTGGTGGATGGGGAGGGGCATTTCTGTGCTTCCTGGGGAAAACTGTTTCTGGCCTCCTGGCTGCCCGGACGGCGCGGGCTCAAAGAGCAGCTCAAGAGGGAGATGAAGCTGCAGATCGACAAAGTGAAAGCGGCTTTTCCGGAGATCGGGGCGCTTCGGCTGGACAGCCATCAGCACACCCACATGATCCCCGTGGTGGCTTCGGCCCTGTTTGAGGTGCTGGAGGAAAACGGCTGGCAGGCGGAGTACATCCGGGATGCCAGGGAACCCGTGCTTCCCTTTTTGAAGGAAATATCCCTTTACAAAACTTATCGCCCGGTGAACTTCATCAAAAACGGGATTTTGAATTTCTGCTCCCGGCTGATGGAAGGAAAACTGCGCGGGATGGGGCTGGAGCCCATGTATCTGTGGGGGCTGGTCATGAGCGGAAATATGGACCGGCAGCGGGTGGAGAAACTGCTTCCCGGTCTGAAGCGGGCCGCGGAGAAAAAGGGGCGGACGCTGGAAATTCTCTTCCATCCGGGGCAGGTGCAAAAAGGGGAAATTTCCGTGGAGTTCAGCCAGAAGGAAGCGATTGAATTTCATCTGTCCGAAGGCAGGCAGGTGGAGAAGGACGCCGTGATGGGGATTTCTTTTGAGGGGAAAGTAGATTGATGAGGGTGAGAATGAAAAATAAAAAATGGATCATCGTAGTTGCTGTACTGTTGACTATTATTGCGATGGTTTGTCTGGTTCGGATGTCCCAGCCTGTAAAAGTGTGGAATTTCGAAGGAGATCAGCTGGAGCTGGCAGGTGATGCGGTGTATTTTGACGCAAATGTGATCGATGAAAATTCGCCGGGCTGGTATGTGGACAATAGCATGGAATACGGCGAAGTGTTTGCGCAGACGCCGGCCATCGATTTGCCGGTGGGAAGCTATAAGGTGACGATCCGGTATCAGAGTGAAGGAAACGGTTCGAACTATTCTTTTGCTACCACGGCCGGTATCGAGGGAGTTTTGCTTGATCGGGACGGTAAAATGCTGGAAAGCGGAAGAATCGGAAAAACTCTGGATTCTTACTGCTATCAGCCGACAGAAGGATTTCGGGTACAGGTCCGATATGGCGGAGAGGGGTATCTGATCCTGAATGGGGTAGAGATCAGGCAAACGAGGGCGCTGGAAAGGATGCTTCTGTTTTTGACTTTGGTCTTTGCAGGAATTTTGGCCGCGGTGTCAGTGGCTTGCAGATGTCCACTTTATAGAAAAAGGCTGATCTGGGGACTTGGGATTACTTTTGCCGCCACGCTTCCAATAATGATGCCATATCTGTATTATTCCTATGATTTGCCGTTTCACATCTTGAGGATTGAGGGGATCGCGGAAGGATTAAAAGATGGACAGCTGCCAGTACGGATTCAGCCGGAGTGGATGAACGGTTATGGGTATCCTGTTTCAGTATTCTACGGAGATGGGATCCTCGCAATTGCTGGAATACTCAGATGGATTGGTTTTCCGTTACAATTATCTTATAAAATTTATATATTTATCATTAATTTTCTGACATTTAGCATTTGCGCCTGGTCTTTAAAGAGAATTATAAATGACGAAAAAATTGCGATGGCAGGGGGAATTTTGTATACATTTGCTCCCTATCGGCTGATGAACCTTTATGTAAGGGATGCGGTTGGCGAGTATACGGCGCAGGTTTTTCTTCCCCTGATCTTTGTTGCCACGTGGGAAATCCTGACAGCAGAAAGAAATAACAGGAAAAATAGCTGGGTGCTGCTGGCGGCGGGAATGACAGGAATCATACAATGCCATATCCTGACCTGTGAGATTGTAGTCATTATGATGGGAATTACCTGTCTGGTATGTTGGAAAAGGACGTTTACCAAAAGCGGCCTGTTAAACTTTGGTAAAGCAGTTGTGGTGACTGCAGCAATTAACCTGTTCTTTCTCCTGCCGTTTTTGGATTATATGCGGGAGGACTGGAAGGTAAACAGTGAAAATTATGGCGCACCCATCCAAACAACTGGAGCTTTTCTGAGCCAGCTGTTTGCAGTTTTTCCGAACGGCGATCTTGCCAACAGAATGATCGTTGAAGGTCTGAGAGAAGGGAGGGACAGAACTTTCGCGATTGGAGTGGCGTTTGTACTCGGTTTGATTTTGTTTTTGGCAGACTGGAAAAAGAACGGAAAAAGTGAAAAACTGTCCCGGTTAGGCCGTTATTGCACTATTAGTGGACTCACTTTGCTTTTTATGAGCACGATATATTTCCCATGGGATTTTTTATATAGAATAAGTGATATTTTGGCAATTCTTTCATCCAGATTGCAATTCCCATGGAGAGTTCTCGGCGCAGCGACAGTTGTATTTACCGTATTGAACTGTATCGTTTTATATCAATGGAAAACGGAGAAAGGCAAATACGCCGCAGTTCTGGGATTGATAATGCTGGGACTGACGGGAATCTCAGCAGGGCATTTTTATGAATCTGTTTCTGCAGAAAAAAGTCACATTTATATGGCAGATGTGGAAACCAGCGGAACATTCAAACTGGGAAATGCAGAGTATCTGCCAGCGGACACGGATGCCCGGCAGGAAAAATTTCCGGAAGGAAAGATCTGGGCGGACAGCGATGTACTCGTTACGACACATGAAAAAAGCGGAACGCATTATTTGTTGAATTGCACGAATACATCTTCCCAAGAGCGGACGTTAGAACTGCCGATGACATATTATCGGGGTTATGTGGCCCGGGATGTGCAGACCGGAGGTGATATTCTGGTCGGCTCGGGAGAAAATTGCAGGATTCGTCTGACGCTTGCCGGAAACTATTCCGGAAACATACAGGTTAAGTTTGAAGAACCCATTCTCTGGAGGGCAGCAGAGATTATTTCCTTCGTAAGCGCAGCAGGACTGGCAGTGTTTCTTGTCAGGAAAAAGTATATGGCAGGAGGAAAAAAGACGAGCTAACAAATTCCGTCGTGTATCGCTCCGAAATCGGTGATAAGATTGTCTGTTCGAAGGGAAGATAAAAGAAATGAAAATGAGGGAGAAACTTCAGGGAAAGAAAGGGAGACTTCTGTTTGCTGCCCTGCTGGTTATCCTTGCGGCGGTATGCCTGATCCGGATGGCGCAGCCCGTAAAGGTGTGGGATTTCGAAGGAGATCAGCTGGAGCTGGAAGGGGATGCGATTCATTTTGACGCGAATGTGATCGATGGAAATGCGCCGGGCTGGTATGTGGACAACAGCATGGAATACGGCGAAGTGTTTGCGCAGACGCCGGCCATCGATCTGCCGGCGGGAAGCTATGAGGTGACCATCCGGTATCAGGGAGAGGGAAGCGGATCCTCATATGAATTTACCAGTAATAAGGATACCTTTCGGGTGATGCTCGGCAGAAACGGAAAGCCGTTGGAGAGCGGCAAACTCGACAAAACGCTGGAATCTTACTATTTGCGCCCTGTGAAGGGATTTTCAGTGAGAGTGGGATATGGCGGAGAAGGATATCTGATCCTGAATGGAATCGAGATTCATCAGACGAGGGCGTTGGAGAGGATGTTCCTTTTTGGGCTGGCCGTGATTTTCGCCGTCTGGTTTTTCTGGGAAAGAATAAGAACAGGGGAAACTGTAAAACGCGCGTTCCTTTGGGGAATGGGAATCGGCCTGGTTGCGACCATCCCGCTTATGATGCCGTATTTATACAGAGCGGTCGATCTTCCGTTTCATCTGATGAGAATAGAGGGAATTGCGGAAGGAATGAAAGATGGACAGATTCCCGTCCGGATACAGCCGAACTGGATGAATGGATACGGATATCCGGTTTCTGTATTTTATGGAGAGGGGACTCTGTGGTTTGGCGGGCTTCTGCGATTGATTGGATTTCCGTTGCAGCTGTCGTTTAAGCTGTATGTATTGCTTTTAAATGCCGTCACGTTCTGGATTGCAGAATTTTGTACCAGAAAGATTCTGAAGGAAGACAAATTAGCTGTTTTTGCAGGAATTGTCTATACATTAGGCCCATATCGACTCAGTAATCTCTATATTCGAGGGGCAGTCGGAGAATGTATTGCGCAGACGTTTTTTCCGTTGATCCTTCTGGGAACTTATCAGATTCTGATGTTGAAGTCAGGCGAACGAAAGAGATCCGGCTGGCTGTTTCTTACAATCGGCATGACGGGGATCATTCAGTCCCATATGCTCACTTGCGAAGTGACGGTCATTTTGCTGGGAATCACGTGTATCATTGCCTGGAAGAGAACCTTTCAGAAAGAGAATTTTCTGGATTTTCTCAAGGCAGCCGGAACGACTGCGCTTTTAAACTGTTTTTTCCTGATTCCGTTCCTGGACTATATGCGGGATGACTGGAATGTAAACAGCGGAGATTTCGGTATGGAGATCCAGACGACGGGGGCATTCCTGAACCAGCTGCTGGGGATGTTTCCGAACGGAGTAGAAGAGAACTATTCCATTGTGGAGGGGATGACAGAGGGCAGGGAGATCTCCTTTGCGATCGGAACGGCACTGGTGTTGGGAACCGTTCTTTTTGGGATAAACTGGAAAAAATTTTCCGGGCAGGAGGAAGAAGCGGAACGAAAACTCGGACGATATTGTTTTTGGACAGGTATCATTCTGGTTTTTATGAGCACGGTCTGGTTTCCCTGGGATTTCCTTTATGAAAGCAATGGTGTACTGAAGGTGTTGATTTCCCATCTTCAGTTTCCGAGACGGGTTCTGGGTATGGCAGCTCTGATGCTGACGATGGTGACCTGCCTGACCCTGAAATATTTTCAAAAGAGGGAAAACGGAAAATATTTCGGAACTTTGTTGACTGTGATGCTCGTCTTTACAGGAATCACGGCATTCTATTCCTTCGATTCCATGGCGGAGGAGAGCGACTATATTTATGTGGCAGATATGGAAAGTCTGGACAGCTTTGATGTGGGCAGAGGCGAATATATGCCGGAGGGAACTGCCGCAGCCTGGGAAAGTATGCCGGAAGGGAGAATTTTACGTGACGAAGCCGTTTCGATTACAGAATTTGAAAAACATGGCACAGAGATAACGTTTACCGGTATCAATGCTTCCGGGGCAGAACAGGCAGTGGAGCTGCCGCTGATCTATTATCGCGGTTATCAGGCGAAGGATATCAATACAGGAGAAATAATTGCGGTGGATGGAAACGGAGATAATGGAAAGCTCAGAGTGCAGCTGGCAGGAAATTATTCGGGAACGGTTCGGGTGAAGTTTCAGGAGCCTGTCCTTTGGAGAATCGCAGAGATCATTTCGTTGGTAACTGTTTTAACGTCTGGTGTCCTTTTCGTCAGGGAGAAAATGTATGGCAGAAGAAGTGGAAAGACTGAAAATAGGATGTAAGGTCAGCAAGTATATGGGTATTTTGTTCGTCTGCATCGCAGGAGGGATAATGATCGGTGTTCTTCTTCTGACAGCGGCCTACATGCTTCCAACGGACAGGATGAAAAGCCATGTGGCGGATTCGGACGAGCTGTTCAACTACGAGGGGATTTATCCCCAGATCATTCAGGGATATAAGAGCAGTCAGCTGGATAACTATACGGACGGACTGATGTACGCTACAGCGATTCATCCCGGAAGCGGCAATCCGTTGAAAGATGCCATGCGAAACGCGCGCTATGAATATGAAGATACGAATATGGTGCAGTCGCTGAACGATTATGCCAATGACGTATCGGCGAAGGAAGAACTGAGGTATGAAATGATCTATCCGCGGTACTGGCACGGATACCTGATCTTTTTAAAGCCGCTCCTTCTCTTTTTCAACGTCAGCGAAATCCGGATGATCAACATGGTGCTACAGGGCGGACTGCTGTTATTGCTGCTGTTTCTGGTCCGCAGGAGGATGGGGGAACGATGGCAGATCCCGGTGCTTTTGATGGCGGCGGTTTTAAACCCCATCGTTTTGCCGCTCTCCCTCCAGTTCTCCTGGGTCTATTACATTGCTTTGGCCTGTGGCATCGTGTTATTGAGTGCAAAACGCGTTGGAAACCTGACAAATTTAGTTTTGATTTTTCTTGTGACAGGAATGGCGACGAGCTATCTGGATCTGCTGACTTACCCGCTGATCACACTGGGACTTCCCCTGACGCTGGCGCTATTGATGCAGGAGGGAAGAAACTGGCGATGGCGTCTGAAGCTGACGCTGTGCGGCGCGATTTCCTGGGCGGTCGGGTACGCTGGAATGTGGGCAGGAAAGTGGATTTGCGCCTGGATGTTTGGAGGGCTTAACCTTTTTGGAGAGGTGCTGGGGAAAATTCTGGAACGGACATCCAGTGTGGGGGAGCTGCAGGAAAGCCTGAATGCATGGCTCGTAATCGGGAAAAACGTTCAGGTTCTGTTAAAATGGCCCTATCTGTTGATCGCAGCGCTGTTTGCCGGAAGCTGCCTGGCGCTGTGGCTGCGGTCCGACCGCAGATTGCCGGACCGGGGGCTGTTCTTAAAATCTCTTCCTTACCTGATCTGCGCGGCGCTTCCGGTGGTCTGGATCGGGTTGACAGCAAATCATTCCTGGGTACACTACTGGTATACATATCGGGAGCTTTCGGTTACGGCGTTGGCCGGATCGGTATGGATCATGGAACTTTTATTTCCGCAACACTTAAAAACGGAGGACAAAAATGGATAAAATAGCGGTGTTGATACCCTGTTATAACGAGGAGAAAACCATCGAAAAAGTCATTCGGGACGCGAAAGCGGCGCTGCCGGAGGCCACCATATATGTGTACAACAACAATTCTTCGGACCGCACGGCGGAAATCGCGCAGAAGGCAGGGGCCGTTGTGCGGCATGAGTACAAGCAGGGGAAGGGCAACGTGATCCGCAGAATGTTCCAGGAGATCGACGCGGAATGCTACATCATGGTGGATGGGGACGATACCTATCCCATGGAAAACGCGCGGGAGATGGCGGATCTGGTGCTGTCCCGAAACGCTGATATGGTGGTCGGTGACCGGCTTTCCTCCACGTATTTCGAGGAGAATAAACGGCCGTTTCACAATCTGGGAAACAGCATGGTCCGCGCGGCCATCAATCTGCTGTTCAAATCCGAAATACAGGATATCATGACGGGATACCGGGCGTTCAGCCACCGGTTTGTGAAGACGTTCCCCGTCCTTTCCAGAGGATTTGAGATCGAGACTGAGATGACGATTCACGCCGTGTATAACAACATGCAGGTGGAAAATGTGGTCATCACGTACCGGGACCGTCCGGAGGGCAGCGTTTCCAAACTGAATACGTATTCCGATGGTTTCCGGGTGCTGCGCACAATTTTCCGCATGTTCCGGCAGTATCGTCCCTTCGCCTTTTTCGGGGCGCTGGCCTGCCTGCTTTTGATCATCGCTGCGGGATTTTTTATTCCGGTGGGAATCGAATTTATGAGAACCGGGCTGGTGCCGAAATTCCCCACGCTGATCGTTTGCGGTTTCGCGGCGCTGGCGGCGATCCAGTCCCTGTTCGCCGGACTGATTTTGCATAATCTGGGAATGAAGGACAGACGGGACTTCGAGTTCCGCTTACAGATCGTGGAGAAGCTGGAACATCTGTAGAGGAGGGCCTATGCTCAAGGGGTGGAGAGAGCGGATAAAAAACGGAGAGGGAGGAACGGCTCTTCTGGCGGCTTTCGCATCGGCGCTGCTGATGGTGCAGGCGCTGGCGGCAATTCACAGCCTGGATTTCCGGTTCGTCCTTCCGTGGATTCTGTTGCTGCTCTTTATGGGAGAAAATAAAATTCCATATGGGAGGGCATGGATTGGCGGAGCAGCGGGAGCGGCGTTGTTTTCGGCCCTCTATTTTGTTCAGTCGGGAATGCAAGGCCCCGTTTCCGCGTATGCGGTTGTGGCGCCTGTGGGCGGATTCCTTCTTGGGAATTTAGTATGGGCGCAGGCGGATCGCTGGAGGAAAGACCGGGATCTTTTTTCGAAGCTGGCGGCAGGCGGAGCGCTCCTGGCAACGGCCAACGGGCTCTTTCTGGAAGGCGTTTTGCAGCCGGAGAACGCGGTTTCTTCCGTCAGCGCTGCGGTTTTGCTGTCCGTTCTTTATCTGCAGTTCTGGAGCCTGATAAGGCGGGCAGGACGGGGAAACCGATATGCGGTTTGGGGAGCGTTGCTCTTTGCGTTCTTTTCCGCCACGGGGAATCTTTCGGTATACGATTCCCATGGGTGGTGGGGCTACATCAGCGCGCTGTTATGCTGGTTTTGTCTGTTTTACGCGGCGCTGGAGAGCTGTTTTTCCATCGCGGACAGGACAGAGCTGTATGAGAAAACGGACGGCTCAGGAAAGAGCAGGCCATGGCTGTGGGGAGTCGGTTCTTTCCTCGTCATCGCGGCGGTGGACTGCATATTCCTGCTGGCGTTCTTCCCGGGGGTGATGGAATACGATTCTTTCCAGCAGATGTGTCAGGTGCTGGGGGATCCGTACAGCAACCATCATCCGTGGCTGCATACGATGCTGATCAAGCTGGTGTGGGAGCTGGGGCTTCTGGTGCTGGGAAGCACCAACCGGGCGTTCGCGCTGTACTCCCTGTTTTCGATCTGTATGCTGGACTTCGCCTTTTCCTGCGTTGTGGCGTGGCTGCGCAGCAGGGGGATGCGCAAAGGCTGCCTGATCGTTCTGGGGCTCTTATACGTGCTGTCGCCCATCAATCAGATGTTTTCCATCATCATGTGGAAGGATATCCCTTTTGCGGTCAGCGTGCTGCTGTTCACGCTGCTCCTGTGCGCGATGCGCGACAGGGCGGCGGAAGGGAAATCCTGTCTGGCCTGCTGGATTTTATTCGTCCCTCTGGGATTTTGCGTATGCTTTTTCCGCAGCAACGGCCTGTACGTTTTTCTGGGGATGATTCCGTTCCTGATCTGGGCGTTCTGGAGACAAAAAAGGGCTGTGATTCCCGCTATCGGGGCGGTGCTGATCGCGGGAGCGCTGTATAAGGGCCCCGTTTTCGATTATTTTGACGTGACGGAGCCGGATATCATCGAATCCCTTTCCGTTCCGGCCCAGCAGATCGCTGCTGTTATCTCTTATGAAGGCGAGATTTCGGAGGAGCAGAAGGAGTTTCTGAGCAACGTCATCGATCTGGAGAAGGTGCCGGAGGCTTATCTGGGTTCTCCCACCTGTTCGGACGCGATCAAGGATCTGGTGCGGGAAACGGATAACCAGGAATTTATAGCGGAACATTCCGGGGAATTTTTAAAGACGTGGCTGGATCTGTTTCGGCAGAACAAAAGGATTTACGTGAGGGCCTTCGTGAACGAGACGGCGGGATACTGGTATCACAAGACATATTTCCCGTTTATCTGGGCCACTTATATTCAGGAAAACGGGATGGGAATCGGCAGGGACAGCAAGCTGCCGGAATCCGCCGTCCTGCAGATACGGGCGTACCTGGACGCGTACAAGGCCCATTTCGACGAGTATTTGAGCACGGGCCTGTATTCCTGGGTATTCTTCGTTTCGCTGCTGACGGCGATGCGAAAAAAGAGCCGTTATCTGCTGGTCTACCTGCCCGTTCTGGGGATCTGGGGGACACTGCTTCTGGCCACGCCCGTATGGGCGGATCTGCGCTACGCCTATGCGATCTATGTGTCCGTGCCGTTCTTGGTCTGTTTATCTCTTATGAAAGAAAAAGAAGGGGCAATCGGAAAATAGACAGCCCCACATTATGCTCAGTTAATGCTGAAGACATAATCGACATTGTTGTAGCTGTAGGGCTGAATCTTAATGAAATACTCTCCGGGCGGCAGATCCGTCAGTTCATACTGCGCTTCGCTTTCGTTGCCATGTACAAAGAGTTCGCCAATGGAATATTGTTCCTGCTGATTGTAAAAATTTATTTGCCAGTATGATCTGGAAGAATCGATCAACGGGTGGACAAAATAGAAAACCACTGTCCTTTGGGTTTCATTGGTAAATTGGTAGAAATCCAGGTCGCTGCTGGATTGAATGTTCCCGGTATATGGAGATGAGAAGGCGATTCGTGTGGCAGATGCAAAACTGTTGTTTTCCTCAACTTCAAACAGGCTGCCCTCCTCTTCATAGTGAATCTGAAAATGATAGTCCATATTCGAATATACATAGGGTTCGATTTTCAGATAATACTTTCCGCCGGGAAGGCGGAGGGAATCCAGTTCTGATTCGGATTGCCCGCCCTTGATATAAGATTCCATCAGCGGCGTTGCATCGATATCATTTGACAGGATGAGATGCCAGTATGATTTCGTACTGTCCATCTTATCGTGCAAAAAACGGATGGATATTTTTCCGTGTGAGGGCAGCTCGAATGTATAATAGTCGGTATCATTTCGGGACTGCATATTTCCTGTATATTCCGTATTCGGAAAAATCGGGTTTGCGCTTCCAAAAGAATCGTTGGACTCGGTTTCGAAAGAAGAGTCTTCCGTTTCGTAATGGATTTTAAAACGGTACGTCTCATCTGAAAAAGAATGGGGCGTAATTTCCAGAGAATAGCTGCCTGCCGGAAGCCGGATCTGATCGGAATTGAACTGAGGGATATTTCCTTTGATCCAGTCCTCCAGAACAGGAATTTCCTGAATGCCGTCAAATATTTTCAGGATCCAGTAGGTTTGGCTGGAATCGATCTTGGGATGCTGAAAGGAGATATGGATCCTTCCTTTTTTCTCGAGGACAAAATCATACGTTTTAGGGGAATCTTCAAAACTGAGGATCCGGTCGTAGTAATCGGTATTCACCGAATAAGCGCCTTCGTAAACGGCGGAAACCGTTTCGCTTTCCGGTTCCGATGATTCGACAGGCATGCGGGACGATTCGGAAGGTTCCTCTGATTTTTCGCTTTCGGAAAATACTTCCGCAGTTTGTTCCGTATGTCCCGCGGAAGAATCAGCGATGGCTTCGGAGGGGGCATCCAGCGTATCTGTGACCAGATTCCGGTTTTCGTCGTATATTTTATAGCCGAACTGCAGGCTCAGATTTCCCACTTCCTTTACGATCCGGCCGTTTTCCTTCTGTCTTTTTGCGTTTTTATACGTGATTTCCGTGACCTCGTAAATATCGTAAACAGGGCGATAATAGAACTCTACCAGATAATCCTTCTTTAAGGAAACGCCGGTCGATGAAGATATGATGGAGCTGACGCTAAAGGTATAGCCGAGCTCGAGCTGCACAGTTTTCATGAGCTCCACGTTGAGGGAAGCGCTGAATTCGTTTTCAACTTCCTGACCGGTGGTAGCGGAGATCCATTGGTCGTCTTCGCTGGCAACGTTGCTGCTGTATTTTTCCCAGTCGCGATATTCTGTACGGACATAATTTATATTTTCATATCCATAATAGCCGTCCTCTTTTTGGGAACATCCCATAAGGCCCAAAAGAAGAACCGCTATTCCGAATAAAGATACGAATCCCATTCTTTTCATTTGTATTCCCCCATCGTTCAGCCGTTTTTTTCATAGTAACACAAATTCCAGCAGCGTTCCATAATACCATATTTGGAACTATAGATGGGGAATGGGGATTCTGTTTTCACTCCCGGGCGCTTCCTCCGGCCGTTTTCACCAGCACGATGTACTCGTTCCGATACGCCGTCTCCAGTCCGGAAAGCTGCGCTTCGTATTTTTCATAATATGCGGGATCCACGATCAGCAGCGCGCTGCCCGGCGTTTCCAGGAAGGCTTCCACACCGCCCTCTTCGCATTTCAGATCCCCGCTCAGCTCGGCCATGAGAAGGCCCGCCTGTTCCCAGTAAAAGGATTCCTTGTATTCGTTGTCGCTCTTTTCCACATAAATTTCCATCCCGTGCAGATCGGGGCGGCTTTCCATGGCGGCCTGCAGGTCCTGCTGGAAGCCGGAAGGCTCCAGGTCGCCGAGCCCGGAAACGGTGATCCGGTCATAGTGCAGGGCGGCCAGGGCGGGCAGGAAGAAGACGCAGGCGAACAGGGCCAGCTGCTTTTTGCCGCGGCAGGCGTTTCGGCACCGCTGTACCAGGATGGAAGCCGAAAGGCACAGGCCGGGGAAAACGGGGTACACGTACCAGTAATAGTAGGTGTGGGAAAGGCTGAAAACCAGGACGGGGACCAGCACCCACAGCGTAAGCCCCAGAGCGGCAGATACGTCCGGATCCGTCCCGGCAAAAATCCGCCCCTTCGCTGTTGGCGTCTCCAGCCGGGACGCATCTCCTGGCTGCCGGCGCAGGAGGGCGGACTGAAGGAGGAACAGGAGGGCGAATGCCATGGTCCCCGCCGCGACCAGAACGGCGCGGCTGTGCAGCAGATAGTTCAGGAAGAAGAAGTAGTCCGGATTGGAGCTTTCGGACCAGGCGATCCGCTGGGTGACGTCCACGCCGAACATCTGCCCCAGAAATTCCATGCCGTCATATTGATAGCGGACGAGGGCCCAGAGGGCGATGGGGCCGGCGGCGCACAGAAAGAGCGCCGCGTAGTGGCGGAATTTCATCCGCTTATACAGCTTTGAAAAGAGCCAGAAGAGCCCGCCGATGGGCAGGAGGACGCAGGCGTGCCAGCTTTTGGACAGAAAGCAGAGGGAGAACATCAGCCCGCAGATCCACAGAAGGCCGGGCCGGCGGGCGCTTTCGATGAGCGCCAGACAGCCTGCGGTAAAAAAGAGGATGTAAATGGAATCCGCATCCGCATTTCTGGCGGCGTGCCAGTAAAAGAGATCGTAGAATGTGAGAAACAGCATCATGGAGCAGAGGGATGCCGTTTTTCCGTAACGGCGAAGAAGATAGAGGGCGACCAGGAGAAAGGTGAGAAGCATCGCCAGCGCGGAATAGAAGCGCATGCCGAAAACGCCCGTGCCGAAGAGGCGAAAGCCCAGGATGATGCCCCAGTAGCTCAGGGGCGGCTTTAAGTTGAAATAGTCGTTTTCGTAGTTGTAGGTGTTGACGATGTAGTTGCTGCTTTTCATCATCTCATAGGCGTTGACCCCGTGCCTGGCCTCGTCCCAGTGCTGGATCAGCCCCTCGTCCAGTCTGGCAAAGCAGACAAAGGCGCACAGGACGGTGAAAAAAAGAAGAAGGAACCGGGGAAAAATATTCCGGACAAAAGAAAAAGCGGATTGCGTCTTCATAGTTACCTCAC
>OEQQ01000050.1_pt1 | contig 34209 bp, 23 predicted proteins | sample 1539741 | NCBI WGS metagenome assembly OEQQ01 (sample SAMEA3891876, study PRJEB23780) | metagenome | biome: terrestrial biome; feature: animal house; material: Caecal content | place: Italy | collected 2015-05-05
CCCTTCCCCGGGCGCAGCAGATCGAATAGCAGCGCTCCCAGAAAGAAAAACGACAGGTTCTTGTAGGATAAGTTGAACAGAAACTGTTCCGTAACCGCAGCCACGACGATGCCGATCATCATGGCGAGCTCCTTTTTTTGTTCTTCCCGAATGAATTTCCGGATCAAAATCCAGTATCCGGCGACGAATAGAAGAAACGCCGCAACGCCGTAAAACATCAGCAGGTAGGCAAACGAACTGTCCAGCGTCAAATGAGCTGTGGTGTTGGTAAAATAGGCCGGCGTCCCAAACAGGGAAACCGGAAAACTGGTAAAATAATTTTTCACCAGATCGAATCGGGTGGACAGCAGTTTATTAAAAAAGTCATAAACTCTCCCTTTTGCCACAAACGGTCCTGCCAGAGGGAACAGAACGCAAAGCGGCAGAACGCACTGCAAAAGGATGCGTTCCGGCCTGCTTAAGGATTTTCTCCAGTCCAGATACAGGCTCAGCGCGAGATAGCCCGCCATCAGCAGCACTCCCGTATAGCTGATGGAGAATAAAAAGATCAGGAGATTCCCCAGAAACAGAACTGCACAGGCTTTCCGGAGCTCTTTCCCGTGCCAGTCGAACGCGTACAAAAGCAGGGCCGCCAGAATGAAGTAGGATACGTGCAGCACGTTGGGATGCGTGTACCCTAGGGACCATCGGATGATGGGCCCCAGCCCCAGCTTCTGATGGACCACCACGACGCCGTCCCGGATGTGGAGGATTCCCAGGGTAACCGACAGGGCGAAGGTACAGCTCCAGATTCCCAGACAAACGGCGAACAGCCGGCGGATGGGAACCCGCTTCATCCCGATGATCACCAGCATGGCGGCAAGGGCCGCGTTCTCTCCCGAGCTCTTCCAGATCGCCGCCCCCAGCCCGACCAGCAGAGCCATTACCATCCATTCCTTTAAGCTGTGGCGCGTCAGGCAGAGTTTTCCGGCCAGGCAGACCAGCGATGCAGCCGCGCAGATCTCAAACAGCCTCTGCCCTTCGTCCAGCCCCACCCCTTTGGCCGCAAACATGAGCCCAAAAGAGAGGAAATATAGCAATTCCGTCCATTTCACCGTTACCAGTTGTCCGCTTTTCGTCTCACTCATATCCTTTTCCCGGTTCTTCTTCTCTTTCTCTTCGGTTTTCGATAGACCTGAAGCGTCTTTTGAACGACCTCATCCCAGTTGTATCTGCTGCAGATATAGTCCGCGCTCTCCGCTTTCAGCCTTTCCACGGTCTCCGGATGATCCCGCAGTTCTTCCAGCCGCCTGCGCAGATCCTCCACATCGCCTTTATGGAAAGACGCCGCATGGTCGCCCACCACTTCCAGATTTTCCTGAATGTCGCTGACCAGGCAGCAATTTCCGTAACTCATGGCTTCCAGCAGGCTGACCGCCATCCCTTCCACGTCGCTGGGAAGAACGAAAATCCAGGCGTTGGAACACAGCTCCGCCAGCACCTGGCCCTGTACGAAATCCGTCATGATAATCCGGTCATCCTTCGCCGCCATGGAACGTATTTTATCCATATATTCCCTGGAATGGCTGATTCCTCCGGCGATCACCAGCTTCTTCTCCGTTTCCATCCCGCCGAAGGCTTCGATGAGATAATGCAGACCCTTCTCCGGCACGATCCGCGCCAGAAACAGAATATATCCGTCCTTCTCAAGCCCGTACTTTTCCTTAATTGCCCTGGCTTCCACGCATTCCGGACGGTTCACTCCGTTGGGAATGAACAGCGTCTCCCGCCCGTAGGTTTCCCGGAAGTAATCCTGTACGTTTTTCGACAGGACGATTACGTCATCCGCGCGCCTGGCCGCCATCCTCTCCCCGAATTTCAAAACGGAAGCGGCGAATCCTCCCCATTTGGACCTCTGCCAGTCCAGCCCATGAATCGTGGCCACTACATGATATCCAAACAGTTTGGGCAGCCACAGCATCGTACAGGGGCCTTCCGCATGATAATGCACGACATCGTATCTTCCGAACAGCAGCCGAAAGGAAGCCAGAACGGAATAAACCATGGCGTTCAGGCTGCTGCTCTTAAACGTCGGAATCGTGATCAGCCGGATTCCCTCGTAGATTTTCCCCCGGCTCTCGTCGAATTCCCTGCCGGAGACGTGATACCCCGAACGGTTATAGGCATCCACCCGGTGTCCCAGCTTCACGTATCGGGTGGACAGCTCGTCCACCACCACTTCCACCCCGCCTTCCCGGGACGGAATCCGTTTCTGCCCCACCATGGCGATCTTCAGAGATTCCTTATTTTCCCTCTTTCGCTTTCTCCTCCATTCCTTTCGGAGATACCAGAGAAAGGAAAAATTCGTATCCAGATATCTGCCGATCAGACGGCCCGGATCCTGAAAAATCCGGTAGAGCCATTCCAGACACATTTCCTGCATCCACTTCGGCGCCCTCCGGATCGTACCCGCATGGAAGTCGAAACCCGCCCCAACGCCCAACATGACGCCGCAGACCCTGCCTTCATGGGCCGCCATCCATTTTTCCTGTTTGGGAGCGCCCAGCCCCACCCAGATAAAATCCGGGTGCGCCGCGTTGATTTCGCGGATCGCAGCCTCATCTTCCTCCGGGCTCATTGGCCGAAAAGGAGGAGCGAACATCCCCGCGATTTTCAGCTTCGGGAACCGTTCCAGCAGCTTCTGTTTCAGCGTCTGCAACGTTTCCGGCGTGCTGCCGTAAAAATAGTGGGAGTATCCCTCCGTCTCCGAAAGGGCGAAGAGCGCCGGCATCAGATCCGGGCCGGGAACCCGCTGTGCTTCCCGGTATCCCCTCCACCTTTGCACGATGGAAAGCGGCTTTCCGTCCGGCAGATTCAGGGCGCTGCCGTTTTGTACCGCCCGGTAAGCTTCGTCCCGGTATGCGGTCACGGTCGTGTGCACGTTGGAAACGCAAATATACCTGCCGCGCAGTTCTTCCAGATGCGACGTCAGGTATGCTACCGTTTTCTCCATTGTCAAAATATTGATATTTGTTTTTAAAATTTCCGTGTATGATAATGGATTCATGGATCCCGCTCTTTCTCCTCTTTATCCATCTCTCATTGACAGTTTTGTGCTTTGTGATAATTCAGCCCTTTATCTAAAATCCTCATATCGTAATATTGCTTTCCCATGGCCATTTTCTGAATTCTCGCAGCAAAACTGACCTGAGACAATCCCGCAATCAATCCATCACACTGAGCCAGAGTATACATATCTCTCAGTACTTCCAACCCTAATTTAAAGTGATGATCCTCTCGATCAGATTCGCTTTTCATCACTGTCTCATCACCCTTACTGCGAATTACGTCTTTATAAAATATCACTTTTCCGGAAAATTTACGTTCAAACTGTTCAATAGCATTTTCATCATCTGTCGCCAAAAATATTTTTTCATATTTTTTACAATTCAGTAAATTATCCACCTCTTCTTCATATTCATCCAGGGTAACGGCAACCGGATGTCCATTGTAATTTCTCTTAAAATCAGTTCCTCTTATATGAACTCCCAGTATATTTCCCTGAACGGCGAAAAATATATTTTTTTCCTGTTCTTTTTCAATCCATTCCCTTATACGCGGTTGCAAACGAATATACTTACTGGAAATTCTTGCCATTTGTTCCAGATAGTTTTCTGATTTTGTATATCCGTCCTGCTTCACATTAAGATTTTTTGCCAGCATGATATTATCTTTACGACTGTGGATAATCGTAGAGGAGTTTCTCATTTCATCCAATCCAACTCCTGCCGGTTGTTCAAAAAAGTATTCAAAAGGATTTGTCGTTCCATTAATCGGATGCGATTCAGCATAACAAAATTGATCCGTATATTCCACAACTGGAGTAAGTTGGTAAAAATCTGCAAAGAACAGATATTCCAATAATTTGTTGTGATCCGCAAAGAATCCTGACTTTGATTCTTCCATATAGATATGATAAAATGGCGCTGTGATCCGATCTCCTTCACCCTTTTCCAGAAAAACAAATTCTGGCCGCTTTCCTGTTTCCTTAACTGTCTGAACAAAACGCTGATCATCTCCATGCGTATAACAGTAGCCGGCAAATTCAAGTTTGTTTTTTATGGATTTCATTTTTCTAAATAATCTTTGTATCATCTTATACCTTTCTGCCTAAAAAGCTCTGGACTCCTTATAGTAATATGTGATCGCCATGTTATACTCAGAAAGTTCGTCCGAGACATACATATTACCCGTTTCAAGCAGGTTCTTTTTTACTTCCGATACCATGATCTGCGGCCCATCCACCGTTTCTCCAATATAAGACAGATATATTTTATACACATTTCCCCGAATCACATCTTTTCCTATTTTGTAGGGAAAAAATTCACCCGTGGGAATTTGGGAAGCGGCATAGTTCTTTTTGAATACGGTTTTTCCATCCTGATCTGATATCTGAAGCATGATGACTCCATCCGTTTCCGGGTAAATATTAGCAATAAAAAGCTCCAGCTTTTCCAGATAATCGTATGTGGGAATGAACTCCTGGACAATCGGCTCTTCTGTCAGGGATTCAAAACGATAATATTTTGTAATCAGATATTCATGTTTTGCTGTTATTCTGTTCAGTCCAAATACGGCCCACATGACGGAAATGAATAATGGCAAAAATAAGATATAAATCTGGAACTTTCTTCTCAACCTTCCGATCCTCCCACAGAAACCAGGTCACAAACGTAAAAGGTAACTTTCCCTCCCAGCGCAACGTCTACATACCCTTTATATCTGATCTCATAATATTGTTTCAAATATTCCTCCGCCACATCTTCCGCAATTCCAAACTGGGGAGTCGAAATAAACACAGCCTCCGGCCCAGGAATGAACGCTCCGCTGTCGAAATGCTTTCGTTCCGTTCCCCGGATTGTAATCCGGTTCTCCCCCGGAGAATATACCATTTTTTCCTCTTCTAAATCCCAGTAAACTCCCGCCGCCTGAAATCCATAATCATCTGATCTCTCCCATACCAGAACATCCATCCCTTCATGGTAATTTACGTCTTTCAAAATTTCATTATAAGCTTTGTCCAGATAGTTGAATCTATGGTTATAAACACAAAAATCAGCTTGACCTGTAACTCCACTTCCCAGCCGTTCCGTGACAATCTTTCCATTTCCCGTATCTCTCGTCTCAAATGCGACCAGGGAAACGGGATCAATCGTTACATAAGCCTCCAGAAAAAGAATAGCGCTCAAAATCGCTACAGCCGGGCAATAAAATTGTTCTTTCCGAACACAATTCGGGAGCAAAATCACCAACACTAAAACAGCATTGAAGTCAATCAGAACATGGTAGCGTGGCAATCCGTAGGTAACATAGGAACAGTAAAACAAAATCAGCATCGCCTCCGTCATCAATAACGAAACGACCATTTCCGGATAAGCGCAAAAAACAGAAAATCCTTTTCTTTTCCAGCTTCTGAGCAGAATATAAAGTACTGTTCCCAGAATGCCGCTCCAGATCAGCCAGTTAAAGTTTAAAACAAAAAATTGTTTACATTTAAAAATAATATAGTCCGGCTGAAAGCTGAAAGTGGAAAATCCTTCTATGTTATCGTTGGAAACCATCCACATGCTTTTTCCGCTGGCGAAAAAATAGATCAGATAAATCAACAGACAGACACCGGCAATGCTTCCCGCTATTCCCAGCGGGCTTTTCAGAAAAGTCCAAAAACGCTGCGCCGGGTTCTTCCCCTCCCGTCCGAAAAGAATTTTCCCCAGCAAAAGACCAACTCCGAATCCCCCCAGGATGACAACTCCTACTTCCTTTGTTGAAGCCAGCAGCATCATACAAAAAAACAGCAGAATATTCTTTCTGTAAAGGACACAGTACAAGATAAAGACAAAAGCGTAAACCGTTCCCGCATCCGGCTGAAAATAAGAAAAAGTTCCCAGCGTCAACGGTGTTGCCAAAACCGTACAGGTTGCCAGACAATGATAGATCCAGGAGCAGGACGGCAGTATTCCGCAGATAATTTTATACAGACAAAATGCCATAAACAGGTTTAATATCAGCTGTGTCGCCAGAACACCTGCATAGCCGCCCTCGTTTAAAAACTCCCCAATCGCCGCAAGCCCGGCAAACCCCATCGTCGGATGAGCCGCAAGGGAAAAACCGTTCAAAAAGCTGCCCCATGTAAAATTGAAATTTTGGCATGCTCTCATCAGTTCCCCATAGTAAATCAAACCGTCCCATCGAGGGGTATCTCCCAGTTGAACGGCTCTGCTCACCAGACAAAAGAGGATTGCTCCCAGCGGTCCCAGGATCTTCCCGCTTACAATTCCCTTTTCCCTCCACAAATGCATCGCTCTTTCCCTGCATGACAGTGCCAGACAAATCCACAGGAAAAGTATCAGAATATCGCCGGCGCCTACCAGCGCAAATATTCCCGCATAATGAGCCGCATCGCTTCTTTTGCTGATACATGCCGATGTCATAAAAAGACAAAATACCGTTAAAATAAGCAAAATTTCTGCCGCTACGGATTGAACTTTTTTCCTGTTATTTATCACTTTGCCCAAACCTTCCACGGGGCGCGTTCCTCCTTCCACAAACCTTCCAGAAATTCCCGATCCCGCATGGTATCCATCGGGGACCAGAATCCCTGATGTCTGTATGCCGTTAGTTCCCCATCCTTCACCAGACGTTCGAACGGGCCGTCTTCCAGCATTTCATTTCCGTCCCCGAGATAATCGAATATCCCTCTGTTTAAAACCATAAATCCCGCGTTTACCCAGGATTGATCTTTCCGCGCTTTTTCCTTAAACCGCTCGATCCGTCCGTCCGTTCCGATCTTGAGCGCGCCGAACCGCCCTGCAGGCTGGGTCGCTGTAATCGTGGCAATCCTGCCCTGTTTCCAGTGAAAATCCAGCAGCCTGGGTATATTCACATCCGCCAGGCCGTCTCCATAAGTCAGCAGGAACGTCTCCTCTTCCTCCAGATACTCCGCAACGCGGCGGATGCGCCCTGCGGTCAGCGTATGCAGCCCGGTATTGACAAGAGTCACCTTCCACGGTTCCGTTTTTTCGCTGCGCACCTGGGTTTGCTCATTATCGAGATGATAGGTGCTTTCCGCCTGATACATATAATAATGTACAAAATATTCTTTAATCATGTGGCCTTTGTATCCGCAGCAAATGATGAATTCGTGAAAACCATAAAAGGAGTACAGTTTCATAATGTGCCACAAAATCGGCCTTCCTCCGATTTCTATCATCGGTTTCGGCCTGTACTGGGACTCTTCGCTGATCCGGCTTCCCATTCCCCCTGCCAAAATCACTACTTTCATCCGTCAATCCTGCCATTTCTTCCACGGAGCGATCCCCGCGTTCCACATATTTTCCATTTCCACCAGATCCCTCCTCGTTTCAGCGGGGAGCCAGAAGCCCGGATGCCGGTAAACGGTCACCTGACTTTGTTCTGCCAGAATCCCTTTCACAAAGTAGTCCAGTTCATAACTTCCCTGAAGATAATGAAAAATTCTGGGAGAAAACATATAAATACTTGCCCCCGTCCAGGCATCCGCTCCCCTCAGCGCGGATTCCCTCGTCAGCTCTCCCTCTTCCGATACAGAAAGGATCACATTCCGCCCGGATGGCCTGGCAGCCGCCAGCGTACAGATTTTTCCCAACCGCTTATGGACAGCGATAAAATCTGAAATCTGAAGATCCGAAAGGCAGTCCCCATAAGTAACCAGAAAGTCCTCTTCTCCGATATAGCGTTCCGCCCTGGCTACCCGCTGCGCCGTGGAGGTGAACAGCCCGGTATCCAATACCGTTACCCTCCAGTTTTCCGTTCTTTTTCTGTGAATCTGAACAGTATTCTTTTCCAGATCTACCGTGATATCAGACTGATAGATATAATAATTCATAAAATATTCCTTCAGCATGTCCACTTTATAGCCTCCGCAGACGATAAAGTCCTCTATGCCAAAAGACGCAAAGTATTTCATGATATGCCAGAGAATCGGCTTCCCGCCAATCTCTGCCATGGGTTTGGGAATTCCTTCCCTTTCGTTGCTGATGGTGCTCTGCTGCCCTCCTGCCAAAATGATGAGCTTCATCGATCTTTTCCCTCTCCGTGACATACTTTGAAACCTTTTGTATCATTATAGGGGCTTCCCGTAAATATTACAAGCCGGTTTTCTCTTGACTTAACTCCGAAAAGTATTATATCTTAAATAATGAAATATTTTTGATTGCAACAGCCTGATTTCAAAGGATTCCATAATATTATGAGAAAATACCTGTTATATCTGAACCTCAGTTTTCTTATCCTGTTTTCGTCTCTTGTTTATTTCATACAATATCATCTTCCCCCGGAAAACTCAGAAGGCAACTCGTCTCAGGAATCCGCTGTTCCCGATGATTTCTGCGAAGAGCCCGTTCCCATGTTCCATATAAATTTGAACTATCGTGGTCACGTTTTCCGGATCAATTCCTGGCAAAGCGAATCCGGACAGCACTATCTCTTCCTTCCCAGGATCCTGTGCTCTGAAACGGAAACGCTGTCGCCGGAAACCGAATTCCCTTTTGAAGCCGCCCCTTCCTCCCCACAGACCCTCTATTCTTCCAATCTGCCCGTCCTCTGGATCGAAACCGGAAGCGGGGAGCTGAAGAAGATAAACGCTTCCAAAGAGTATGTTTCTTCTGTTTCCGTTTCGCTGCTGTCATCTTCGGACAGGCATATCGATTTCCAAAGCGCCTCGCTCCATGCAAGAGGCAATGTCTCTTTTGATTTGGCTCCCAAAAAGTCCTATCTGCTGGAAATGGAATCCGAAACCGATCTTCTCGGAATGGGCTCCGCAAAAAAATGGGTCCTGACATCCAACTTTTTCGATCAGACCTCCCTGCGGAACTACCTGACCCTGTATCTTTCAAAGGAACTCGGCCTGACTTACGTTCCGGACTTCCATTTCGTCGACGTTTACGTCAACGGTTCCTATCTGGGGGTCTACCTGATTACCGAAAAGGTGGAGGTCGGTCCCCAGCGAGTTGCGATTCCGGATCTGGAAACCGAAAACGTCGCGCGCAACGGTCAGACGATGCTGTCGAAATATCCCTATCGCTCCGATCATAAGATGGGATTTCGGGCCAAATCCCCTTCCGATATTACCGGAGGTTACCTGGTGGAATTCGAGCTGGACGAGCGATGGTCCGAAGAAGAAAGCGGATTTGTCACAGAAGACGGACAGCATGTCGTCATTCAAAGTCCCAAACATGCAACGATTGCTGAAATAAACTATATCCAAAGCCTGTTTCAGGCATTCGAGGATTCTCTTCTCGATACAGACGTTGACGACTCTTCATATCAGGAGTATATCGATCTGGACAGTTTCGTCAAAAAGTATCTGGTAGAAGAACTGTCAAAAAATATAGATGCGAACAAAACCAGCCAGTTTTTTTACAAGTATCCGGACAGCATCAGCCAAAAACTTTACGCCGGTCCTCCCTGGGACTACGATAAGGCCTGGGGGAATGGGACGAAACTGGACACCGACCTGGATTTGCGGGATCCCACCCAGTTATACGCCAGCAGGCATATTTATCCGCATTCCATCTGGGCGCAACTCTACGATAAGGAATCCTTTCAGACAGAAGTCCGCTCCTGCTTCTTTTCTCAGGCGCGGCCTTTAATGGAAAGGATCCTGACAGACAGCCTGCCTCAGTGGAAGGAAATGATTTACGATTCCTCCCGGATGGACTGGATCCGATGGAATGATTATCGGAAGTTTGGAACGGATAATCTGGAGCAGAAATATGTGGCGTCGTTCGATCAGGCCTACGATGAGCTGGTGGAATTCGTGCGTCTCCGCACGGATTTTCTGGCCGCTGAATGGTCACACTGATTCTATTTAATTTCATCGCGGAGGATTTTTCATGTTGTACTGCATCCTTGTTTACGCCGTATTCGCATTTTTGCTCCTGTTCCGGATAAAATCGCATCCTTTCTGTGAGGAACCCGCCTTCTTTTCCGGTTTCAACAAGCTGCGCGGCCTTTTCGCGCTGGAAATCGTGGTGGGCCATGTGGTTCGCTATGAAAGATCCCTGCTCTATCCTCTCGGAAAATTTATGATCATCTCCGTAGCCTTTTTCTTTTTCGTCTCCGCCTACGGAATGACGCGTTCCTTCCATCAAAAACGGAATTATCTGGCGCATTTCCTTTTCCCGAAATGCGCTGGCCTGATCGCTCTGGCGGCGATCGCCTACGCCCATTCTCTGCTGTGCGATCTGTTGTCAGGAAGATCTATGGATCTCAGCTGTCTGCTGAGCGGCTTTTTTATTTCCACAAACTGGTACATCTGGGAACTGCTGTTTTTTTATGCTCTTTTCTATGCTGTCTATCGCTGGATTCCCCGGTACCGGATCGCCTTCATCGCCCTGGTTACGGCGGCTGGAGCCGTCGCCTGCTATTATGCCGGCCTTCCTCAGAGCTATTATTCCAGCGCTCTGGCTTTCCCCGCCGGCCTTTTTTTCTATGAGCGGTTCGATGCTGTCGCCGCCTTTTTGAAGAGCGTACCGGGAAAGGTCGCGACGTTCCTTTTGACCTGCGCCGGTTTGTCCAGCCTGGCTTTCGGTCCGGACAGCGCGGTGGGAATGGTCCTTCTGCGCAACGTCATGTGCCTTTCCGGCCTGATCCTTCTGGCCTGTTTTCTGTCCCGTTTTACAGCGGACAATATTTTTTTGAAAACGCTGGGGAAATATTCCACTGAAATTTATCTGTACCAGTTCGTTTTCCTGCGGCTGACGGACGGTTTGCTTCCGTATCCCATTCGCATTCCGGCGGTTATCGGGCTGACGTTTTTTTCTGCCCTGCTACTTCATCCGCTCAATCAGCTCGTTCGCAGGTCCCTGTCATCCTTTCACGATGGCAAACTCGCAAATTCACCCTGAAGGAGACTTCCATGACTGACTTCTACACCACCCTCTTAACCCTTTTAAAACAGGATCCCCGCTTCGTCGCCCAGGACGGCACGTTTTTGCGCAATGCCGTCTATGAAGCCGCAATGCGGCTGGACGCCGGGCTGCTGCGCCTGCTGATGGGGCAGCCCGAAACGAAGGCCCGCTTTTTTCAGGAGGTGGACGGTGTCCTGGTTTTCGATAAGGCCGGCTTTTCCTGGGCCGTCAACAACCGGCAGTTTTTGCCCGACAGCTATACCCGTTTCAAGAACAAAATCGGTCTGGCGGACGAAAGCGGCCGCCTTCTTTCCTCTTCCGAACGGGTCTCCCTGGTCTTTCCCTACAAGGACTGCGTGCTGGAAGGCGGGCAGACAAAGGAGGATCAGAAGCGGGCGGAAATTATTTACAACGAGCTGCTGGCCCCGGACGAAATCGACCGACTTCTGTATCCGAAAGCCCTGACCGGGGCAAAAAAATACGCCGCCAACGGCGAAACTCCGGTGACGGTAACTCCCGTGACGGAAATTTCGGATGACGACAACCTGATCGTCAAGGGGAACAACCTGCTGGGGCTGCGCAGCATCCTCCCCCGGTTCGAGGGGCGGATCCGCTGCATTTTCATCGATCCCCCCTATTTTTTCCTGACGAACAAGCCCTCGGACACCTTTTCCTACAATTCGAATTTCAAGCTGTCCACCTGGCTGGTCTTTCTGCAGAACCGGCTGAGGGAAGCGCACAGGCTGCTGGCGGAGGACGGCGTTTTGTATATGTCCATCTCCGACGAGGGCGCCCATTATCTGAAGGTGATGACGGACGACATTTTCTCCATGGAGAACTTCATCGCGGACGTGACCTGGGAATCCCGGAAGTCCGTCTCCAGCGACGGCCTGTTTTCCCAGAACAGCAATCACATCCTGGTGTATGCGAAGGATGTGTCCCGAATCGACAAAAGACGGTTCCGCCTGGCGCTGGATCCGGAATCCTTCCGCTACGACGACGGAGACGGACGGGGCCCGTACCGGCTGGAGCCTTTCGACGCGCCCAACGTGCGCCCCAATCTGACCTATCCCATCGTCAACCCCAACACGGGGGCGGTCTATCTGCCGCCTGCGGGCCGGTGCTGGAGGACGGAACCGAAAACTTACGAAAAGCTGCTGGAAGAAGGCAGGATCCGCTTCGGCGCGGACGGCACGGCCAGGCCGCAGCTCAAAACCTGGTATTCCGAAGCGAAATCTCAGGGCAAGGGGCGGGCCGGCAGCACGATCTGGCACGATGTGCAGCAGTCCATCCTCTGGCAGGAGCTGGACGCCAACACCAACGCCACGAAAGACCAGATAGCGCTGTTCGGGGAGACGGTTTTCACCAATCCGAAACCCGAAGATCTGATCCGCCGCGCGCTGGAGCTCTCCACGGAGGAAGGGGACTGGGTGCTGGACTTTTTCATGGGATCCGCCACCACGCAGGCGGTGGCCATGAAGATGAACCGGCATTTCATTGGATTCGAGCAGATGGATTACATCCACACCGTTTCCATCCCCCGGCTGGAAAAAGTCATGCAGGGCGAGCAGACCGGCATTTCCAAAGAGGTGGGATGGCGGGGCGGCGGCTCCTTCGTCTACTGCGAACTGGCCCGCCTGAATCAGCGCCTCGCGGACGAAATTCAAGCCGCCCCGGACGGGGCGGCTCTGTCCGCAATCTACGGCAAAATGATACATTCCGGTTTCATCAGCCATCGGGTCGATCCGGCGGCGCTGAATGCGGCTGCGAATGACTTCGCCGCCCTTTCCGCGGAAGACCGGAAACGGTTTCTGATGGAAATCCTGGACAAAAATATGCTCTATGTCAACCTGTGCGATCTGGACGATTCGGAATTTCAGCTTTCCGAAGAGGACAGGGCGTTTACAAGAAGCTTTTACAGGCTGGATTCATAACATCTTCCGCAGATCCCCCTCGAATTCTCTTCCCCGTGTCCCTTCGTTGAAAAAGTGCGTTCCCAGGATCCGATAATCGTTATCGTCCGCGAACTCCTTTACGGGAACCGCCCGGCCGCCCAGCTGGAGGAGGAAGTCCTCCTTCCAGCTGTCCTCCTTCAGCAGCTGGCTCCCCTTTGGCTCGATGAAAATCTGGATCTGCCCATACCCGTTCCCCCGTTTTTTCAGCAAAAACAGGACGAAATCGGGCTCAAACCGCTCTCCCGTATCGAAGGAGTAAAGGTGGAACGCCCTTTCGTTTCGAATCAGATACACCTTATCGTAACGCTTCTTCAGATCCTCCACATAGCCCTTCAGACAGGCCACAAAGGCCTTCTCTTCCGAAGTTCCGAAATGATCCTCATACGCGAACCAGTCTTCCCGGGACAGATCCATCCTCCATTCCCTGGGGACCGAATCCTCCCTCTGGGAAACGCCCGGGCCCCCGTCGTGGGGATCCGTATACCGGACCGTTTTATTCCGGAAAACGTCGCGGATTCTGTACGGCCGAAACCCGTTCGTCCCCACGTAATGTTCTTTTTTCCCGGAGATCTCGCCCGCGATCTTACCCACCGCGTCGAAAACCGCTTCGTACAGCGTCTTCACGGACGGCCTCTCCCGCCGTTCCGCCCGCATCTCCGCCGGGGCTTCCGCCCGGGCTGCCGCATGATCCTCCGCCGTCGCCCGCTTCTTCGTATCTGCCTCCGTTTGAGACCACATTTGAGGCGTCATTTGAGGCGCCGTTTCGCGGACCACATCCGCCGGGCCGCAGACGATTTCCAGCTTCACATCGCCGAGCCAGGCCGGGTCCGTGATGAACTGCCGGGTGGACTCCAGCCCGGGAAAACGCGCCTTCAGCTCGCTGAATTGATAAACGGGATACTTCATCAGCGCCTTGTTCACCGCCGCGTACTGAATCGCGGCGATTTCCCCCACGGTCAGATGAAACGTCCGCTGCTGCCCGCCTTCCGGCTCCTGATCGCCCCTCCGCCTTTCATCGGCCGTTTCCTCCGTCTCCTTCATGACCGCATCCGTTCCGGACGCGCCCCCGGGAGCTTGATACCGGTAAACCCTGCCGCGCACCGCTTCGGGCAGCCCGCAGGCGCCGCCGTTTTCCGCGGCAATGCGGTCGTTGAGAAAAATCCACCCGTCCCGGTAGAACGCATCCGACCGGAAGGTTTCCTTCAGCACATACTCCTTTTGCACCACCCGGTCCGCGTCCAGCCCGATCTCCCTCAGCGCCGCCCTCAGCTCCGTCACGTAGCGGTGGTCGTTCTGGCAGTGATAGTACAGCTCTTCGCAGACCCGCATTTCGCAGGTCATGTCCCCGTCGTATTTCCGCTGAAACCTGGGCTGCTCCTCCTCCAGCTGAAACGGGCAGTATCTGGCCCCGCGCCCGATGAGCTGGGCCTCCGCGATGGTGGCGGGGGACAGCTTCGCCCGTCCGGATTGCCGGGTCTCATACAGGCGAACGATGTCGAACAGGTTGAGCACATCCCACCCCTCATCCAGTTTCCTGACCTCGAAAATCGCCCGGTAAGGGTTGTCCGCATCCTCCAGGGAATTGAGCAGAATCTGCTTCTGGGTGGCGTCCTTATCGTCGTTGACGGAAACGCAGTGCTGCCGTGAAAAATCATCCCGCAGCTCCGCCGCCAGCGCATCCATGGAAATTCCGCACTTTTCGAAATAGCCAAACGCCCGCTGCATCACTTCGCTGTCCGCCTTTTCCCGCAAAAGGCCCAGCCGCTCTCCCGTCAGACGGCTTACCTCTCCGCAAAACGCCTCCATAAAGTCCCTGCTGTCCGCGATCTTCGCCGCCTTGAACAGCACCACCGGCTTGACGGACAGCCGATGGTCCTGAAAAATCTTCATCCGGTACTGGCTGAGGACGATGGCCTGCAGCGCCCGGTCCATCAGGCCCAGATCGGAGCGCAGGGTGATGATATCCTTGGAATACCGGTCCCTGTAAAACCGGTCCAGAGCGTAATTGTAAATGATTTTGTCCTCGTAAGCGGCCCGGATCGCCGGGTTTTTCAGATCGCAGGTGGCGGTGAATTCCAACAGCACGTTTCCCGCGTTCCTTCGGAAAATATTCTGAACCGTCTCCTCCCAGGAATGATAGCTCTCCGCCTCGTCCGAGGTCATCTTCCGTTTGGTATCCACGTTCAGGTGATGGGCCTCGTCCGAAATCAGCACGGTGCGCTGTCCGTCGAAATCGTCGAAGGTCATCCCGTTCTCCTTCGTCATCCACAGGTCCGTATGCAGCCCCTGGGTGGTCGTAAAACAGATGTTGATGGCGTCCGGATCGGCGTCCTGAAAATTTTTTACCTGCCGGACGGGCACCCGCGCCCCGTCCAGAACGATTTCCCGGGCGAACAGATATTTGGACGACGCCGGATTTCCGAAATTCTCCCGCGTCTTTTCCACGATATTGGAAAGGTTTACGAAAAAGATAAAGTTCCGATACCCCTGCCGATACAGATAGAGCATGAGCCCCGCCATGATCAGCGTCTTACCGCTGCCCGTCGCCATATGAAACAGCACCTGCGCGGGCCTGGGGCAATTCCGGCTTTCAAAATGGGTGATAAAATTTTCGAACGCCTGCCGCTGATACGGCCGCAGCTCGAAGGCGGGGTTTAAGTTCTCCTGGATATAGGAAGGGAGCTCGGCGCAGTTCCCGTATTCCCGCAGAGAATCCATCTTTTGATATAGGTAGTCCATCGTTCAGTCCTCTCCGTAAAAGCTTCTCGTAAATGCCCTGTCCTCTTCAAGAATCCGAAATTCCGAATCGTCCAGATCGCACAGGTTGACGTAGAGCATATTTTTGTCCAGAATTTCCATCAGAAACCGTTTCTTTTCTTCCGGGGAAAGCCCGTCGAAGTCGTCCGCTGCCGCAGCGATCTTTGCCGGATCCACTTTCTGGCTGATGAAACCGGATTCCAGCATCCTGTTGTAAATCTCTTCCAGCGCGCCTTCCTCCCGGGCCGCTTCGATCTCCTCCACCGTTTTCTGGTTCAGCTTCGCCAGCTCGCAGTACACGAAGGATCCGCCTCCCTTCCAGCCCACCGCTTTGGAAATTCCCGTTCCGTCTCCCCCGATCACGTTCTGCAGGCGGACCACCGGGTCGTTTTCCCCGTAATCCAGCTGCTCGCAGCCGATGTATCGCCGCCCCATCTTGTGGGCTACGGCGCAGGTGGTCCCGGAACCCAGATGGTAATCCAGAACCAGATCCCCCGGCTCCGTGGCCAGCTCCAGAATCTGGCGGATGAGCTTTTCCGGTTTTTTGCCGTTCTTCAGCTTCACCCCGCCTTCCCGGGCGATCCCGGCCCAGGAGATGTGGCTCCAGAAATCCGAGAGCAGCTCCGTCACCGTCCTCTCCCCGTCGATCTCCTGCATTTTATTCTCATAGAACGCCAGGGCGCCGCCCCGGTAAATATAGCCGGGCGTCCCGTCCTCCCGCCTGTACTCCAGCACGTGATCCGTCTTTTTGGACTCCCGCATGAGCCGTTTCACCGTCTCCGCAGGCTTGTGGGGATCCCGGACGCTCACCACGTCTTCGGCGTGCCGGAACGCGTAATCCGCGATCAGATTCTCCAGAATGATTTTCCAGGAAGCTCCGTAGCGCTCTCTGGCCTCCTGCTCCGAAGAAAATCCCGCCTCCTCCATGGCCGCCTCTTTGATGGGCCGGAACGTCCAGTCCCTGACATCCCCCGTCCGGGACAGCACGAGATTATAATTTTTATTGTACCCCACCGGCACATACCCTTTTTTGAAGCGGAAATCCGGTTTGCTTTTCGTATAGAACAGTATGTACTCCGTCACGTCGATGGGGCCGGGATTCACCGTCTTGAACCCCGCCGGGGAAGCGGTTTTCACCGCGATGATCTGCACCTTGTTCCCGATGCCGAAAATCTCGTCCATGAGAACGTTCACATACCCCAGCTCATGATGATCGATCTGCACGAAAATGGAACCGTCCCTGCGCAGGAGCGACTTGGCCAGCTCCAGACGGTTTTTCATAAAGGTCAGCCACGAGCTGTGGCTAAACCGGTCGTTATATCCAAACCCGTCGCTCCCCGTATGATAGGGCGGGTCGATGTAAATGCACTTCACCTGACCCTCAAACCGCTTTTGCAGCGAAGCGAGCGCAAGCAGATTGTTCCCCCTGATGATGAGATTATCGTCATCCGAAAATTCCGCCACCGGAGTTACCGCCACCGGGGTTTCTCCGCCCGCGGCGTATTTTTTCGCGCCGGTCAACGCCTTCGGCGCCAAAAGCCGGTCGATCTCATCCGGGGCCAGCAGCTCGTTATAAAAAATTTCGGGGCGCTTCTGGTCTTCCTTCGTCTGCCCGCCCTCCAGCACGCAGTCCTTATAGGGAAACACCAGCTCCACCCCGCCCGATCCCAGCGGCCGCTCCCAGCCTGCGTCCTCCAGGCCGATTTTATTTTTAAATCGGGTATAGCTGTCGGGCAAAAACTCACGGTTGTTGATGGTCCAGGCGAAGCCCATCTTGTCGAACACCTCGACCCCGTCCACGTTTCGAAAGAAACGCCTCCTCGTCCCCTCGTCGCGCAGCAGCAGCCGGATCAGGTTCTCATCCATTCCCATGGCCGCCTCGTAGACGGCATTCCGCAAAAAAGTGCCGTCTCCGGCCCAAAATCTTTCGTCCGGCGCAAGCGCCGCCCGGACGATCTCGTAAAAGTTCTTCATGGCGTGTTTCTCCTCGTTTCGATAGGGGTATTATACCCCAGGGAGAGGGGAGGAGACAAGAAAAACCGCCCGGCTCTGCGCCGGACGGTCTTCGCTCCGTCTGTCAATTCCAGTTCTCGATTTCGGGATTCAGCGAACCGATCCTCGCCCCCGGGCAGGCTATCTCATCGAAGGCCCCCGCCGGTTTGGAAAAGGAATTCCGCTTTTCGGTCTCAAAGGACGGAAAAAAGGAAAAGCCGCTGTCGATATCGCTCACATTTTTTTCGAATAAATATTCCATAATACGAATCCTCTTTAATTGTTTACCATATACGCTTTGTATTATACTATGCGGCCGGATATCTGTCAATGAATTCCCCTTGACATTTTGCGGGATTCCTTTATGAAAGCCCTTCCGCCGGCCGCAGATCCGCCTCATAATCCCTCTGAACCCCGTCCAGATAGGCGGCTATGCAGGCGTTCATCTCCCGATAGATCCGATCGCAGCTGTAGCTTCCCGAAGTGAACATCGCGTAGATTTCCCTCACCCGCGCAACCTTCTTCCGGCTCTCTCCCCACTGCAGGTGCTTCCGCAGCTTTTCATAACACTCTTCCGCGTATTGTTCCAAATGTTCCCGAAGCCATACATAATTTTCAAAATTTTCTATGTAAAGCTCTTTGGAAAACCCGCCATAAGGAATTTTCTTCCCTCCGCTTTCTTTCTCCCCCGCCTGACCGCTTTGTCCCCTGCGAAAAACCACCTTTTCCACAACCGACTCCCGAATCCTCTGCTGTACGGTCTTGCTGACATATGCCTCGCTCATCCCCTCCGACACGCAGAACGCTTCATGGAACTCCTCCCTGCTGCAGGCGAGAATCGCGTTCGCCGCCATATCGGAAAATACTTCCCTGTAAACTCCGATCAGCTGCTCCACGATCAGGATCAACGCACCCGAAGAAGCCAGCGCTCTTCTGTTGTCATCCACCATATCCTGTATCCTGGCGATCAGCCGCATACAGCCCACATACGCCTCTCCGGATTTTTCCATCGCTTCATAGACGTCCTGGGGTACCTTTCGGATTCGGTCATATACTTCCCTGCCGCATCCCTTCTCCGACAGGATTTCAGTGCAAATCCCCTTTAACGGATCCCGTATCGCCTCCGCATGATACTCATGATCCGGAAAGCGCTTCGCCTTCGCTTCGATCAGGATTCCCTTAACCGTCCTCTGCAGCCCGTTTCTCAAATCCGTTTTCAGCAGCTGAAAGACCTTCTGTTGAAGCCCGGTCAATGCGGGATCCTCGTAGTTCTCCGGAAAGAGCCCTTCCACGATATAATAGATAAGCGTCTTGAGAATACAGATGATTCTCCTTTCCCTGCAGCGCAGATCCTTCCCCACATAATGCCCCATCTCATGGCCGCAGATGATGAACATATCCCTAGGCAAAAAAAGCGCTCTCTGTGAAAATCGGACGCTGATCAAATTCTCGCTCCCGTCCGGCTTCATTTCGATAATTTCCGTGATCGGCCTCGACTCCATCACCGGGGTCATAATGCAGGCGAATTTCCGGGTATTGTCGTTCAGCAATCCAATGACCTCGCGAATATACCAGAGGAAAAACAGCTGAAGGCGAATCGGGATGGAAAACGACGTCCCGCAGTATCCCGGGATCATCAGATAGACCTGATCCGTATGGATCGTGTGGTAAATGACCGAATTCACGCTCTCCAGATATGCGCACAGCGCTCTTTTCAGGCTTTCCGCTCTGCCCCCATACGTCCCCGAATCCTGAAGCATCTTTTCCAGATGGCTGCAAAAGAGGGAAAAGGAAGGGTACAGCAGGCAGAAGATCTCCCGCGACATATGGAACCGCTCGAACTGATCCAGCGCATTCAGCGTCTGTATCAGCGACTGATAATAGGAATACAGCCCCTCGTCGTTCCGGATCAGGTCGGTCCGGAAATACGCTTTACAGCGCTGTATCTGCGCCTGGCACCATTTTCTTCCAATCCGTTTTCCCCCGCTTTCTCCCGCCTTCTCATCCTGAAACCTATTCCCGGAATTATCGATCGGATCTTCAGCCGAAAACTTCTTCCAGAGATTTTCTTTCACCTGCAATGTCGTCTCGATATTGTACAGGCCGCGCCCGTATATGCCGTTTTGGTGTGTGATCACCCCTCCGGGCAGCAGCAAAACCAGGAGGGACTTCACATCCGTGTCGTTCAAAGCCATGTACAGGTTGCAGTGGCCGGCAATATAGGAATAGGCGATGCCATCATACCCTTTTATGGAATAGAGCTCATCGCTCTTATCCCAGGCTTCCTTCAGCGCCTGCCAGACCGACGGATCTCCGGAGGTCGCCATCTGCAGTTCGATTCTGGCGATCTTTTCCCCGGTAAAACAGGATGTCCCTTTCCACTCGTCCAGAACCCTTCCCCGATCCTTGCAGGCTTCCAGATAGCCTTCCTCGACGCCGGGAATGAAATGCGCGTAAAGGACCTCCTCCCTTCGTTCCGTCTCCTCCATCAGTTCGCACATTCTGGTCATGCTGTTTCCCTTGATCAAAATCACCAGATCCGCGTTGTCAAAGGTAATATAAGTCAGGGCCGCGCACAGCCGGCCGGCGTCATCCGCCCCAACGTTGAACGCGGCTTCCAGATTCAGCCCCACTTCCCGGTATTTTTGCGGTTCCCTGATCTTCAAAAAACCGACCGCGAAATAGGGAAGCCTTTTCTCGCATTCCCAGTATTCCGCCACGGCTTTTTCGCTCTCCTCTCCCCCCATACAGCGAAACAGGCCGATGTTCTGATTGCTCTTTCCTCCCGTCATCTCCTCAATCTTTTTTCCGGTATCATACCAGAGCTCGGAAATCGGGGCCTGACTTCTTTTGGCAGAAATGTTTCCGAAATACTTCCCCTCCACCTTCTGAATGTCGATGCCGTCGTAATAACCCAACACGGATATCCGGGACTTCAACGGCTCTTCATAGTCATCCAGATAGTGCTGTTTATATAGCGTCAACAGACGAATGTCCCTCAAAATAGATCCCCTCCCCTCCCGAAAATGAAAGACAGCAGAACCGCCTGTCCCTTTCCCCGCTCCCGGTCAAACTGATCCCAGTATTCCACGGCGAGATTCAGATTCTGCTCCAGCCTCAAATCCAGCCCCGCTTTCAGCTTTCCCTCAATCATGCGGCGCCAGCCTTCCCCGTCGAACTGCCGGATATACAGGTTCCCGACGATCGCCCGTATCCTCATGGCCCTATGATGCTTCCACTCCACTGCCAGCAGCCCTTCGAGAATCTCGAGATTCCGGGGACAGATGTCCCGCACCAGAGCGTCCACGACTCCCAGCCCGGCTTCTTCCGGAAAATCCCCGTTCATACACCAGTTCCTGAGGATCAGAAGGACCGTCTCCGTTCTTTTCCCATACTCCACGATCTCCCGGGCCAGTTCCCCGCAAAACCCGATCATCCGGTTCCGGACCTCTGGATCCTCACGGGGCATCCCTTGCAGGGCGTCCAAAACGCTACCGTTCAAAATTCCGAGCAGCTCCTCGCACTGCTCCTCGTCCTCATACTGCAGCTTCCTGATCATGTTCCGCAGCAGCAGCCCCTGCAGGCTGCTCAATTCCTCTATCTCCGCGACCTCCTTCCCGATCTGTTCCAGGACGTTCGCCTCGGATACCTTCAGACAGACCAGAAGAAAAAAATAAATCATGGTATAAAACTGAAGGAACGCGCTGATGACGAGAGAAATTTTCCAGCTGCCGACGGTCGCCAGGATCAGCAACAGCAGCTCCAGCAAAATCAAAGCCGCCAGTCCCCACAGTTTTCCCCGCTTCAGATCCCGGATCAGAAGATCCTCGATCTTGATTCCGTAATACCTCTCCTGCGCCTTTTCCAAAACGTAGACGCTCAGGCTCACGGTAAACGTCCAGATCACGAGAATAATGGCGATCAGATCCCCACCCACACCGGAAAACAGCTTTTCGATCGCTTCATTCCAATACGGCCGTTGGCTGAGATCGCAGCAGATCCCAAAAACGGTGACCGCAGCCCAAAATCCCCACGCCAGTGCCGTAGACATCCCCCTGTAAATCGCGTTCAGCTGACCGAGAAAGGTCTCCTTCTCCTTCTCTTTCGTTTTTCCGGAAATAAAAACTCCCCCCATCGTCGCACGGCCTGTCCCGCCGATTCGAAAATTACCTGTTTATCATAGCATAATCGGGCTCATAATTCTCTCCAAAAAAGCGATTGAATTTTTATATGTTTTCAATAATTGCGAATTTGGTAGTATCGGCTCTCCGGCGCGCGTCGTGTCCGTTTCGTCCTTGACAACACGTGTTTTACACGTGTATAATAAATAACAGAAAGAGGTGATGCCCTTGTCCCCTATTGCTGAATCGAATAATACACAGACCCCGGGGAAGGTCTATAAAAAATTCTACTATTTCATAAGAGGAGGATAAACGCTGCATGAATGCTGATGGCCTGATTTCAGTTGCAGTCGATGCCGGCTGCGAAGTTACCGAGTACGAAGGTCACTTCGCCATACGGAGCCACCTGGATTTCCATGTTGTCGTTACCGTTCCCAAAGGAACGGTGCTGATGGCGGAAGTCCTCGAAAGGGTCAAAAGCCTGCTTCACCTGTAAAGATGTCTTCATACGGAGCGTGGGGCCAAACGCCCCCTCCCTCCGCAGAGCCTGCGGTATTCATATTTCAAAATAAACCCACTGAAAACGTTCGGAAAGGAGTGAACCGCGAAATGAATGAAACCGGAATTCTCGGATATGCCGCTATCTTTCTGCCTGCTGAAAGCGGAATGTATTTTGTGGAGTTCCCGGATTTAACAGGCTGTATCACCCAGGGATCTACTCTGGAACAGGCGATATGCAACGCGCAGGAAGCGCTGTCAATCTACTATCAGGAGCACAGAGGAATTTTGCCTCCCGCCTCAAACCTGTTATCGATTGCAGAAAAAAATCCGGATAAAATTACACAGCTGATCGTTATCGACACCGATAAGTTCATGGCAAAATCGTTAAAAACCGTAAAGAAAACCCTGACTCTGCCCGAATGGCTGAACGATTTGGCAGAAAATCATCACGTTAATTTCTCCCAAATATTGAAGAACGCTCTCATCAGCCATCTAAAGGATCTGACTTCTCTTACCCCATATGAAAGGAGGATGCTGAATGGCTAGAAAATCACCATATGGCACACGCTATAAAAGAGTTCGAACGCGCCCTCAAACGCGATTATACGGCGCACGAAAATCCGGCTGCGCAAAATTTTTTCTTTCACAGGGTACTGCTCATCCCCGGAAAGGCCCTACGGTTTTGAACTGTACCCGGCTGCTCCTCCCCGTCCCGGGCGGCATCATTTTAAATACTTTATCCTGGCTTAAGCTGAACGGTGGCGGTACAACTGCTTTCAGGATCCTGAGCGATCCGGGATTTCACGACGGCTCCTTCCGGAATCTTACAGGCTTTTTTACGCGAAGCCCGGACATTGCAGTAAAACCTACTGACAGGAATCCCGTTTTCTGTACGCCATTGGCGTTCACTAACCCCGCCGGATCTGCGCCGAGCAATCCGTGATGGAGCGCTCCGCAAAATCCAGATAAGGGATTTATGCCCTGAAACAGGGGATACAAAAAGGAAAAGGTTACGCGGAGAATTCGGGCTTTTTAAGCCCGAATTCTCCGGCGTTGTGGTCAAGCTTTTTTGTAACGCTTTTGCGGATATTTGCCGGATTCTATCGGGAACGCGTCCATGCTGAATTCAGAACACCGCCTGGTTTGGATTATATCTTATCGCCTCAATGAAGACGAACGCTTGAATTTACCGATTTCAAATTGGTATATGATACACATTTTGCAGGGGCAGCGGAAGAAATTTCCTGCCAGGGAAATGGCCCGGATTGAAATAATCAGGCGGTATTGCGACAAAGCAAAAGATCCCTCTCGCGATCTTACAAAAATGCAAGGGGGCTGAAACATACATTCAAAGAACGCACACGAGAAAATTCACATGATTTTAGTGATTAAAATGTGAATTTTCACTTTTTACCATCGAAAAAGCGGAAGTATTTCACCGACTGCGTCTAATTGAAAGTTATGGTACCGGTATACGCCGTATTTTCAAGTTGTATGAGAACTGCTCCGCCCAGCCCAGCATCGAGGTCACGACCAACGCTTTCAAAATTGTACTTCCTAATATGAATGCCCATGCATAGATTATCTGGCAGAGTACGGTGAAATGACCGACGAGGATCTGCTGGAATTGTTGAATATCAAAAAGACAAGATCCTATCTGCTGGCCCGTCAGATGAAAACGGACTAATCGATATTGTCGGCAGAGGTGCTTCAAAGAAATATCAGCTGAAATGATGGGATGTGCCGCAACGGAAGAGACATTTGAGTAAACCGTATACGTTCAAAAATCCGGACGATACCAGAGGCGAAGTGCATAAGCGACCGCCTCCTTTTTGAATTTGTACGCCCACAAGCGGCGTTTTTTCCTGTTCTCCTCACAGGAAAAAACGCCACTTTCGTCTCTAATAGTTTTCTAATTGCCCGTTTATAAGGGTCATAATTTTTTGAATGTCAATTTCCTTAATTTCAGATTCTGTATATTCAATTTCTCACTTCATTTTTGTAGACAACATTTTATTACAGTAACGATGGCTACAACCAGGTCTTTAACGATGCAACAGTAGTTGAACGGAGGGTCGGCAATACCATCTGTAAGAAGATGAGCCCTTTCAGGGCCTGATTCCCGCTTTCTTCAATATATCGGAAATTTCCCCATAAAGCTCGCTGACATTTTCATGAAAACGATACCGATAGATCCCGCTCAAATCCGAGAATATATTTCCTTCCTCGTTCTTTTCTTCGACGATCATGACCTTCTCCCGTCCCAGCCTGGCATAAAACCATCCCAGCTCAAAAATAACATTTGGCCTGACCTGCAAATATTCCTGCCCGCCTTTTCGAATCACGTCGTCATAAGTAAAAACAGCAATCGCAAACTGGCATTGATTGGCAACATATTCAAATTTTTCTATAATTGTTTTTCCGTTCAACTGTTGTTCCGACAATTCAATCGCTTCCACGCCTAATCTCAGCAAAACAGACTGCAGCTCCCTCCATTTTGCCTCATTCTGCCCGTGGATAATAAATACCCTCCTGCGATCCATCCCAATCTCTTCCATTTTTTCGCGTTTCGACCCGAACTCTTCGTGCGAACGTTTGTTCAATTCATAGTTTATATAAGTAACATCCTTTTGATTATTTCCAAACACACTGTATTGCGATCCCATCTTCCGTCCCCCTTCCTTCAGATATAACTCAAACGTATAAATCTGCGGATTAAGACAATTTCTCCGTTATCTGCACAACCTGAGAATCCTTTATATTATCTCCGAACAGGGAATACTGGTTTTGCGAAGAACTTCCTCCTCCGAAAAAGCTGCCCATCATGCAGCCGAAAACCATACCCCCATATCGATAGACTACATTCAAAGTATATTCCTTCAACTTATACGAAAATCTGTGCAACAGCCTGTGATACTCCCGGGACAATTCAACATATTCGGATGCGCATTGCAGAAACAGCGTCCTGTACATATTCGCCTGAAGTCTGGCCAGTTGAATGATCAGATCCTTTTTGGATCCGTATATTTCATCCGCCTGCATAAGATCAAGCATTTTATCCAAAGCCGCCGCACTGCTGACCAGATCCCTCTCTTCCATGCAGATCTGCACGATTGCCGACAGTGCGGATATGGCTAATTCACCCGAATCGGTCTTGGAAACCGCATTGTATGCAGCCACAAAATATTTGCGCGCTTCCTCCCAGTCATTCTGCTGAGTCAGGACGATTCCCGTCCACTCCGCCGCATGATATTTCAGATAGGGATCAAAAAAATCTTTTGCGAACGCCAGCTCGCAGGCTCTCTGTCCGCTCAGCAATGCCGCATCATTCTGCCTGTTTAAAAACTGTATGCCGCAGATATTGATCATGGAGTTAATCATAATGCCGCGCGTTCTTTTATCGAATGCAGAACAGTAGTAGGCTTTCTGGAAAAGGGACATCGCTTCCGGATATTTTTTGTTTTCCAGATATCTGATACCGGATCGGAAAAGGTTCTCTATCGCATCAAACGTATATTTTGGCAGATGATACTCCACGGCATAGTCCACTATGGTCTGGATGATATCCTGAGTTCTATAATCCCCCCGGATACAGGTCGCCCCGAAAAAAAGGATGTATTCGTTCGGCGCGAGATTTTTGCTGTAAGAGTAGGAAACGATTGGAAGCGCTATATTTTTATCTGCGAGAAGCATCCTCAGTCTCGCTATCCCGTTTCCGAAAATATCGCCGCTGTTATTTCGTTTCGATGAATAGGCTGACATCGCTTTAGCGCCCAATTCGATTTGGATCAGATTGCTGTCCATGCTGATATTCCACATATACATCCCCCATCTTTTGAAAACATTCCCCGGCCATCCACAGGATTCCTGTTTTTCTTTTTATAACATATTTCCGCTGTTCTTTCTACTGATCTTCATTTTTTAATAGAAAAACAACACTTTTTGTCGATGGTATACGGATCATCGGTCTTTCTGATCCTCCTGCCCCTCATTTTGCTTTCACTCTCTAGTATGCGGCATTGAGGTTGCCGCTTCTGAGAATGGCATCTGACAGGTTGTCCGTCCAAAAGCCCGTTCCGGATTCCTTCATCCCCACCCCGCGATGGCCCCCTTGCCATTGGCTGCATCCTTTCCCGCTGCCGGCGGGTCAGGAACTTGCACCCCTTAGAACGCATGACCGCCGGGCACACGAAAAACGGGACGAATCCCAAAAATCCCTGTATAATGCAGATAAGGGCAGAATTCGAAAAATCGGCTCTGCCCTTAAAAAACTATTCCATATCTTAATATCAGTTTTACAGTTCTAAAGAAAACTTGAAGCAGTCTCCAATATCCCCGTTCCAGAACAACAGTTTCCTGCGCAGGATTTTTCACTAACCGGCAGCCTATTGTTCGTTTTACTGGGAAGATTCATCCTTTAGCGGATATACAATTTTCTGTAACATTAAATTTTCTATGCTATATTCGGAATTTGTTATGTACACAACTCTCATTCGTACATCTTCCGGAAGAGTACTGCCTGTATTGCAGGTTCCCTCGAGTCCCTTTTTTGTATCTTCTTGATCCATCCATCTGTTTTGCGACAGATCCATATTCTGCTCAACAGCATCATAATCTGTCCCATAAAAGTCAACATACAAAAGATCCGGAGGAATATAAGCATCAGCACCCGAAGGACTGCTGATGTTACATGAAACGCGATAATCTGTATCTGGTTCGAGAAAATCGGTCATGTCAAACCATTGAACAGCGACTTCACCAGATGTATTTTCCAGAGTTATCGTCGATACAGTCATAAGCGTCTCTTCCACAACATAAGGGGGAGATTCCAGTTCTGCCTTTTTTTCTTCATAAAGTCTGTAACTCTGTTCCCAAGCGTCATAACGCGCATCGCCTTTATGATTCTTCAGTTCATAATGCCCGGTTAAATATTTTCCAAGCCAGCGGCTGTACTTTTCCGCACCGCTATACGTCATGTGAACAATATCAATATAATCGAAATCAAAATCCAGGTCGATCTCGTTAATATACTTATTTCCGTTGAGACTCGGAATGGACTGATCGCTCAGATACTGGTCCAGGCCATTATACCGGGCCTGTTCTTTCTCAGTACTGCTCCATGGAGCTTTGGCAAAAAGTACCTGTGTATTGTACCTTCGACACAATTCCAGGATGCGATCAATCTGTTCCTTCGATACACTGTCAAGCTCAGATACCTGATTTGTGGTGATAAAAGCTGTCGAATCCTGTCGATTTGGATAAGAATACCCCAAAAAACCCATCAGGGGATGGTTTTTATCCGAATAGAGATATTCAAAGTCTTCTGCCGTCAGTTCATCCCACCGGGAATGGTATCTCAGAATGGGAAAAATATTTTCCAACCATTCATTTGCTACTGTTGTATCCAGCGTGCCTAATATTTTTAGATCCGGCGAACGCAGAAAATCGAAACTGAAATGAGGGGAAGTTCCGCTTCTCGTTTCAGGATTTATTACTGGATTTATAACTACTACTTGTGGCCGTTGATAGCGATACATCTCTTTTAAATACCAGTACGTCATAGCCAATGACTGCTCATCCGCCGAAAAATCATATGATGCAATGCCATACTCATTCCACAATACAGACGGATTAACCGCTGTATGGATGCGGCTGGATCCAAAGAAGACTACATCCAAAGTGTTTTTTTCCAGCGCATAGAAACCGTCCTGTTTTGCAGCCAAAAGATACGGTGACTCCAGCATATGAGCGGGAACTTCATAATAGTACGTTTTCCCGACGAGAATCAAATTTACTATCATATATAAAAAAATAGCACCCGTCAAAAATAATGTTATACGCAATGCCATCTGTATTTTTTTCACTTCTGACTCCCCCTTCACTCTGTAGCAATAAACCAATCATATCTTTCCCAGCAATGCGCTAGTTCTTTTTCCACCTATTGGATATGAAGTCCTGTCATCCCTGAACATCTGTCTGATCCTCCACAAATTCCAGGTTTTCTGCTGTCTAACAACAATCTCCGACTCTCACATGATAAACAGCACATATCCGCAGACAGTCATCAGTACCAACATAATCATCGATATCTGAATTCCCTCCTTGAGCATATACCGCGGCTGAAGGCCATATCCTACCGGTATGGCTCTGATTGATGTCGGCAGCATAAAGGATAGATTGATCCCAATTGTTGCCACATAAACATAAGGGAGAGGATCTATTCCGCCTCCCTGCATAATGGAGATAACAATCGGGATAGAAACAGCTGCCGTTGCAGTGTTAGAGGTCACATCCGACAAGAGCATTGTCAACAAAACAACTACGAAAACCGTCGCCATTCCTCCATTCAGCCCCACACGGGATACTATAGTTCCGATTGCTTCTGCCGCGCCGGAATTATTGATTAATGTTCCCGCAGCCAAACCACCCGCAAAAATATAGATCAGTTCCCAAATGATCTTAGATTGAACCGACTTCCATGACAGCAGCCGATTTCCTTTTTTATCTGTAATCATAAATGAGAGGACAGCACAGATAATGAAAACATATGCGGGCTTAAGCCCTGGCAGGATCTCCTGATACAACTGCCTTGTAAAAGATAGAACAGTCGCGGTAACGAATAACGCCAGGGACCACTTTTCCTCCGTACTTAGTTTGGACAGCTTTTTTCTCTCATTTGCGAAATAGTCCACTGAACCGCCCAAGGTTTCATTTTTACTGATATCCCGAATCATAAAGAGGATATTGGCCACTACCAGAACGATCATGATCGGAATAAATTTCATAATCCAATCAATGTACATATACTCCTGTCCCGTGAGTTGTTGGATATAGTCGACTACAATCAGATTCATGGCTCCCCCCAAGGGAGTACACAATCCTCCCACACCTGCAGCATATACGATCGTCAGCAGGATTTTGGTTGCGATCTTGCTGTCTGCCACATTCTGTTCTCCGATATAATTCAGCATGGATACCGCAATCGGTGTAATTGTCGCACAGACGACCGCATTGGGTAATACTGCTGATAAAAGAGCTGACACCAGATACCAAAACACGATCTGCCTTCTCAAATTACTGCCGATTAGATTGAGAAAGCTGATAGCGATTCTTCTGTCCAGTCCGGTCTTTTCCCAAGATACCGTCAAAATTGATGCGCCTAACAGCAGCAATATCGTCTCCGACGCATAATTGGCAATGACCGTATCCATGTCCGCCATTTGAATCACTGCGTTCACCGCGATCGGTAAAAAAGCCGTCACCGCATAATCCACCGGCGCAGTCACCCACCAAAATGCCATCCACGCCACTGTTCCGATTGCCGCTCTGGCACCTGATTCCACAAAAATCTCCTGGGGCAGCCCCCAAATAGACGCTGCCAGAAGAAGAGGCCCTATGATCAGACTAACTGTTCTACGAATTGATTTCATATCCTTTTAATCTCTTTCGTTGTAATTTTCCATTCCAGCTCCTGGGAATCTGTTCCATAATTTCAATGGATACCGGGACTCTGTTGGACTCCAGATTTGTTTTCAGATAGTCCATAAACTGCTGCATGTTGACGGATTTTAGAGGATAAAGTGAAACAAATAGTTTCGGTGCCTGTCCGCACACAGGATCCTCTATCGGAATACAGGCACAATCCTTTATTCCTTTATACCGGACGGCTACGTTCTCGATCTCCTCTGGCGCAATCTTAATCCCCTTATAGTTGATAATGTCATCTTTCCTGCCGATTACATAAACTCTGCCTGCCTCGTCAATATACCCCAGATCACTGGTATACAGCACACCATCCACTACAGTTTCTTTCGTCAGCTCCTCACTTCGAAAATATCCATCCATCATCATCTTCCCAGATACGGCGATCAGTCCCGGATTTTCTTTGGAGCTGTTCATCTTGTCCCGATTATCATCAACAACCAAAACTGAAGCGTTTTGGGTCGGATAACCGACACATCCTGTATCATCAAATTCATTGAAATCCAAAACACAGCTTCTGCCTGCCTCTGTGGAACCATAAAAATTATACAGTCTTGTCCCTGTGAAGATCGCTTTTAACTGCTCCTTCGTATCATTTTCCAGAACGGCTGTCCCGATCTCGATATATTCAATCTCATCCGCATACTTGACCAGTCCCTTTTGGGCAATTTTTAGAAGCAACTTTGCCAAAGTCGGAGAAATATCAAGAGCGTTCACCCTATATTTTTCAATCAGGCCGAAAAACTGGCCGATATTCATCACGCCATCAATCACGACTGCCGTACATCCGGCAAACAAATTCGCATAACACGTCCTGAGACCATGAGAATGACTCAGAGGCAACGGAATGAGCTCCACCGTATCTGATGTCATTTTTACGCCGCTGCTAATATTTTCTGCGATAGCGACATTAGCACCATTTGAAATAATAATCCCTTTTGGCTGCCCTGTTGTTCCAGTTGTAAACAATATTTCAGCTGTCCCGGCCTTTCGACTACAATCCTGCCGGTTCGCAGCGAACTCTCTGAGCTCATCCATCACCTGGCTGCTATTATAAAACGCGCCTATCTGGGAATAGTCCGACTGTCCAATCACGCACTTAGCGCCTACTTCCTGATATGTATGAGTCGCCCGATCGACGGTTGTCTTCTTTTCTATCGGCACAAAAACTGCTTCCAGCAGTTCACAGGCCAATCCGAGTATGATAAATGAGGCGTTCTGAGTACATTCGACTATTATACGGTCTCCCGCTGAAATACCGTTAGCTTCCATCCAACCGGCTGCTCTGCTGACAGACTCTGCCAGTTCACGATAAGAATATTTCCCTCTGCTGTCCGCAAGGGCAGTTTTCTCCGGAAAACGCCTGCTATTTTGCATCATGGCATCGACAATCGAATTACACATATTTTTCTACCAGCCTCACCATTGCGTCGATAGAATTAAAATTGTCCGGAATAATTTCTTCATAAGGAATTTCAATATCGAACTCTTCCATCAGTCCCGTCGCAATTTCCACCAACACCACAGAATCAATCAGCCCTCCGTCGATCAGCTTCGTCGATGTATAATCGACAGAGTCATCAATATTTGTACAAATTTCCAATATCTTATTTTTCATCGTTTGTAGCTCCTCCTTTTGTTATTAAATTATTAAAATGTTCCGTACACAAAACTGGCGGCATCGAAATCCGGTCCATACATCCCCAAAATAATCAATGCAAACATCGCGCAATAAAATACACACCATCTAATAACGATCTGTCGTTTTTGTATCTTCTCTCTGATATGTATACCCCGTTCATGAAGAAGATCCACGGCCATCATAATCATAATGCCCACAAGGATTATAGAAAAATCTTTCTGATTCAATCCATGGGTAAATAAACTCCCATCAACCAGAACCTGGGGCCTGCTTTCCTCAAACAGCCTCTGCCACAACATCCCACATCCTGCCAACGAACCGGCAACGGTAAACATTCTGCCTATCGCAAATAGCAGATATGTTCTGACTGACTGGAAAATTCTGAAATATATTGTTTCAGGATCAATGTGCAAAATAGCTATCAGCTTATTCATCAATGGCTTTATCTCTTTGGATAATGTCATCAGGACACACCAGTATGCTCCCCAAACGATATAATCGATCCCGGTTCCGTGCCACAATCCTGTAAACAGCCAGACTGCTACCAAAGGACAAAAAGCTTTCAAAAAGGATGACAACCAGACTTTCTTTTCTTTTTTTAGCTTATTTGTCATTCTTATAAATTTTGGATTCATGGCAATCGGAAGGTAGATATACTCTTTTGTCCATGCTCCAAGAGTTATATGCCATCTCGCCCAAAACTCCTGTGCGCTTCTGGCAAAAAACGGCTGGCTAAAATTCTTTGACAGTTGAATCCCCATGGCCTGGGAAATTCCCCCAACAATATCCATGCAGCCGCTGAAATCCGCATAAAGCTGCAATACGCACAGGATTACAGCCAACAAGATCTCTACCCCGGCAAAATTCACCGGCATATCGAATACCGCAGATGTATACACCGCCAGTCGATCCGCAATGACCATTTTTTTGATATATCCCCACAACATCAGCTGCAGTCCAAAACAGACGCGCTCGTATTCAAAACCTGGCAGATTCCTAAACTGCTTCAGCAACATATCATATTTACTAATCGGCCCCTGAACGATGTGCGGGAAATAAGTCATGACAGTAAAGAGATTCCCAAAATTGAGCTCTGGCTTTGCTTTCCTCCAATAGACATCCAACACATATCCGATCACAGAAAGGCTGTAATAAGAGATTCCCAGGGGAACGATAATCCCTTTCTCGCTGATTATCTCAGAAAAAGTTTTTACTGTAGCCAGCCCTGCCAGCCTGCCTACTTTCACTGCAATCCATATCCCCAGGATCAAAAACATGGCGGCATACAAATATCGTCTTGCCCTTTTCTTATAATCAGCCAGAACACTGGCCTGCATTTTTGAAGATAACGTTCCCTTTTCCGCTTCAAAGCCAGCATAAACCGCACTAATTTCTCTTGTAGCCCAATAAGCAATTCCTGCCGTAGCTCCCACAATCAACGCGGCCGTCCAGCCCGACCATATGTAAAATACCAGGTTTCCAAGTAAGATCCATTTTCTTTTTATATTCTGGCTACGAATTGCAAAATAAATCCCAAGAAAAACTGGCAAAAAAAAGCAGAAGGCTGCGGTGTTGTATCCCATATCCAATTCGCGCAGAAGTCTCACTGCATAATCTATTCCTGTGCCGATTCCGTCTTGCATCTTCTCTTCCCCCTCTCCTAGTTGATATGCTACTAATTCAGACCTTCTCAGCCAGTTGACACGACAAACTCACGAATATATTCTTTAATTAAAGTCCATTTTTCTTGTAAAAAATTTGCAGATTTATAATCTGCTCCAAAAATTCCGACGGTTCAATCGCAAATGCCCTCTGGATTGTGTCATGGGAGGGGATTCCGTTGGAAAGTTCCAGGTAATTTCGCAGAAAGTTCTCGTGTCCCCTCCCAAATGTTATAATTTAACATCAACATCCGATCTTTAAAAACTCTGCTTTCCCATGAATCTTCAGCGGAATTGAATTAGCCGGGACAAAAATACAATCTCCTTTGATAAAATAGATGGCTTCCCTCCCGATCAAAGCGCCACATCCTCCAATGCACAATAAAACTTGGAAGGAATTTCCTCCGGTTTGATAATCTGCCATTTCCCGGTAACATTCCGTATTGACCAGCATTCGCTCTATCTGAAAGTATTTACATCGACAAAGGAATTCGGATGCAGTACCTTTCCTGTAACGCAGTACCCGCATAGGTTGTCTGGGTTCCTGACTTCCTTTCAGATTTACAACTTCCAGCGCTTTCGTGATATGAAGTTCCCTTCGATTACCGTCCTTATCGGTTCGGTTATAGTCAAACAGCCGATAAGTCAAATTGGAACTTTCCTGTACTTCCGCAATCAGTGCACCTTTACCAATAGCATGTACTGTTCCGGCCTCTATGAAAAAGACATCATCCTTATATATCCGGATCTTCTGAAGATATTTTTGAACGCTTCCCTCTTCCAGACTTCTTGTCAATACGGATTTATCTATATCATGATTAAACCCATAAATCAGAGATGCCCCCTCTGCTGCATCTACCACATACCACATTTCCGTTTTTCCGAGAGAACCACCTTCATATTTCATCGCATATTCGTCGTTCGGATGGACTTGAACGGAAAGATCTTCTTTAGCATCAATAAGCTTAACCAAAATAGGCAACCCATCTTTCCCTTTGGGATGGGTCCCCAAATATTCTGGATGTTCCTCAATTACTTTCATCAAAAGCCGTCCTTCATGTTTTCCACTCGCCACTATACTCGGGCCATCCGGATGGGTAGAACATTCCCAGGTTTCCGCCAGGGGAGTTAATTGCAGTTCCTTGGAAAAATCGTCTTTTAACCTCGTTC
>OEQQ01000051.1_pt1 | contig 34135 bp, 34 predicted proteins | sample 1539741 | NCBI WGS metagenome assembly OEQQ01 (sample SAMEA3891876, study PRJEB23780) | metagenome | biome: terrestrial biome; feature: animal house; material: Caecal content | place: Italy | collected 2015-05-05
TTATACGATCGGGGATGTTGCGAAACGGATCCAGGTGGAGACCCACGTGCTGCGCTACTGGGAGGAGGAGCTGGGGCTTTCCATCGGAAGAAACGAGCTGGGCCACCGCTACTATACGGAGGACGATATGAAGCTGATGGAGAACATCCGCCAGTGGAAGGAGCAGGGGCTGCAGCTGAAGGCGATCCGCCTCATGCTCTCCGGGGACGGGAAGCTGTCGGTCCCGGCGGAGGTGGTCAGGGAGGCTCAGGCCATGGTGGAACGGCCTTCCGGAGAAGGGGACGAAGGGATCCTGCTGGACGCGCGCGGCAGCAAGGCGGCCCGGCTTCAGCTCCTGCTGGAAAATCTGGTTTCCAAAGCCGTACAGGAAAACAGCAGGGTGATTTTAAAGGAGCTGGATTTCCAGTTCCGCCAGATGGAGGAAAACGCCCAGGCCAGGGAAGAAAAGAGGAAGGAGCGGGAGGAGGAGCATTACCGGAAGCTGGACGAGCTGATCTGCCAGAGGGGGAGGAGAAAGGGAAAAAGAAAAAAGCATCCGGGAACGAAGTTCTGAATGCTTTCGCGGAAAGGACCGGATGCGATGCCGCCTGGCAAAAACATCCGGTCCTTCCTTTGCGTCATGTACGAGTTCGACGGACTCAGCCTTCGGAAATGGCGCCAACAGGGCACTGACCTGCGCAGGAACCGCAGTCGATGCACTTGCCGGGATCGATTTCGAATTTGCCGTCGCCCATGCTGATTGCGCCAACAGGACATTGTCCTTCGCAGGAACCGCAAGCTACACAGGAATCACCAATAACATATGCCATGATTTTGTCCTCCTTTTTCTTTTGGCTACTTTGTATTTTAATATAAAACGGCCGAATGCACAAGTCCCAACCGGAAAAACCCTAGATTCCGCGGCCGAGCATATTGAGCTCCATCCGGCGGTCACGGATTCCCTCCAGGACCGATTTTTTCAGCTCGATGGCGCGTTTGGAGTCCATGGCGGGAATGCCTTCCAGCGGGTATTTCATCCCCAGGCTGTCATATTTTACCTTGCCCATGGTGTGGTAGGGGAGGATGTCCAGCGCCTTCAGATTGGGAAACTGCCCGATAAAATATCCCAGCCGGTACAGGTCCTCCGGATCGTCCGTGACGGTGGGGACCACCACGTGGCGGATCCACATCTTCACCTTCTTTTTGTTCAGGTAATGGCAGAATGCCAGGATGCCGTCGTTTGGCTGCTGCGTCAGCTCCCGGTGCTTCTGAGGATCGATGTGCTTGATGTCCAGCATCACCAGATCCGTTAGCTCCATCAGGCGGTCCAGCCTGGACAGCCAGTCGGGATTTGCGTCCGGCCGGTAGGCGATGCCGGAGGTGTCGATACAGGTATGGACGCCGTGCTCTTTGGCGATGGCGAACAGGTCGATGAGAAAATCTATCTGCATGAGGGGTTCTCCGCCGGTGACGGTGATCCCGCCGCCCTTGTAAAACCCTTCGTTCCGTTTGTACTGCTGGAAAATTTCTTCCGGCTCCATGAGCGTTCCGCCGTCCATGGGCCAGGTGTCGGGATTGTGGCAGTAGGCGCAGCGCATGGGACAGCCCTGGACGAAGATCACGAAACGGACGCCGGGCCCGTCCACGGTGCCGAAGCTCTCCAGGGAATGGATTCTGCCTTTCATGATACGGTCTCCCTCCTCTTTCTTCTATTTCAGGACAAGTATACTATCATTGTCAAAAAAAAGCAACGAAAAGGCCGGAAGGTATAGGTTGTCAGAAATCGGGGAATGTATTATACTAATGCCGTAAAAAGGATAAATGCGCGGGCGGACGCCCGCAGATTCAAAAGGAGGTTTTACGATGGAGAAGTTCACGAAGGATATGACGATCGGGGAAGCGCTGCGCGTGGATATGAACGCCGCGCCCGTTCTGATGGAAATCGGCATGCACTGCCTTGGCTGCCCTTCCGCGCAGGGAGAGACGCTGGAAGAAGCCGCCATGGTTCACGGAATCCCGGTGGAAGTCCTGATGGAGAAGCTCAACGCCCTGTAAAAAGGCGGAGGCCGGCGCATTCCCGACAGGAGGTGCGCCGGCGTTGTTTTCCGGAGGTTTCGTGTATGGAAAAAAGAACACGGAGCCCGCTTGACGCAGAGCGTCCCTTCCACTATAATGATATCACAGCAGTTCGTTACAACTAACTCAACTTTAACCATACAAACAGGAGGGTTTCCAAAATGAGACCAGAATGGACAGATTTTACGGGCGGCAAATGGGAACAGGAAGTCAATGTCCGTGACTTCATCCAGAAGAACTATACGCCTTACGACGGGGACGATTCCTTCCTCGCCGGCCCCACGCAGAATACGGTGGACCTGTGGAACCAGGTGCTGGATCTGCAGAAGCAGGAGCGCGAAGCGGGCGGCGTTCTGGACATGGATACGAAAGTGGTATCCACCATCACATCCCACGGCCCCGGCTACCTGGATAAATCCAAAGAGACCATCGTGGGCTTTCAGACCGATAAACCGTTTAAGCGTTCCATGCAGCCTTACGGCGGAATCCGCATGGCGGAGAAGGCCTGTGCGGACAACGGGTACACCGTGGATCCCGAGATCTCTGAATTTTTCACGATTCACCGCAAAACCCACAACGCGGGCTGCTTCGACGCCTACAACGACGAGATGAGAGCCTGCCGTTCCTCCCACATCATCACCGGTTTGCCCGACGCTTACGGGCGCGGCCGCATCATCGGCGACTACAGGCGCGTGGCGCTGTACGGGATCGACCGGCTCATCGAGGATAAGCAGGAGCAGAAGGCGTCCACCGGCAGGGTGATGACGGACGACGTGATCCGCCTGCGGGAGGAGATTTCCGAGCAGATCCGCGCCCTGAAGGAAATGAAAACGATGGCAGCGTCCTACGGATGCGACATTTCCAGGCCCGCCAGGAACGTGCAGGAAGCCATTCAGTGGACCTATTTCGGGTACCTGTGCGCGGTGAAGGAGCAGAACGGGGCCGCCATGTCCCTGGGCCGTACCTCCACCTTTATCGACATCTACGCCCAGAGGGATCTGGCCAACAACACCTTTACCGAAGAGCAGATCCAGGAATTCGTGGATCATTTCATCATGAAGCTGCGCTGCGTGAAATTCGCCCGCACGCCGGAATACAACCAGATTTTCGCCGGGGATCCCGTCTGGGTGACCGAATCCATCGGCGGCGTGGGCGTGGACGGCCGCCATATGGTGACGAAGATGAGCTTCCGCTACCTGCATACGCTGTCCAACCTGGGCCCTGCTCCGGAACCTAACCTGACGGTGCTCTGGTCCACCAGGCTGCCCGACAACTTCAAGCGGTTCTGCGCGAAGATGTCCATCCAGACGTCCTCCATCCAGTACGAGAACGACGACCTGATGCGGGTGACGCACGGGGACGATTACGGCATCGCCTGCTGCGTGTCCTCCATGGTGATCGGCAAGGAAATGCAGTTCTTCGGCGCCCGCGCCAACCTGGCGAAGTGCCTGCTGTACGCCTTAAACGGCGGCGTGGACGAAGTGACCAAAAAGCAGGTCGGGCCCAAATACCGCCCGGTGACCGGGGACGTGCTGGACTACGACGACGTCATGAGCAAATACATCGATATGATGGAGTGGCAGGCGGACGTTTACGTCAACACCCTGAACGTCATCCACTACATGCACGACAAATACTGCTATGAGAGGTCGCAGATGGCCCTGCACGACAGGGATGTGAAGCGCTATTTCGCCACCGGCATGGCGGGGCTTTCCGTAGTGGCCGACTCCCTGTCCGCCATCAAATACGCGAAGGTGGAGCCCATCCGGGACGAGGACGGCATCATCGTGGACTTTAAGACCACCGGGGACTTCCCCAAATACGGCAACGACGACGACCGCGTGGACATGATCGCCAAGGAGATCGTTTCCAGGTTCATGACCGCGCTGAGGCGGCACCACACCTACCGGGACGGGATTCCCACCATGTCCATCCTGACCATCACTTCCAACGTGACGTACGGGAAGGCCACGGGGAACACGCCCGACGGGCGCAAGAAGGGGCAGCCGTTCGCGCCGGGAGCCAACCCGATGCACGGCCGCGACACCCACGGCGCCGTCGCCTCCCTGTCTTCCGTGGCGAAGATGCCGTTTAACAACGCGCAGGACGGGATTTCCAACACCTTCACCATCATTCCCGGCGCCCTGGGCAAAGAGGACAGGATTTTCAGCGGGGATATCGATCTGGATCTGGACATCGACCTGGATTTGCACAACGACTGACGGAGGCCGGCCATGGACGAAAAGGAAATGATCGACGACCTCGTCCGGATGCTGGATGAAGGCATGGCGGGCGGAGTGGGCCACATCAATGTGGAATGCGGCGAAAACGTTTCGTCCCGGAGCGTGCAGACCATGGGCTGTACGGACTGCTCCAGAGCCCCGCTGGCCTGCAGCGTGCCCACGCTGGAAGAAGGGCTGGACGATTTCCGATGAGGGAGTTTTGAAACAGATTTTTGTGAAACAGAAGAATTTTTCAGGAGGGAAAAGACATGGAAGTGAATCATGCACAGGTGGATAACCTGGTCAATCTGCTGGATGGCTACGCGTCGAAGGGCGGCCACCATCTGAATGTGAACGTTTTGAACAGGGATATGCTGCTGGATGCGCAGAAGCATCCCGAGAAATATCCGCAGCTGACGATCCGCGTTTCCGGATATGCGGTCAATTTCATCAAGCTGACCCCCGAACAGCAGAACGACGTGATCTCCAGAACGTTCCACGAAACCATCTGAGCGCAAAAGCGCGGGGACGGATTCATACAAAAAAGAAAAAAGAATCCCGCCTGCGGGATTCTCACGGCAATTGAAAATTGCCTGCGCGGCGGGTCGCGCAAGCGACATCTTCCTTCTTGCCGCAGTGCGATCCACCGGAGGTTGTTCTACGATAGGAAAGGAACTTTTCTATCGTAGAACAAAAAACGCTGTGGCCGAAAGGCCTCAGCGTTTTTTTTCGGGGATGTTTCATCCCCGCGCACGATTCGTTTCTCCGTTTCTCCGGTTCGCCCGGAATCCTCAAAGATCTGCCAGAAGCTGCAGGGCTCTGTCCTGCGTCACCAGCTCGTAGTGCTCGCGGAAGTAGGCCTCGCTCCCGGGGCCGGAACGCTCCAGCCGCCCGTATTCGGATACCACGTTGCAGATGCGGTTGAAGTCCTCCACGGAAATGTTTTCCTCGCTCAGCACCAGGGAGTAGTTCCCCGTGCGGCTGTTCTTGTATACGGAGTTTTTCCCGTCGTAGAAGCTGCGGGTCACGTGGGCCAGCCGGATCAGGTTGTGCATGGAGGAAAAGGAAAAGATCCTCGCGCTGCCGGCAGGCTGCTCCTGCCCTGCCCGCGCGGCCTGTTCTTCCCCTGCGGGAGCGGACGTCTGCCCGTCGCCTTTGGATTTCGCTCCGGAGAGCTCCGCCCTGCGGCTCTCCTGAATCTGGCGGAACAGATCGAAGATGCTGTCCGTATTCTCTTCCCGGCCTCCGGAAAAATCGTCGGGGTCCATATCCTCTTCCTCCTCCATGGAAGGAGCGAATTTGGAAAAGCGGGTATCCAGTTCTTCCGGATCCTCCACTTTGGTGATGATCAGGACGATACAGTCCGAATTCAAAGGGATCGCTTCTATCATAAGGGGAATATCTTCCGCCTCAAAACCGAATTTTAAGGAAGCCTGCTGCATCATATCGCGGAAAAGGTTTTTCGCTTTTTCCGTGCCGTAAGCGAGCTCGCTGATCTTCAGTTCCCGGTCGGCCAGATCTGCTTTGGTGAGCGTACAGCGAATCTGATGGTCATTTACTTTTTCGATTTTCATAGTCTCACATCCTTACTATATAAGATACTTCCCGAAAGGGCGATTGTGACGAAATACAAGTAAAATGAACATTTCTGCCTGTGAAAGTTATGATATACATAAAAGGGGATAAAGTCAAGCCGGGGAGCGCTGATTCATATTTTTTTAACAAATGCTTGAAAATATTCCCTGCGTTGGATATAATCAATCTTGAGATGATTCTGAACAATCCGTGCCGGAAGGGAGGGTTGTCGGATAATCAGAATACCGCGATGAAGTTCGCGCGCCGGACGCCTGCGGGGCTTCCGGACATGATCACATTTCCGGAGCAGAAGAGTCTGTTCCGTCTGATTCTCGTCATGACTATAGTATGAGAATGTCTTACGCGGATATGTAGTCCGTCGGAAAATCCTTAACGTCAAAATTTTTCCAAAGCTATCATTCAAAAGTCCATTTTTATCTGATTTTACTGTCGAAAAAAGGCATCGTTCGTTCATCTCGCGCAATTCTCCGTTTTTCAACCCGATCTCACAACTGAATATATATCGCGGCTTACATTCTTTTGGGCTGGAAGGCGGATCGGGAAAGGGGAAATGCCATGGGAACCATGAAGCCGGAAGCATGGGAGGCGATGCTGACGCGGATGGAGCGGGAAGGGATCGGTTTCTATCTCAACGGGAAGCCGTCGGGCACCCGGGAGATCATCCGCCGCTGCTGCGTCCGCGAGGACGTCGCGTACATGCCGGATTTCGTAACGGACGAGGAAGGAAGGCTGAAAGAAGTCCGCTACGACGAAGTGAAAGACCGGTAAACGCGGCCGGAGCTCTTTTGGACGGCCGCGGCCTCCTGATCGAAGCGCGGGCGCCGGGCGGATATTCGTCGGACCCCATACGCCGTATGCCGGGCGCCCGATGCGGATCAAAAGAGGCGCATCGAAACGGAAGGAAATAAGAAAAACTTTAAAATTTTGCTGATGACGCTCTTCCCTGCGTATGATAAAATGTCGTTTGGAGGGATGAGGACATGAAAAAAAGGAGAAAAAAGAAGAAGATGAAACGGTCGCTGATCCCCGCGCTGGTAGCCATCGGGCTGATTCTGGTCATACTGGCGGTCAGCGGGGGCGTATTTGTGTATCAGCGATATTCCTACTCCGACGAGCAGGCGGACCTGAACGCGTATTTCGGGCTGAGCGCGCCGGAGGAAGCGGCGATCGTGTACGGGAATGAAATCGTGGAAGAAAAGGGTATTTTACAGGACGGGCGCTGTTACCTGAGCCTGGATACCGTTCACACATATTTAAACGACCGCTTTTACGTGGATTATAACGAGAAGCTGCTTTTGTACACCCTTCCGGATCAGGTGGTCCGGATCGGTCTGGACGAGCGGACGGAGGACGGCTATGTGGCCGCCTTCGAGAGGGACGGCTCCGCCTGGATCGCGCTGGATTATGTGAAGCGGTATTCCGACTTCAATTTCGAGCTGTATACGGAACCGAACCGGGTGGTGCTGGAGACCTCCTGGGACGAGATCCGGGTGGCGGAGCTGAAGAAGGATACGGACGTGCGGGAAAAGGGCGGCGTCAAGAGCCCTGTCCTCGTGGCGGCGGCGAAGGGAGACCGGGTTACGGTCTTAGAAGAGCTGGAGAACTGGGGCCGGGTCCAGACCCGGGACGGCTATATCGGCTACGTGGAGAAGAAGCGGCTGACGGAGCCGGAGGCGGTGACACCGGAAAAGGATACGGGATATACGGAGCCGGATTACTCCGGAAACGCGCGGGAGCACAGGATCAACCTGGCATGGCATCAGGTGACGTCCAGCGCGGCCAACAGCACATTCCCGGGCGTCGTGGAAGGCGTGACGGGGATCAACGTGATCTCCCCCACCTGGTTCTTCCTGTATGACAACGAGGGGACGGTGGAGAGCATCGCCAGCCGGGAATATGTGGACGAGGCTCACGCAAGAGGTCTGGAGGTCTGGGCGCTGGTGGACGATTTCACCCACAGCGCGGACAACGGCGTGGATACGAAGGAAGTGCTCTCCTGGACGGGCAGGAGGGAGAAGGTCATCGACGCCCTCATGAGCGGGGCCGAGGCGTGCGGGATCGACGGGATCAACGTGGATTTCGAAAAGGTATCCCAGGATGCGGGCCAGGATTATATTCAGTTCATCCGGGAGTTGTCCGTGGAGTGCCGCGCCAGAGGGCTGGTCCTGTCCGTGGACAACTACGTGCCCCGGAATTTCAACGCCCATTATGAATGGAAGGAACAGGGCGTGATGGCGGATTACGTGATCATCATGGGCTATGACGAGCACTGGGCCGGCGGGGAAGAGGCCGGGTCGGTGGCTTCCATCGGCTATGTGGAAGAAGGGATTGAGAAGATGGTGGAGGAAGTCCCGGCGGAGAAGGTGATCAACGCGGTTCCTCTGTACACCAGGATCTGGACCACATCGACGGACGGCGGCGTCAGCAGCAGGGCCGTGGGCATCCAGGCCGCTTCGGATTTCCTGATCCAAAACGGGGTGGCCTACAGCTGGGACGAGACCACGGCGCAGAATTACGCGCAGTTCGATACGGCGGACGGGCTCTGCCAGGTCTGGCTGGAGGACGAGCAGTCCCTGGCGGCGAAGGTGGAAGTGATGAAGCGGTACGGCCTGGGAGGGATCGCCGCCTGGAAGCTGGGCTTCGACGACGGAAGGGAAAACATCTGGAGCGTGATCGCGGGATTCCTGGCGCAGTAGGAGCGTTTCGGGAGGGACGTCCCGGAATATCGCAGAGCCTTTTTCCATACAATGAAAAAAAGGCCTGAGGAATTTATGAAGCGGACGGTATGGAATCATAAGCGGATCCGGGAAGGGATCCGGTTACTGGGGACGGCAGCCTTTCTGGCTGCCTCCTTTTTTGCGGGAAGACAGGCCGCGGTGCTGGTCAACGGCTTAAGCGTCCGGGTGGAGCGGCAGGAGAGCCGGGATCCCTATGAGAAAATGCAGAAATTCTGCGTGGTGGTGGACGCGGGGCACGGAGGCAAGGATCCGGGAAAAGTGGGGGTGAACGGAGCGCTGGAGGAGACCATCAATCTGGATATCGCCAAACGGCTGGCGGTCCTCCTGCGGCAGGCGGATGTGAAGGCCGTGATGACCCGGGAGGACGAAAACGGCCTGTACGAAGAAGGGGCTTCCAACAAAAAAGTGCAGGATATGAAGCGGCGGATCGCCCTGATGGAAGAAGCGGACCCGGATCTGGTGGTGAGCATTCACCAGAACAGCTACGAGCAGGAGAGCGTACGGGGCGCCCAGACCTTTTTCTATACGGGAAGCGAGTCGGGGCAGCGGCTGGCGGAAACGATTCAGGCCCGCCTGGTGAATGGGCTGGATCCGGACAATCACAGGACCGCGAAGGCCAACAGCAGCTACTATCTGCTCAAAAAGACTTCAAAGCCCATCGCCATCGTGGAGTGCGGCTTTTTGAGCAATCCGGAAGAGGCGGATCTCCTGGCGGACCCGGTCTATCAGGAGCGGGTGGCCTGGCAGATCCACATGGGGATTCTGCAGTACTTAAACGGGATGGAATGAGGACAGCGTTTTCCTTGACGGGTGCGGGGATTGCGGATATGATTAAGGTGGCAATGTGCGAGAAGCCGCATGGAAGGAAGAAAAATGGAACTGACAAAAGAACTTTACGATACCTTTGAGAATCTGTTAAAGGAGGAACTGCAGCCGGCCTTCGGCTGCACGGAGCCCATCGCCATCGCCTGCTGCGCGGCGCGGGCCAGGGAAATCCTGGGGCGGCTGCCGCAGAAGGTGCTGGTGGAGGCTTCCGGCAACGTGATCAAAAACGTCAAGAGCGTGATCGTGCCAAACACCGGCGGAATGAAGGGCATTCCGGCGGCAGCGGCAGCGGGGATCGTGGCGGGACAGGCTTCCCGGAAGCTGGAGGTCATCGCGGAAGTTTCGGACGCCCAGAGGGAAGAGATCGCGGATTTTCTGAAGCGGACGCAGATTCAGGTCCGCCCCCTGGAGGGCGGGGACAAACTGGACGTGCGCATCGCGCTGGAGGCGGAAGGGGAGCGGGCGCTGGTGCGGATTTCCCGTTCCCACGCCAACATCGTCCGGGAAGAGAAAAACGGAGAGGTGCTCCTGGACCGGGAAGCGGAAGAAGGCGAAGGAAGCGGGGGAATGGAAGGAATCGGCAGCCGGGGAACCGACGGCCGGGAGGACGGCGGGGACGGAGCGGAAAAAAGGGGCGGCAAGGGGGCGCTCACCGTGGAAGGGATCGTCCGTTTTGCGGAGACGGCGGACCTTGCCGGGATCAGGGAGACGCTGGACCGCCAGATTTCCTGCAACTATTCCATCGCGCAGGAAGGGATCGCCCACGACTGGGGCGCCAACGTGGGGAGCGTGCTGCTCAAAACCTGGGGCGACGATGTGCGGACCCGGGCGAAGGCCATGGCCGCCGCCGGTTCGGACGCCCGCATGAGCGGCTGCGAGATGCCGGTGGTGATCAATTCCGGCAGCGGAAATCAGGGCATTACGGTTTCCGTGCCGGTGATCGTCTATGCGCAGGAGCTGGGATCTTCCAGGGAAGACCTGTACCGCGCCCTGATCGTTTCCAACCTGATCGCGATTCACATCAAGAGCGGCATCGGCCCGCTGTCCGCATTCTGCGGAGCGGTCAGCGCGGGCTGCGCGGCGGGATGCGGAATCGCCTGGCTGATGGGAGGGCGGCTGGAGGAGATCGCGCACACGCTGGTCAACTCCATCGCCATCGTTTCCGGAATCGTATGCGACGGGGCAAAGCCCTCCTGCGCCGGGAAGATCGCGTCCAGCGTGGACGCCGGCATCCTGGGATACGCCATGTACCGGGAAGGGCAGCAGTTCTATGCGGAAGACGGCCTCGTGTCCAAAGGGGTGGAAAACACCATCCGCAATATCTGCAGGCTGGGGACCAGGGGAATGTGCGGCACGGACGATGAAATTATCCGCATCATGACCCACTGCGACTGAAGGGCCTGATTGATTTTGCAACCGGCGGTTTTCTGTGGTATACTGGATGGGATTTGAAGCGGGATACGGGAGGGAAGCGAATTCATGAAGACGAAACTGGTGAAAATAGAGGAGGGCTGTCCCGACCGGGAGAGCATCCGGCAGGCCGGGGAAATCCTGAAAAACGGCGGCCTGGTGGCCTTCCCCACGGAAACCGTTTACGGCCTGGGCGGCGACGCCCTGAATCCGGAGTCCTCGCGCAGGATCTACGCGGCCAAAGGCCGGCCTTCCGACAATCCGCTGATCGTGCACATCTGCCGGTGGGAGGATATCTACCGGATCGCGGATCCGGTGCCGGAGGCGGCCGAAAAGCTGGCGCGGGCGTTTTGGCCGGGCCCCTTGACCATGATCCTGCACAGGACGGACCTGGTGCCGAAAGAAACCACCGGCGGACTGGATACGGTGGCCGTGCGCTTCCCTTCGGATCCGGTGGCCAGAGCGTTTATCGACGCGGCGGGAGGATTCGTGGCGGCGCCCAGCGCCAACCGCTCCGGGCGGCCCAGCCCCACCCTGGCGAAATACGTGCAGGAGGATCTGGACGGAAAAATCGAGATGATCCTGGACGGGGGCGAGGTGGGGATCGGCCTGGAATCCACCATCGTGGACCTGACCGGAGAGGAACCCATGATCCTGCGGCCGGGCTTCGTGACCCGGGAGATGCTCTCGGAAGTGCTGTCCCGGGTGGAGGTGGACAGGACCATTCTGGATCCGGACTGCCGCCTCCGGCCCAAAGCCCCGGGGATGCGCTATCGCCACTATGCGCCGCAGGGCGAGCTGACCATCGTGGAGGGGGATCGGGACACCGTGGTCTCCGCCATCTGCGAAAGGTGCGACGCGGCGAAGGACAGGGGCGAGCGCGTGGGCGTGATCGCCACGGACGAAACGGCGGACGCCTACCGCAGGGGCTGCAGGGCGGACTGCGTCAAGAGCGTGGGCAGCGGGAAGGACCAGGCTTCGGTGGGCCACAGCCTGTACCGGATCCTGAGGGAATTCGACGACGACGGGATGACGGTGCTGTTTTCGGAGTCCTTTTCGGAGAGCGGATTCGGACAGGCGATCATGAACCGGCTGAAAAAGGCGGCCGGGCACCATGTGGAGAACGTTTGAAGGGCATAAATTCTGATGAGCGCAAAAAGGAGGATAAATATGGTTGCACTGGCGAGCGATCACGGCGGTTACGACCTGAAATGCCAGGTGATCCGCCGTCTGGAAGAACGGGGGATCGCGTACCGGGATTTTGGATGCTACGGAAAGGAATCCTGCGATTATCCGGATTTCGGAAAGCGGGCGGCAGAAGCGGTAGCGGCGGGGGAATGCGACCGGGGCGTGGTGATCTGCACCACGGGGATCGGTATTTCCATCGCGGCCAATAAGGTGAAGGGCGTGCGCTGCGCCCTGTGTTCGGACCCGTACTGCGCGAAGATGACCCGCCTGCACAACGACGCCAATATGCTGGCCATGGGCGGCGGGATCCTGGGGACGAACCTGGCGATGGAGATTCTGGATACCTTTCTGGACACCCCGTTTTCCGGCGAGGAAAAACACGCCAGAAGGATCGGGAAGATGGAAGACTGAAGAAAAGAGCGAACGAAAAGAGGAGGAAGACAGATGTCTAAAACAGTTATCATGGATCATCCGCTGATCCAGCACAAAATCGGCCTGATTCGGAGAAAGGAGACCGGGACGAAGGACTTTCGCCAGACCATCGGGGAGATCGCCATGCTGATCTGCTTCGAGGCCACCCGCGAGCTGCCCCTGGCCGACGTGGAGATCGAGACGCCCATCTGCAAAGCCACGGCGAAGGAGCTGAAGGGCAGAAAGATGGCCATCGTCCCCATCCTGCGGGCCGGGCTGGGAATGGTGGACGGCGTGCTGCAGCTCATTCCCGCGGCGAAGGTCGGGCATATCGGCCTGTACCGCGATCCGGAGACGCTCAAACCGGTGGAATATTACTGCAAGCTGCCGGCGGACTGCGCGGAGCGGGAGGTGTTCGTGGTGGATCCCATGCTGGCTACGGGAGGTTCCTCGGTGGCCGCGATCCAGATGCTCAAGGACAAGGGGTGCAAAAAGATTCATTTCATGTGCATCATCGCCGCGCCGGAAGGGATCCGCGCCATGCAGGAAGCGCATCCGGACGTGGATCTGTACGTGGGCGCCCTGGACGACCACCTCAACGATCACGGATACATCGTGCCCGGTCTGGGCGACGCCGGGGACCGGATTTTCGGAACGAAATAACGGCGACAGGGGGCAGAGGCGGAATGAAGCGGAGCGATTATATTTCCTGGGACGAGTATTTTATGGGCGTGGCCAAGCTGGCGGGGATGCGCTCCAAAGACCCCAGCACCCAGGTGGGAGCGTGCATCGTCAGCCAGGATAACAAGATCCTGTCCATGGGCTACAACGGGTTTCCCATGGGCTGTTCGGACGACGACTTCCCGTGGGAGCGGGACGGGGAGATGCTGGATACCAAATATCCCTATGTGACCCACAGCGAACTGAACGCGATTTTGAATTTCAGGGGAGGCAGCCTGGCGGGAGCCAAGCTGTACGTTTCCCTTTTTCCCTGCAACGAATGCGCCAAGGCGATCATTCAGAGCGGGATTTCGGAAGTGATTTACGACTGCGACAAGTATGCGGATACCCCGTCGGTGCGGGCATCCAGGCGGATGTTCCGGGCGGCCGGGGTCGCCTACCGCCCTTATTCCAGGAGCGGGCGCATCGTGAAAATGGAGCTGTAGAGAGGGCGGACGAAGTCCACATCCGCCCGTGACAGGAGGAAACGGATGAAATCAATGCGGCGCACGCATGTCCGTCCGCGCGGGATCGCGACGATCGCGAAAAGGACGGCTGCTGCTGTTTTGACGGGGGCGATTTGTGCGGGAACATGCACGCTGACAGCTTTTGCGGATACGGATACGATCAACTCGCTGCGGCAGCAGATCGACCAGGCGGAGGAGATCAAAAAGGCCACGGAAGACGCGAAGGACGCCACGGAGGACAACATCGATCAGCTGGGAGACGCCAGAAATTCCCTGCAGGGGCAGCTGGACGGCCTGACGCAGGATCTGACCGCCATCAGCCAGAACCTGGAGGAAATCGAAAGCGATATCATCGATAAAAACGAGGAGATCCGCCAGGCCCAGGAGAGCCTGGCGGAGGCCAAAGCTACGGAAGAGGCCCAGTATGAAGCGATGAAAAAGCGGCTCCGGTTCCTCTATGAGGACGGCAACCAGACGTACTTCGAAATCCTGGCCAATTCATCGGGATTCGCGGATCTGCTCAACCAGAGCCTGTATATTGAAAAGCTCCATGAATACGACAGGAAGATGCTGGCCCAGTACAAGGCGCAGAGGGAAGCGGTGGAAGAGCTGGAAGCGCGGCTGGAGCAGGAGAAGGCGGAGCTGGACGAACTGCAGGCCCAGGCCCAGGCGGAGAAGGGGAAGATCACCGACAGCGTGAACAGCACGAAAAACGGCATTGCCGGCTATTCGAATCAGATCGCCGCGGCGCAGCAGCAGGCCGACGCCCTGGCGGCGCAGATCAGCCAGCAGGAAGAGGACATCCAGGCGCTGAAAAAGCAGCTGGAAGAAGAGATCGCGAAATCCAGGCTGGCCAGGCAGTCCAGCTGGAGGGACATCTCGGAGGTGACTTTCACGGAAGACGACCGGTATCTGCTGGCCAACCTGATCTACTGCGAAGCGGGCAATCAGCCCTACGACGGGCAGGTGGCCGTGGGATCGGTGGTGATCAACCGGGTGCTGAGCTCCGTCTATCCCAACACGGTTTCCGGCGTGATCTATCAGTACAAGCAGTTCGCCCCGGTGCTGGACGGCCATCTGGCGCTGGCGCTGGCCGAAAACCGGGCGACGGCTTCCTGCTATCGGGCTGCGGACGAAGCCATGAGCGGCTACACCAACGTGGGGCAGTGCGTCTATTTCCGGACGCCCATCCCGGGGCTCTCCGGGATCCAGATCGGCGACCACATCTTCTATTGACGGAAGCAGAGCGTGACGGAATCAGACCGGGAGCAGGACGTCCGATTGTTCCCGGTCGAACCGGTCGATGGGGGCGATGAGGGAGGGGAGCTCCCCGCCGTAGAGCCGGGACAGCAGCCTGTCCAGAGCCGAAAGCGCCTCCCGGAGCCTCTCCAGGGAGAGCAGGCCGCTTCGGGAAGCGGAAACCAGCTCGTCCATATCCACCACCTTGATGAAGCCGTCCGGGTAGACGATGACATCCACCAGCAGATCCGTTACGATCAGCGAACCGGTATCTTTTTCATACGACGGGGAAATAATATCGCAATAATAATAAAGAAGCGTATGATCGGCGCGATAGAACTTGCTGATCTTATACCCTTCTTTGAGATAATAGCAGGAATAACCGTGATCCATGTTCTTTTTCGGACGGATGGTGCGCCAGGACGTGACGAGCACATCATCCTGAAGGAAGAGGATGACGTCGTCGAAAAGCGGAATGCATTCTTCCGGAATCAGCCGTTTTCGATACAGCCGGGGCATGGAAGTGCTCTGTTCAAAATTCTTCATGGCGGCTCCTTTGCGACGGAAAGCTGTTTACGGATTCCTTACCCAGATTTTACCCTCCGGGGAGCGGAAAGTCAACGCGGCAGTTCAAACTTTTCCGGTTCGGCTTCCGATGAGGCCGGCGCGGCTGAAACCGTTGCGGCCGCCGGAAGGAACTGATATCAGTTCAGCCATGCCATTCATCATTTGACGGATTCCACTGAATTGGCTACGCAAAAGGCCACTGGCCGTCAAATGATTCATGTCGGGCGTCCGCCCTATAGGCACATGTGGCAAAATACAGCTTAGTGAGCAAGCTCCCACGCGGCATTTTGCCACATGTGCCTGCATGGCTGAACTGTTACAGGAATTGGCGTGGATTGGGTGGACAGGGCGAAAAAATTTCAGTATAATGATAGAATATCAGGGCCGTTTGGGAAGAAGAGGATCAGATGAAAAAACATCCTTACAACCGCACCGTGTTTCAGAGCCTGGCGCTCATCTCGCAGTTCGGCATCACCATGCTGGTGCCCATCGGGATGATGTTTGCGGCGGGGTGCTGGCTGGACCGGGCGTGCGGCACTTCGTTTTTTTCGGTGGCGCTGTTTTTCGCGGGAGCGCTGGCGGGCTTCGGCAACGTATTCCGCCTGGCGAGGCGCATTTACGGGAAGAAACCCGGGGAGGAAAAGAAATGAGGGGGGCTGGCAGGAATCTGAACGGGACGCTGCTGGAGATGTGGATCGGGATCTGGATCTGGGGCGCCGTCGGAGAGCTGCTCACGGTCTGGTTCGTGGACGACCGGCTCCGATGCGCTGTCGGGCTGTTTCTGGGCTGTCTGCTGGCGACGGCGGCGGCCTGGCACATGTGGAAAACGCTGGACCAGGCGCTGGACATGGGGGAAGAGGCGGCGAAATTCGTGACGGTCAGGAGCGCGCTGCGCTACGGGGCGTTCGTGCTGGTTTTCATCCTTCTCATGGTGACGGATTTCGCGAATCCGCTCACCGCCTTTCTGGGGCTGATGGGGCTGAAGGCATCGGCGTATCTGCAGCCCGCGATTCATAAAATCATGACGAAAAAGGGGTGAAAGAACGATGGGATTCACGGTTTGGCTGGGAGGCTCGGCGGATATCGACTTCATGATACACGGCGTGTTTCCCTATGAGTTTTTCGGGCATACGGTATGGATTACCACCACGCATATCTGTCTGCTCATCGTAATGATGGTGATTCTGGGATTCGCCGTGGCGGCCAGGATCGCCATGTCGCGCGCTACGGAAGTGCCCGGCGCGTTTCAGAACGTAGTGGAGACCGTGGTGGAAAAGCTGGACGGGATGGAGCGCGCCGTCATGGGGAAAAACGCCATCCGGTTCGCCAACTACATCGGCACGGTATTCATCTTTATCCTGCTGTGCAACTTTTCGGGCCTCTTCGGCCTGCGCCCGCCTACGGCGGACTACGGGGTGACGCTGCCGCTGGGGCTGATGACCTTCACCCTGATCCATTTCAACAAGCTCCGGCACAAGAAGCTGAAGGGAGCGCTGCAGGAGCTGATGGACCCCTGGCCCATCTGGGCGCCCATCAATATCATCGGGTACGTGGCCGTTCCCATCTCCCTCTCGCTGCGTCTGTTCGCCAACATCCTTTCGGGCGTGGTCATCATGGCAATGGTCTACGGGCTGCTCCGGTTTATCGCCATCGGATGGCCGGCGGCGCTGCACGTATATTTCGATTTGTTTTCGGGAGCAATTCAGACCTATGTGTTCTGTATGCTGACGATGACATATATTTCCGACGCGATCGGAGACGAGTAAACCACTATTTTATCATCATGAGGAAGCCGACAACAGGATGCGGCGGAATGGAGGATTATCATGGAATTTAACGAAAACTTTATCCTGGGATGTTCAGCGATCGGAGCGGGGCTTGCGCTGATCGCGGGTATCGGCCCCGGCGTGGGCCAGGGAATCGCGGCCGGACACGCGGCGGCTGCGGTGGGGCGCAATCCCGGCGCGAAGTCCGATATCACGTCCACCATGCTTTTGGGTCAGGCGGTGGCCGAGACGACGGGTCTGTACGGATTGCTGGTTGCGATGCTGCTTCTGTTCGTGAAGCCGCTGCTGCCGTAAGAGGAGCCTCAGACAAAAGGAAGGGAGGCAGAAATCTTGCATAGGATTGGCACAGTGATTTTGGCGGCACAGATGGAGCCCAGGCTGTTCGATCTGGATTTTCAGCTGCTGGCGGACGCCACGCTGACGATCATCGCCGTTTTCGTGCTGTTTCTGGCTTTGTCCTATCTTCTCTTTAACCCTGCCAGGAAGTTCATGCAGGCGAGACAGGATAAGATCGCGGGAGAACTGCAGGACGCGAAGTCGAAGCAGGAAGAAGCGAAGCGGCTGAAGGAAGAATATGAGGCCAGGCTGTCCGGGATCGAGAAGGAGCGGGACGAGATTCTGAGCGAAGCCAGGAAAAAGGCTTTGGCAAACGAGAGCCGGATCGTGGCGGACGCGAAGGAGGAAGCGGCCAGGATCGTGGAGCGGGCCAGTGTGGAAGCGCAGCTGGAGAAGCAGAAAGCCGCGGACGAAGTGAAGCGGCAGATCATCTCCGTGGCGGCCGCCATGGCCGGAAAGGTCGCCGCGGCTTCCATGGACGCGTCGAAACAGGACGCGCTTCTGGATGAGACGCTCCGGGAAATGGGAGAGAGCACATGGCTAAGTTAGTTTCGCAGGTCTACGGAGAGGCGCTGTTCGGACTGGCCAGGGACGGAGGCAGGCTGGAGCAGTTTTCGGAGGAGCTGGAAGCGGTGGAGCGGATTCTGGATCAGAATCCGGACTATCGCGCCCTTCTGGAGCATCCGCAGCTGGATGAGCCGGAAAAGCTGGACGTCTTCGACCGGGTCTTTCAGGGAAGGATCTGCGGGGAGCTGACCGGATTTTTCCATATCCTGCTGAAAAAGGGAAGGTTCCGGGATTTCCGGGCCATCCGGGCCTGGTTCGTGCAGAAGCGCCTGGAACACGACCGGATCGGCGTCGCGTACGTGACCAGCGCGGTAGCGCTGACCGGGGAACAGAAACGGAAAATAGAGGACAGGCTGCTGGCCACCACGGATTTCGTATCCATGCAGATGCATTTCGAGACGGATCCGGAGCTCATCGGCGGGCTGAAGATCCGCATCGACGACCGGGTTGTGGACTCCAGCATCCAGAGCAGGCTGAATGATTTAAAGGACAGGCTGATGAAAATCCAGCTCTGACCATGACGGAAAATGCCGTTTGATACGGCAGATTGAGAGGATAACCCATGAATTTAAGACCTGAAGAAATCAGTTCGGTCATCCGGGAACAGATCGCCCGTTACGCTTCCAGGCTGGAAGTGTCCGACGTGGGGACCGTTGTTCAGGTGGCGGACGGCATCGCCAGAATCCACGGGCTGGAAAACGCGATGCAGGGCGAGCTGCTCTCCTTCCCCGGCGAGGTGTACGGCATGGTGCTCAACCTGGAGGAAGACAACGTGGGAGCGGTGCTGCTGGGGGCCGGAGACGTCAGCGAAGGCGATCAGGTGAAGACCACCGGCAGGGTGGTGGAAGTTCCCGTGGGAGACGCGCTTCTGGGCCGCGTCGTCAACTCCCTGGGGCAGCCCATCGACGGGAAGGGACCGGTACAGACCGACAGGTTCCGGCGGATCGAGCGGGTGGCCAGCGGGGTCATCACGCGGAAATCCGTGGATACGCCGCTGCAGACCGGCATCAAGGCCATCGATTCCATGGTGCCCATCGGAAGAGGGCAGCGCGAGCTGATCATCGGCGACCGCCAGACCGGGAAGACGGCCATCGCCATCGATACGATTATCAACCAGAAGGGCCAGGGAGTGAAGTGCATTTACGTGGCCATCGGACAGAAGGCTTCCACTGTGGCGTCCATCGTCAAGACGCTGGAAGAGCACGGGGCCATGGCCTACACCACGGTGGTGGCGTCCACGGCCAGCGAGCTGGCTCCCCTGCAGTATATCGCGCCCTATTCGGGCTGCGCCATCGGGGAAGAGTGGATGGAGAACGGGGAAGACGTCCTGGTGGTATACGACGACCTGAGCAAACACGCGGCGGCTTACCGCACGCTCTCTTTGCTGCTCAAAAGGCCTCCGGGCCGCGAGGCGTATCCCGGGGACGTGTTCTATCTGCATTCCAGGCTGCTGGAGCGGGCTGCGCGCATGAGCGAAGAATACGGAGGAGGGTCTCTGACGGCCCTTCCCATCATCGAAACCCAGGCGGGGGACGTTTCCGCCTATATCCCCACCAACGTGATTTCCATCACGGACGGCCAGATCTATCTGGAGACGGAAATGTTCAACTCCGGGTTCCGGCCGGCCATCAACGCGGGACTTTCCGTGTCCCGGGTAGGCGGTGCGGCGCAGATTAAGGCCATGAAGAAAATCGCGGCTCCCATCCGCGTGGAGCTGGCGCAGTATCGGGAACTGGCGGCATTTTCCCAGTTCGGCTCCGAACTGGACGCCGATACGAAGGAAAAGCTGGCGCAGGGCGAAAGGATCCGGGAAGTGCTCAAGCAGCCCCAGTATCGCCCCATGCCGGTGGAATATCAGGTCATCATCATCTTCGCGGCCACGGAAAAGTATCTGCTGGACGTTCCCGTGGAATCCGTGACGGAGTTCGAAAAGGGGCTGTTCGAATATCTGGACACCAGGTATCCGGAGATCCCGGAATCGATTCGGACCGAAAAGGCGATCTCCGAAGGGACGGACGGACAGCTGCGCAGGGCCATCGAAGAGTTCCGGACGGAGTTTTTGGGATGAAGGCAGCGGGAAAGGTCAGGTAATACAGCATGGCTTCCATGAGAGAGATCAAAAGGCGCAAAAGCAGCATCCAGAGCACCGGCCAGATTACCAGAGCCATGAAGCTGGTATCCACGGTGAAGCTGCAGAAGGCCAGGGGAAGAGCGGAGCGGACGAAGGCGTATTCCGACAGCATGTACGAGACGGTGCAGTCCATTCTGGCGCGCTCCGAACACATCCGCCATCCCTACCTGAGCGGAGGCGACAGCCCGAAAAAGGCGGTCATCGCCATCACGTCCAACCGGGGGCTGGCCGGAGGTTACAATTCCAACGTGGTGAAGCTGATCACCCAGGGGGAGCTGGCCGGTGAGGATCTGGACATTTACGCGGTGGGAAAAAAGGGCCGGGAAGCTCTGCAGAGAGCCGGATACCGGATCCGACTGGACAGCTCCGACATCTGCGAGGAGCCGACCTACGAGGACGCGGCGGCGCTGGGCAGGGAACTGCTGGATTCCTTCGCGAGAGGGGAGATCGGCGAGATCTGGATGGCCTGTACCAGGTTTAAAAATACGGTGGTGCACGAGCCCCGGCTGATTCGTCTCCTTCCCGTGCAGCGGGAGGAGAGCGCGGGATCGGGCGCGCTTTTGATGAATTTTGAGGCGGAGGAGGAAAAGGTTCTGGAGACGCTTCTTCCGCTGTATATGACGAGCCTGATTTACGGCGGGCTGCTGGAGGCGGTGGCCAGCGAAAACGGGGCCAGAATGCAGGCCATGGATTCCGCGACCGGAAACGCGGAGGAAATGCTGGAGGATCTGACCCTGCTTTATAACCGCGCGCGCCAGGGCTCCATCACACAGGAGCTGACGGAAATCATCGCGGGCGCGTCGGCGATATCCTGACGCGGCGGCTGCGGCAGGAAACGGCATTTGCGAGAAGCCGCGGGTGCGGCGGAATGAGAGGAAATATGGCAGTAGAGAGAAAAGGAAGGATCACGCAGATCATCGGGGCCGTGCTGGATATCCGTTTCCGGGACGGGGAGCTCCCGCAGATCAACGAAGCGATCCGGATTGCGACGAAAGACGGCGGGGAACTGGTGGTGGAGGTCTCCCAGCACCTAGGGGACGATACGGTCAGATGTATCGCCATGGGATCCACGGACGGCCTGGTGCGCGGCATGGAGGCCGTGGCATCCGGAGCGCCCATCACGGTCCCGGTAGGGGAAAATACGCTGGGGCGCATGTTCAACGTGCTGGGACAGCCCATCGACAACCGGCCTGCCCCCCAGGAAGTGGAATACGAGCCGATTCACCGGCCCGCTCCCGCGTTTGAGGAACAGTCCACCCAGGCGGAAATCCTGGAGACGGGAATCAAGGTGGTGGACCTGCTCTGCCCTTATCAGAAGGGCGGAAAGATCGGCCTGTTCGGCGGTGCCGGCGTGGGAAAAACGGTCCTGATTCAGGAGCTGATCCGCAACATCGCCACGGAGCACGGCGGCTACTCTGTTTTTACCGGGGTAGGCGAGCGCACCAGGGAAGGAAACGATCTTTACTATGAAATGAAGGAGTCCGGCGTCATCGACAAGACGACCATGGTCTTCGGACAGATGAACGAACCCCCCGGGGCCAGGATGCGGGTGGGCCTGACGGGCCTGACCATGGCGGAATATTTCCGGGATAAGGGCGGGAAGGATGTCCTTTTGTTCATCGACAATATTTTCCGCTTTACCCAGGCGGGTTCCGAGGTATCGGCCCTGCTGGGGCGGATGCCTTCGGCGGTGGGATATCAGCCCACGCTGCAGACGGAGATGGGCGCCCTGCAGGAGCGGATCACGTCCACAAAGAACGGATCCATCACCTCCGTGCAGGCGGTATACGTGCCTGCGGACGACCTGACGGACCCCGCGCCGGCCACCACCTTCGCGCATCTGGACGCCACCACGGTGCTGTCCCGTTCCATCGTGGAGCTGGGCATTTATCCCGCGGTGGATCCGCTGGAATCCACATCCAGGATTCTGGATCCCAGAATCGTGGGAGAGGAGCATTACAGGGTCGCCAGGGGCGTACAGGAAATCCTGCAGCGCTATAAGGAACTGCAGGATATCATCGCCATCCTGGGTATGGACGAGCTTTCCGAGGAGGATAAGCTGGTGGTATCCAGGGCCAGAAAGGTGCAGCGCTTTTTGTCCCAGCCGTTTTTCGTGGCGGGCCAGTTCACCGGCCTGGAAGGCAAATATGTGCCCGTTTCCGAAACGATCCGCAGCTTTGCGGAAATCCTGGAGGGGAAACACGATTCGATCCCGGAGAGCTATTTCCTGAATGCCGGCAGCATCGACGACGTGCTGGAACGCGTAAAGGAACGGAAATGAGGCGGGCATGGCAGAGGAAAAGACCTTTTTGATCAGGATTATTACGCCGGACCGCACCTTCCATGAGGGGAGGGCGGTGATGGCGGAGTTCAACACGTCGGAGGGAGAGATCGGCGTCTACGCCGGCCACATCCCCATGACGGTCATTTTGAAGCCCGGCGTGCTCACCATCACGGAGGAAGACGGAACGAGGAAATCCGCTCTGCATACGGGCTTCGCGGAGATCCTGCCGGATCGGATTACGATCCTGGCGGAGGCCGCGGAGTGGCCGGGAGAGATCGACATCGCCCGGGCCCAGGCCGCGCGGGAGCGGGCGGAGAAGAGGATCCGGGAGCATCAGGCCAGCACGGACATCGCCCGGGCCGAAACCGCCCTGCAGCGCGCCATCGCGAGGATCGAGACGATCCGGTAAAAGTGAAAATACGCCCGATCGTATGGCTGAAAATCCGGAGCCCGGACAAAACGGAATCGTTTTGCCCGGGCTCCGGATTTTTGCGGGAAACTCAAAAGGCGCGAAGCAGCTCCAGAACCGCGGAGAGTTCCTCTTCCTTCAATTTGTCCGGAAATGTCCCGGCCAGCACGCAGTCTTTGAAATAGCGGATCTCTTCCGCGTAGGCGTCGCTTTTGGGAAGGTTGATGACGCTGCTGTCCCCGGCCTGTCCGCCGGAAGGGGTAAGGACTTTATCGTCGTTTTGATAGATGGTGAGGATGCCCTTTTCGTACGCCGCCACGGCCCGCTCGAACTGGAAGCGGAAGGAGGCTCCGAAGGGATAGGGAGCGGCGTACCAGGAGGCTTCCGTGGAAACGAAGAATCCGGGATATTCGTACACCGCGTGGACGTAGTCCTGATCCGGGAGCGAAGCCCTGTGCCGAACGGCATTTTTGGGGACGCCCAACGCGTAGACGAGAAAATCCAGATCGTGAATGTGCAGATCGAAGGGGACCATGCCGCTCCGGGCCGGATCCATCATCCAGTTATCCCAGCTCCATCTGGGATAACAGCCCAGCCGCCCCATGTAGCCGGACAGAAGTTTCCCGTACGTCTGGCTGTCGATGATTTGTTTGAGCAGTTCGTATTCGGGCCAGAAGCGCAGCACCTGCGCTACCATGAAGCAGACCCCGTTCTTTCTGGCGACGGAATAGGCCAGGGCCAGCTCCTTCGGGTTCAGGGAGACGGGCTTTTCACAGATTACGTGGATGCCCCGCTCCATGGCCTTTACGGCGAAGGGAACGTGGAGCCAGGTTGGCAGGCAGATGTCCAGAATATCCAGTTCTTCCCCGTCCAGCATCCGGTCGAAGTCCGTATAGCGGCGCTTTTCAGGCCAGTTTTCCATGCGCTCGGGGCGGATGTCGCACAGCGCGGTGAGCTGCACGTCCTCCAGGGATTCCCAGGCCGGGATATGGGCGCCGCTGATTCCGCCCACGCCGACCAGACCGACTTTTAACATGAGGCACCTCCATAAATGTCATCGATGATGGTTTGCAGATAGTTTCGGGCGTCCAGGATATCGGCCAGCTGCTGGGGGCCGGAAATCTCCCGCTCGATGGTCACATGGGAATCGTAGCCCAGCTCTTTGAGACGGGCGAACAGGGCCCTGAAGTCCACCTTTCCCTCGCCCAGACGGGTTTCGATCCCCAGGTCGTGGCCGTTGGTGGGATAACGGCCGTCCTTCGCGTGGAGATTGCGGACGTATTTTCCGAATACGTCCAGGGCGTCCACGGGATTGGCCCTGCCATAGAGGATCAGGTTGGCCGTATCCAGGTTGACGCCCAGATTGTCCATGCCCACCGTCTCGAAACAGCGCAGCAGGGTGACGGGCGTTTCCTGCCCCGTTTCGAACAGAAGATATTGGCCGTTTTCTTTCAGGTGCTGCGCCACCGTGCGGACGGCGATGCAAAAGCTGTGGAAATTGGGATCGTTGGGATTTTCCGGGATGAAACCCATATGGGTGACCACATCGCCGATCCCCATCCGATGGGCGAAGTCCGCCCCGTCGCACAGGTTCTGGATGCGCATCTGGCGGTATTCCGGGGGGACCAGCCCCAGGGTGAGCTGCCCGTCGTAAAAATCCCAGACCACGGGCCCGGCCCAGCCGCACCAGAATGCGGAGACGGCGATGCCGTATTCTTCGAAGAGCACTTTTAAGAGATCCGCGTTTTCTGCTGTCCAGGCGGAAGGGGTCCAGGAGATGAGCTGGCAGGAATCGAAGCCGTTCTCCTTCAGGATCGCCAGTTTGGTGGGAATTTCATCAGGGGATGAAAAGTGGACGCAAGTGCCGATTTTCATGAGATACTTCCTCCTTTGAAAATGGAATTTCTATCTCTACCATAGCACGGATCGGGCCGGAGTGGAATCCGTTTTCGGAAACGATCCCATCAAAATGTAACAGTTCAGCCATGCCATTCATAATTTGACGGATTCCACTGAATTGGCTACGCAAAAGGCCACTGGCCGTCAAATGATTCATGTCGGGCGTCCGCCCTATAGGCACATGTGACAAAATACAGCTTAGTGGGCAAGCTCCCATGCGGCATTTTGCCACATGTGCCTGCATGGTTGAACTGTTACATCAAAATTTTTGAAGGCCCGCCCGGAAGCCCTCCTCCCGCTCCTGCTGCCGGAAAAAGATCCCCGCTGCGATCAGGGAGATGAAATCCACCATGGGCTGCACCCACATGCAGCCGTAGAGGCCGAAAGCCGCGTCCATGAGAAAAAGAAGGGGGATGTCCAGCGCGCCCTTTCGGAGCACGGAGCAGACCATGGACGCCTTCACCCGTTCCGAGGCCTGGAACTGGATGATCATGGGATAACAGACCGACATCAGGGGCATGGCGGTCACCATTCTGCGCAGGAATCCCGCGCTGTAGCCGATGGTGGCGGGATCGCTGATGAACAGGGCGCAAAGCCCGGGGGCAAAGAGTTCATAGGCCGCCAGACAGAGGAGGGAAAAGGAGAGGGAGACCGCGCAGCCCAGCCGGAAAACTCCCTTTTTTCGCGCCCGGTTCCCGGAGGAGTGGTTATAGGCCAGGAGGGGGAGGATCCCGCTGGATACCCCGATGGAAAAATAGAGGGGGAGCTGATCCAGCTTCTTTACGATGCCCAGGGCGGCCATGGCCTGTGTGCCGTACCGGGAGACGAAACGGGACTGGGCGGCGATGGCGACCACGGTCAGGGCGTACTGGACGGCGGAGGGAAGGCCGGAGGAGAGGATCGCGCGCAGGTGGCGCAGCGCCCGGGGAAGCAGGGCGGGATTCAGGCTCACCGGGGTCTTTCCCCGCCGGATCCCGATATAGAACAGAAAATACAGGGCGGCGGCCAGGTTGGACAGGGCGGTGGCCATGCCCGCGCCCACGGCTCCGAAGCCGAGAAAGGCGGGAAGGACGAAAAAGGGATCCAGAAGGATATTCAGGACGCCGCCCATGGAGACGCCGACGGAGGCGGCGGCCGCGTTGCCTTCCGCCCGCACCAGGTTCGCCAGGAGGGTGTTCAGGATCGTGGCCGGGCCGCCGATCACCACCGCCCACAGCGCGTAGCCGAAGGCCGTATCGTAGACGTCCGGACCGGCGCCGCACAAAGTCAGCACCGGGCGGGCGAACGCCAGAAAGAGCAGGGAAAACAGGACGGAAAAGAGCAGCCCGCCCCAGAAGGAAAGGGCGGCGATCTCCCGGGCCGCTTCCCGCTTTTTCGTTCCCAGCGCCCGGGAGAGGGCGCTGGCGCCGCCCACGCCGAACAGGTTGGAGATCGCCGTGAGCATCACGAAGGAAGAATAGACCACCGTGATGGCCGCCGTCTGGCGGGGCTGGTCGAGCATTCCCACGAAATACGTGTCCGCCAGGCTGTAGACCAGAGCGATCATCTGTCCGGCTACGGCAGGAACCACCTGCCGGAATACCGCCCGCCGGACGGGCATGGTTTCGAATAATGCGGTTTTGTCCGATGCGCGCTGCAAAATATCGTCACTCCTTCTTCTTTCTCTCTCAAACATATTATAGGACCGGATCCCCCATTTTCAATACAGCAAAACGGAAAATACTCGTGAAAAACGATTAAAAACAATCCAAAAACAAATAATAACTTAAAAAAAAAGAAAATCGTCCCGCGCGAAGGCCCGATTTCCCACAAAAACGTTGCCCGCCGGACGAGGGTGTGATACCATGTTAAGCAACAAATCGGGTGAGAGAAGATAGAGAGAGATGAAGAAGTTTCGCATCATCAGAGCAGGGCTGCTCTGCCTGTTCCTCCTGTTGACCGCAGTTCTCGCCGCCGATCTGGCGGCGGAAGAGAAGGAGCTGGACGAGGAAGAAAAGCTGGCCTGGCTGGAGGAACATCTGTATTTGGACGCCCTCTCCTTCGGCGTGGAGGGGACGGATTTGGAGGAAAAGATCAAATGCTGGCCGGACTGGACCGGCGGCAGGATTTATGTATTTCTTCCTTCCTACGCGGCGGGCAGGCCGCTGACCGTGGAGTGGGAGTACGCCGACGGGGTTTCCATCGACGGGGAGAAAATGGAGAACGGAGGGGTGTGGGAGGATTACGAGCTGGACCGGGAATACGCCCTCTGTCTTGAGGACGGCGGGACCGTGCAGGAGAGCTGGACGGCGGTCTTTTTGTGCAGCCAGAATCTCCCGGCAGCGTTCGTGTATACGGTCTCCGGCGACATGGATGAAGTGGATGAAAGCAGGGAAAACCGCGAGGAAGGGCTCTTCTGTCTCGTCAATGCGGACGGCGCCCTGGAATGCGCGGACGGGCTCACATATATTAAGGGCCGGGGCAATACCACCTGGGGACAGGACAAAAAACCCTACAGCATCAAGCTGAGGAACGACCACGATCTTTTGGGCATGGGAGAGTCCCGCCGGTGGGAGCTTTTGGCCAACGCCTACGACGGCAGCAACATGCGCAATCAGCTCGTGTTCGAGATGGCGCAGGAGGCGGGGATGGACTATACGCCCCAGGCCGCCTGGACGGACCTGTATCTGAACGGGGAGTATCAGGGAATTTACCAGATTTCGGAAAAGGTGGAGGCGGGAAGCGGCCGGGTGGACATCGCGGACCAGGAAGCGGGTCAGGGGGATCTGACCGGGGGCTACCTGTTTTTGATGGAAGACGCCAGCCGCTACGAAACCGCGGTCAGCAAATTCACCACCCGGGGACAGCAGACCATGGTGATCAAAAGCCCGGAGATCGCGGATGAAGCCCGGATCGAATACCTTTCCGGGCTGGTGCAGCAATTCGAGAACGCCATCGTTTCCCCGGACGGAACGGATCCCGAAACGGGAAAAGATTTCACGGAGCTGATCGATCTGGACTCCTTTGCGAAAAAGTATCTGGTGGAGGAGATCGCGAAGAACTCCGATGCGGTGACCAACAGCCAGTATTTCTATAAACAGCCGGACGAGGTGAGCCCGCTTCTGTATGCGGGGCCGGTCTGGGATTATGACAACGCCCTGGGGCACACCAACGAGGAGGCCATGGATCCGGTGGGGCTGATGCTGGACAAGGTCCGGTCGGACGACGGGACCAGCAACCTCTGGTACGGATCCTTGTGCAGCCAGCCCGTTTTTATGGAACGGGTGAAGGAGCTCTACCGGGACGTGTTCGCGCCGATCCTGGAAACCATAACGGAAGAGAGGATCGACGAATACCGGGAGTATATCCGGGTATCCTCCACGCTGGACTGGATCCGGTGGAAGGATACCAACAAGGATTTCCGCTATAAAGTCTGCGACAGCTATGACGAATACGTGGACTACCTGCAGGAGTTTTTGCGCGAAAGAAAGGATTTTCTGGACAGCGTCTGGCTGGAAGGGGAAGAGTATGTGAGGATCCGGTTCGTGCGGGGTGATCCCTTCGGATATGTGGATCTGTACGCCGTGAAGGGAAGCGCCGGGAGGCAGGCTCCGGACAGCTCGGACATCGAATGGGAAGGGCAGCGCATCGCGGGCTGGGTTTATGAAGACGGAACGCCATACGACCCTGCGGGGACGGTGGAGGAGGACGTTACGGTTTACGCCGTCTGGGAACCGGCGGAAGGCGGAGGAGAATGACCGAATGGCCGGACCTGCGGGCATGTCTGCCTGGCCTGTTGCCCGCGGGAATAAAAGACAGGAGGAAAGAAAGCGGTGAAAGAAGAAGGCGGGATATGGCGCCATGAACTCAAATTCGCCTGTACCATGCCCCAGCTGGCCGTGGTGGAGGGAAGGATACGCCCCCTGCTGCGGCTGGATCCCCACGCGGGAGATGCGGGGAGGTACAGCATTAGAAGCGTGTACTTCGACGACTGGCAGGACACCTGTTATCGGGAGAACGAGGACGGGACGGATCCCCGGGAGAAGTTCCGCATCCGGATTTATAACGGCAGCGCCGGGAAGATCACGCTGGAACTGAAGCAGAAGATGCGCGGGATGACCCGGAAGCTCTCCTGCCCGCTGACGCAGGAGCAGTGCCGCGCGGCGCTGAGAGGAGAGGCGCTGCGGGACGGGGCGGAAACGCCGCCCGTGCTGCGCAAGTTCACCCTCCAGCAGAAAATGCGGGGGCTGAGGGCCAAAGTTATCGTGGAATACGAACGGGTTCCCCGGATTTTTCCGCTGGGAAACGTCCGGATTACCCTGGATGAAAATATCGTTTCTTCGGCGCAGACGGAACGTTTTCTGGAGGGGGACTTCGCCAGGAGACCCATCATGCCGCCGGGAAGACATGTTCTGGAAGTGAAATATGATGAATTCCTGCCGGATCCGATCCGCCAGGTCCTGCAGCTGGAAACGCTGCAGAGGACGTCGTTTTCGAAATATTATCTCTGCAGAAAATATGGATTTTAGGGAGGAAAATGAATAAAATGGGATTTGGAGACATCTTTAAGAAGTCGTTTATGGAAGGGTTCTACAGCACGGATGTGAGCCTGGCTACGATCCTTCTGAGCCTGGCCATCGTCTGTCTGATCGCTCTGTATATCTTTTTCGCCTACCGGCTTTTGACCAGGAGGACCTTTTACAATAAGAATTTCGGCATTTCCCTGGCGGCGCTGGCCATCATCACGGCGGCCATCATTCTGACGATTCAGTCCAGCATCGTGATTTCCTTAGGTATGGTGGGCGCGCTGTCCATCGTGCGCTTCAGGACGGCCATCAAGGAGCCCCTGGACCTGGTTTTCCTGTTCTGGTCCATCAGCGCGGGGATCATCTGCGGCGCGGGCCTGTATTCCCTGGCCATCATCGTGTCCCTGATCGTCACCGTGGCGCTGCTGGTTCTCGATCTGATTCCGGTGACGAAGGCGCCCATGCTGCTCATCGTCAGCACCGCCGATCCGGACGGGGAGAACGCCCTTCTGGACGTGGTGAAAAAATACAGCAAATACTATCGGGTGAAATCCCGGAACGTCTCTTCCGGCCGCATGGATCTGATCGTGGAGGTCAGGGTAAAGGAGGAAGCGGCGCTGGTGAAGGAAGCCTGCTCATTGAAGGGGATGGACAGCGTATCCCTGCTTTCCCACGACGGAGAAACCACATATTGAACAAATTGATCGGAGGAATTGGAGACCGTGTACGTCATTGCGGGATTGGGAAACCCGAAAAAAGAATACGAAAATACCAGGCATAACGTGGGCTTTGCGGCGGTGGATCTTCTGGCCGGACGCTGGGGGATCCGGGTGAACGAAGCGGGGCACAGAGGGCTTCTGGGAAAAGGGATCATCGGCGGTCAGAAGGCGATGCTGTTAAAGCCCCTGACCTATATGAATCTCAGCGGGGAGAGCATCGGGGACGCGATCCGTTACTATAAGCTGGATCCGTCCGCCGATCTCATCGTGCTCTGCGACGATATCAATCTGGATCCCGGCGTGCTGCGCGTCCGGAAAAAGGGCAGCGCGGGGGGCCACAACGGCTTAAAGAACATCATCGCCCGGCTGGGGCGGGACGATTTCTGCCGCGTCCGCATCGGCGTGGGGAGCAAGCCGGAAGGATACGATCTGGCCGATTACGTGCTGGGTCATTTCGGGCGGGAGGAAATGCCTGCGATGCGGGACGCCCTGGAGCGCGCCTGCGACGCCGTGGAGACGATTTTGACCGCAGGGCCGGATGCGGCCATGAACCGGTTTAACGCAAAACCTTAAAGAGGGGATGAATTTGAACGTTTTGACAGCTCCGCTCCGGGAACTGGCGGAGTTCGAGGAGGGGAAAACGCTTCTGGACAGGGGCGCGGCCGGCGTGGCATTCACCGGCCTGTACGATTCCCAGAAGCTGCATATGATCTATGGACTGAGCGATGGTTTCGATGTGAAAATCATCGTTACTTTCAGTGACAAAAGAGCGCGGGAAATCTGCACGGAATACCGGTTTTACGACCGCAGCGTCCTCCTGTATCCGGCCAGGGACCTGATCTTCTATCAGGCGGACGTGGCGGGGGGACAGCTGACCCGGGAGCGGATGCAGGTGATCCGGGCGCTGGCCGAAAAACGCCCCGTCACGGTGGTCACCACCATGGCGGCCCTGATGACGCCTCAGGTGCCTTTTTCCGCCGTGGAAGGCCATGTGCTTCGCTTCGACAAACGGTCTTCCATCGACGAGGACGCCCTTTCGGCCAGGCTGGTGGAGATGGGGTACGAAAAGACCTGGCAGGTGGAAACGCCCGGGCAGTTTTCCATCCGCGGCGGGATCGTGGACGTTTTCGACATGACCGAGGAGAACCCGTGCCGGATCGAATTGTGGGGGGACAGCGTGGATTCCATCCGCAGCTTCGACGTCCTCTCCCAGCGCTCCGTGGAAACGCTGGACAGCGTCGCCTTCTATCCGGCGGTGGAGATGGTCCTTTCCAGGCAGCGCAGGGAGGACGGATTTTCCAGGATCGAAAAGGAGACGAAGCGGTTTTCCCAAAAGCTGAAGGAAGCCGGGAAAACCGAAGAGGCGGCCAGGATCCGGACGCAGATCCGGGAGATGGAGGAATCCGCAAGGGAGTTCGCGGGCGTGGTCAATCTGGAGAGCTTCGTCCACTATTTTTATCCCGGCACGGAATCCTTTCTGGAGTACTTCGACCCTTCCCGCACTGCGGTGTTTCTGGATGAGCCCAGGCGGCTTTCGGAGACCGCGGACGCTCTGGAGCTGGAATTTCGCGAGAGCATGACGCACCGGATGGAAAAGGGATATATCCTGCCCGGACAGGCGGAGCTTTTGTGCACCCAGAGGGAGATCGCGGCCCTTCTGACCCGCTATCCCCGGGCGGCGGTGGCGGCCATCGACGCGAAAAATCCCCTGCTGAAGCCGGACCGTCAGTTCGAGATCACGGCCCGCAGCATCTCTTCCTATAACAACAGCTTTGAAGCGCTGATCCGGGACCTGAAGCGTTATAAAAAGGCCGGGAGCAGGGTGCTTCTGCTGTGCGGATCCAGGACCCGCGCCAGGCGGCTGGCGGTGGACCTGCGGGAACAGGAGCTGACCGCGTTTTATACGGAGGATCCGGACCGCCAGGTGCAGCCGGGCGAGGTGGAGCTGTTTTACGGCCACGTGGAAAAGGGCTTCGAATATCCGATGCTGAAATTCGCAGTCATTTCGGAGGGCGATATCTTCGGCGCGGAAAAGAAGAAAAAGCGGAAGAAGAAGCAGTACAGCGGGACGAAGATTCAGGATTTCGCCCAGCTGAAGGTGGGGGATTACGTGGTTCACGAAACCCATGGCCTGGGGATCTATCAGGGGATCGAGAAGGTGCAGGTGGAAGGGACGATCAAGGACTACATCAAGATTTCCTACCGGGACGGCGGCAATCTTTACGTGCTGGCCACGGGCCTGGACGTGATCCAGAAATACGCGTCCGCGGACGCGGCCAAAAAGCCGAAGCTGAACAAGCTGGGAACCCAGGAATGGACCCGCACGAAGAGCCGGGTGCGGACGGCGGTGAACGAGGTGGCGAAGGACCTGGTTGAGCTGTACGCCGTCCGCCAGCAGAGCGAGGGCTTCGCCTTTTCGAAGGATACGGTGTGGCAGCGGGAGTTCGAAGAGATGTTTCCCTTCGAGGAGACGGAGGACCAGCTGGCGGCCATCGCGGCCACGAAGCAGGACATGGAGAGCCATAAAATCATGGATCGCCTGGTCTGCGGGGACGTGGGATACGGAAAGACGGAGATCGCCATCCGCGCCGCCTTCAAGGCCCTTCAGGACGGCAAACAGGTGGTGTTCTTAGTGCCCACCACCATCCTGGCGCAGCAGCACTACAACACCTTCGTCCAGCGCATGAAGGAATTTCCGGTGCGGGTGGATCTGATGTCCCGCTTCCGCCCGCCCGCCCAGCAGAAAAAGACCATCCAGGATCTGAAAAAGGGGCTGGTGGACATCGTGATCGGCACCCACAGGGTCCTTTCCGCGGATCTGAGCTATAAGGATCTGGGCCTTCTGATCATCGACGAGGAACAGCGCTTCGGCGTGGCGGACAAGGAAAAGATCAAGAAGCTGAAGGAAAATGTGGACGTGCTGACGCTGACGGCCACGCCCATCCCCCGGACGCTGCATATGTCCCTGATCGGCATCCGGGACATGAGCGTGCTGGAGGAGCCCCCCAACGACCGGCTTCCCATCCAGACCTATGTGATGGAGTACAACGAGGAGATGGTGCGGGAGGCCATCGTCCGGGAGCTGTCCAGGGGCGGTCAGGTCTACTATGTCTATAACCGGGTGCAGACCATCGTGGAGATGACCAACATGATCGCAAAGCTTGTGCCGGACGCCAATGTGGCATTCGCTCATGGGCAGATGAAGGAGCGGGAACTGGAAAAGATCATGTACGGATTTATCAACGGCGAGATTGACGTGCTGGTGTCCACAACCATCATTGAGACGGGACTGGATATTTCCAATGTCAATACCATGATCATTCACGACGCGGACCAGATGGGGCTTTCCCAGCTCTATCAGCTGCGCGGGCGGGTCGGCCGTTCCAACCGGGTATCCTATGCATTTTTAATGTATAAGAGAGATAAGCTCTTAAAGGAGGAGGCAGAAAAGCGGCTGCAGGCCATCCGGGAGTTTACGGAGCTGGGTTCCGGAATTAAGATCGCCATGCGGGATCTGGAGATCCGGGGGGCGGGCAACGTGCTGGGCCCGGAGCAGTCCGGGTACATGATGAGCGTGGGCTACGACATGTATCTGAAGCTGCTGGAGGAGGCCGTCCTCACCGAGCAGGGCCAGCCGGCGCCCCAGCGCACCGAGTGCGCCGCCGACCTGTCCATCGCCGCCTCCATCCCCGACCGGTACGTCCCCGCGCCGGAGCAGCGCATGGACCTGTACCGCCGCATCGCCGCCATCCGCAGCGAGGAGGACGCGGACGACCTGGTGGATGAGCTCATCGACCGGTACGGCGAGCCCCCCCGGACGGTGAACAACCTGATCTCCGTAGCCCTCCTCCGCGCCGCCGCCGCCCAGGCGGAGATCACCGACATCTCCCAGAAAAACGGACAGCTGGTGTTCACCCTGGGCCGGTTCAGCCTGGAGCAGTTCTCCGGGCTGTGCGGGATGGAGAAGTACAAAAACCGCCTTCTCCTCACCCCCGGGGACGTGCCCCGGTTCACCTTCCGCCTCAGGAAGGGGGAGGACCCCCTGCGCCTGGCCCAGGCC
>OEQQ01000052.1_pt1 | contig 33610 bp, 30 predicted proteins | sample 1539741 | NCBI WGS metagenome assembly OEQQ01 (sample SAMEA3891876, study PRJEB23780) | metagenome | biome: terrestrial biome; feature: animal house; material: Caecal content | place: Italy | collected 2015-05-05
TCAGATAGCCGTCCTCCAGCGGATAGGAAACCAGCTCGTCCGTGGCCAGCCCGTCGGCGTTGATGGTCCTGCTGACGATCTCTTCCTTCTTCGTGTCAAAACGGATGTAATAGTCGCTCTGCTTCTCCCCCTTTTTCATCGGACAGACGAATCCCGGATGTCCTCCGATGGAAAAATACATGGTCTCCGGGCCGGTGTTGATCACCCTCCAGCGCACCTTCACCTTCTGCCCTTCCACGCTGTATCCGATTTCCAGCCGGAAGGGGAAGGGGAATTTGCGGATCGTCTCCACGCTGGAGGAAAGCCCGAACCACGCCTCGTTCTGTTTCAGGGAAATCAATTCGAACTCCATGTCCCGCGCGAAGCCGTGCTGGGACAGGTTGTAGATATGCCCGTTGTGGCGGACTTCCTTATTTTTGTAATTGCCCACCAGAGGAAACAGCACCGGCGAAATGCGCTTCCAGTATTCCGGATCCCCGTTCCACATGTACTCCTGTCCCGTGGTGCAATCCCGCAGAGAGATCAGCTCCGCCCCCAGCGACCTGATTCTCAGGGACAGTTTCCCGCTCTTAATCGTGTACATTCCCATATTTTTTGCTCCTCCCCGGGCAAATCACCCATTTTATATCAAGTATACCCTGTACAGACCGAAAAATCTACTTTTTTCTTCCCCGCTCCCACCGCGAAAAGCAGAAGGCGAAGAGACAGTAGCCGCCCATGGAGCCCACGCAGTTGAGCAGAATATCGTCCACGTCGAAGGCGCCGAAATTCGTGATCAGCTGAAAGATCTCGATGGAGCATACCAGCAGGAACGAGTCGAGCAAAAGCACCGGCCCCTTCCTGCTGCCCCTGTGCAGAAACGGCAGCAAAAACCCGAACGGCACGAAACAGAAAATATTCCCGAACAGGTTTTCGAAGCTGTTGAGCCGCCCCCAGTAGCGGATATACATGTCGATGGTCTTAAACAGGGTGAAGTTCGCGGTATCCAGCCCTTCCAGGATCACTTCCTTCGTCCAGGAGGACGTGATCTGTGCCAGCTCGGACAGCGGGTATTTAAAGACGATGACCTTCATCAGCGCGAGCAGATAGAAAAAGAACACAACCCGGAGGATCCATACCGTCTTCCGGGCGCTCTCATCCTCCGAAAAGAGGCTGTGTCCCATGGCATTCCAGAACTTCATATCCAAACCTTTCAATCATAATACACTTCCATCAGCATAAGCCCCCGGGCCGGAACCAGCGGGCCGGCCTGCTGCCGGTCCTTCCCGGCCAGTACCCGCTTCACGTCGCCCGGCGCCCTCTTCGACAGGCCCACTTCCAGGAGCGTTCCCGTCAGGATCCGCACCATATGGTACAAAAAACCGTCCCCGGTGTAGGTGAAGCGGATTTCCTCCCCCTCCCGTTCGATCCGGATCCTCTCGATGGTGCGCACCGTGGATTTTTTCCCTTTTTTCGCGGAGGTAAAAGCGGCAAAATCGTGGGTTCCCTCCAGGAACGAAGCCGCCAGAGCCATGGAAGCCACGTCCAGGGGCTCTTCGACCTGATGGACAAACTTCCGGCGAAACACGTTGGGGGTGCGGCTGTTCCATACCCGGTAACAGTAGGTCTTCCCCCTGGCGTTGTACCTGGCGTGAAAGCGGGGAGCCGCTTCCTGACAGGAGACCACCGCCACGTCCTCCGGCAGATACCGGTTCATGGTCTCCATCAGCTCCCCGGGCGAAAGCTCCGTATCCATGCGGAAGTTCGCCGCCTGCCCCAGGGCGTGAACGCCGGCGTCAGTCCTGCCGGAAGCGCAGATTTCCACCGGGGCGCCCGCGATTTTTTCCAGAAGGGCCTCGAACTTCGCCTGCAGGGTATTGGCGCTGCTCCCGCCGCCCTGGCGCTGCCATCCCTGGTAGCGCGTGCCCTCATACTGAATGACGATCTTAAAATTGCGCGCGCTCACAGAACCTCCCAGGGATTTTCCTTCCCGTCCATCACCAGCCTGCAGCCGGTCAGAGAGTCCCGGATCACCGTTTTGACTTCTTCGTCCGTATAGAAGGCCATGTGGTGGGAAACGGTCACGTTGGGGAAACTGCGCAGCAGGGCCAGCTCCCGGTTTTTCAGGATATGGTTCTTATGGTCGTAATAATACAGGCCGAACTCGTTCTCCACCACGTCCAGCCCGGCGGCGCCCACCTTGCCGCTCTCCAGGGCGGCGATCAGCGCACCCGAATCGATGAGCCCTCCCCTGGCCGTATTGACGATCACCACCCCGTCCTTCATGGCGGACAGGCTCTTTTCGTCGATGAGATGGAAATTGTCCCCGGTGAGGGGCGCGTGCAGGGTGATCACGTCCGCCCGCTTCCACATTTCCTCCAGGGAAACGTACTCCGCCAGCTCTTTCACCTCTTCGCTTTCAAAAGGATCGTTGGCCAGGATTTCGCAGCCGAAGCCCGACAGGTTCCGGATCACCGTGCGCCCGATGCGGCCCGTTCCGATGACGCCCACGGTCAGGTCCTTTAATTCCCTTCCCTGAATCCCGTCCAGCGTATAGTCCTGAAGCTGCGTCCGCTGCATGATCCGCTTCATCCTGCGGATGCTCATCAGGATCAGCATCACCGCGTAATCCGCCACGCCATGCGGACCGTAGGGCGCGTTTCCCACCCGGATGCCGAATTCCCTGGCGGCCTTCATGTCGATATGGTCGTAGCCGATGGTCCTGGTCACCAGATATTTGACCCCGCGGGAAGCGAAGGCCGCCATCAGCTCCCGGTCGATGGGGGAGGTGATGATGTCCACGCATTCGCAGCCTTCGGCCAGACATGCGTTGTCCAGATCCGGGGCGTCCGGGCAGGTGACGAGACCGATTCCCAGCTCCCGGGCATATGTTTCAAACCATTCCGCCTCGTCAAAGGGACGGAGATTGTAAACCGCAACTTTTCCCATCAGGGTTCCTCCTTTTTATCCTCTTCCGTCAGCCGGCGGAACCGGTTGAATCCGCGGATCAGAATCTTCAGGCTGTCGATGGTGGTGGAGAAGAATCCGGCCTGATACATGTTCGCCAGGATGATCCCCAGCGGCACGGCCAGGATCATACCCCCGACGCCGCCCACCTTATAGCCGATGAACAGAAGAAACAGGGTGGGGATGGCCGGCACGCCGATGGAATCCCCCACGATTTTGGGCTGGATCAGCTGGCGGGCCAGCTGCCCCACGCCCCAGATGATCAAAAGCCCCACCGCCATTTTGTAATCGCCGCCCAGAATCTTGATCACCGCCCAGGGCACCAGCACGGTCCCCGTGCCGAATACCGGGAAGAAGTCCAGCACCGCGATGCCCAAAGCGATGATCAGGGCGTACTCGATCCCCAGGATCAGGAAGCCGATCACCAGCAGGAAGTACATCCAGATTCCGATCTTAAACTGCGCTCTGAAATATCCCCCCACCGCGCTCATCATGCTGCCGTACATCAGGGACCATTTTTCCCGGAATCCGGCCGGCACGTATTTGTGCAGGGTGTGGATCACCTCTTCCCGCTCCGCCACGAAAAAGTAGGAGGAGAGCAGGCACATGATGACGCTGATGAAGATCGAAGGGATGTTCCGCGCGAAGTTCCCCACCGCCGAAACGGTGGGCGTGCTCAGCTCGTTGGCCACGCCGCTCAAAAAACCGTTCAGGCCGTCCATGAGGCCCGCCAGCTGCTCCTCCAGATTTGCCGGGAGATAGCGCCCCAGCCCCGTCAGCGCCTTTCCGGCGTTGCCCACGTCCTCTTCCAGCGCGCGCCAGATGTCGGGAAGTTCATGGACGAAGCCCACGGCCTCCCGCACCAGGATCGAACCGATCCAGTAGCCCGCGCCGATCACCAGCGCGATGGCCGCGATGATGACGATGGCGGAGCCCGCCTTCCTCCGGATGCGGATTTTTTCATCCAGAAAGCGGACCAGCGGATTGGCGATCAGGGCGATGATCCAGCCCACCACAAAGGGCATGAAAAAGCCCACCACCCGCGGCACCACGAACAGGACGAACAGAAGGGCGGCCAGGGCCGTCAGCAGGTTCAGACACACTTTGACATATTTTTTCGCGGAACGGTTCATGGCTTTTCTTCCTCCGGCAAAAGGCCGTCCAGCACGCCGTATATTTCCTCCCGCCCCTGTTTGGAAAGGGAGGAAAAGGGGATCACGACCGTTCCCTTTTCCGCCTGCAGGCCGTCCCGGATGGCCTTCACATGCTTCGCCACCTGGCTGCGGTTGATCTTATCCAGCTTCGTGGCGATGATGATGGGATGATACCCGTAGTGCAGCATCCAGCGATACATCTCCCGGTCGTTGGCGGAGGGGTCGTGCCGGATATCCACCAGCAGAAAGACCGCTTTGAGCTGCTTCGAGCCGTGAAGATAGCGTTCGATCATCTTCCCCCACTGGGCCTTCACCTGCTCGTTGGCCTTCGCATAGCCGTATCCCGGCAGATCCACCAGATAAAACCGGCCGTTGACGTTGTAAAAATTGATGGTCTGGGTCTTCCCCGGCTGGGAGGAGGTCCGGGCCAGGCTCTTGCGGTTCATCACCGCGTTGATCAGAGAGGACTTCCCCACATTGCTCCTGCCCGCAAAGGCGATTTCCGGCAGTTCATTCTCCGGCAGCCGGCTGGTTACCCCGCACACCGTCTCCAGATTCACCGTTTTGATTACCATAAGCGCCCATCTCTCCTTCCCCGTTTACAAACGCGTGTCGGATCACATCATCCATGGTTTCCACAAAAAGGATTTCCAGCCCGGATTTGATTTCTCCGGGGACCTCTTCCACATCCGGCCTGTTCTTCTCCGGCACCAGCACGGTGCGCATTCCCGCCGTCTTCGCGGCCAGGATCTTTTCCTTGAGTCCGCCGATGGGCAGCACCCGGCCGCGCAGGGTGATCTCCCCGGTCATGGCCACGTCTGCCCGCACCGGGATTTTCGTCAGCGCGGACAAGAGCGCAGTCGCCATGGTAATCCCGGCGGAGGGGCCGTCCTTGGGCACCGCCCCCTCCGGGATGTGGATGTGGAAATCGCTGTTCTGAAATGTTTCCTGTGAAATCCCGTATTTTTCGCTGACCGAGCGGATGTAGCTGATCCCGGCCAGTGCGGATTCCTTCATCACATCCCCCAGCTGTCCGGTGAGCTCCACTTCGCCCTTGCCGGGCATGATGTTTACCTCGATCTGCAGCGTCTCTCCGCCCACGCTGGTCCAGGCCAGCCCCCGGACGATCCCGACCTCGTCCGATTTATTGGCCCGGATGGAATTGTACCGGCGTTTTCCCAGATAGCGCTCCAGATTCCGCGCGCTCACCCGGACACAGCTCCTGTCCTTCTGCAAAATCTCCCTGGCGGCCTTCCGGCAGATCTCGCCGATCTTCCTTTCCAGCTCGCGCACGCCCGCCTCCCTGGTATAGGAAGCGATGACCTCTTTCAGGGCGCTGTCCGACAGGATCAGCTTTCCGCCGTCCATCCCGTTTTTCTTCAGCTGTTTGTCCAGCAAATGTTCTTTGGCGATATGAAATTTTTCATTGGCCGTATAGCTGGTCACCTCGATCACTTCCATCCGGTCCAGAAGGGGCCGGGGAATGGTCTCCGTGGTGTTGGCCGTGGCGATGAAGAGCACCTCGGACAGATCCAGGGGGATCTCGATGTAATGATCCCGGAAATGGCTGTTCTGCTCGCTGTCCAGTACCTCCAGCAGGGCGGAGGATGTATCCCCCTTATAATCGCTGGACACCTTGTCGATCTCGTCCAGAAGCATCAGCGGGTTCTTCACCCCCGCCTGCTTTAAGCCCGCGGCGATCCGTCCGGGCATGGCGCCCACATAGGTCCTCCTGTGGCCGCGGATTTCCGCCTCATCCCGCACGCCGCCCAGGCAGATGCGGACGTACTTCTTGTTCAGGGCTTCCGCCACGCTTCTGGCGATGGAAGTCTTTCCCGTGCCGGGAGGCCCCACCAGGCAGATGATGGGGCTGTCCCCGCACTTCGTCAGGGCCCGGACCGCCAAAAACTCCAGCATCCGCTCCTTCACCTGCTCGAGCCCGTAATGATCCCGCTCCAGAATCCGCTCCGCCCGGGACACGTCCGTATTGTCTTTGGAGGCCCTGTTCCAGGGCAGTTCCAGAAGGGTCTGAATATATCCCCGCTCCACGCTGGACTCCGCGCTGTTGCTCCCGAGGTTTTTAAACCGGGCGATCTCCCGGGCGATCTTCTCCTTCACCTCTTTGGGCGCTTTCAGAGCATCCAGCTGGCTCTCGAACTGGGCGCCTTCGGACAGATCGTCCTCCCCCAGCTCCTGCTGGATATAGCGAAGCTGTTCCCTCAGGATATAGTCCTTCTGGTTTTTGTCCACCCGCTCCTTCACCTTTTCCGCCAGATCCGCGCGGATCTTCGCCACCTCGATCTCATCGGACAAAATCCCGGCCAGCACTTCATAGCGCTCCGAAACGTCCAGCGCGTCCAGCACTTTCTGCTTCAGGGTATAGTCCACGGGCATGCTCTCCACGATCTGATCCAGCAGATGCCCCAGGCTGTGGATCTCGTCCATGTGCCGAAGGAGCGTTCTCCCGGTTCTGGGATAGATGCGGCAGTATTCGGCGAACAGCTCCCGGATGTTCCGGCTCATGGCCTCTTCTTCGTTGAAATTCTCTATTTTTCCGATGTCCTGCGCCTCTTCCACCTCGGCGCAGAGCCAGGCGGTTTCCTCCGGCGAAAATCCGTGCAGAATTCCCCGGGAGAGCCCCTCCACCATCACGCGCACCAGGTTGTCGGGCAGCTTCGTCACCTGCCTGACCCGGGCGATGCAGCCCACCCGGTAGACGTCGTCCTGCTGAGGCGCTTCCGTTTCAGGCCGCTTCTGGGCCACCAGAAACACCCTCTGATCGTCGCACATGGCCTGTTCCACCGCCTGAATGGACTTTTCGCGGCTCAGATCAAAATGTATCATCATATCCGGCAGGATGGTCATCCCCCGCAGGGCCACCGCCGGCATCCTCTCTCGCATTTCCATAAAAACTCCGTTAAAAAATCAGACGCTCGCCCTGTTCGGGCAGAGCGTCTGTTCATTTATGCGACAGGAAAGTTCCTTTCCTGTCGCATAAAAACCTCCGTTGGATCGCACTGCGACGGAAAAGAGAATGTCGCTTGCGCGACCCGTCGCAGGCGGAAAATCCCGCAAGCGGGATTCTCATTTCGCCTCTTTGAATCCTTCCAAAAGCCCCTGCTTTTCCTTCCGGACCACCATGGGCTGGCTCGTTCCTTCCACCGCTTCCCTGGTGACGATGCACTGGGTGATGGCGGGATCCGAAGGGATCTGGTACATGATGTCCATCATCGCCTTCTCCATGATGGAACGCAGCCCTCTGGCCCCCGTCTTTCTCTCCAGGGCCTTGTCGGCGATGGCTTCCACCGCCTCCCGTTCGAAGGTCAGCTTCACGTGATCGTAGCCGAACAGCTTCTGATACTGCTTGATCAGAGCGCTCTTTGGCTCCGTCAGAATCCGGATCAGCGCCTCCCGGTCCAGTCCCTTTAAGGAAACGTTGATCGGCACCCTTCCCACGAATTCGGGAATCAGGCCGTACTTGACCAGATCCTGAGGGGTCACCTCAGCGTACAGCTCCGTGGCCGACCGGTCCGCGTTGGAGGTGATCTCCGCGTTGAAGCCGATGCTCTTCCTGTCCAGCCGCGCTTCCACGATCCGGTCGATGCCGTCGAACGCGCCGCCGCAGATGAAGAGGATATTGGTGGTATCGATGGGGATCAGCTCCTGCTGCGGGTGCTTGCGCCCTCCCTGGGGCGGCACGCTGGCAACGGTGCCCTCCACGATCTTCAAAAGAGCCTGCTGCACGCCCTCCCCGGACACATCCCGGGTGATGGACACGTTCTCGCTCTTCTTGGTGATCTTGTCGATCTCGTCGATGTAGACGATTCCCAGCTGGGCTCTCTCCACATCGTAGTCCGCGGCCTGGATGAGCTTTAAGAGGATGTTTTCCACGTCCTCGCCCACATAGCCCGCCTCGGTCAGGGTAGTGGCGTCCGCGATGGCGAAGGGCACGTTGATGATTTTTGCCAGGGTCTGGGCCAGATAGGTCTTGCCGCTCCCCGTAGGCCCCAGCATGAGGATGTTGGACTTCTGCAGCTCCACATCGTCGCTGTCATCCCGCGCCATCACGCGCTTGTAGTGGTTGTAAACCGCCACGGACAGCACCTTTTTCGCCTCTTCCTGGCCGATCACGTAATCGTCCAAAAACTCCTTGATCTGCGCCGGCTTCAGCAGTTTGATCTGCATGGGTTCCAGCCCCTGATTTTCTTCATCCTCTTCTTCGATGATTTCCGCGCAGATATCCACGCACTCATCGCAGATATACACGCCGTCAGGCCCCGCAATCAGCTTGTGGACCTGATCCTGCGTCTTATGGCAAAACGAACATCTCACCTGATCTTCAGAATTTCTGCCTGCCATTCTTTACTCCTGTCTGTTTTACTTGAGCGAATCCTCATGAGAGGAAATGACCATGTCGATCAGCCCGTATTCCTTCGCCTCCTCGGCGGTCTTCCAGTTGTCCCTCTCCGTGTCGGCCGCGATCACGTCGTACTCTTTCCCAGTATTCTCCGCCATGATCCGGTTCATTCGCTCTTTGATCTTCAAAATATGCTTCGCGTTGATCTCGATATCCGTCGCCTGTCCCTGGGCGCCGCCGGAGGGCTGATGGATCATGATCTCCGCGTTGGGCAGCGCCATGCGCTTGCCCTTCGTGCCGCCCGCCAGCAGGAACGCGCCCATGCTGGCCGCCATGCCGATGCAGATGGTGGACACATCGCATTTGATATATTTCATCGTATCGTAGATCGCCATCCCGGCGGAAATCGATCCGCCCGGGCTGTTAATATACAGATGGATATCCTTATCCGGATCTTCCGACTCCAGGAAAAGAAGCTGCGCCACCACCAGGCTGGCGGTGGTATCGTTGACCTCTTCCCCGAGGAAGATGATCCTCTCCTTCAGCAATCTGGAAAAAATATCGTAAGAACGTTCCCCCCGGCTCGTCTGCTCTATGACATAAGGCACCAAACTCATTCTGTAAACCTCGCTTTCACCGCCGATACGCGGTCAGTCATGCGGTTTTCTGAATCCGCCGAAAATCACTCGTCCTTTTCTCTGGATTCCGCCACCACAAATTCTACGGCCTTGCGGACAGCCAGATCTTCCATGATCTGCTTCCTGCCCTGCTCGCCCATCATATCCTTCACCTTATCCGCTTCCAGCTGATACATCTTCGCCATTCTTTCGATCTCGGCATCGTACTCTTCTTCGGAAGCAGCGATGTTCTCAGCGGCTGCAACGGCTTCCAGCACCAGCCTGGACTTGATCCTGCTCTCCGCCTGAGGCTTCATCTGTTCCATCATCTTATCGAAGGTCATGCCCGTGAACTGGAAGTACTGCTCGATGGACAGGCCCTGCATCTGCAGCCTCTGCGCGAAATCGTCCACCAGCTGTCTCTGCTGGGTCTCCACCATCGCCTCGGGAATCTCCATCTGAGCCCCGTCGATGATGGCCTGGATCACGGCGTCTTCCTTCGCCGCCTTCGCGTCCTCTTCCTTCTTCTCCGTCAGTTTCTTACGGATGTCTTCCTTATATTCAGCCAGCGTCTCGAATTCAGAAACTTCTCCCGCGAATTCGTCGTTGAGCTCGGGCAGCTGCTTTTCCTTGATCTCCTTCACGGCGACCTGGAAGACGGCGGGCTTTCCGGCCAGCTCCGGCGCATGGTAATTCTCCGGGAAGGTCACGTTCACCTCGCAGGACTCCCCTGCGTTTTTCCCGATGAGCTGTTCCTCGAAGGTATCGATAAAGGAATGGGAACCGATGACCAGGTTGTGGTTTTCCCCTTTGCCGCCTTCAAACGCGACGCCGTCCACAAACCCTTCATAATCGATCACCGCGGTATCCCCGTCCTGCACGGGCCGCCCTTCCACGGTCACGGTTCTGGCGTTGTTCTCGCGCTGCTGCTGGAGGTCCGCGTCGATTTCCTCATCCGTCACCGTCACGTCCGCCTTCTCCACTTCGATTCCCTTATAGGCGCCTAGCGTCACTTCGGGCTTCAGCGCCACCTCGGCCGTGAAGATGAAGGGCTTTCCCTCTTCGATCTGGCTCACGTCGATCTTCGGGGAAGAAACGATGGTCTCTTCGCACTCCTCCAGAGCCTTCTCGTACGCTTCGGGGATGATCTCGTTGGCGGCATCTTCATAGAAAACGCCCTTGCCGTACATCTGCTCGATCATCTTTCTGGGCACCTTGCCCTTTCTGAAGCCGGGAACGGAAATCTTTCCCTTATTTTTCTGATATGCGCTCTCCACCGCTTTGGAAAACTCTTCCGCGGAAACCTCGATGGTCAGCTTCGCCATGTTCTTTTCGAGCTTTTCTACCTGTAAACTCATGTGTTAATCCTCCTCGTATTCCTTTTGTCCAGGACAACTATCCTTCTGGCATAATGTCCGCCCTTTTCGTTTTTTCATATTCGGTTAACCGTAATTCCCGAAGAAAAGCAGGGCAGACCCACAGTCATTGTACGATTATAGCATAAATGTCTTTAAAATACTAGCATTTTTTCGAGCATTGTTCTATACTTTTCCCTGTACGAATTTTACCGTTTACAGGAGGAAATGACTATGAACAGCAAAACCAAAAAGCTGGCGCAGACGGCCCTTCTTCTGGCGATCTGCCTGCTGAGCCAGTATTTCAAAAATCTGAGCGTCTATATCACGGGCCCCGTCATCAACGCCTGCCTGATCCTCTGCGCCCTGACCGCAGGGCTGCCCTGGGCCGCCATCCTCTGCGTGGTCACTCCCATCACCGCGTTTTTCATCGCGGGTTCCCCGATCATGGCCGGGATTCCCCTGATGTTCCCCGCCATCATGGCCGGCAACTTCATCCTGACCTTTTTCGCCTGGTTTTTTGAAAAGAAAACGCGCCTGCGCTTCCGCCTTCCCGTCGGCCTCATGGCGGGCAGCGTCTTAAAGGGGCTCTTCATGGGCCTCGTCATCGTCGGCGTGCTGCTCCCCGCCTTCGGGAACAACATCGCCTCCCATCTGCCCAAACCCGAAGCGTTAAACGGCGTGCTGGCCACCGCCCGGACGACGTTCTCCGTGACCCAGCTGATCACCGCCCTCATCGGCAGCCTTCTGGCCTGGATCATCTGGACCCCTCTGAAAAAATATCTGAAAAACGAAGGCTGATTTCGTGCCAGAATCTACCATAATAATTCCTTTTTTGCCGAACATACTAAGGTCAGATAAGTGATCACGACAGGCGCGAAGCGTTCAAGGGCAGCTGCAGAGCCGCAGGACGATCAGCGCCGTCAGCCCCTCAGGCGGGCTGGCAGGTCGGCGCTTATCCTGCGGCTGCGGGCAGATTTCGCTCCGTCCGCGGTCCAAAAACAAACCAGACGACAAATCAGTATGTTACGGAGGTGAACGACAATGGCTAGTTCTTCTGGCAGATCCAATCGGGTAGAAGTTCCCGAAGCGAAAGCCGCTATGGACAGATTCAAGACCGAGGTCGCTTCTGAGTTAGGCGTAAACCTGAAAGAAGGATACAACGGCGACCTGACTTCCCGCGAAGCAGGTTCCATCGGCGGAGAAATGGTCCGCAGAATGATCAAGAAGCAGGAAGAGGAAATGAAATAAGCCTCCCTGCAAAGAAAGGGCTGCTGCACTAGCGTGCAGCAGCCTCTTTTTTCGCCCCGGAAGGGGTCATACTCTCCTTTTTCCTGCGCCCGGCCAGGTAATGGATCACATCCCTGCGGGTTACGATGCCGATGAAAACCTTGTCGTCGTCCACCACGGGCACGAAGTTCTGGACGGCCACCTTATCCATCAGCCCTTCCATATCCACGTTGATATGTACCGGCTTGTTGTCCCTGCTGCGCCGGATCTCCATCACGGAAATATCCTCCATCTCGTGCAGCCTGGGGAAGTCCAGCTCCTTTAGGCCCCACAGGACGTCTCCGTCCGTCAGCGTGCCGATGTACCGGCCGTCCACGGAAAGCAGGGGCACGGCCGCGTATCCGTGATACTCCATCTTCTCCACCGCCTGCCGCAGCGTATCGTCCTCCCTGACATAGGAGACCTCGCTCTTGGGCGTTAAAAAAAACAAAATATTCATTTTTACTACCTTTCGTACACAATGCTCTCGGCCAGCGCATCCGCTGCAGCCCTGGAAATCAGCTTCTCCACGATGATCAGCCCGAAGGGAATCGCGCATCCCATCCCCCGGCCGGTGATGACGTTTCCGTCCGCCACGGCCGCTTCGGAAAGGACCGTCGCCCCGGTCAGCTCCCCTTCAAAGGACGGATAGCAGACAGCCTCCCTCCCCTTCAGATATCCCCTGTGCCCGAATACGGAGGGCGCGGCGCAGATGGCGGCGATCCATTTGCCCGCCGCATAAAACCGGTCCAGCTCCTCCATCAGCGGAGCGCACCCTTCCAGATTCCTCGTACCGGGCATCCCGCCCGGCAGGATGAGCATATCCAGCTGCCCGAAGTCCACCTCCGTAAGAAGAGCGTCCATCTTCACGCAAATCCCGTGAGAACCGGCGACGCTTCCCTCTCCCGTCACCGAAATCATCTGAATCTCCACGCCGGCCCTCCGGCACAGATCCACCACGGTGAGCGCTTCTATCTCCTCATATCCTTCCGCGAAAAAAATACCTGCTTTTGCCATAAAAACTCCTTTTTCCCGCGCGCGCATCCTACCCGCGCGCGCATCGGTATGACGCTTTGTTTCCCTCTAATATTACCAGATATCGGGGGCGCTTGAAAGGGAAAAAATATGAATTATTTCTAAATATTTGTAAATATGAACCCCGATATGCTACAATACTGCCAAGGCGATTCCGCCGCGAAAGGAGCGTTCCCATGGAAATCGAACGAAAATTTCTCATAAAAAAACTGCCCGCGGATCTGGACCGTTATCCGGTCCACTCCATCGAGCAGGCTTATCTGAACACGGACCCGGTGATCCGCATCCGCAGGGAAGACGACCTCTATTATCTGACCTGGAAGGGAAAGGGGCTGATGGTCCGGGAAGAGTATAACCTCCCCTTAAACCGCCCTTCCTACGAACATCTTCTGAAAAAAGCGGACGGGGCCGCGATCACCAAGCGAAGATACCGGATCCCCTGCCCCCCGTATACCGTGGAGCTGGACGTTTTCGCCCCGCCCTTCTCTCCCCTGGTCATGGCGGAAGTGGAGTTTCCGGACGAGGAGAGCGCCAACGCCTTCCTGCCCCCGGGCTGGTTCGGCCCGGAGGTGACGCGGGATCCCGCCTACCACAACTCCGCCTTAAGCCGGACGGGCCGCTGCCCCGAATCCTTTTCCCTCCGGGGCTGAGCGCGGCCTCTTCGTCCCTCCCCTGTCCCAGGGCCTTTCGGGCCCGCGGCGGCCGCGCCCGCTTCGCCCCGAAAACAGCAGCTTTGGAAACCGCAGCCCCGGCGACCGGGGCTGCGGTTTTCGGTTCAGCGCATGTACAATTCCGTCATTTCCCGCATCTCTTCGGCCAGCGCGTCCGTCAGCTGGCCCTTTGTCAGCCTCCATTTCCAGTTGTCTCCCAGGGTGGAGGGGAAATTGATCCGGGCCTCCCTCCCCAGCTCCAGCCAGTCCTGGATCGGGATCACCGCCGTGTCCGCGGCGGAGGAAAAGGCGGCTGCGATCATGGCCCGGGGCACTTCGTTCCCCCGTTTCACCCGGAGATAGCGGCGAATGAAACGCTTCGCCTTCTGCCCCTGTTCCTCATACCAGGCCAGGGTGGTCTGGTTGTCGTGGGTTCCCGTGTAGACGATGCAGTTTTTCTCATAATTGTGGGGCAGATATTCGCTGTCCGCGCCGTCGAAAGCGAACTGCAGCACCTTCATACCCGGGAATCCCGTCCTTTTGATCAGCCGGCGCACCGGAGGCGTGATCACGCCCAGATCCTCCGCGATCACGGCCCGTTTCCCCAGCTTTTTCTTCATCGCCGCGAACAGATCGTAATCCGGCCCCTTTTCCCAGTGGCCGTTGACAGCCGTCTTATCCCCATACGGGATGGAAAAATAGGCTTCGAATCCCCGGAAGTGGTCGATGCGGACCACATCGTAGAGCCGGCTGCAGAAATCCAGCCGGGAAAGCCACCAGGCGTATCCGGTCTCTCTGTGATAGTCCCAGTCGTAAAGCGGGTTTCCCCACAGCTGTCCGGTGGCGGAAAAAGCGTCCGGCGGCACCCCTGCCACCGCTTTGGGCAGACGGTCCTCCTCCAGGCAAAACAGCTCCGGATGGGCCCAGGTATCCGCGCTGTCGTAGGCCACATAGATGGGGATGTCGCCGACGATGGAAATCCCGTTGTCGTTGGCGTATGCCTTCAGCGCCGTCCACTGCTCCCAGAACAGGAACTGAAGGAACTTCCAGAACACAATCTCCTCCGCCAGCTCCTTTTTGCACCGTTCCAGCGCCGCTTCCTCCCGCATTCTCAGCGGCTTTTCCCACTCCACGAAGGCCGCGCCCCCATGGCTGTCCTTGAGCGCCATGAAGAGGGCGTAATCGGAGAGCCACCGGTCGTTTTCTTCGCAGAAGGCGGCGAAGTCCGGATCCTGCCGGATTCCGCTGCGCTCGCAGGCCAGCTTCAGGAGGGGGAAGCGGTTGAAATACATCTTTTCGTAGTCCACATAGGCTTCGCTTCCGCCCCAGTCCGTTTCCTCACATTCTTTTGCAGTCAGCCAGCCCTTTTCGATCAGCGCTTCCAGATCGATCAGATACGGATTGCCCGCGAACGTTGAAAAGGACTGATAGGGGGAATCCCCGTAGCCGGTGGGGCCCAGGGGCAGAATCTGCCACAGCTTCTGCCCCGCCTTTTTCAAAAAATCCACAAATTCGTACGCTTCCCGGGAAAAGGTCCCGATCCCGTAACGGGACGGGATCGAGGTCACCGGGAGCAATACCCCGCTCTTTCTCATCCCAGCCGATTGCCTCCGTCTTCGCTCTCCTTCAGCTTCCAGATATCCCGGTTGTATTCCCGGATGGTCCGGTCGGAGGAGAAGAAACCGGATTTCGCGATATTTGTCAGCATCATCCGCTTCCACTTCGCCCGGTCCTCGAAATCTGCGATCATGCGGTCCTTCGTCCGGATGTAGTCCTCCAGATCCAGAAGGGTCATGAACCAGTCCTTGTTCAGCAGCTCGTCATGCAGCCGCTTTAAGTTTTCCTCATGGCCTGCCGCCAGCGCCTGTTCGCTCACGATGAAGTCCACGGCTGCTTTGATCGCCGGGCTCTTCTTATAATATCGCTTCGAAACGTAGTCCGCCTTTTCATAATGTTCGATCACCTGCTCGCTGCTCTGGCCGAACATATAGATGTTGTCGTCTCCCACCAGTTCGTGAATCTCCACGTTGGCGCCGTCCGCCGTGCCCAGCGTCACCGCCCCGTTGAGCATGAACTTCATATTGCCGGTGCCGGACGCTTCCTTGGAAGCCAGGGAAATCTGCTCCGAAATATCGCAGGCGGGAATCAGCTTTTCCGCGTAGCTGACGTTATAGTTCTCCGTCATCACCACCTGCATGAAATCCTTCACGTCCGGATCGTTGTTCACGATCTCCTGCAGCACCAGAAGGAGATGGATGATATCCTGCGCGATCACGTATGCGGGCGCCGCTTTCGCCCCGAACAAAAAGGTGATGGGGCGGACGGGCTTTTTGCCGCCCTTGATCTCCAGGTATTTGTGGATGATATACAGGGCGTTCATCTGCTGGCGCTTATACTCGTGCAGCCGCTTGATCTGAATGTCGAAAATCGAATCCGGATTGATCACGACGCCTTCCTTTTCGGCGATGTAGGCGCAGAGCTCCCTCTTCTTGCAGCGCTTGACCTCCTCCAGGCGGTCCAGAAATTCCCCGTCGTCCGAAAAGGCCAGCAGCTTTTCCAGCTCATCCGCATCGATCCTGTAGCCGTCTCCGATGGCCTCGGAAATCAGCGCCGCCAGCTCCCGGTTGCAGGACAGAAGCCATCTGCGGAAGGTGATGCCGTTTGTCTTGTTGTTGAACTTCTCCGGATAGATCCCGTAGAAGGAATGCAGCTCCGTATTCTTCAGGATTTCCGTGTGGATCGCAGCAACGCCGTTGACGGAAAACCCGTAGTGGATATCCATGCGGGCCATGTGCACCAGGTCGTTCTCATCGATGATCTGCACTTCGGGATCGTCGTATTTTTCCGCCACCCGGTCCGCCAGCTCCCGGATGATGGGCACCAGCTGAGGAACCGCTTTTTCCAGCCACTCCAGAGGCCATTTTTCCAGCGCCTCCGCCAGAATGGTGTGGTTGGTGTAGGCGCAGGTGCGGCTCACCACCTCGATGGCCTCGTCCATGGTAAACGCCTTGTCGTTGACCAGGATGCGGATCAGCTCCGGAATGATCATGGAAGGATGGGTATCGTTGATCTGGATCACCGCGTGATCGTACATCCTGCGCAGATCGTACTGCTTCTCCTTCATTTCCTTCAAAATCAGCTGCGCGGCGTTGCTGACCATGAAATACTGCTGATAGATGCGCAGCAGCTTGCCCGCTTCGTCGGAATCGTCCGGGTACAAAAACAGGGTCAGATTTTTCCCGACGGCGTCCTTATCGAAGGAGATCCCTTCCTCCACCAGGCTTTCGTCCACGCCCTCCAGATCGAAAAGGCGCAGCTTGTTCACGCCGCTGTCATAGCCGATCACGTCGATATCATAGAGCCGGGAAGTCACTTTCTTTTCCCCGAAATACACGTTGAAGGTCACGTCCGTTTTGTTCAGCCAGGAGTCCCCCTCCATCCACCCGTCCTTTTCGGCGGTCTGCAGCCGGTCCCGGAATACCTGCCGGAACAGGCCGAAATGGTAGTTCAGGCCGATCCCCTCTCCGGGAAGGCCCAGGGTGGCGATGGAGTCCATGAAGCAGGCGGCCAGACGGCCCAGGCCGCCGTTGCCCAGCGAGGGTTCCGGCTCCACCTCCTCGATGCGGGACAGATCTCTCCCCTTGCTCTTCAAAATTTCATCCACCTTATCGTAGATCCCCAGGTTGATCAGGTTGTTGGACAGCAGCTTGCCGATGAGGAACTCCGCCGAAATATAGTAGACTTTCTTGTCCCCGTCGTTGGGCACGGTGGCGTCCGTCAGCCCCTTGACCAGATACAGCAGGGCCACGTAAATCTGTTCGTCCGACGCGTCCTGCACGGTGCGGCCGAACAGCCGCTTCGTCAGCGCTTCCAGCTCCATATCGATTCTCTGCTCCAGGATTTCTCTCTGGATCGTCTCTTCCACTCTCACTTCAAACCTCCGTTCTGCCGCACTCCGGCGGCCCTTTGCGGGACAAATCCCAAATCGTCATCCAACTATCTGATGATATCCTGGTACTTCATCCGGACCAGCTCGTAGTCCAGAACCAGGTTTCTCCCTTCCGCGCCTCCCATGAGGCGTTCTGCTTCCTCCACCGCGGCGGCGGAAATCCTGAAAAAATCCTGCCTGACGGTATTCATCTGCTTTCCCGCGTAGCCCATCAGCGCGATTCCGTCGAAGCCGCAGACCGGATGGAATACGTCCATCTCCATCAGCGCCCGCATGGCCCCGATGGCCATCAGGTCCGACGCGCAGACGAAGACGTCCGTCTCCTTTTCGTGAAGAAACGTCAGCTCCCGCGCCTTCCGCTCGCTGAAATCCCCATACACCACATTCAGCTCGAGATCCAGTTCTCCGGCCAGATCCCGAATGCCGCGGATGCGCTCCCAGGTCACGTAGGCTTCTTTCCTGCCGGCGATGTAGAGGACCCTCCTGCAGTTCTCATTTTCCAGAATCGTCTTTCTGGCCACGTCGTACTGCGCCTTCCGCTGGTCGATCCACACCGAGGACGTGTTCCTGTCAAAAAAAGGGGCGTCCACCACCACCGTCTTAAATTCGCCGCTTTCGATCAGCGCCTTCCAGAACGGATCTTCCCGCTCCATCCCGTAGACGATGATTCCCTCGATGCTCTGCGCTTTCAGGTAGTTTACGACTTCCGCGGTCCCCTTATCCTTCAGCATGGAAAAAAACAGGGTGATCACGTCCATATTCAGCTCCCGCGCCCGGTGAATGGCCCCCGCCAGATACTGCAGGTCGATCTCATCCACCGCAGCCGTACCCTCCTCCAGATTCAGAAGAAGGGCCACACGCCCCGACTTTCCGGACGACAGCGCCGCCGCGATGGCGTTCGGGGTAAAGTTCAGCTCCTCTATGGCTTCGTTCACCCGCTCCCGCGTCCTGTCGCTGACGCCCGCGTATCCGTTTAAGACCTTCGATACCGTGGAAATCGCCACCCCGGCCCTCCTGGCCACATCCTTAATGGAAGCCACGCCTTCTCCCTCCCTTCCGGATTTTTCGATAAACTTGCAAATTCGGGGAAATCCCCATTGACGGAAATAGAAAACGTTTTCCGTACGCTGTCAGCATAGTACGGAAAACGTTTTCTGTCAAGTACCCTCCTGTAATTTTTTCAAAATGATTGTGTAAAATCCTGCAGGCCGTCCGGTTTCCGCCAGAACCTTCTGCAGATAAGCCGCCGCCTCATCCTGGGCCGGGACCCGGCTGAAGCTCATGTTGTAGTCCTCCCGCCAGCCTGTCAGAAGATCCCCGGTTCCGCGGAAAGCAATATAATCCGTCCCGTCCTCAAGAGAGAACGTTTTGGCAGCGAACTCGAGCTGCCTGCCCGCATCTATTTTCTCCGAAAACCGGCTGAGGCGCACATGGCGAAACCGCCCGGACCGGGCCAGCAGTTCCAGCATGCCCTCGTGGGGCCCGAAAGCGCAGACATTTTTCCGCTCCTGTCGAAAAAACTCCCCGGACGCTTCCTCCAGCGAGATGCTGCCTCCCTCTTCGGGCGAGGGGACGATCCCGGCCAGATCGAAATATGTAATTTCCGAAAAAATCAGGTTGTCCACCTCGCAGAAGGGCCTCTCGGAAAAACTGAGATCCCCGCGCCATTTCAGGTAACTTTCAATGTTGGCCATATTCGTTCCACCGCCTTTCGAGATCCCGCCGCCCGCATTCTCCTGACGGAGCATTTATTCGTCTTCGCCATCGCCGCAGCCGCAGCAGCGGCCGCCGCACTGCCACAGCCGGTCCGCCACAGGCGCCCATTTTTCCGCAGCGGCGACGCATTTGTCGCTGTATTCCTTCGCGCTCTCCACATCCCTGTAGTCCGTGGATCTGGCGCCGGACGCCTCCACAATGGCGGTCAGAGCGCCGGGGTTGTCCAGCACCGGGCAGGGCCGGAGCATATTGCCGTTGAAGGGCTGATTGTCGTGATAGCCCATGAACAACGGGGAGCGGTAGGCTTCCAGAAGCGTCTTCTCCCGGATGTTGGAATCGGAGTAGTGAATGAAGGCGCAGGGTTCTATGTCGCCGCCGGCGTTGATGTGGCAATAGTTTCTGCCGCCGGCAATGCAGCCGCCGACGTATTCTCCGTCGTTCCAGAAATCTATCGTAAACAGGGGCCTGCTGTTTCTGTATTCCCGCACCCTGTGATACATGAACTCACGCTGCCGGGCGGAAACCATAAGCTCCGGCACGGCTGACCTGCCCACGGGCATATAGGTGAAAAACCAGGCGAACTTTGCTCCCATCCCGATCATCGCGTCAAAATATTCTTCGCTTCCGATTACCTCCGCGTTGGCGCTGGTATAACAACAGGAGATGCCGAAGGGCAGCTTTTTGTCCTTCAATATTTTCATGGCCTGTACAACAGCCCTGTAGGTACCGTCGCCCCGGCGGCTATCCGTCGCGGCCTCAAAGCCCTCGATGGAGATGGCCGGCACAAAATTTTTCACCCGCAGCATCTCGCCTGCGAAGTCGTCGTCGATCAGCGTTCCGTTGGTAAAAGCGGAAAATACGCAGTCGGAATGCGCTTCGCACAGCTTTATGATATCCTTCCTGCGCACCAGGGGTTCGCCGCCGGTGAACAGATATACGTAGGTCCCCATCTCCTTGCCCTGACGGACAATGCCGTCCATCTCCTCATAGCTCAGATTCATATGGTTGCCGTACTCGGCTGCCCAGCAGCCGGTGCAGTGCAGATTGCAGGCGCTGGTGGGATCCATCAAAATGGCCCATGGAATGTTGCAGTTGTATTTTTTCTTGAGTTCATCGGAAATTTGTCCTCCGACAGCCGCGGAGTTGATGACCAAATTCGTAAAAATCGTCTTGCGCACCTCGTCATCGATATCGGTGAACAGGCTCAAAATAAGCTTGTACCAGTTGTTATCCGGGTCGCCGATCACCCGGCGGATCGCCGCGCGCTGCGGCGCCAGAACACTAGCCGGCAACACCGTGTCCAAAAAGTTCATCGCTTTCGGGATATTTCTCTCCGGATCCTTATCGATATATTCATAGGCTTTCATCAGCCCGCTTCGGATCACACTGTCTTTTACGCTCATGATAGAGGTTCTCCTTTCGTTTTTGACTTACTGGTATGTTTAGAATATGTGAAAAAGGTTGAATCAAAGTAAATTTTCTGATTTTCATTACAAAAATTCAGCGCTCTATTCCGGGCAGGACAGAAAAGGTGCTGCCTTTTCCGGGGGCGGACTGTACCGTAACCTCACCGCCGCATAAGGTAATAATGCGTTTTACGATAGGCTCATGGAGAATCTGCCGATGGCGATCTTATTTTCATGGGCGATTTTTCCCGGCGCAGCAGGGCCTCGATACGCCAGACCAGCTCTTCGCAGTCGATGGGTTTTGTCATATAGTCGTCGATACCGGAGGCAAAACGCTCTCTCTTTATGAGCGAAGGAGGTCATGGCGGTGAGCATGATTACAGGGGTATCGTATCCCGACTCCCGCAGCGCTCTCACCAACCCGTAGCCGTTCATTTTCGGCATCTGAATGTCCGCGACGGGCAGATCCACATGTTCGTGATCCAGAATCTCCAGCGCCTTGTCCCCGTTTTCAGCCTCTAAAATCCTATAAAGCGAATTGAGCCTGGCTTTGGTTAAAAGCCGCACGATTGGGTCGACAGGATAAACAGGTCATCGGATGATCGCGCAGGAATCAAAAAACAGCATAGGCTGCGGTGCGTCGCCCTTCCGAACCGCCATGGCGTTTTTCCAGCACATAGCCGCCAGATACAGCATCAGAAACAGAAGCAGCATGGTGCTGCACACGGTCAGGGGATTGACGAGGAACGAAAACGGGCCGACGGCGAGGAAAGCGCAAAGCATCTTGATCGTCCTCGTCACAAAAAAGGCGAAGGCGGCTGTCAGCAAACTCCAAAGCCCCTGATTGGCGCAGCGCCTCGCTTTTTTATCCCCGGGGCAGAAAACCAGCGGCATCCAGAAAAGGGTTCCAAAATAGGCCAGAGCGCAGCTCGCCTTTGCCAGACGGTTGTTGGGCCGGCTGGCAGTAACGGTCATCGCTTCTCCGCAGGACGGGCACCTGCGCGCATCATCCTCCATCTTCATGCCGCAAAATTTACAATATTTCATGTTACATTTCCTCCTCATGCGAATTTTTGGCGCCGATCAGCCTGATTCTCCCGACAATGGGAAGCCGGTAGGGAATCGCGGAAGTGATTCCGGTATAAATCCCTTTCACGCTGACGATGGGCCCATACAGGACCGCGTTCAATGCGGTCAGTGCGAGGACGCCGTAAGCGAGGCGGCTGCTCCAGTGAAGCAGCTCCCAGTTGACCAACAGCCCGTGAATGAGCCCGGCTTCGCCCAAAAGGACGAGGGGGGCGGTCAAAAGGACAGCGGCGCAAACGGCGCAGCTGATCGTGCACCATAAGCCCTGATTGGCGCAGTGACGGTGCCCCGGATCGTTTCCGTCCGCTGCCAGCGGCGCCCAGAACAGAAGCGGTACATAGGCGAGAATGCAGGACAGAGGCAATGATGCCGGTCTGTGCATGGATGCCGGCAAAAAATTTTCATCTGTGCGTTCCATTTTATTTGTTTCCTCCTGTTTGTTTGAACTGTCCTCACTATAGCAGGGGTATGTTTTTCGTTTACTAATCTTTCGTTAATGGTTTGTTAAAAGAGCAAAGAATCCCGCTTGCGGGATTCTCCGCCTGCGGCGGGTCGCGTAAGCGACACCTTCCTTTCCGCCGCAGTGCGATCCACCGGAGGTTTTTATACGGTAGGAAAGGAACTTTCCTGCCGTATAAAAAAAGAGCCGCATGGCAGCTCTCTTTTCGCATATATTTTATTTCGGCAGAAAGACTTTGAACTCCGAGCCTTTCCCCGGCATGCTGGATACCTGTATTGTTCCCCCCAGCAATTCCAGCACTTCCCTGACCAAAGCCAGCCCGAGGCCGTTTCCGTGCGTACAGCGGGAGGCGTCCCCCTGATAGAATTTGTCAAAGATATGCCGGACCGTCCTTTCATCCATCCCGCACCCGGTATCCGATATGGAGACGGCTACGCCGTTTTCTTCCACGGCCAAAGATATTCGGACCGTCCCATTTTCGTCTGTAAATTTCAGGGCATTGGACAGCAGATTATTCCACACCAGGTCGAGCAGTCCCTCATCGCCGGAAATTTGGATGTTGAAATCCAGCTCCGTCTCCAGATCGATGTTTTTTCATCCATGACCTCCTCGAAACCGAGGGCGCAGCGGCACAGCTGTTCGCTCAGGTTATAGATCTGCGGCCGAACGGTTATTTTCTGATTTTCCAGGCGGCTGAGCTGAAGGATATTGGTTACCAGGTCGGAAAGGCGCGCGGACGCGTCAAAGATGCGTTTCGCGTATTCGCGCTGTTCCCCGGCGGACAGCCTCCCGCTTTGGAGCATGGACGAGCAGTTCTGGATCACCGCAATCGGGGTTTTCAGCTCATGGGAAACATTGTTGATGAAATCCTTTTTCATCATTTCTGTGCTGCCCAGTTCTTCCACCATCGTATTGAAATCCTCATACATGACTTCAAACTCGTCCTTTTTCCCATCCTTCCGCTGAGGCGGGATCCGCAGGCTGAAATCGCCCTGGGCCACATGCCTTGAGGCGTCCTGTAAAATCTCCAGCGGCTTCATCAGGAAATGCCGCCTGAAAGCGGACAGCGCGATGGACAGCAGGAAGCTGACGCCCGCCAGGTAACAAAGGCTGGACAGCGCCAGATAGACTCCCTGTTCGTGGGTATGGGGCTGCAGAGCGTAGATCCCCAAAAAGCAGCCGCATACCGCCATGATGATCAGGAACTGGAGCCAAAACGATCTCCATGAAAAACTGCTGGTGTCGATTCGGGGATCGCGCTCTCTCGTCATAGCACCACCGCCTTATACCCCAGCCCGCGAACGGTAACGATTTTAAAGTCCGCACAGTGAGAAAATTTGGAGCGGAGGTTCGCTATAAATACGTCTACCGTGCGCAGCCCGCTTTCGCTTTCCAGGCCGCTGAACTCATCTACAAGCTGGCTGCGCGTAAAAGTCCGGTTGGGATTGGACAGCAGCTTGAATAAAATCTGAAACTCCCGCAGCGTCAGGGAAACGGGAGCCCCGTCAACCTTAGCGGTCATGGCGTTTTCGTCTATAACAAGGCTTCCGAGAGAGAGCTTTTTCTCTGACGCGATATGCGCCCTGCGCAGCAACGCGGAAATGCGAAGCAGGAGCTCGTCCAGGTTGATGGGTTTACCATATAATCATCGATACCAATTTTATACCCCTGTTCCTTGGCGGAAAAATCCTCTCTGGCCGTCATAAACAAAATAGGGATGCTGTCGTTTTCCTGCCGAATCGTTCTCGCAAGCTCAAATCCGTCAATTCCCGGCATCATGATATCGGAAATAATCAAATCGAATTTTTTTGCGTAGAGCATATCGTAGGCTTCGGCAGGATTCACACACCCTGCCGCATGATAACCGTGCATCTCCAGATGCCTGCACACGACCCGGTTCAGGTCCTCATCGTCTTCCACTAAAAGAATATTCACCATTGTCTTTTCCCTCATATGAAGTCAGATCGTTTTCTGCTTTTCTGAAACGATATCATATCAATGTTAATGGAATGTTAACGTCGTCCTCTTCAAAAGAATGAGCCCGCCAGAAGGCGAGCTCATTCAAAATACCTGTTTCCTTTTTAATTCTCTTATCTGTGCATGGAGAAGGAATCCAGATCGTAGTTCTTCAGATTCTCGTGAACTCCTCTGTTGTCCGCCTCGCCGATGAGCTTATCGCGGTCTTTCTTCGCCGCCTGCGCAGCCTTGTGATGGCTGGGGCCGCCCACGCAGCCGCCTTCACAGATCATTCCCTCGATGAAGTCTTCCGGCAGTTTGCCGATCTTGAGCAGGGTCAGGGCGCGCTTGCACTCCGCGATGCCGCTACATCTGGCCACCTTGATATCGGTGTTCTCTCCGGTCTCCTTCAGGCATTCCAGAACCGCTTCCGTCACGCCGCCGCCGTTGCCGAACCGTTTGCCGAACACGCTGGCCTCCTGGCTGGTATTGGCTTCAGGCTCCAGTTCCACTCCCTTCGCGCGCATGATGGCGCGAATTTCACCGAAGGTCAGAACATAGTCCGCATTGCCCTCGATATCGTGGCCGTGAGCCTCGGACTTCTTCGCGATGCAGGGCCCGACGAACACGGTAACCGTCTCCGGATCCTTCGCCTTGAGCATTCTGGATACGGCGCACATCGGGGAAACGGTGGTGGAGATATTGCCGGCCACTTCCGGGAAGTGCTTTCTGATGTAGTTGACGAACGCAGGGCAGCAGGAGGTCGTCATCTTCTTGCCTTCCTTGAAGCCTTCCGCCCATTCGGCGGCCTCGAACGCCGCGGTCAGGTCTCCGCCGAGCCCCACTTCCACGAAGTCCGCAAAGCCGACTTTCTTCATCGCCGTTCTCCAGCTGGCCATGGTGATGTCGGGACCGAACTGGCCTTCCCCTGCGGGAGCCAGCATGGCTACGACTTTTTTGCCGTCGCGGATCGCGTTGACCACGCTCACCACGTCCGTCTTGGATGCGATCGCTCCGAAGGGGCAGCTGTGGATGCACTGTCCGCACTGAATGCACTTGGCCTCATCGATCTGGCACACCTCGTGCTCGTCCATGGTGATGGCGCTCACAGGACAGCTCTTCATGCAGGGCCTCTGGATCTTCACGATTGCGGAATACGCGCAGGCATCCGCGCACTTGCCGCAGGACTTACACTTATTCGGATCGATGTGGGAACGTCCGCCGGCGATGGTGATCGCTCCGAAATGGCAGGCCTGGCGGCAGGACTTCGCAAGGCAGCCCTGGCACAGATCCGTTACCACATATCCGGAAGAAATCGGACATTCTTCACATGCCGAGTTGATGACCTGAACGATGTTGTTGCTCTCTTTATTCCCGGGGCATTTCCCCTCCGCAAGTCTGACTCTCTGTCTGATGATCTCGCGTTCCTTATAAACACAGCAGCGGAAACGCGCCTCAGGGCCCGGGATCATTTCAAAGGGGATATTATCTTTCTTCTCTTCCAGCTCGCCCGCAAACGCCTGCTTCGCCACTTCCGTAAGCACTTCGTGCTTGATGTTCATAATGGTAGCGTCATCCGATACTTTACCCATATTTCTCTTTATCCTCTTTCCTGAAATTCTCCAATCTGAGATACATATGACATACGCGCCGGACATCGGACCGAAAAGCCCTTTTGGGGCTTTCCGGTTCAGCCGACGCGTATGGTTTTACCGAAATGACTGTTTCAGATCGCAGTCAGATCAGTCGTTGCCGTACAGGGTCTGCAGTTTCTGCAGATAATCGTATCTTTCCTTCGCGTTTTCAGCAGCCTGATCCTGCAGACGGGCAGCCTTCTCAGCATCCTTCAGGGCCAGGGAAGCGTATCTCACCTCGCCGCCGATGAATTCCTTGAAGTCTTTGGTAGGAGCCTTGCTGTCCACGACGAACTTCTTGTCCGCAGCGGGATTGAAGCGGAACAGATGCCAGTAACCGGACTCTACCGCCAGTTTCTCTTCGGTCTGAGCCTTGCTCATGCCCTTCTTGATGCCGTGGTTGATGCAGGGAGCATAAGCGATGATCAGGGAAGGTCCCGGATAAGCTTCCGCTTCCGCGATCGCCTTCACGGTCTGGTTGTAGTCAGCGCCCATGGCGATCTGAGCCACATATACATAGCCGTAGCTCATGGCGATGCCTGCCAGATCCTTCTGCTTCACTTCCTTACCGCCTGCAGCGAACTGCGCAACCGCGCCGGTAGGAGTCGCTTTGGATGCCTGGCCGCCGGTGTTGGAATACACCTCGGTATTGAATACCATCACGTTGATATCCTGGCCGCTCGCCAGCACGTGGTCCACGCCGCCGAAGCCGATATCGTAAGCCCATCCGTCGCCGCCGAAGATCCACTGGGATTTCTTGGACAGGAAGTCTTTGTTCTTCACGATATCCTTGCAGGTATCGCAGTCTTTGCCTTCCAGCGCAGCAACCAGATGATCGGTCGCCTGACCGTTGGTCACGCCGCTGTTGAATGTATCCAGGTATTCCTGGCAGGCAGCTTTCACGGCCTCGTCGTCGGAAGAAGCCAGAACCGCTTCCACCTTCTCCTTCAGGCCGCCTCTGAGCGCGTTCTGCGCCAGCAGCATACCCATACCGAACTCGGCGTTGTCCTCGAACAGGGAGTTATCCCATGCGGGGCCTCTGCCGGCTTTGTTCACGGTGTAAGGGGTGCTCGGAGAGGAGTTGCCCCAGATGGAGGAACATCCGGTCGCGTTGGCGATGTACATTCTGTCGCCGAACAGCTGAGTGATCAGCTTCGCATAAGGGGTCTCGCCGCATCCCGCACAGGCTCCGGAGAACTCAAGCAGAGGCTGCTTGAACTGGGAACCCTTCACGGTGGTTTCCTTGAATTTTTCCAGAACTTCGGGCTTCTCAGGCAGCGACTGGCCATAGGCAAACAGCGCTTCCTTGGAAAGCTGGGTCTCGAGAGGAGCCATGGTCAGCGCCTTCTCGCCTCTCATACCGGGACATACGTTCGCGCAGGAGCCGCAGCCGGTACAGTCGAGAACGGATACGGAAACCGCGAACTTCTTGCCGGGCATACCAGTCATATCCAGAGCCTGGGTACCTTCGGGAGCGTTCGCCAGCTCTTCTTCCGTCATGACCACAGGGCGGATAACCGCGTGAGGGCAGACATAGGAGCAGAAGTTACACTGGATACACTTGGTGGAATCCCAGACGGGAACGTTAACCGCGATACCTCTCTTCTCGTAAGCGGAGGAACCGGAAGGAGTGGAGCCGTCCACGTAATCCTTGAACGCGGATACGGGCAGCGTATTGCCTTCCTGAGCGCTTACCTTGGTCTGAATGTTGTTGACGAAATTCACAACGTCTTCTCTGCCGTCGGTCACGACCTTGTAGTCCAGACCTTCGTCTTCGCAGTTCTTCCAGCTCTCGGGAACGTCAACCTTGACAACGCCCTTCGCGCCGGCATCGATGGCAGCCCAGTTCTTGTCGACAACATCCTGGCCCTTACGTCCGTAGGTCGCCTTCGCAGCGGCCTTCATCAGCTCGTTCGCCTTCTCGGAAGGAATGATTCCGGTCAGCTCGAAGAATGCGGACTGCAGGATCGTGTTGATACGGGTGGGGCCCATTCCGGTCTCGATACCGATCTTCACGCCGTCGATGGTGTAGAAGTTGATGTTGTGATCCGCGATGAATTTCTTCATCTGGCCGGGCAGATGCCTGTCCAGCTCTTCCTGTGTCCAGGAGCAGTTGAGCAGGAAGGTGCCGCCGTCCACCAGTTCCTGAACCATGTTGTACTTGCGCACATACGCAGGGTTGTGGCAGGCCACGAAGTTCGCCTGGCGGATGAGGTAAGTGGATTTAATCTTCTTATGTCCGAAACGCAGGTGGGACATGGTCACACCGCCGGATTTCTTGGAGTCGTAATCGAAGTACGCCTGCGCATACATATCGGTGTTGTCGCCGATGATCTTGATGGAGTTCTTGTTCGCGCCTACGGTGCCGTCCGCGCCCAGACCCCAGAACTTGCAGTTCGTGGTTCCTTCGGGGGTGGTAACCAGCTCAGCGCCCAGCTTCAGGGACAGATTCGTCACATCGTCTTCGATACCGATGGTGAATTTCTGTTTCTCCGTATTGTTGTATACGGCGACGATCTGAGCGGGGGTGGTGTCCTTGGAGCCCAGACCGTAACGGCCGGTGTAAACCGGAACGGAATCGAACCTGGATCCCTTCAGGGCTGCGACTACATCCAGATACAGGGGCTCGCCCTGCGCTCCGGGCTCTTTCGTCCTGTCGAGAACGGTGATCTTCTTCACGGTCTCAGGAATGGCATCGATCAGGGCATCCGCGCAGAAAGGTCTGTACAGACGAACCTTAACGACGCCGACCTTCGCGCCTTCGGTCTTCACCAGATAGTCGATGGTCTCTTCGATGGTGTCGTTTACGGAACCCATGGCAACGATCACGTGCTCCGCATCCGCCGCGCCGTAGTAGTTGAACAGTTTATAATCGGTGCCGATCTTCTCGTTGACCTTGTCCATGTACATCTGAACGATTTCGGGAAGGGCATCGTAATAGGGGTTGCTCGCCTCTCTCGCCTGGAAGAAGATATCCGGGTTCTGAGCGGAACCTCTCTGGCAGGGATGATTCGGGTTGAGCGCATGCTTCCGGAACGCGTCGATGGCGTCCATATCGGTCATTTCCTTCAGATCTTCGTAATCCCAGGTCTCGATCTTCTGGATCTCATGGGAGGTGCGGAAACCGTCGAAGAAGTTGATGAACGGAATGCTTCCCTTAATGGCTGCGAGATGTGCAACAGGGGTCAGGTCCATGACTTCCTGCACGCTGCTTTCGCACAGCATCGCACATCCGGTCTGACGACATGCATATACGTCGGAATGATCGCCGAAAATGCTCAGCGCATGGCTGGCAATGGCTCTCGCGGACACGTTGAACACGCCGGGAAGCTGTTCGCCTGCGATCTTGTACAGATTGGGGATCATCAGGAGCAGACCCTGGGATGCCGTATAGGTCGTCGTCAGGGCACCCGCCGCCAGAGAACCGTGAACGGCGCCCGCCGCACCAGCCTCAGACTGCATTTCCGTGATCTTCACGGTCTGTCCGAACATATTCTTTCTGTCTGCTGTCGCCCATTCGTCCGTAGCTTCCGCCATCGGAGAGGAAGGGGTAATCGGATAGATCGCCGCTACATCGGTAAATGCGTATGACGCATGGGCCGCTGCATGGTTACCATCCATGGTTTTCATTTTCCTAGCCATAAAAAATCATCCTTTCTTATGTTTTTTCGATATTCAATATTATACATCCTCGGCACTTTCTATAGGCATACATTTTTTATATGGAATTCATGTATTTTTTCATATTACATATTGCAGTTTTTTGGCGAAAAAGCTATGATAAAAGCGGGTTTGCGGGATCGATTTGAATCCCGCCGCCAAATCGCAGGGAATGTACAAAATGAGATACATTCCGCCCCGCCAGGCCGCGAAAGAAAGGAAAGAGAGTGTATGAATCCCAACGTTCTCCGTTATGCCATAGAAGTGGAACGGTGCCGCTCCATCACCAGGGCAGCCCTCCAGCTGTTCGTCAGCCAGCCGAACTTAAGCCGCGACATCCGGGATCTGGAAGAAGAAATCGGGTTTTCCCTGTTCACCAGGAGCTCCAGGGGCGTTGTCCCCACGGAAAAAGGGCGGGAATTCCTCCTGCTGGCCCGGAAGGCGGTTCAGCAGTTTCAGGCGCTGGAAGCGTTCTGTTCCCATGAGGATAAGGACCGCCTGCAGCTGGAAATCTGCGTTCCGAAATCCCCCGGATTTTCGGCCTCCTTCAGCCAGTTTCTGTCCCGGTACGGCAGGGGGCGCACGCTGTCCGTGGACTACCGCGAAACCGGCGCGCTGGAGGCCCTGCAAAACGTTTCCATGCGCTGCTGTCACATGGCCGTCATCCGGATCCTCCAGCGGCACAGGGAAGCGTTGATCGCCCTGCTCCGCCAGAAGGAGCTCGCTTTCGAATCCCTTCAGGAATTCGAAGAACGGGCCGTTTTTTCCGACCGCCATCCCCTGGCTTCGGAACAGTCCCTGACCGAAGATATGCTGGAGAAATTTCCGGAAATCATCTGCGAGGACGCCTCCCTCGCCGCCTATTTCAACGAACCTGCCGCGGAGGGAAACGCCCGGGGGATCATCCGCGTGCAGGAGCACGGCAGCCTGCTGGATCTCCTCTCCCGGATTTCCGGTTCCTTCGCCTTCCTTCCTCCCCTTCCCGAACCGTTTCTCTCCGAACGCCATCTGGTCGCCAGGCCCGTTTCGGGGCCGTCCCGCGCCATGACAGATCTGGCGATCTACCCGGAGGATTCCCGCCTGACCCGGGCGGAGGAACAGTTTTTGAAACAGGTGAGGCTGGATATTTCCCGCACCCGGCGGGAGGAATGAACGGCGGGAAGCAGCAAAACCGGCTGCCGCAGAGGACGATCGAAAGCGCCGGCCCGCGGGATTTTTCGTCCCGCAGGCCGGCGCTTTCAGAATAATCCGGTCTTTCGATCTTTATTTTCTTACCAGATGTCTGGGAAGTCCGTTGACGAACAGAGGGGTCAGCTCGCCCATGATCAGCGGACGGGCGTACTTCTCGTAGCCTTCGTTCAGGCCGCAGCCGTCTTCGGTGATCCATTCCGCAGGAACCGGTCTTTCCACGTTCGCGATGGCGTGGATGTCGTAAGCGCTGGTGCCGCACTGATAAGGGCAGTCGCCGTTGCGGTCCAGAGTGATCATCATGCCGGTCTTGCCTTCTTCCGCAGCCATAACCGCATCGTAGCCGACCTGGAACGCTTCGTTGATATCGGTCAGGGAAGCGAGATGGGTCGCCGCTCTCTGCAGCGTGGAGAACTCGATGGCGCGGGTCTTTAAGCCGGTCTCAGCCGCGATCAGGTTCGCCAGGTAAGCCGCCGTTCCGGACAGCTGCTTGTGGCCGAACGCGTCAACCGCCTTGTCTCCGCTGGCCAGCTCACAGACGAAACGGCCGTCAGCCAGATGCACGCCTTCGGAAACCGCGATCACGACGGAAGATTTGGTCGCAGCCAGATGCTTCACGTTCGCCATGAACGCGTCCATATCGAAATCCTTCTCGGGAAGGTAGATCGCGTCGCAGCCGGAGCAGTCGTCGCCCTTTGCCAGAGCGGCGGCAGCGGTCAGCCAGCCCGCATGACGGCCCATGATCTCCACGATGCAGATCGTGGGTTTCTTCGCGCCGAAGGACTCGTTGTCGCGGATGATTTCCTTGATGGAAGCCGCGATATATTTCGCCGCGGAACCATAGCCGGGGCAGTGGTCTGTGATCGGCAGATCGTTATCGATGGTCTTGGGAACGCCCATGAATCTCTGAGGCTTGTTGTGCGCCGCAGCGTAATCGGACAGCATCTTCACGGTGTCCATGGAGTCGTTGCCGCCCGCGTAGAAAAGGCACTCGATGTCATGTTTTTCCATGATCTCGAATACTTTCTCATATACGTCTTCATGTCCCTCGATCTTGGGCATCTTGAAACGGCAGGAGCCCAGGAACGCGGAAGGAGTTCTCTTCAGCAGTTCGATCCCGGTCTCGTCGTTGAGGTATTCTCCCAGATCGATCATCTGATCCTCCAGGAATCCTTCAATTCCGTGCACCATACCGTAAATCTTGTTCACGCCCAGCTTCTTCGCAGCGGCGAACACGCCAGCCACAGAAGAGTTGATGACGGCTGTAGGGCCGCCGGACTGTCCAACAACAATGTTTCCCTTCATTTTCATTCTCCTTTATGCTTTCTCTTTTCTACGATTGCAGGCCGCTTCCGGCCAATCGGCCGGGACAGGCCCCAGTCCATTTGAAGTATAGCAGATTCCCTTTTTTCTGACAAGAGTTTTCCGGAAAAGAGCGCGGGATTCGGCGATCCCCGCCCTCCATCCATCTCTCCCCGCCTTTTTCTTTTGAATCGGCATCCCTCTTTCCGGCGGAACGGGCACGGCTCATGCGGCCGTATTTCCACCCACATCCAGATCCATGATATCCGATACTGCTCCTCTTTTAGGAAATCAGGGAAGAAACGCCCGGCATTGTGCGTTAAAAGTTGAAGATTTTTCTAAAAAGTCCCCTGAAAAAGTTGTGCTTTTAAAAAAAGTCGCTTCAAAAAGTTCAAACTTTATATATACTGGCGGAAAAGGAGAACCGAAGTCGATTCCGGTCGGCCCGGAAACCGTCATAGATATGTATCCTCTGGATTTCGAGGAGTTCTTATGGGCGAATGGAATTGATGAACCTGTTATCGAAGTGCTGAAAAAGCATCTGGAGACGGAAAGCCCGATTCCTGAAGCTCTAATCGGATGCAGCAGCTCCTTTTACAATATGCAATAGTCGGCGGAATGCCGGAAACCGTACAAACGTTTCTCAATACAAGGCAGATGAACGACGCGCTTCAAATCCAGCGCGACATCGTCCGTTCATACGAAGACGACATGGTAAAATATGCCGGGAGGAAAGATTTTTACAGGGTAGTCTTTATGGATATAAAGGCGCCATCTTTGAATTTCCCTGTATACAAATAGGAACCGGCCGCATTGAAACAGCCGGTTCCTGCCGATTCTTTACAGAAATTTTCCTTTCGTTTTTATTTTGAAGACATGTTCGTAAATTGATTCCCGCGGGCAAAGCGCCGTGCGGATATGCCTGCATGTCCATCCGGCGGCTGCCACGAGGGTCAGATTCAAAAGCCCCGCAGCTCCGCGCTGCAAATTTGATGCCCCGTAGCTTGCTGCGGTTTTTTTTTTGAGTGAATCAGTTGTATACCATTTCTCCGGTTTCATTATACAGCGTTTTCGTGGTGCTGCCGTATTTCGCATAGTGCGTGCAGTATGCGCGGTATGTTCTCCCCTTCACCGCTCCGGTATAAACTGCGCTGGCTCCGTAAGAGGAGGAGTTGCTTTCGGATCCCCCGTTGATAGTGATATTCCTCCAGCTTCCATTGACCTTTTCCTGTAACACGATGTCCTTGCAGCCGATTTCATCGGCGGTGGTGGTGGAGAAAGTGTCAAATTCTATTCCTACACCATTCGACTTACAAGATATTCCAATGTAACAGTCCGCCAACACCCCTACAGCTTTTTCCGCTGCATTTGCCTGCATTGCCATACCTAAAATAAGTATTAAGGACAAAACAATTGCTAATTTCTTTTTCATTTGGTAACTAAGTTTTCAGTAAAGAATACAGCGTGTCTTCCCCTTTTTATTCCTACTTATGCAAACTTAGTTACGATTTAAAAATAGGACCATTGAATATAGCCCTATAAATATTTAAAAATATTCAGAACAACTGACGCAAAACTGCAAGAGTCCTACTTCAGTATAAAAAAGACCATCACTTGGAAATATCTCTCCTACGTGATGGTCTCCGCTTATTCGATTTTCTTTTCCTCGTTGGTCCGCTCCGTCATCGCAACTGTATCCTCTACAATGTCTGGGATCAGATGCCGGAAGTCACTGGCATTTTGAGAAGTGATAACCGGCTTACCCGTGCGTTGTTCAAGAGCTTGACGGGCGACTCCTGCTACCTCTCCGCCTTTCCGGGCTACATTTATGTTTTCTTGAAATGTTTCCGGCAGTTCCACTTTAGAGATG
>OEQQ01000053.1_pt1 | contig 33586 bp, 34 predicted proteins | sample 1539741 | NCBI WGS metagenome assembly OEQQ01 (sample SAMEA3891876, study PRJEB23780) | metagenome | biome: terrestrial biome; feature: animal house; material: Caecal content | place: Italy | collected 2015-05-05
ACTAGACCCCACATTTCTGTGAAGTCTAGTTCCTCTTAACTTAATGACATTGCTTGCCAAAGGGGGGTGGTTTGGCGAAGCCAAACCGGGGGGATTCCGCAGGGTGGCAGGTGTCCACATTGGTTTGTACTTTAGGAAAGTGCCTTCTGTGCGATCCCTCAGTCACGCCTCCGGCGTGCCAGCTCCCTTTGGCAAGGGAGCCTGCGGGCAGTGCCCGCTGACTATTTCGCACCAAGCTTGTCTGTAATCGTCACTTCCCTGACCCGCCCGGTATCGGCGGCCTGCCGCCGAACCTATTACATATTCCCTCTTCCCTATTCCCTAAAAATCCGGTATCGTCACCAGGCAGAAGCAGATACGCAACCAAAATCCCCTTACATACAAAAAGGCCCCGGTGCGTGCACCGGGGCCTTTTGGGCTGATTATGGGATGGTGTGGGTGGAGACAATCTCCATGGGCGTTTTGGTAATAGGGTGGGAGAACCGGAGGGTTTTGGCACACAGGAGCTGGGTAGCGGCCCCCATTTCTTTGGAAAAAGCCTGACTTTCCGGGCTTCCGTACTGGGGGTCGCCCACAATGGGAAAGCCCATGTAGGCGCAGTGGACCCGGAGCTGGTGGGTTCTGCCGGTGACCGGGGTGAGCGCCAGTACCGCCGTCTTTTCCTGCCGGGACAAGACCCGATACCGGGTAAGGGAGGGCTTGCCCTCCGGGGATACCTGCCGCAGCAGGCTGGGGAGGGGCCGCCGGGCGATGGGGGCGTCAATCACCCCTTCTGCCTGGGTCGGAGCCCCGTACACCAGAGCCTCATAGGTCTTTTCCAAAGGATTCTGGGAGAGAAGGGCATGGGTATGGGAATTTTTCCCCAGAAGCACCACCCCGAAGGTGTCCCGGTCCAGCCGGGTCACGGGATGAAAGGCGGCGGCCTGTCCGTTTTTTTGGTAGTACCCTGCCACAAAGTTTGCCAGGGTGTCCGTAAACTGGCTCCGGGAGGGGTGAATCAGCATCCCCGCCGGCTTGTCCACCGCCAGAATGTGCTCGTCCTCATAAAGGATGGTAAGGCTTCCCTCCTGAGCAGGGTACTGGGGCTCCGGCTCCTCCAATGGCACGGTAATCACGTCCCCCGGGGCCACGGGATAGTCCGTATGCCGGGGCACGCCGTTGACGAAGAGCTTATCCTGCCATTTCAGCCGGTTCATCAGCCCGGCGGACATCTCCATCTCCTCCCGGAGAAAAGAGGACAGCCGCCCGGAGCGCCGGGCAATGTGGGTCAGCTGCATTTCTTCCTGCCTCCGTTTTTCAGCTGGATGGCCCCATGGGGGCAGGCGCTGCGGCAGGCACCGCAGCGGATACACTCGGGGCTGTTAGGGGTTTTCTCCACCGGGATGTCCATGGGGCAGGCCTTCTGACAGGCACTGCAGTGGGTACAGGCGGTTTCATCCACCTGATACCGGTACAGGGCAATGGGATTAAACAGCCCATACACCGCTCCCAGAGGGCACACATACCGACAGAAAGGCCGGTACACCACCACAGACAGCAAAAGCAGCACCAAAAGAATCCCCACCTTCCAGGCAAAGAGCCAGGAAAGGGCAGAGCGGAGCATGGGGTTGGCAGCAATCAGGGGAATGCCTCCCAGCAAGGTTCCGGAGGGACAGATGTACTTACAGAACCAGGGCTGCCCCTGCCCCACCACATCCAGAACGGTGAGAGGCAGCACAATCACAAACCCCACCAAGATGGCGTATTTCAGCCATTTTAAGTACCTGTCCCCGGGAAGTTTTTTAAGCTTCCTGGGGAAGGGAATCTTGTGGAGCAAATCCTGCACCAGTCCGAAAGGGCACAGCCAGCCGCAGACGAACCGCCCCAAAAAGGCCCCAAACAGGATGAGAAACCCCACCACATAGTAGGAAAAATTCAGGTTCCGGCTGGTGACCACCGCCTGAAAGGCACCCACCGGGCAGGACCCCAGAGCACCGGGGCAGGAATAGCAGTTAAGCCCCGGCAGGCACACCTTCTTCATAGGGCCTTTGTAGATGCTGCCCTTGGCAAAGCCCATTAGATAGCCGTTGGTTACGGCAGTAAATCCCACCTGCACAATTGTCCGCAGGTGCTTTTTCATTTTCTTAACCAAGTCCGATACACTCCATGCAGATATTGACCGCCTTCCGGAACACCTGTTCCGTCTCCTCCCGCCAGACGCCCACCACCAGAAACAGGGCGGCGATCGCAAGCAATGTCAGGGCCGGGGCGTTCTTTTTCAGGAAACTCATGCCACTTCCTCCAGCATCTGGTCGATGATGGCGGCCCAGGCGTCCTTGGATTTTGCTCCCACATAGGCGGTGCCCACCTGCGTGCCGGTCTCATCCACAAAGAAGGTGGTGGGCACGGAGGTGATCTGATACAGAAGCCCCATCATGTCCGTGCCGGGAATGATGTGCAGGTAATTTGCCCCGGTGGCGTCCACAATTTCCTGAGCCAGCTCCACCTGGCTGGCAGATACGGAGCCGTCAGAGGCATTGGCATCGGACAAAAGTCCCACAATCTGCACGCCCTTATCGGCGTATTCCTGAGCCAGCGCCCCCAGATCCGGCATTTCGTTGATACAGGGGCCGCAGAAGGTGGCCCACACATTCACCATGGTGAGCTTCTTTCCCGCAAGAATCTCCTGATTCACCCCATTGCCCTGCAAATCCTGGGCAGTAAAGGCGGAGAGAATCCCCGGCTGGGCCGTATCGGCGGACTGGGTGGTTTCCCCTTCCGTCTGGGTAGTCTGGGGCTGAGTGGTCTCCGGTTGGGTGGTTTCCTGTCCGCCGCAGGCGGTGAGGCACAGGGCCAGCACCACCGTCAAAAGCAATTTCTTCATAGCCATCATCTCCTTTGATTGGGTTTTTCTGCCATTATACCAAAAGGAGAACCCCCTTGGCAACGGAAAGATTCCCCCGAAATTAGGATTTTTTGAAAAAACCGGAGGGGAAAATTCCCCTCCGGCTACGTTTATCCAAAGAAACCGGCTTCCATGAGAAGCTCCAGGGCGTGGTTTGCCTGGGTGTCGTCAAAGAGGGCGGTAAAGCGGCCGCTCACTGCCAGGGCCTCCAGGGACAAATCCAGCCGTCCCAGCTTCTCCAGCTGGTTAAAACCGTCGCTGGGCCGGTGGCCGGAGAGAATCCGCCGGGCCTGGGCCAGGGCATCGGCCTCTACAGGGCGCATCCGCACCCCCAGGGCCTCCGCCTCCCGGCGGCAGGTTTCCCAGGCTTTCCGGAATTTTTCTTCCATCTTACTTCTCCAGAATCAGGGGTTCCCGGGTGTCCAGGGTGTTTTTCATCAGCTGGGCGGCTTCGGAAGCGGTCACCGTCACCTGCTCCCCGGTGGTCATGTTCTTCACGGAGCACTTCCCCTGGGCCAGTTCGTCCTCACCCAGCAGCACCACGAAGGGAACCCCCAGCTTGTCGGCGTAGGTCATCTTCTGCTTGAACTTCTTCTGCTCTCCATAAAGCTGCACCCGCAGCCCCTCCTCCCGGAGGCTCTGAGCCAGGGCAATGGCAGGAGCCGGGTCAGCGGTCATGGGCAGCACCAAAGCGTCTGCCGGAGCGGTGGGAAGCTTGTCATTCAGCAGACCCTGCTCGTCCAGCACATAGAAAAGCCGGGTCAGGCCGATGGAAATACCCACACCGGGCAGGGCCTTGTCGATGTAGTAGCCCGCCAGGTTGTCGTACCGTCCGCCGGAGCAGACGGAGCCAATCTCCGGATGGTCCAGGAGGGTGGTTTCGTACACCGTGCCGGTGTAGTAGTCCAGGCCCCGGGCGATGGTCAGGTCCACCCCGAAGTTCTCCTGGGGCACTCCAAAGGCCGCCAGGTTCCGGGTGACGGTCTCCAGCTCCTCCAGGCCCTGGTCGAACATCTCGTTTCTGCCCCGGTAGCCGGAAAGGGCAGAAAGCACCCGCTCATTGGTGCCGGAAATTGCCATAAACTCCAGAATCTGGGCGGTCTCCTCCTGGGTCAGGCCGCAGTCCTCCCGGAGGATTTCTCCAACCTTTTCCTTGCCGATTTTGTCCAGCTTGTCCACGGTGCGCATAATGTCGCCGCTCTTTTCCGAGAGGCCCAGCATATGGTAGAAGCCGCCCAGAATCTTCCGGTTGTTCACCCGGATCTGGAACCGGGTCAGGCCGAAGCCCCGGAACACCTGGTAGATGATGGCGGGAATCTCCGCCTCATTGAGGATGTCCAGTTTGCCATCGCCGATGATGTCAATGTCCGCCTGATAAAACTCCCGGAACCGGCCCCGCTGGGCCCGTTCTCCCCGGTAGACCTTGCTGATCTGGTACCGGCGGAAGGGGAAGGCCAGGTCGTTGTAGTGGAGCGCCACATACTTTGCCAGAGGCACGGTCAGGTCGAACCGGAGAGCCAGGTCGCTGTCACCCTTCTGGAAGCGGTAAATCTGCTTTTCCGTCTCGCCGCCGCCCTTGGCCAAAAGAATCTGGGCATCCTCAATGGCGGGGGTGTCCAGGGGGGCGAAGCCGTAGCGGCTGTAGGTATCTTTGAGAACCCCCATGATCCGCTCCATCTGAATCTGCTTGCCGGGAAGCAGCTCCATGAAGCCGGAGAGGGTGCGGGGCTTGATTCTTTCCATATTATCGATCCTTTTCCTTTACTTTAAGTATGGCTGCCCCTTGAAAGGGCAGCCACAGGTTTTTCAGCGTCTTTTGGTGTGAACCATTTCCCGCCAGTCCAGGTTGCCCCGCTGTAGGCCCATAATGGCGATTTCCGCCGTGCCCAGGTTGGTGGCAATGGGGACATTGTTCCGGTCGCAGTGCCGGATGGTCTCAATCATCTGGCTGTCCTCCCAGGGGTCGTTGGTGTTGGGGTCGGTGAACAGCAGCACCAGGTCGATTTCGTTGTAGGCAATCCGGGCATTGATCTGCTGGTGGCCGCCCTGCTTATGGGAAAGAAGCAGGGTGATGGGAAGGCCGGTATTGTCCGCAATCAGCCGTCCGGTGGTAGCGGTGGCATAGAGATTGTGCTTCATGAGGATGCTCTTATAAGCGGTGCAGAACTGCACCATCAGCTCTTTTTTCTTGTCGTGGGCCAAAAATGCAATGTTCATGACATCTACTCCTTATCGTCTATTCTATACGACCCTTGCTCAGGGGGAACTTCAAAAACCCCGACGGGGGATGGGCTGGGGAATGCCCTGCAAACGGCGGGCAATCCGGCGGCAGGCTGCTGCCGCTCCCTTTCGGCTGGATGTAATCAGAGGCCGTCCCCGGGCAGCCGCCAGGGTGACCTGGGGGTCCTCCGGGACAACGCCAATGAGGGGCAGGCCGGCGGTATCCATGATATCGTCCACCGTGGTGTGCAGTCGGCTGCCGATTTTCCGGGTGATGCGGTTGACAATCAGCCGGACGCTGGTTTTTCCCATGGTTTCCAGCACCTGACCGGCCCGGGCAGCGTCCCGGACAGCGGCAGGGTCCGGCCCGGTGACCAGCAGTATCCGGTCGGCAAACCGGGCTGCCAGAGAGAAGCCGGCTTCGATTCCGGCAGGGGCATCCAGAAACACATAGTCAAAGGACTGACGGGCCTGGTGCAGAAGCTTTTGGAAGCTTCCTCCGTCCACATCCGCTGCGGTGCAGCTCACCGGCGCCGTGAGAAAGCGCAGGGTCCCAAAAACCGGGTGGGGCAGAGCCTCCTCCAGGGTATAGCCTCCGGTGCACACATCCTGAAAGGACAACGCTTCATAGGCAGACAGTCCCAGGGCAATGTCCAGGTTCCGAAGGCCCACATCGCAGTCAATGCACAGCACCTTTTTGCCATCCTCTGCCAGGGCACAGGCCAGGGCGGCGCACACGGAAGTTTTGCCCGTACCGCCCTTGCCGGACAAAACCGCAAGCAATTCTCCCAAATACACGCCCCTCCTGCCATTTTTCTTTTATTATAATGGAATATCCCACAAAAAGCAATAGAAAATCAAAGTGTTGTGGAATATTTTTCATCAAAATCCACAAAAGCCCAGATGAAAAATAAAAATGAAAAATTTGTAAATTCCTGCTTTACTTTTTGGGTAGTTTCGTGTATCATTATGGGGAACAGAGTAGGAAACCCTGCGTAAAGTGCTGCCAAAATGGGGAGTTGTCTGGCAGACGAAGGACTGTGTCTGCGATAGGGATTCCGCACCCGCTGCGCCATATAGGGGAACCCTCCTTTATGAAGCAACGATACTCGGTGGGGCGAAAGGTCCACGATTCCTTGCTGCCTGCCGGAGATCCTGTCATCACTCCCTGTGCGCTATGCGCCCAGGGTTTTTTCTTTGACAGCGGCAGTTTTCGCGCCTTTGCCCAATAATAAAGGAGGATATTTTATGCCAAGACTACAGAAAAACCCCACGCTCTACCCCCACCCCTTCTCCAGAGCCTACTGGCGTGACGCCGCCATGGAGCTGAAGGATGTGCGAATCCTGGTCTTCACCGCCCTGATGATTGCCCTCCGGGTGGCCATGAAGAATGTCTACATCCCTGTGTTCCCCCCCAATGTCCGCATCAACACTGCATTTTTCATCAATGCCCTCAGCGCCATGGTCTTTGGACCGGTGGTTGCCATTCTCTCTGCCATCATCACCGACACCTTAGGCTGCATTTTGGCCCCCAACGGTGCCTATTTCTTCCCTTTCATTCTGACGGAAATCGGCGGCGGTCTGATTTTTGCATTGCTTCTGTACCGGGTCAAGCTCACTCCCACCCGGGTGATTCTCAGCCGCTTCTGCATTGACCTGTTTATCAACATCCTGCTCAATGCACCGCTCATGCTGCTGTATTACAAGATGGTCCTGGGCAAGTCTTATATGATGTTCCAGATTCCCCACATCCTGAAGAACTTGTTCATGTTCCCCATCGAATCTGTCCTGCTGACCCTCTTCCTCTCCCTCCTGGCTCCCATCCTGTACCGGAATGGAATGCTCTACGACAAGGGCGAGGGGTTGAAAATCCGGGGCAAGCAGATTGTGCTGATGGTGTGCCTGTTCGTGGTGGGTGCTGCCAGCGTTATTGGCTACCTGTACTACTATTACAGCAACAACTCCATCTCCAAGGACTTCACCCCCCAGGAGCGCTACACCGTCAACTGCACCATGACCGACCATGTGGACGACCGCACCGACCTGTGGCAGGATGAGGACACCGTGTGCATCGTGGAAAGCGCCCACAAGAAGTTCTTTGAGGGCGAAACCACCTACAATGTGCTGGTTTACACCCTGGACAAGGAGGCTCTGGACGCCAAGATCGCCGAAGCCAGGGCAGAAGATCCCAACTCCACTTACGGTCTTGCGGAGATTCACGGCTACTCCAAGACCCCCGCTTCCAAGGACGATGTGCTGACCCTGGTGGGCAAAGCCACCATCGTATGCAAGGACAAGACCGGTGAGGTTCTGTCCTTCCAGGTTTCCGAAGTGGAACCTGCCAAAGAAACCCACTTTCCGGGGCTGCCTGGCAGCCCCGGAATTTATTTGACTTTTTTGGGGGATATGGCTATAATGGAAGGGAACTCCCTGGGAGTAAATTACGAAAAAAGGAGAGATCCCTATGCATATAGATCACGAGCACGTGGCCGGCGGCCCGGAGCACGAGCATCCTCATGTCCACGAGCACACCCATGAGCATACCCACGACGGTATGCCCCACGCCCATCCCCATACCCATGAGCACACCCATCCTCACGAGCACCCCCATGAGCATGATCATGTCCATCCCCACGAGCACCCCCATGACCATGTCCATCCCCATGACCATGGCTGTGCCGGTTCCTGCGAAGGCTGTGCCTCCCAGTGCAGCCACACCCCCATGGAGGAGCTGACCGCCCTGATGAAGTACATGGCCGGTCACAATGCCGCCCATGCCCGGGAGCTGGCGGAGCTGGCAAACCAGCTGGAAAAAATCGGCAACCACACCGCCTATGAGCAGGTGATGGCTGCGGTATCTGACTTTGAGAAGGGCAACCTGCGGCTCACCGCCGTGCTGTCCAGCCTGGATGTAAAGTAAGGAGCAACCCCTATGTGTCTTTCCACTGTATACAAGAATCGGATGGCGCCGGAGACCGTCGCCATGAAGAACGTAATGAAAATTGACTGCAAGGACGGTGTGGTCATTCTCACCGACCTGATGGACCGGACGGTGGCCATTGAAGGCCAGCTGGAATCTGCCAACCTGGTAGAAGGCTACGTCATTGTAAAAGAAGCGGTCTGATTCAACAAACAAAGCACCCTGTCCTTTGGATTTCCAAGGACAGGGTGCTTTTTGTCATCATGTAAAGACCCGGCAGAAGGTTCCCCTTCTGCCGGGTCTTATCCTGCATTATGGAGTTACTGGGGATTTTCCGGAATCCACAGAGCGTAGAGGGTCATACCCTCGGATACGGTATCCGTTTCCAGATTCCAGGGAAGGGTGCATCCCGGGTCCCGGAACCAGCCGCCGAAGGTGTAGCCTTCCCGGGTGGGAGTCTCCACCCCGGTGAGCAAGTCGCCGTACTGACATTCAACCGCAGCCACATCCGTGCCGCCCTGGGAGTTGAAGGTCACCGTATAGCCCGGGTCCAGTAGATTCACGGCCACGGTAATGAGAATCACCGCAATACAAGCCACGATAATCATGTCCAGAGCCTTTACGGAGATTTTCACATGGCGGTAAAGTCCCCGGAACTTAGGAATATTCTCCTCCTGGGAGGAAGATTCCTGCTGAGGGGTCAGGTCTTGCTCTTCCATTACTTCTTAACCATGTACTTCCGCATATCCAGAGCGCAGGCGCAGAGGATGATGGCGCCCTTGATGATATACAGGGAGGAGGAGTCCACGCCCAGCATGGTCAGGGCCACGAAGATGATACGCAGAACGAACACGCCCAGCACAATGCCGCTGATCTTACCGGTGCCGCCTACGAAGGATACGCCGCCGATAACACAGGCTGCGATGGCGTCACACTCGGCGTTCAGGCCGGTACCGGCTGCAACAGAGCCGCTGCGGACACCCTCAATAAAGCCGGAGTAGCCATAAAGAGCGCCGGCCAGGGTGTGTACCAGAACGGTGGTCAGGAACACATTGACACCGGAAACCTTGGCAGCTTCGGCGTTGGAGCCAACAGCAAACATATTCTTGCCGAAGGTGGTCTTGTTCCACACAAACCACATAATGGCGGTGAGGACAACGGCGTACAGCACATACCAGGGGACAGAGGTGGTGCCTATCTTGAACATGGTGCCGCCCACGAAGTTCTTATAAGCATCGCTCAGGCCGGAGATGGGCTGACCGTTGTTGCCGTTCAGGGCGAAGAACCACAGGATGACGCCGTAGGTAATCAGCTGGGTGGACAGGGTAACGATGAAGGGGTGCAGGCTGAACTTGGCCACGAAGAAGCCGTTGACCACGCCTACCAGGGCGCCGATGGCCAGAGCGGTCAGGATGGTCACAGCAATCCAGCCGGCGGAAGCCTCAGGCAGGCCAGGGAACATTCTGTTGACATAGTCGGTCTTCTGCAGGAACACGGCAGCCACAGCTGCGGTGAGGCCCTGCACACGGCCGGCGGACAGGTCAGTACCGGTCAGAACGATACAGCCGGCGATACCCAGGGCCATGGGCAGGTAAGCTGCCACCTGGGTGACCAGGTTAGCAAGAGAGCTCCAGGTAAGGAACTGCTCCTTCTGGGTAGCGGTGTAGATAACGAAAATCAGCATCAGGATATACAGGGCATTGTTCAGTATGCCATCTGCAATGCGGCGGCGCTTATCCTTGGGGCTGAGGGTTTTGAATTCATCCGCAGATCTGCGGAGATTGGCTACGGGATTTGCCATAAATGTAATCCTCCTTATACATACTTGGCGGCCAGGGTCATAATCTCCTCCTGGCTGGTGTTGGCCGTATCTACCTCGCCGGCTACCCGGCCGCCGGACATAACCACAATCCGGTCACAGACGCCCAGCAGCTCCGGCATTTCGGAAGAAACCATGATAACGGTCTTTCCCGACAGAGCCAGGTCCAGAATCAGCTGGTAAATCTCGTACTTGGCACCCACGTCGATACCACGGGTGGGCTCGTCCAGCAGCAGCACCTCCGGCTCCGTCAGCAGCCAGCGGGCGATAATCACCTTCTGCTGGTTACCACCGGACAGGCTGCGGATTTTGGTTTCCTGGGTGGGGGTCTTGGTACGCAGGGCATCGATGTAGTACTGGGTATCCTTCTTCTGAGACCTGTCGCTCAGGTAGAAGCCCATCCGCTTATGCCGCTTCAGGCTGGAGATAACCGTGTTTTCCCGGATATTCAGCACCCCGAAAATACCGGTGGCCCGGCGCTCTTCCGTCAGCAGGGCAAAGCCGTTCTTGATGGATTCCCCGGCGTTCCGGTTTTTGCAGCGCTTGCCGTCCAGGGTAATGACGCCGGACTTCCGGGTGCGGACACCGAAAATGCTCTCCAGGGTTTCGGTACGTCCGGAGCTGTCCAGACCGGCCAGACCCAGAATCTCGCCCCGGCGGGCCACGAAGGACACATCCTTCAGCTGGTTATACATACCGGTAAGGCCTTCTATCTTCAGGTAAACCTCGCCGGGCTTATTGGTCTTGGGGGGGAACTGATTGGTGAGCTCACGGCCTACCATCAGTTTGATAATCTGGGACATCTCCAGCTCGGCGGCAGGCCGGGTGGCAACCCAGGTGCCGTCCCGCATGATGGTGATTTCATCGGAAATCCGCTTGATTTCCGCCATCTTGTGGGAGATGTAGATGATGCCCACGCCCCGGTCCCGGAGCATATTGATAATCTTGAACAGGTGCTCCACTTCCTCTTCCGTCAGGGAGGAGGTGGGCTCGTCAAAGACGATGATTTTGGAGTTATAGGAAACAGCCTTGGCAATTTCCACCATCTGCCGCTGGGAAACGGGCATGGTGCTCATGATGCGCTTGGGGTCCACGTCGATGCCCAGCTCATCAAAAATTGCCTTGGTGTCTTTATACATCTTCTTTTCGTTTACAGCCACACCCAGTGTCTTGGGATACCGACCCAGCCAGATGTTGTCCATAACCGAGCGCTTCAATGCCTGGTTCAGCTCCTGGTGAACCATAGCCACCCCGTTATCCAGGGCTTCCTTACTGCTTTTGAAATTGACTTCCTTGCCTTCCAGGTAAATATGACCCTCGTCCTTGTTGTAAATGCCGAAGAGGCATTTCATCAAGGTGGATTTTCCTGCGCCGTTTTCACCCATGAGGGCGTGTACGGTGCCTGCCTTTACCTCCAGAGAAACATGGTCCAGGGCTTTCACGCCTGGGAAAGTCTTTGTAATGTCTACCATTCTCAGTAGAACATCCTTTGGCATAGTGCGTTCCTCCTTCTACAGTGGTTGCGATTTGTGTTTCGGCGGAAAAACGGCAAGTGCCGTCCTTAAAAAAGGACGGATTCCGTTTCCGAAAATGGGGCAGCTGCCGCCGGAACGACAGCTGCCCGGATATTTCTTCTAATGCTTATTCGCCAGTGTAGGGAGCGTAAGCAACATACAGCTTGGAAGCGCAATCGGTAGCAATGGAGAACCGGGGGTCATCCTGAGCTGCCAGAGCGTCCACAGTGGTCTTGCCTTCCTTCAGGGAGGCGATGGTGCCGGCGATAGCCTTAGCCATACCCTCGGCGTCCTGCTTAACGGTACCGGTCATGGCGCCGTCGTTAATCAGCGCGATAGCGTTTTCGGTAGCATCAACACCGAATACGGGAACCACATGCTTGCCCTCGGAGTTGTAGCCTGCGCCCTGCAGGGAAGCGATAGCGCCTTCAGCCATGCCGTCGTTGTTGCAGATAACCAGCTCAATCATGTTGCCGGCAGCCTCGTTGTAAGTAACGAAGTTGGTATCCATGTACTCCTTGGCAGCAGCAGCGGACCATGCGCCGCCCTGGTCAACCTGGTACTTGTCAGCGTTGTTGGGGTCGAAATACTGCAGGGGCTTCTTGCCAGCCTCGGTCAGGATCTTGTCGGCATCCTCAACAGCGTACTGGGTGCGGTAGATAGCCTCAGCGTTGCCCTCTTCGCCCTTGAACATAGCGTAGGTGATAACGCCGTCGCCGTTGATATCAACCTCGTCAAAGTGCTCGACCAGGTACTCGCCGATCATCTGGCCCTGCATATGACCAGCCTCGGGAGCATCGGTGCCGATAAAGCAGCTGTTGGCATGATTGTTCAGAACATCCACATCTGCGCCGTCGTTGCCGATGGAGCGGTTGAAGAACACCACGGGGATGTCGCCGGCAGCTTCCAGAATCTGCTCAGCCACATCGGTAGAACCGGAAGTAACCACGTTCACAACCAGCAGGTTGGAGCCGCCGGTAACAGCGGTACGAACCTGGTCCAGCTGCTTGGCCTGATCCTTACCGGCATACTGGTTGTCATAGGCAACGCCCAGAGCTTCCAGCTGCTTGTTCAGCTCGGTACGGACAGTGCTCAGATACACGTCGGACTCGTCGTACCAGAACACGGACACCTTCAGATCGGAGCCGCCCTGGGTGGCCTCGCCGCCGTCGGGAGCCTTGGTGGTCTCGCCGCCGTCGGCAGGAGCGCAGGCAGCGAAGGCCAGCACCATTACCAGGGCGAGAAGCATTGCAATAATCTTCTTCATGTTTTGTTTTCCTCCTTAGCATTTGTGGCTGATGCACAATATCAACCATAGGTAGCATAGCACAAGTTTCCTGATTTGTAAAGATTGAACAACAAATTTGTAGGAAATGCCCTTTTTCCTTCGTTTAGCGAAAAAAATAAGTTAAAAATTTAGTTAAATATACCAGTTTTCGGAAAAATCACCAAAGGCTGTACCCACCGGGACATAATTTCCCGCCCTCCCACATAGATTGTCCATGACAGGAGGGGTATTATGGGCAAACGATTATGGTTTTTCATTTTCCTGGGGGCGGTGATTCTGGGGGCGCTGGGTCTGCAGCTGTGGACGCCGGCCACCCTGGAAACCGGCTCCTGGGGTCTTAAATTCAATGGGGAGGGGGAGCCTCCTACCGGCAACGCCAGCTCCGCGCAGCTGTCCCAGTTTGATGCCGTATACATGGGCGACCCGGAGGAAAAGGTACTCTATCTCACCTTTGATGCCGGGTACGAAAACGGCTGTACAGAAAAAATCCTGGACACCCTGAAAGCGCACCAGGTGCAGGCCACCTTCTTTCTGGTGGGGGACTATCTGGAGCGGAACCCGGATCTGGTGCGGCGGATGGCCTCGGAAGGGCACACAGTGGGCAACCACACCATGAACCACCCGGACATGAGCAAGATTCAGAACCAGGATGCCTTTGCCCGGGAGCTGGAGGATATGGCCCAGCTGTACCAGCAGATTACCGGCCAGACCCTTTCCCGGCTCTACCGGCCGCCCCAGGGGATTTACAGCGAAGAGAATCTGAAAATGGCCCGGGATCTGGGGTATCATACGGTGTTCTGGAGCCTGGCCTACCAGGACTGGAACAACAACGCCCAGCCCAGCCGGGAGCAGGCCTTCGCCAAGCTCCTGCCCCGGACCCACAACGGGGCCATTGTCCTGCTCCACTCCACTTCCGCCACCAACGCCGCCATCTTGGATGAGCTTCTGACCCGGTGGGAGGAGATGGGCTACCGCTTTGCCACGGTGGACACCCTGTTTGAAGGGGACAATTAGGGAATCTCTGAACAAATCGTCTGCGGCTGGAAAGCTTATCTTTTTCGCCAGCCATGCAGAATGAAAAACAGGAAATACATACAGTATTCCCTGTTTTCCATTCTTTTGTCTGACAAAAAATCTCTCGCTGCCAGCTCTTGCCTATTTATTCAGAGTTTCCTTAAATTCCCCAATGAGAAAAATTGCATAAGAAAATACTTTACAAAATCGTGAATATATTGTAAACTCGAAGCAGGGATTTATAAATTGCCCACAAAAAGAAAAGGGAGGTATATTCATGTTTTGTAATCGATGTGGTGCCGAAGTCACCCCCGGAGCAGCTTTTTGCAGCAAGTGCGGCGCTCCCGTGGTCCAGGATGGCGGCAGACAGCAGAATTATGCACCCCAGCAAAATTACACGCCTCAGCAGAATTACGCACCCCAGCAGAACTACGCATCCCAGGCAGAACCCTATCCCATGAAGTGGCACAAGGCGCTCATCTACTGTTTTCTGTTTTTGACGGCTCTGGCTGCTGCCGGAAACGCTATCATGGTATTTTCCGGCTCTCACTACCAGGGATATGAGGACATGGTGTACGCAATGATGCCCAAGCTGAAAACCGTGGATACGGTGATGGGTATCCTTTGTCTGGCGGGTGTGGCCCTGGCAATCATTACCCGCCAGAAGCTGGCAGGCTTCAAGCGTGGTGCATCCGATTGGCTCACTGCGCTGTATGTCTACAATGCCCTCCTGTCTCTGTTTTACCCCATTGCGGTAAATGCAGTTGTGGATGTCCCCGGTCTGCTGGAAGAATCCTTCTCCTCCGGCACCATTGCCGGTCTTGTGGGCTGTGTCGTTGCCGTGGTGTGCAATCGGATTTACTATAATAAGCGGGCGTCTCTCTTCGTCAACTGAAAGCAAACCCCGGAAGGCTGTGCCTTCCGGGGTTACTGCGTGTCAAAAAACCTTTTGACACGCTGCCAGGCTGTCAAGAAAGGCACAAAGACTTTTCAGAGGGTGCCCGTGGTTGTACATAGGGTACGGTAGGGCGGCGTTTGCGCAGTAAGGCAAAAGCAGTTGCGCAGCAACAACTCTTTGGCATTTATAGAGAAAATCAAACCCAGTTTCCCAGCCAATCCGCCAAAAAGGAAAAAATGCCAATTTCCTCTTGCTTTTGCCGGTTTGGGACTTTATTGGCAGTCTGAAACCCCGGAAGGCTGTGCCTTCCGGGGATATTTTTTATTCCATAGGGGGCTGCTCCTCAGGGGTTTCCTCCTGAAAATAGGCGTATTCCTCCGGATTCTCTGCTTCCGGGATTGCCTCCGGCTCCTCCATCTTCTCCGGCTCTTGGGGCCGGGGTTTTTTCTGGCGGGGCATCGCCGGCACTTTCCGCTCCGGCAGTTCCCGCCGGGGCTCGCCGTTCCACCTGAAGAACACCGCCGGAACAATGTTCAGGCCCAGCCAGGCCAGGGCCACCAGCACACCCTGGACAATCAGGGCGGTTACCGCCTTGGTCACATAGGGAATGATGTCCAGGCCGCCCCAGGAGGCCTTCCAGATCAGCATCACAATCAGAAGAATCAGCCCCAGGCCCGCATAGACCAGGCCGGCAATCCGCTGGGTAAACCGCCAGGCGGAGACGCTGCCCATACCGAAGGGGGTGCGGAAGCCGGTGCGGTGATTGGCCTCCTTGGGGGTAAGGAACATATAGTACAGGCCCACCCCCAGCAGCACCAGCGGCCCAACCAGCACCAGAAGCCCGGCCCAGGTGCGGATGTCGGAAAACACCTTTTGCAGGTCCGGCAGCAGCTTTGCCAGGTCAAAATTGTCAAACAAAGACAAGAGCTTGTCCATAAACGGTTATCTCCTTATTTTTCCTCCAGGAATTGATTGATTTCGTGGATGAAGCTTCCCACATCCTGAAACCGGCGGTACACGGAGGCAAAGCGGATGTAGGCCACCTCGTCCAGGGGCTTGATCCGTGCCATGACCATCTCACCGATCCGGTCGGTGCTGACCTCCCGCTCCAGGGTGTTCTGGAGGGTCTGTTCAATCTCTGTGGCAATCCTCTCCAGCTGGGAAATCTCCACCTTCCGCTTGTCGAAGGCCCGGACCATGGAGTTGAGAATCTTGTTCCGGTCAAAGGCCTGGCGGGAGCCGTCCCGCTTCACCACAATAATGGGCAGCACTTCCACACTCTCGTAGGTGGTAAACCGGCGCTGGCAGCGAAGGCACTCCCGGCGGCGGCGGATGCTCAGGCCGTCGTCGGAATGGCGGGAGTCGATGACTTTGCTGTCAAGGTCGCCGCAAAATGGACATTTCATGGGGAAATACGCCCCTTTCTATCATTTATTACCATATTATATCAGGATAATCCCGGACTGTCCAGCTTTTTTTCTGCCGGATATTCCCCTTGCCAAAACAGAGTTTTTCCGGTAAAATAAGGGTTATCTTCCCAAAGGAGTAACCATTGTATGCGTGAAAAAATCTTGTATGCTTCCTGGGGCTGCCTGTATATCCTGTGCGTGGGACTGGGCACCATACAGGAGCCTGCCGGCTTTGGCAAGGCGGTTCTGGTAGCCATCAGCCTTTTGTTCTTTGTGCCGGGGGTGCTGCTGCTTGCCGATGCGGTAAAGACCGGGGATAAAAAGGGGCTTCTCCGGCTGCGGGTCATCTGCCTGTGCTCACTGGTGCTGACCCTCGTTTTTCTTGTGGCCAGCATATTGTCCGTAAACGCCTCCGCCCAGGTGGGGACGGTGCTGACGGAGCTTCTTATGCTGGTCTCCGCCCCGATGTTTTGCGGTCAGTACTGGTTTTTGAGCCTGTTTCTGTGGAGCTGCCTGCTCATCGGCAGCTTTCCCCGGCTGTGGCTGGGGAAGCGCCCTCACTGAAAAGTTCCCTGGTCAAAGGTGATGACTGCATAATAGGTTTCCCCATTTGCCTGGGTTAACCCCTGCTCCACCTGCTTTTTCAGAGCTTTTTCCTGATTTTTCAGGGAGGCAGGCACCTCCATATCGAAAATCACGTTGGTGTGGTCGTTGCCGAACACCACCCGGAAATCGTGGATGGACAGGCGGGGGTCAATGCCCGTGAGGATGCTCTGCACCTGCTTTTGCAGGCCGTCCACCCGGGAGTCCCCCACCACCACCGGGTCGTAGTGAATCACCAGGTGGACATTGTGCTCCCGAAGGCACCGCCGCTCCAGATTGTCAATCCGCTCGTGGCAGGCCAGAGGCTCCCGGCTGCTGTCCATCTCCACATGGAGGCTGGCAAACCGCTGGCCGGGGCCGTAGTCGTGAACCATCAGGTCATGGTAGCCCAGCACCCAGGGGTCGCTGCTCACCAGATCCACAATGGTCTGCCGCAGCTCCGGGCTGGCAGCCTCTCCCAGCAGGGGGCTGATGGTATCCTTGGCGATGCCGACGCCGCTGTAAAGGATGAAAAGGGCCACCAGAAAGCCCATATAGCCGTCAATCTGCCACCGGGTGAGCCACTGAATCACCCCGGCAGCCAGGACGACAGAGGTGGTAATCACATCGTTGCGGCTGTCCGCAGCGGTGGCCAGGAGGGTGCCGGAGTTTATGTATTTTCCCAGCTTCCGGTTAAAGAGCATCATCCACAGCTTCACCGCCACAGATCCAATCAGCACCAGGGCCACCGGCAGGGAGAAGTCCACCGCCGCCGGGTTGATGATTTTTTTCAGAGAGGTCTTGGCCAGCTCGAAGCCGATGAGGATAATCAGCGCCGCCACCGCCAGGCCGGACAGATACTCAAACCGGGCATGGCCGTAGGGGTGATCCTCGTCCGCCGGACGCTCTGCCAGCCGGAAGCCCACCAGCGTGACAATGGAGCTGCTGGCGTCGGACAGGTTGTTCACGGCATCGGCGGTAATGGCCACGGAGCCGGAGAGGGTGCCGGCAAGGAGCTTTCCTGCGCACAGAAGCAGGTTGCAGAAAATACCCACGCCTCCCGACAGCTTTCCCACCCGGGTGCGGACCTGGGGGTTGTCCTTTTGGCTGTAATCCTTCACGAACAGACGAAGCAGAAGCTTTGTCATGGTTTTTCGCCTCCAAACCAAAGAAAATAACCGGCTCTACCACAGGTAGAGTCCGGGTTCTACAGGGGATAGGGCTGTGTTCCTTTCCGGTAGGTTGACAATCCTGCCCCTGACAGAGTATGATTGCATAAAGCCCATTATACCTTTTGGGAATAGGGATGTAAAGATTATTTTTAAGGAGATGTGCCTATGTCTTACCGTATTGTCACCGATACCAGCTGCGACTTCCCCCAGGAGATGTACGCCCAGTTGGGGCTGACCGCCGTTCCCCTGAGTGTGAACTATAAAAACGAAACCCACACCCACTACACGGAAAGCTGGCTCAAGGAGCTGTATGCCGGACTCCGGGCAGGTGAGCCTGCCACCACCTCCGCCGCCAATCCCCAGGATTGGGAGAGCATCATCCGCCCCATTCTGGAGGCAGGGGAGGACGTGCTGGTGCTGGCCTTCTCCTCGGGCCTGAGCACCACCTACCAGAGTGCGGTGATTGCCGCCGGAGAGCTGGCAGAGGCCTTCCCCCAGCGGAAAATCTATGTGGTGGACACCCGCTCCGCCTCTCTGGGCCAGGGGCTTCTGGTGTACTACGCCTGCAAACAGAAGGAAAAGGGTCTGTCTTTGGAGGAGCTGCGGGACTGGTGCGAGGAAAACAAATTCCACCTGTGCCACTGGTTCACGGTGGACGACCTGATGTATCTGAAGCGGGGCGGCAGAATCAGCGCCGCCACGGCATTGCTTGGCACCATGATGCAGATTAAGCCGGTTCTCCACATGGACGACGAAGGCCACCTGATTTCCGTAGGCAAAGCCCGGGGACGGAAGGCCTCCATCGACGCTCTGGTGAAGAAGATGCAGGAGCTGGCCCTTCCCGGTGAGAACGACACGGTGTTCATCTGCCACGGCGACTGCATGGAGGACGCCAAGTATCTGGAAGCCCAGGTGAAGGAGAAGTGCGGCGTAAAGGATGTGCTCATCTACTACACCGGCGCCGTCATCGGCTCCCACTCCGGCCCCGGCACCCTGGCCCTGTTCTTCCTGGGCCAGCACCGATAACCCTACATCAACCGCCCCGGTTCCCCCATGGGAACCGGGGCATTTTTGCACCCACTAACAGCGGCGCAGTCCATAGCTCCCTCCGGGAGGGAGCTGGCACGCCGGAGGCGTGACTGAGGGAGCCTGCGGGCGGTAAGCTGACGGTTTGATTTGGGGGTGGTACTTGCCGGTGGGTATCGATACCCTATGCCTATTATACCGGGTGCTTTCCTGGAGTGGGACACAGGAAATGATAGCTCCGGGGAAGTTCCGCCTCCGGTGGTTAAATTGGTTTCCTGCCCGCTGGCTCCCTCCGGCTTGGGGCTGCGCCCCAAGCCACCTCCCTCCCGGAGGGAGGTATAAACGAAGCCCTCTGCAAAGGAACGATACCAGGCTTTTTAGGGAATAGCGAAGAAGGAATATGTAATAAGCTCGGCGGACAAGCCGCCGATACCGGGCACTGGAGGGGCAGTAACGATTCGCAGAAGATTGCCGTGCAAATTGTCCGTGGCCACCGGCCACCGGGGGCACCCCGGATAATTTTCTGCCTTCCGGGGAAAATAAGGCCGGGAGGCGGGATTATGATTGTGTTTTTTCTCCGGACCCTGGTGCTGTATCTGCTATTGGTGGGGGTCATCCGGCTCATGGGCAAGCGGCAGGTGGGGCAGATGGAGCCGGCGGAGTTTGTGGTAACCATGCTCTCGGCAAACCTGGTGACCATCCCCATGCAGGACTTTTCCGTGCCGGTGTATACCGGGGTGATTCCCATTGTCACAGTCCTTGCCATGGAGCTGATTCTGTCCGCCGCCACGGTAAAAAGCGTGGGACTGCGGCGGATTTTCTGCGGAAAGCCGGTGATTCTCATTGAAAACGGCAGGGTGCTCCAGAAAAATCTTCAGAAAACCCGGATTTCTCTGGACGAGCTGACAGGCCAGCTGCGGCTGAAGGACATTCTGGACATCACCCAGGTTCAGTATGCCATTTTGGAGACCAACGGCAACTTCTCCGTGTTCCCTTACCCCCAGTTCCGCCCTGCGGCGGCAAAGGAGGCGGGGATTCCTGTGGCCCCTCAGGGTCTTCCCTACACCATTGTGTGCGACGGTCATTTGCTTTCGGAGAATCTGGCCCCGGCGGGAAAGGACGCCGCCTGGGTACAGCGGGAGCTGAAAAACCGGGGGGCAACCCTGCAAAGCACCTGGTATCTGGCAGTGGACAATCAGGATCATGTGATATTCTATAAGCGGGAGGCGTGAATATGGGACGCCGGTTTTATCTGGGGCTGGGGCTTTTGCTTCTGCTGCTCATCGGGGGACTGCTCCTCAGCGCCTGGGTGTCCCGGAAAATCTCCCCCTTGGAGCAGGCACTCACGGAGGCCGCCGGGGAGGCAGTGACCGGGGATTTTTCCCGGGCGGTGCGGCTGTCGGAGGAGGCTCAGGCCGGGTGGGAGGACTTCTCCCGGTGCTTCGGGCTTCTGACCCACCACGGCCTTTTAGCGGACGCCAACACCCGGTTTGCCTCTCTGGACCCCTGGCGGCAGGCAGGGGAGGAGGAGGAATTTGCGGTGTGCTGCCTGGAGCTGGCGGGGCTTCTGCGGCAGATCGGCCAGGTGCATCAGCTGCGGCTGGAGACGGTTCTCTCCGGTTTTCGGTTGCAAAACCGGAATTTTTATGATATATTGGATGCAATTACCCCTTAGGAGGCGGTTTTCGTGGCGCAGGACAACTACCGTCTGCAAACGGAACAGGCACAGGCCCGGTTTCTCACCTATGACCAGAACCGGCTGATAGAAAAGTTCTCTTTGCAGACAGATGAGAATTACCTCTATCTGACCTTTTTGGGGCTGCCTCACCGCCTCTGCCGGAAAACCGGGTCGTTGGAATATGAAAAAGATGGGTGCTGGCAGGACGGCAACACCTTTTCGCGGGTGCTGACCCTGCTGGATATTTTATGCGACAGCAAGGATTCCCGGCATCCTTCCGGGGTGTGGCAGTCCATGGAGAGCTTCGGCCGCCATGTCCACCAGACCCTTCTGGCGGAGCGGGACCCTATGGCGGAGGCCTTTGACAAGGACCCCCAGGCCCTTGCCCGGGCCGCCCGGCAGCTGGGAGCAGCGCCCATTGCCTGGGGCGATGTGGGCTTTTCCCTGGAGATTATGGACGGTCTTGCCATCGGAGTGCAGTTCTGGCAGTCCGATGAGGACTTTCCTGCCCAGATTCGCTGGTTCTGGGACAAAAACGCCCTGGATTATCTGCGGTATGAGACCATGTACTATGCCGTATCCCTGGTGCGTCAGGGACTTTGGGAGGCCTTTACCGCCCAGACAGCAGAACATTTTGGAGATGAGCTTCGTTGAAAACCAATACATACGTAAAAGTTGATTTGGATGCCATCCGGGACAACCTGACAGCCATCCGGAAGCAGGCCGGTGTGCCGGTGATGGCTGTGGTGAAGGCGGATGCCTACGGCCACGGCGCCGTGCCGGTGGCCCGGCAGGTAGAGCCCCTTTGCAGCTTCTTCGGGGTGTCCTCCATGGAGGAGGCTCTGGAGCTGCGGAACGCCGGAATCCGGCTGCCCATTCTCATTCTGGGCCATACCCCCGCCTCCGCCTTTTCCCAGGCCATCCCCCTGGGCATCCGCCCGGCGATTTTCTCCTACGCCGACGCCCTGGCCCTTTCCCAGGAGGCCCAGAAGCAGAATGTCACCGCCCCCTTCCACTTTGCCCTGGATACAGGCATGAGCCGTATCGGGGTGCAGGCAGACGAGGAGGGACTGGCCCTGTGCCGGGAGATTGCCCAGCTTCCCAACCTCCGGGCGGAGGGGCTGTTCAGCCACTTTGCCACGGCGGACTGCGACGATCTCACCTTTGCCCGGGAGCAGGGGGAGAAATTCGCCTGGTTTGACGGGGAACTGCGGAAATTGGGCATTCAGGTGGAAATCCGCCATCTGGACAACTCCGCCGGAATCGTCAACTTCTCCAGCCACTATGAGATGGTGCGGGCGGGCATTGTGATGTACGGCATGGCCCCCAGTGACGAGGTGGACTGCACCGCCCTGGGACTTCGCCCGGCTCTCAGCTGGCACAGCTATGTGTCCCACGTGAAGTCCCTGGAGCCGGGACGGCGGATTGGCTACGGCGGCACCTTCGTCACCACCCGCCAGACCCGGGTGGCCACGGTTCCTGCCGGCTATGCCGATGGCTACCGCAGAAGCCTTTCCAACGGGTTTCATGTGCTGATTCGGGGGAAAAAGGCCCCGATTCTGGGAAAAATCTGCATGGACCAGATGATGGTGGATGTGACGGACATCCCCGGGGTGCAGGTGGATGACCCGGTGGTGCTGGTAGGCCGGGACGGAAACCTGGAGATTACCATGGAGGAAATCGGGGAACGGGCTGGATCTTTTCACTACGAATTTGTCTGCGGCATCAGCCGCCGGGTGCCCCGGATTTACTTCCAGAAGGGCCGCCAGCAGGAACAGGTACACTATCTGCTGGTCAATGGGTGAACTACATATGAAAAAATGGGAGCGTTGCAAAATTTGGTTTATGCAACGCTCCCATTTTACGCCCCCAAAAGGCTCCCTTGCCAAAGGGCGGCGTGCCGCCGCAGTCAATGCGCACCAAGCTGGTCTGAAATCGTCACTGCCCTGCCCCGCCCGGTATCGATACAGCCCCCAAAAGGCTCCCTTGCCAAAGGGAGCTGGCAAAAATCTTTGATTTTTGACTGAGGGATTCTACAGCGGGCACTCACCTAAAATACAGACCAATGTGGAAACCTGCCAGCCTTTTATCCCCCCGGTTTGGCTTCGCCAAACCACCCCCCTTTGGCAAGGGGGGCTTTGGTGCGCTGCCTCGATTTCCACCCGGTAACGATACCGGGCACTGGAGGGGCAGTAACGATTTGCTGAAGATTACCGTGCAAAATTGACACCGGGGGCACCCCGGCGATTCCCGTACGGGAACCAAATATGAAAAGACTCCCGACACCTCTGGGTGTCGGGAGTCTTTTCATGGTGACCCGTACGGGAATCGAACCCATGTTACCGCCGTGAAAGGGCGGTGTCTTAACCGCTTGACCAACGGGCCTGGTAGCGGCAATCTGACTTGAACAGATGACATACCGGGTATGAACCGGGTACTCTACCAACTGAGTTATGCCGCCATGTGGTCCGGCGTTAAGATACCGCCGAAACAGCTTCCTTATTATAGCCGTATGGCTTCCGTTTGTCAAGGGTATTTTTTGAATTTTTCAGGTTTTTTCACAAAAACCCGGGGAAACCCGGCTCCCTGCCTCCAGGGAACCGGATTTTTCACCCAATCAGCAGTAGAAATCCTTGATCTTCTTGGCACGGCTGGGATGGCGCAGCTTCCTGATTGCCTTGTTTTCAATCTGGCGAATCCGCTCCCGGGTAACACCGAAGAGCTGTCCCACCTCTTCTAAGGTGTGGGTCCGGCCGTCGTACATGCCAAAGCGCATCCGCAGCACGTCCGCCTCCCGCTCCGTCAGGGTGCCCAGAATCTCCTTCAGAGCCTCGGCAAGCAAAGCGTTGGAGGTGGCGTCGGCGGGGCCGGGGGTGTGGTCGTCCGGCACGAAGGAGCCGATGGAGGTATCTTCCTCGTCACCCACCGGGGTATCCAGGCTCAGGGTGTCGGCGGCGGTGCGGTTGGCCTCGATAATCTTCTCCACAGGCAGGCCCAGCTCGGCGGCAATCTCCTCCACCGTGGGCTCCCGACCCAGCTCCTGCACCAGCTTCCGGTTGCACCGGGTGGCCTTGTTGATCACCTCTACCATATGCACCGGCACCCGGATGGTCCGGGCCTGGTCGGCGATGGCCCGGGTAATGGCCTGCCGGATCCACCAGGTGGCATATGTAGAGAACTTGTTTCCCTTTGTCCAGTCAAACTTGTCCACCGCCCGGATAAGGCCGGTGTTTCCCTCCTGAATCAAATCCAGAATGTGCAGGCCCCGGCCGGAGTACTTCTTGGCAATGGACACCACCAGCCGCAGGTTGGCTTCCGTCAGCTTGTTCTTGGCGTACTGGTCTCCCTCGGACACCCGCTTGGCCAAATCCACTTCTTCTTCCGCCGTCAGGAGCTTGATCTGACCGATTTCCTTCAGGTACATCCGCACCGGGTCATCCAGGTTGTACTCCGCCGCCAGACCCACCGGGTCCACCAGCTCCTCATCCTCCACGGTGCTTAGGTCAATATCCTCACCCAGGTCATCCACAAAGGGCAGACCCTCGTCCGGGTCCAGCTCCATCTCAGCGCCGACAATCTGGATATTCATGGCCTCGATCCGGTCATAAATCTCCTCAATCCGCTCCGGGCTCAAATCCATCTTTTCCAGGTAGCCGTTCAGCTCGCTGGAACGGAGGATGCCTTCTTTCTTACCCTTGGCAATGAGGGTTTGCAGGGCGTTTTGCAGATCCTCGGTGATTTTGGAAGGCTTCTTGGCAGTACTCATTACATCAGCTCCTCTTTTTCTGGGGAAAAACTTTTCTTAGCTGTTAGACTATACCCTGATTTTTTATTTTCGGCAAGGGTTTTTTTGAAATTTTTCAAAAAATCAGGGCTTTGGGGATTTTTTGTCCGGTTCGTCAGACAGTATTCCCCCAAATTCCCGAAAACATACGGTTTACTTTTCCGGAAAAATTCGGTATAATTGGGAAAATGCCATGCTATGCGCTGGGCCTTTCCAGCGGAAGATTTTCTGAAAGGGGGAGCCCTATGACCGAGCTTTCCAAAATCCGCAATTTCTCCATCATCGCCCACATCGACCACGGCAAGTCCACCCTGGCAGACCGCCTGCTGGAGGAGTGCCACGCCATCGACCAGCGGGAAATGGAAAACCAAATCCTGGACTCCATGGATTTGGAGCGGGAGCGGGGCATCACCATCAAAGCCACCGCCGTCCAGCTTTCCTACCAGGCCGACGATGGGCAGGTCTATGCCCTGAACCTCATCGACACCCCGGGCCATGTGGACTTTAATTATGAAGTATCCCGTTCCCTGGCGGCCTGCGAAGGGGCCGTGCTGGTGGTGGATGCCTCCCAGGGCGTGGAAGCCCAGACCCTGGCCAACACCTTCCTGGCTACCGACGCCGGGCTGGAGGTGCTGCCGGTGATCAATAAAATCGACCTGCCCTCCGCCCGTCCCCAAGAGGTCAAGGCGGAGATTGAGGACATTATCTGCATTTCCGCCGAGGATGCCCCGGAGATTTCCGCCAAAAACGGCATCAACATCCATTCCGTGCTGGAAATGATTGTAAAGAACGTCCCTGCCCCCCAGGGTGACCGGAATGCACCCTTGCAGGCTCTGATTTTCGACAGCCAGTACGACTCCTACCGGGGTGTCATCGTCTACACCCGCATCAAGGAGGGCACCGTCCGCCCCGGCATGGACATCCGCATGATGGCCACCGGCGCTGTATATAAGGTAGTGGAGGTCGGCACCATGAATCCTCTGGGGCTTACTCCCCGGGATGCTCTGGGCGCCGGCGAGGTGGGCTACATCACCGCCTCTATCAAAAATGTATCCGACACCCAGGTGGGCGACACCATCACCTCCCTGGAAAACCCCGCCTCGGAGCCTCTGCCCGGCTACCGCCAGGTACAGCCCATGGTCTACTCCGGCATTTACCCGGCAGACGGAGCCAAGTATCAGGATTTGCGGGAGGCTCTGGAGAAGCTGAAGCTGAACGACGCCTCCATGTCCTATGAGCTGGAATCCTCCATCGCCCTGGGCTTTGGCTTCCGGTGCGGCTTTTTGGGTCTTCTCCACATGGAGATTATCCAGGAGCGGCTGGAGCGGGAGTACAACCTGGACCTCATCACCACCGCCCCCAACGTTGTCTACCGGGTCACCAAGACCAACGGCGAGGTGCTGATGGTAGACAACCCCCTGGACTATCCCGACCCGGCAGACATCCAGCTGGCAGAGGAGCCCTTTGTAAAGGTAAATCTCATGGCGCCCCAGGAGTATGTGGGCAACATCATGGAGCTGGCCACCTCCCGCCGGGGTGAGTTCAAGGACATGGTGTATCTGGACGCCCACCGGGTGGAGCTGCACTACGAGATGCCCCTGAACGAAATCATCTACGACTTTTTCGACGCCCTCAAGTCCCGGACCCGGGGCTACGGCAGTCTGGACTATGAGCTCATCGGCTACCGGCCCAGCCGGCTGGTGAAGCTGGACATTCTTCTCAACGGCGATGTGGTGGACGCTTTGAGCTTCATCCTCTTTGCGGACAACGCCTACCCCAGAGCCCGAAAAATCTGCGAAAAGCTGAAAGAGAACATTCCCAGAGCCCAGTTTGAAATTCCCATTCAGGCTGCCATCGGCGGCAAGATCATCGCCCGGGAGACCATCAAGGCCCTGCGGAAGGATGTGCTTGCCAAGTGCTACGGCGGCGACATCACCCGGAAGAAGAAGCTGCTGGAAAAGCAGAAGGAGGGCAAGAAGCGGATGCGCACCTTCGGCACCGTGTCCGTCCCCTCCGAGGCCTTCATGGCAGTGCTGAAGCTGGACGAGGACTAAGGAAACTCTGAATAAATCGTCCTACCAGCTCTTGCCGATTTATTCAGAGCTTCCCTGAGGCTTTATCCAAGAAAGAAGGGACACTATGCCCGTCAAAAGAAAAAGGCTGGCCGCCCTGGTGCTGGCGGCGCTGCTGTGGGGCTGCACCCCGCAGCCCACGCCTACCGACCCCCCGCCCACCACGGATGCCCCCCGGCCTACCGTAGCCCAGCCTACAGTGGAGGTGCTGACCCCGGTTTCTGCCGTGTGCAATCTGCCCGACGGCTTTCTCAACTACTACCTGACCCTTCAGTACGATGCCATGGGCAATTTGCAGTCCATCACCCGGTACGATGCCCAGGGTCAGCAGGAGACCAAAGAGAGCTACCGCTACGACGAAGAGGGACGGGTCACGGCCATTCAGCCCAAGGACGGGCTGGAAGTCACCTACCACAACTATGACGCCGCCGGAAACCGCATCCACACAGAGGCAGGACTGGTGCGCCAGGAATACAGCTACGACAGCCAGGGGCTGCTCCAGACCCGGGAGCTGTACGTGGGGGACGTGCTGAGCCAGTACACCAGCTACACCTACAACGACCGGGGCCTGCTGGAAAAGGTGCAGGAGTTTGACAGCCAGGGAATCCTCCTGGACTGCACCCAGTACACCTACAACAGCCGGGGGTGGCTGCTGAAGGAGCAGACCTTTGACGATGCCGGTTCGCCCCCCGCCACCATCACCTATCAGTACAATGCCCAGGGCTTCCGGCTGGGTCAGGAAAAGCGGAATCCCTCCGGCGGCCTCATCTCCCTGGTGCGGATGACCTACGACGGCCGGGGAAACCTGCTCACCGTCCACCAGTACGACGAGAACCTGGAGCTGCAATGGTGGCTGGAATTTTCCTATGGGGAGATTCCGGTGGTGGAGGACAATCTTACGGAATTTTATACCGCCCGGAAGGAGCTTCTGGGCTTTTAGCATAGGAGGTAATCATGGCCTTTCTCCAAAGGAAAAACAAAACCCCTCTGGGGATTTATATTCATGTGCCCTTCTGCCGGAGCAAATGCCAGTACTGCGATTTTTACTCCGTCACCAGTAAGGACGACAGCCTGCTGGAAGGCTACCTGAAGGCGGTGTGTGCCCACATCAAGGAGGCGGGGGCTCTGGCTCCTGACTATCTGGTGGACACCATCTACTTCGGCGGCGGCACCCCCACCTATTTCGGGGCGGAGGGCATGGCGGCGATTCTCACCACCATCCGCAAGAGCTTCGATGTGTCCGGCCAGGCGGAAATCACCTTCGAGGCCAATCCCGACTCTGTATCCGACCGGCTTCTCCGGCGGCTGCGGAGCGAGGGCTTCAACCGGGTGAGCCTGGGAGTGCAGTGCGACGACGACAACATCCTCAAGAAGCTGGGCAGACCCCACAACTACCAGCAGGCCAAGCATGCCGTGGAGCGAATCCGGAAGCACCGCTTCCGCAATCTCTCTGTGGATCTCATGTACGGTCTGCCGGGTCAGACCCTGGAGGCCTGGGAAAACACCCTGAAACAGGTAATTTACGACATGGCCCCGGAGCACATCAGCTGCTACGGCCTGAAGGTGGAGGAGGGGACACCCCTGGCGGAGTATCAGGAGTTCTGCAACCTGGCAGACGATGATACCCAGGCGGATATGTACCTGTCCGCCGTGGAGATTCTCAAAAGCTGCGGCTACCGCCAGTACGAAATCTCCAACTTCTGCCGCAAGGGCAATGTGTCCCGGCATAATCTGAAATATTGGAGCGGCGGCGCCTACTTAGGCTTCGGCCCGGACGCCAGTTCCGACTTCGGCGGGCAGCGGTTTGCCTGTGTCCGGAGCTTAAAGCAGTATATTGACGGCATTGCCGCCGGCGGGCAGGTGCTGCGGGAAGTGCAGCAGGTGCCCCCCCGGGAGCGGGCCGGCGAATATATCATGATGCGGCTGCGTACCGTCACCGGTATGGACCCCAAGGTATACGAGCAGCGGTTTTTGCTGCCCTTTGCCCCTCTGGAAAAGGCCCTTCTCTCCTTCCGGGAGCAGGGGCTGGCTCAGAAAACCTTTGACGGCCGCTGGCATCTGACCCCCAAGGGGTTTCTCGTCTCCAATTCCATCATCTCCGATCTGCTTCTCATCCAGGACGGAACGGAGCCCATGGGAAAGCAGCAAAATTCCATCTGACCATTGACAAGGAGTTAAACTATGGGAATTCTCACAAAAGTGTTCGGCACCCGCTCCCAGCGGGAAATCAAGAAGATTCAGCCCCTGGTGGACAAGATTCTTGCGCTCCGGGGAGAGTATGAGGCCCTGTCCCAGGAGGCGCTGCAGGACAAGACCCGGCAGTTCAAGGAGCGGCTGGCCCAGGGCGAGACCCTGGACGCCCTGCTTCCCGAGGCCTTTGCCGCCATCTCCGAAGCCGCCAGCCGGGTGCTGGGGATGCGCCCCTACCCGGTGCAGCTCATGGGCGGCATCATCCTCCATCAGGGCAGAATCGCCGAGATGAAAACCGGTGAAGGTAAGACCCTGGTTGCCGTCCTTCCCTGCTACCTCAACGCCCTGACCGGGCGGGGTGTCCATGTGGTGACGGTGAACGATTACCTGGCCACCCGTGACTCCCAGTGGATGGGCAAGGTCTACAAGTATATGGGGCTGTCCGTGGGTCTGATTGTCCCGGGCATGACCTCCGCCCAGCGGCGGGAGTCCTACGCCGCCGACATCACCTACTGCACCAACAACGAGCTGGGCTTTGACTACCTGCGGGACAACATGGCCATTTACAAGCAGGAGCTGGTGCAGCGGGGCCACGCCTTTGCCATCGTGGACGAGGTGGACTCCATCCTGATTGACGAAGCCCGTACCCCCCTGATTATCTCCGGCAAGGGGGAGGATTCCTCCAAGCTCTACGAGATGGCAGATACCTTTGTGGCAGGTCTGCGGAAGCAGGTCTTTGCCAAGACCGACGAGAAGGAAGTCCAGGACGATTACGACTGCGACTACTTTGTGGACGAGAAGTCCCGCACCGTGTCCCTCACCGCCTCCGGCATTGCCAAGGCAGAGAAGTTCTTCGGGGTGGAGAATCTGGCGGATTCCGAGAACACCACCCTCTCCCACCACATCAACCAGGCCATGAAGGCCCGGGGTCTCATGAAGAAGGACATTGACTATGTGGTGAAGGACGGTCAGATCATCATTGTGGACGAGTTCACCGGACGTCTCATGTACGGCCGCCGGTACAACGAGGGTCTGCACCAGGCCATCGAGGCCAAGGAGCGGGTGACCGTCGCCGGGGAGAGCAAGACCCTGGCCACCATCACCTTCCAGAATTTCTTCCGGCTTTACGACAAGCTCTCCGGCATGACCGGTACGGCTCTGACGGAGGCCGAGGAATTTGAGTCCATCTACCGGCTGGACGTGGTGGAGATTCCCACCAACCGCCCGGTGCAGCGGAAGGACTGGCCGGATGCGGTGTATAAGACCCAGGCCGGCAAGTACCGGGCCATTGTGGAGCAGGTGAAGGCCTGCCACGAAAAGGGGCAGCCGGTGCTGGTGGGTACCGTGTCCATTGAAAAGAGCGAGCTCCTGAGCAAAATGCTCAAGAAGATGGGCATCCCTCACAACGTGCTCAACGCCAAGTTCCACGAGCTGGAAGCCCAGATTGTCGCCCAGGCCGGTAAGTTCGGTGCCGTCACCATCGCCACCAACATGGCAGGCCGTGGTACGGATATTATGCTGGGAGGCAACCCGGAGTATATGGCCATGGCTCAGCTGCGGAAGGAGCAGGAGGACGAAAACCTGCTGGCCCAGGCCAACGCCTTCTCCGAAACCGACGACCCGGAGATTCTGGCCGTCCGCCAGCGGTACAACCAGCTCATCGGGGAACACAAGGCGGAAATCGCCGCCGAGGCAGAGAAAGTGCGTCAGGCCGGCGGCCTGTTCATCATCGGCACCGAGCGCCACGAGTCCCGGCGGATTGACAACCAGCTCCGGGGCCGTTCCGGCCGTCAGGGCGACCCGGGCGAGAGCCGGTTCTACCTGAGCCTGGAGGACGACCTGATGCGTCTGTTCTCCTCCGAGCGGGTGATGGGCATGATGGACCGGCTGGGTCTGGACGAGGACACCCCCATTGATGCCAAGATTCTCTCCGGCGCCGTGGAGAACGCCCAGAAGGCGGTGGAAAGCCGGAACTTCCGGGCCAGAAAGAACGTTCTGGAATACGACAACGTGATGAACACCCAGCGTGAAGTGGTTTACGCCCAGCGGCAGAAGGTGCTGGACGGAGAGGATCTGAAGGAGAATATCCTCCATATGCTCCGGGGCGTGGTGGAGTCCGCCTGCTCCGAGGCCATGAGCCACAACGGCGGCGTGGCAGATGCGGAGGCTCTGGTCTCCATCCGCACCCGTCTGGGAGGCATCTACTTTGCCCCCAACGCGCCTTTGCCTCCCGAAGGAACCGGCGAAAAGGATATGATTGAGGCGGTGTACGCCATGGCGGCGGACACCTACGCCCGGAAGGAAGCCCACTACGGCGAAGCCGTTATGCGGGAGCTGGAGCGGGTGGTCATGCTCCGGGTGGTGGACGAGTACTGGATGGACAACATCGACGCCATGGACGATTTGAAGCAGGGCATCGGCCTGCGGGCCTACGCCCAGCATGACCCGGTGGTGGCCTACAAAGAGGAAGGCTATGAGATGTTCCAGGCCATGATTCAGGCCATCCGGGAGGAGACTGTCCGCCGGATGTTCCTGGTGCAGCTGCGGACCAACCAGGAGGTAAAGCGGGAGAAGGTGGCCAAGGAGACTGCCGCCACCGGCACCCCCGACAAGACGGTAAAGCCCCAGCCGGTGCGGAAGGCCGCCAAGATAGGCCCCAACGACCCCTGCCCCTGCGGCAGCGGCAAGAAGTACAAGAAGTGCTGCCGGGACAAGGACATTGCCGCCGGCATGAACCAGTAAGCGCCTATGGCTGTGAAAACCCTGACCTATGGCACCCTTACCTGCCAGCAGGCAGAAGGGCTTGCCGCCCCCCACTGCTTCACCACCCGTCTGGGAGGTGTGAGCCGGGGGCACCTTCAGTCCCTCAACATCGGCATTCACCGGGGGGACGACTGGGAAAATGTGCTGAAAAACTATGAAATTCTGGGAAATCTCCTGGGGTTTGACCCAAAAAACGCCGTGCTTTCCACCCAGACCCACTCGGACATCGTCCGGGTGGCAGGGCGGCCTGAGGCCGGCGCCGGGCTGTACGCCCCGGAGCTTTCCCCCTGCGACGGCCTCATTACCAACACCCCGGGGCTGGCCCTGGTGGTGTTCACCGCTGACTGCACCCCCATTTTGCTGTGGGACGAGAAAACCGGCGCCGTGGGGGCTGTCCACGCCGGCTGGCGGGGCACCGCCGCCCGGATTGGGGAAAAGGCGGTACAGGCTATGGCAAAGGCCTTTGGTTCCAACCCCCGGGATATCCACGCCGCCATCGGCCCCAACATCGGCGCTTGCTGCTTTGAGACCGATGAGGATGTGCCGGCGGCCATGAGAGCCGCCCTGGGAGGCGAGGCGGAGCCCTTTATCCGCTCCGCCGGAAGTAAGTATTATGTAGACCTGAAAGGCATCAACGCCCGGATACTAAAAGAGGCCGGGGTAGGGCAGGTGGAGGTTTCCAGCCTCTGCACCCACTGTGACGAAACCCTTTTCTGGTCCCACCGGCGCACCGGAAGCCTCCGGGGCAGCCAGGGAGCGGTGATTGTTGCCGGGGAGGTGGAAAGATGAAAAAGCTGCTGGGAATGATTCTGGTGCTGGCCCTGGTCTTTTCCATGGCCGCCTGCAGCCGGGGCGGAGAATATGTGCCCACCGGAGACGCTCTGGAGCCGGAAGAAGGGGGAAGCACCCCGGTTACCCGTCCCACCGATGGGGAAGAAATGCAGGATTTGACCCTGACCTACTATGCCGACGAATCCATGAACCCCATTCTTTCCACCAACTACACCAACCGGGCGCTTTTCTCCCTGCTGTACCAGAGCCTCTTTGTCACCAACCGGGACTATCAGGTGGAGCCCCAACTGTGCAAGACCTACTCCGTGTCGGAGGATATGCGCCAATATACCTTCACCATTGAAAGTGCCACCTTCTCCGACGGCTCTCCCCTGGTGCTGGCAGACGTGCTGGCCACTTTGGAGGCCGCCAAGGAAAGCGACTACTACGGCGGCCGCTTCACCCACATCTCCACCATGGAGATTTCCGGAGATAACCTGGTAATCACCCTGGACACCCCCATGGAGGATTTGCCCCTGCTTCTGGACATCCCCATTCTGAAAGCCAACCAGCTGGACCTGACCCACCCCCTGGGCACCGGCCCCTATATCCTCAACAGGGCCGAATCCTGCCTGGAGCGGCGGACGGACTGGTGGTGCCAGGCAGATCTGGTGGTCACCGCCTCCGCCATCGCCCTGATTCCTGCGGAATCCACCACCCAGATCCGGGATACCTTCCAGTTTGAAACCCTGGACCTGGTGTGTGCCGACCCGGGCTCTGACAACTATGCGGACTACCGGTGCGACTATGAGCTGTGGGACTGCGAAAACGGAATTTTCCTGTATCTGGCCTGCAACAGCTCCAACTCGGTGCTGTCCAACCCGAAGATACGGTCTGCCCTGACCTTCGCCATCGACCGGGACAAGATTGTAGATACCTACTACCGGGGCTTTGCCCGGAGCGCCACCTTGCCGGCCTCGCCCCAGTTCCCCTACTACTCCCAGAGCCTGGCGGAGCAGTACGCCTTTGACGAAAGCAAATTCGCCAAGGCCGTTGCCGACGCAGGAGTTGTGGGATACTCAGTGGAAATCCTGGTGAACAGCTCCGACTCCCTCCGGGTGCGGGTGGCCAGGGACATTGCCCAGATGCTCACAAACGGCGGTCTGAACGCCACCGTAAAGGAGCTGCCCCAGCAGCAGTATCTGGACGCCCTGTATTTCCGGAATTTCGACCTGTATCTGGGCCAGACCAAGCTGTCTCCCAACATGGATCTGTCCGCCTTCTTCTACACCTACGGTGCCCTGAGCTACGGCGGCGTGGACAATACCACCACCTACGCTCTGTGCCTGGATGCCCTGGAAAACCACGGCAATTTCTACACCCTCCACCAGAACGTCATGGATAACGGCTACATTACCCCCATTTTGTTCCGCAGCTATGCGGTGTATGCCACCCGGGGCCTGCTTACAGAGCTGACCCCCGCCCGGGACAACGTGTTCTACTACTCTCTGGGCAAAAACATGACCCAGGCCCAGGTAGACCCGCCCACCCCGCCGGACGACGAGCCAACAGATGAATAATG
>OEQQ01000054.1_pt1 | contig 30641 bp, 23 predicted proteins | sample 1539741 | NCBI WGS metagenome assembly OEQQ01 (sample SAMEA3891876, study PRJEB23780) | metagenome | biome: terrestrial biome; feature: animal house; material: Caecal content | place: Italy | collected 2015-05-05
CAACGCTGGTAAACTTTTTCAGTGTCAGTGGTAAAGAAATTCATTGACATTTACAAAGAAGGTGACAATATGGAAATGGACAAATAGTCATGTATTAATGGCTGGATTAAAACATGCGGAATCTACGATGTTGTTAAAAATGCAACTGGAAGGAAACCACATAAAGCGCTTTTATTTTGAGGGGGAGGGTTGCCTTACTGCCATCTGTTTTGGGACTTCGAAGTAGGAAGAAAAACATATATTTGCATGTCTAAGATGGACTATACATTAAAAATGGAAAAAGGGACTTGAAAATTGATTTGTGGACATTTTATTGTCGAGCCCCTAAGACTATGCTACTGCATTCTGTATTTTGTAGAAAATTAAAAGTTCGTAGCTCAAATCGATACACTGCATTAAATTAAAAACATCAAGTTCGAATGAAAGGATGAAAAACGTGAAAAGTGCAAAGAAATATTTTAGCAGAGCATTAACTTTTTTCTTAGGCATCCTGTTTGTTGCTCAAACAGTATATGTTCCGGCTTTTGCTGCTAAAAATACCGCAGATAATGCAGAACCAGTTGTTGATAACATATTTGCAGAGGAAGACAGTACATTTTACCTTTCAAATGCCGATATTCAAATCTCAGATGAGTATGGAAGCGAAACAGATTATATATCTGAGGTGCAAATTCCAGATATTGAACAAAGTACAGAAACTCTTTCGGAAAATGGTGCTGCAGTTGTCACCGACTATCCCGGCGATGACATGGTCTACTTGACACAAAGATGGCTAAACCAGGAGTACGGAGATGTCCCCGGTTTTGGCTCTGTGCCCGAAAACGGGAAAACAGGTTGGGATACTGTTTATGGTCTTACGCGCGCATTACAAGTGGAACTCGGAATCACTGACTTGGCAAATAATTTTGGACCGACCACACAACGTCTTTACAGCCAGAATCCCTTGCAACGACAAGATGGTGTTACAAATCGAAAATTTGCGATATTGCAAGGTGCGCTTTGGTGCAAAGGTTATTGCCCCGGATATAATTTATATGAATCCGCAGATGGCACAGTTGTATTTGAAGGAGTTTTTGATGCCGATGTAGAAAAAGCAGTAATTGAGTTGAAGACAGATGCAGGCTTCATAAATCCAAATGGCATTGTAACAGTTAATGTTATGAAAGCCTTGATGTCAATGGATACATTCAAGCTGTTAAGTTCTTATGGTTGAACTGCAGCGGTCCGTGAGATGCAGCAGAAACTTAACAGGAAATATGAAGCTTACACAGGCTTGAATCCTTGCGATGGTGTATATGGAAGAAATACAAATAAAGCGTTAATATATGCCTTACAGGCTGAGGAAGGATTACCCACAAGCATTGCGAACGGTAACTTTGGCAATACCACAAAATTATGCTGCCCAGAAATTCCTTATATCAGAAACTCTACCGCTGCTAGAAGATACCCCGGAACATCATCGGGCAGCTACTATTCTGCAAGTCAAATCTCATCTATTACCGAACTGCTGCAATTTGCATTGCTTGTCAATGGATTTGATGTTGGAGAAATAAATGGAGTATTTGGCCCAGCGACGCAGCAAGCCTTGCGCTCTTTTCAAAAGAAAATGTCCATTCCTCAAACCGGCAAGGCCGATAAATCCACTTGGCTCTCTTTGTTTGTGAGTTGCGGAGACACTTCAAGATCGGCAAAAGCCGCAGACTGCGCAACTATACTTACAGCTGATAAAGCAAAAACCCTGTATGATAATGGCTATCGCTACATAGGGAGATATTTGACCGGAACATATAACGGTGGAATTAGTAAAGCGATTACGCGTGCTGAAGCGCAGATTATCTTCGACGCAGGACTCAATTTCTTCCCAATTTATCAGACATCTGCCAACAGTAATTCGTATTTTACTTCAGCACAAGGAACGAAAGATGCAAAAGCGGCCATTGCTGCGGCTTCCGACTTAGGAATACCTGCAAATACAATCATTTATTTTGCAGTGGATTATGATTGCCTGGATTATCAGATTACTTCAAATGTTATTCCTTACTTTGCAAGTGTCCATGAAGTAATGAGTAACAGTATTTACAGAACCGGCATCTACGGCACAAGAAACGCTTGTACGAGAGTCTCCAATATGGGCTATGCTTGTAGCAGCTTTGTAGGCGACATGTCTACTGGATTTAGTGGAAACTTAGGCTTTAGCATGCCCGACAACTGGGCCTTTGACCAGTTCTATACTACATCAATTGGAAGTGGAAGCGGATACCTTGAAATTGATAAAGATGGTTTCTCGGGACGTGACTATGGCGTATCTAAATTGGATGATCCCAAATATATTGCAGAATTTCCGGATATTACGCTTGGAATTGGTTCTGTTGAGTTAGAGGGACCGGTTGTAAATGTTTTAGGGGTAGAAACGTCTGTGTTTAAAACAAAGTTCAGTATGGATTTGGACATAGATGATTTGATAGATTATGAGTACGATGTTAAAAAAGGTGTTTATAAAGTCACAGTAGGCTTATTAGAATCCGAACGAGATCCATCATTGAAAACAAAAAACTACGCGGAACTAAAGGAAATGATCCGTTGCTTTGGTGGACACACTACAACCACAACATGGAACAATTATCAAAAACTGAGGAGCAAACTGAAGAAAACAAAATTTAATTTTGGCTTTGACTTTGAAGGTACTATAAGTGGATATATTGAAATTGATGCTCAAACAAATGAAGTGCGAGAGGGTGGAGTAATTTTTATGGCCGAGGCCCAAACTGATATTTCTGCTCCAATATATCCATGTGTCTATTTGCGATTTGAGATATCGGGTTCTCTTGAAACAAAGCTGTACTTTGAATTAAAAGAAACCGGTCAAATTGGGCTTGATGGTTCAGTTGATTTTTCTGTGGAGCTCCAGGCAGGAATAGCGGCTGGAATTGAAAAAATCCTAAATGCATATGCAGGAGGAAGCGGAACTTTGAATTGTAAAATTGATAATTTTACAAGTCCAATAAGTAATACGCTCGATGCATCTGTTGATTTGGCATTATTCCTAGAGCTGCAAGTACTCATATGGGAAAAGACATATGAATGGGAATTCGCAAAGTTGCAAATATATCCTCAGAATAGACTGTCACATGCACCACTAATGGAAATAACTAGAGATGATTTGGAGTTTATTGAGCCGCTACAAGATGCAATAACTTATAATATTAACTCGGGAACGTACAAACCCAATGTGCAAACGTATTGTTCCCCCCGAATTGTAGAATTAAACAACGGGAAAATGTTTATGGCATATATTGATGATTTGTCGACTCGTTCTGACGAAAATAGAACGGTTCTTATGTATAGCATTTTCAACGGTTCATCGTGGAGTGCAGCACAACCTGTTTTTGATGACGGTACAATGGATTATGCACCAATTATTTGTCCGGACGGAAACGGCGGTGTGCATATTGTGTGGCAAAATTCAAAAACAGTATTCGACGCGGATGTTACGCTCGACGAAATGTCAACCAATATGGAGCTATATTATACTCATTGGGACGGCACTGCATTCTCTGGAACAGAGTCCATTACAAACAATTCTGCATACGAAACCAATTTCGATTTAGCCTCTAATGGGGATAATATAACTGTTGTTTGGCAGCAAAATTCCGAAAACGATCCTTTTGCACTTGAGGGTACTAACTCCATTCATCGAAGGCAGTTGATTGGTGAGGACTGGCAATCCGAGGAGGTCATTGCATCGAATTTATCTATAGTCAACAGCATTGCTTGTTCTTATGTTAATAATAGCAGCGTTGCAGCCTATTCAGTGAAAACAAATATGGATAATACTTCTGCCGATGATATGGAAGTATATTATTACAGCGGTGGCAAATTGTCTAGAGTAACAGAAAACAACACCTCGGACACCTCTGTATATTTTTTAGACGATGAATTATATTGGCTTAGCAATGGTTCTATCATGTCTATGGCGAGCGGGAATATTGAGGCAATTAAACCAGTAATAACTAATCTTTCCGGTTCCGTTTCTACATTTAAAGTACTTAGAAATTCCAGCAATCAGAAATCAATTGTCTGGGAACAAGCTGATGAAAAAGTCCAGTTCTATGGTGCTTATTACAACGATTCACTGAATCAGTTTGGCAGTATCTCACCTCTTACGGCAGGAAATGATGTAATCCGCGGATGGGATGCTTGTATGATGCCTACAGGAAAAATTGAATTGGCATATTGTGCCGCTGAAACTCTTGATGAGGCAGTAAATGGTAGAAAATACGGACAGATTGATTTAATTCAGCAGGAAGCAGAGGAATTTTATGATGTTGCAGTGAGTCAGATTGTAACATACGCAGATGAAATTATTGCAGGAGAAACCATAACTCTTTGTGTTGATGTGTACAATAATGGTTCTAAAGATATTTCAAGTTTGGACGTCGAAATTATTGATTCAAACGGAAATACTGTGGACAGTTGTGTATTAAACAAAACACTCAAGATTGGAGGAAGTACTGATTTGGAAATTCCATTTGTACTTCCACAGAGTATTTCTCGGATGGATTACACACTAAGAATAACACCTCACGAAGAGACAGATTCTCAGACAACGAACAATGAAACTTCTTTTGGCATTGGATATGCTGATCTTGCTGTGAAAAATGTACAAGAAATCGATATTGATATTGGACGTCAGTTGCAGATCACAGTGACGAATCAAGGGTATGAAACAATTGATGCTGCACAACTGAAAATTTATTTGGGCAGCACGCAAGGAGAATTGTTAACTAATATTAACATCTCAGATCTAGGTGCAGGAGAAGATGTTATATTGACTTACAATATTGCCGAAACCAGTCTGAACCCTGATCCTCTTGCGCCTAATTTATATTATCTGATGCTTGTAACTGACTCGGATGAAGCAAATTATAGCAACAATTCAAAAGACGTGTTTGTTCATACGGATTGTACGGTTTCCCTAATCGCAGGAGATGGCGGCATAGTCCAAGGAACAGGAAATTATAATTACGGTTCTCTGGTAACCATTTCTGCAATTCCAAATGAAGGTTATATGTTTGAAGGCTGGTATGAGAATGGCAAATGTCTTGATAACCTTTCTGACGAATATACTTTCACTGTTTTCACAAACCGCTCACTAGAAGCTAAATTTATTCCCAATGACATGGCAATCACCGATGTTGAAATCCTTGGAACGTTGGAAATTGATAATGTTTTAGTTTTCTCAGCTAAGGCAGAGGGTGGTTATCAACCGTATAAGTGGGAGTATTCTATTTACAAAGGTGACACACTATGCTATTCTATAGACAACTCTACCTTCGACTATTTTGAGTGGACTCCATCTGAGAAAGGAGAATATACGGTTGTCACTACTGTGACTGACGCAACTGGATATACAGTAACATATTCTGAGCAGTTTTCTATCTCATGAGGCGGCTATCAGGGAAGTGACATTAGTCACTTCCCTGATAGTTCACACTATTCAATAAAAACATCAGATAATAACACACAGTATAATAGTTTGTAAATTACTGCTTTGCGACTAATTGAATCACCACAATCATGGAGGTGTATATACATATGAAAAAATGCAAATATAAAATAACGAGCGGACTCACAAGCGTAATATTATCCTTTGTGCTTCTTGCGGTCTTTGTTGGATTGGCTGTCTGGTTTCATGTCAGCGGAAATGACGCCATCATAATTGGCAGGATATTGGTGATATTTGGGCTTCTTGCCTTTTTCCTGGCTTTATACCGGGCGCTGTTTTTCAGGGTGCTTATGGACAAGGACGGTTTCTTTTTCCAAACTGCCCCCGGCAACGGAAGGTACTATTCCTACCAGGAAGTCCGCAGAATGTGGATTAGCTCCGGTAAAGAGACCAACGCACAGCAAATGGTATACTGCAATTTTGAAACAACCGAAGGGCGTGTCATGCGGTTCTTCTTTACAGGAGCAGACCAAGATGCGGTGGATTATTTGATGAAGCGGGTGGAAGCGGCTGAAACCCCAGACAGCGGGCAAGAAAAAGACGATGGCCGGGACCTGGTGATTAGCGGTAAGGTTCAGAGCGGAGCCAGAATTGCAGCGGTGATCTTTATTTTTGCCATTGTTTTGCTGATGGAAAAGGCCCTTGCAAGCGAAGGTTTGCCGCCTGTTCTGTACATCCTTCCTGTTGTTATGGCAGCGGTTGCTGTAGCACTTGTAGTTATCCATAGTTTATGCTACCAAATCCGAATTCAAAAAGATGGCTTCTATTGCCGTACAACCCCCTTTGACGGGAGATACTATAAATACCGCGAAATAACCGATTGCCATCTGGTAGAAAAGGAGAAAAAGTTTGGCTCTGCACTGAAGGGCACCCGGGAAACCCGTTATTTTTACTATTTTCTGTTTACCGATGGAGACAACCGGACACACAGGTTTTTTTACAACAAAGCACTGTTTGAACGGGAAATGAAAGTGTTAATATCCCGCATTGAGCAGGCTCGGGGACAATGCCAATGAAAAACAACAACATCATTCGATTTGTAGCCCGGATTATCGGCCTGGTGGTGCTGATTTTCGGGGTACGCATGATTGCTGAGGGAACGCTCACCTATATCAACCAGCATAAGCAAAACGACTGGATTGTAATAAACGCTGAGGTTACCGATGTTTCCAGCAGGTTGAGAGATTCCGAGTCAAAACACACCCAAAGAAACACGGTTTACGATATTACTTACGAATATGGAGTGGATGGAAGAATCTATTCCGGGAAACTCTACAGCCAGCCTAACCCCCTCTTGGTTGGGGATGAAATGAAAATTAAATACAATCCGGATGCCCCGGAAGAATCCACTACTTCCCTATCGCCAAGCATCCATGATTTTTTTGTGTTTGTCATCTTCGGTTTTATTCTTTCTGCTTTGGGATTTTTCCTTTCCGGCGCCTTTGCATTTATCCGCAAACAGCTTAGAAAGAGCAAACCGGAAGAAGAAAAGCTCCCTCCGGAAGAATACATTGTAACAGATAACCCGGACACAAAGCCAAACCCCTTTGCTGTCCCACTGGTCCGTGAAATTGCCCTGGCCGCATTGACCGTTGCTCTGATTCTGCTTTCAATAAAGCTCTTCCCTGGAACGAAGGCAATAGACGCCCAAGCCTTTGGTAAGGCCGCAGAAACAGCTGGCTATGGAACATCGGATACCACGGATAAACTCCGCCAAGAATGGCGGGTAGGCTCTATGCTTACTGAAGCAGTGTCCTTTGATAACGGTAAAATCCGGATGGACTTCTGTGTGATGGATACGGTCGACGCTGCCAAAAGCTTGTATGACGGTATGACACTTCCTGTACCAGGTGGAGAGATCTGGGAACAAGGCGGTACAGTGCACGAACTATATTCCGTAGAAAATCAAACGAACTTTGCTGTAAAGATACGCGTACGAAATACCGTCATCTATGTTTTTGCATTGGCAGAATATAAAAATGAAGCCGTTACGCTGTTGCAAGCCATTGGTTACTGGAAAAACTAAATTTCAAGTGGTAAAGGCGCATCGATTGATGCGCCTTTATTTTTCAAAATTTGTCCCCACTTTAGCTATGTGTATTGTTGTAATGATAGCACTGAGAAAAAGCTCACCAGATAAACGAAAGGAGCAAATTAATATGGGTATTCAAAACAAAAGATATGCAGTAGTTAATCTGTCCTCAATAGCTTTTAATGTTTATGCGAAACGTGTATCCAGCCAGATTCATGCGGGAGGAACTACCGCGGGAGGGGAGGTTATTGGCAAAATCTACCCCAATGAGTTTTATATTGTTATACCTAACGAATCTCCATATATAACATCTTTCAGAATCTATTTTAGGGATAAGAATTTTCAAGGCCGTTATGGGTACATCGAGACGTCTAAGGGGACAACATTGGATGACTATGCCTGGAATGCGCACCAACATCCATATCACTATTATAATTCCAGCGGTGATGCTTTGGTCGAATCCAAGAAATCTGCTTCAATCAATGGAACGATTTACAGGGTATTCAAGACGGCTCGTAATGTTTCCTGCTTTTCCCCAGACAAAACAAAGCATATAACGATTCCTGCTGGTATGGAATTAGCATGTTCGTCTTCTACAACAGGCCAGACCAAAATAGATTATATGGTTTTTTATTACAAGAAATGGCCGTCAGGAGCTTGGGTTAAGCTAATAGAAAATGTCGACTATGCTTTTGTGGACCTCGATATTGAAAATGGGAGTATGCCTGGAAATAGAGCTATCAGGTGATTTTGATAATGAAAAAATGTCGTCTATATTGCACTATCGCATGCTGTCTGTGTATACTGATTTCCGGCTGTTCTGTACCAGACGAGCCAGTTTATACAACGGGATCACCGGAAGTACCCGAAACAACAGAAGATAATGTGATTCCTATGGCTTACTCGGAATATGTAAACGATGCCGGGGCTGAGTATATCTTGATGGATGGCATGCTGTATGGCAGAGGGAACAACTCCCTGGGCTTTTTGGGCCCAGACACCTCCGATGTTATCGAAGAATGGACACAGATCACGGACATCCAAAATATCGTCCACATCCAAGCCGCAGCCAGTGTAATTGCGTTTCTTACGGAAAACGGAGATGTTTATGCGTTTGGTCTGTCGGAGGGGCTGTTTACCCCCTTAGATCTGAACGATGACACGAAAATTGTTTCATCCCCTCGATTGATCGCAGAGGATTGTGACTATGTTTCGCTGGGGGTCCGCTTTGCTCTGATGCTCAAGCCCGATAAAACCATGTGGTTTTTAGGAGAGAGCAAAAACGGCCAGAGTACCCAAGTGGTAGACTACATTTTTACGCCAACGCAGATTGCGGAGAATGTCCTGTCTATAAAAGCCTTTGGCTATACCTCAGCCTGGATTGATGAATCCTACTCACTGTATATGTGCGGTGACAATTCTTATGGTCAGATCGGCAACGGTCATGAGGGCTCTGGATTGCCCACCTTGTTCGAGGATATTGTCAGCGATCCGTTCCTGGTGCTCGAAAATTGCAAGGAGATATCTGTTACGGAAAATTCGAGTGTCCGTGCCAGGACGAAGGATGGCAGAATTTACGTTTGGGGCGGGAAATACGGAAATGTCCCAAAGCTATTCAGCTGATACGAGATGAATAGCAATGGTTTATTTTTCTATGCCAAATATCTAAATGACAACACGCACTATGGTTTTTAGTCATAGTGCGCGTTGTCCTGTCATGCGCATAGTGTGGAGAAATCATTTCATCCAGCGAAATTGAGTGGTAAAGGCTGGATGCAGACAGGTTCCTAGACATAAAGAGGACAGGCGGAATAGAATGCACACTTGTGATGTGTCAGTTCCATACTGTGCTCAGGAATTAGCTTTCCAGTACATCTTGATTATGAGAGGTGATTACCAATGAAATGGTTGACTGATTTCTTACAGTTCGTACAACACCATGCTGTTCTTTATGTTGTAGCTGTAGGGTTAATTTCTGGTATTGTTACGCTGATCATTGAGTACTTGATGAAAAAGTCAAAAAAATTTTTTTCTACATTCATTCTATGCTTTCTGGGCGCATTAATTCCCCTGGCGATTTCTGTGTTCTATCCACACGTTCCGGAGCCTGTTTTATCAATCTCAAATCCAGATGGTTATTTGAAGCTCTCCTTTTTCAATGGTAAATTCGCTTTCCGAAATTCTGAGGGAATGAAAGTCCATGTTGAAGACGATGTATGCTCGCCCGTCGAAAAAGCTTATTTAAGTGACTCAATTGCACCTTTGGTTTACATTACAATTTTAGATAGTAATGATCAAGTAATATATGATGACTGCAGTGAACACATGGAAAGCTGCCTTATAGGTGTCAACTATGGGACATATAAGGTAATTGCTTCATGCGATGGCTATCAGAAATATACTACTACTCTATTACTAACCCCAGATAATAAATCCGCTGAAGTCTGGCTTCATAAGATTCATTTTATTCCAAATTTGAAAATAGCCTCAGATCTTAAAATTCAAGTAGTTGACGAGTCTGGTAAACCGTATAGGAATGTGGATGTTTCAATTGGATATTCTGTATATACATTAGAGACAACATTGGACGAAAATGGAATCATAGATGAACTCTTCACACTCGCTGAAGGTGAGTACCTCATTTCTATCGATGAAAACAATGCATATGGACGCTTTGTCATCAATAACTTAACTGATAACAATTCAACAATAATTGTACCTCTCACAGATAGCATGAAGCCTGGATCATAACCCTCGCATACTGCGTTTGCATCACATTTAGCCTATACTTGGGTGATGTACTCAAATAAACTTGCAGATTCTGTAAAATATTAATGGTAGCACATAATAGACACATCATCATTTGCATTTTTCGAATCTCTATTTGATATGCTCAGAGGATTTTGGTTCCACATGGCTTATCCATGTTATGTAACCATCCTGCCAAAAACACATATCCATTAGTTTCATCGGCGGAAAAATTGTGCCGCATTTGCTCAGATCATGGCGCAGCTTCTCAAACTCCTCTAAGTTTTGACAATAGAACTCTGCCACCCTGCGAACAGACTCCGAATTATACATGCCGCTGGACACACGGTTTTCTTTAACCGATTGAATGTAGTATCTATCATACGCAGGCACGCATCCCAGGGTCCCCAGAAGAATCTTCGTCACCAATGTGTCAGTTGCATTATTTACTGTTTTCTCAAACAAAGGCTGTTCCTCAGCATAACAGGCTTTGATTCTGCAACTTATTTCATCAAGCAACATAAGGTTTTCGTCTCTGCAAAGTTCCTGCGCGGAGATCCCGTGCAGGGCGTCATATTTACGCTCTTGGATGATGTTTACAACGGGGATATGTATTTTGTAGTCTTTTTGAAGTAGGAAAGACGAGCCTCGGTACATACCCCAGCTTGCAAGATAAAAAGCCAGGTGAAGCGCCAGAAAATCAGTAGTCTTCAGATCCAATACATTCCTGTTCTGCGAGAAAGCATTATAGCAGTGCCGCCAGGACATATACCGCCCATGAGGATCTTTCACTGTTTTGTTGTAATAGTCTCTGATTAAACCGACTGCAGTATCAGGAGTAATTAGAGGGATTTGTTTTTGGGGCCTTCTATGTTCAGTCCGCGGAGTATCAGGCAGGAAGCTTCCAGCCTTTCGGAAAACAATAGTCTGGCGCGAGAGGCTTAGCTGCTCAGATCTGTATCCGGCATTTAGCCAGGCGACAGCAAGTGGGTGAGAATCTGAGTTGGACCAAATCGCTGGGTATTTATACGCAGAAGCACTTAGTTGAAATCCTAGAATCTCTTCTATATCAGAAAATGACATAGCTAAAATGGGTTCTTTGGTATCCGAAAGATACTGTCTCAATCTATAATATTTTTCCTTACCGTGCGCCATATCTACACCACACTTTTTTAAACCGAGAATATTCATGCATCATCAGCTTGTTTTCATGCTCTACAACAAGTTTTGTACCTATTCTAGAATTTCTGAACACAAGATTACGAAACCAAATGGTCATACCGGTTTTGCTGTATGTCCTTTTTCAGCAGCGTTACTGCTGGATGCCCTTAATCTTGGCCCCCTCTTTTCTTCCAATAAGATTCTGAGGTTTTACATTGATAGGCTTGCCAAAAACGGTGGTCTTACCATTAATGATTTTTAATGTCAGCCCATAGGCCTTTCCGCTAATATCATTAAATGCTGAAAAAACACATCCTTAAGGAACGGCATTATTCAAGCACAACATTCTACTAAAAGATCAACTTGTTAATCCATTAACCAAATCCCAATAATATTGTTCATAATTAACATTGGTACTGAATAGCTGATCAAGAAGATTTTCCAGTTTTTGGGTCCGAATGGGGTGAAAAATTCTGAAATGCAGTGTCAAACATTCATTTATAGTTCGAATCAACAGCGCTTTGCTGTTTTCGTATGTCAGTGAAACCTGACGAATGGTTTCCAGCTGCTCCACAGTTCCAGCACGACTATCCTTGTATGCAGACATTGTAACCAGTTCGAGGTTTTTGTAATGTAGACTCAAGAAATCATTGCAGTGATTGACAATGCTGTCTGCATGAGAGCCTAACACATTTCTATAAGAAGCAATTGCTTCGCCAAATCCCCAATATGCATCAGCAGATGCTTCGAACACATTTACTACAAGGCTGAGAGGAAGAAGCTTCCCCCCTGTAGCAGTTGTGGCCAGGTACAATACTATCCCTGGAGACTTTGTAATACAAATTTTCAGCATGGGTCTTGCAAGATTAGGCTGATCGCGCAGTGCTTCTGAAATCAGTTCTTCTGCTAAATATAAATCATCGTCTGACAGCTGTGCTCCCATACCGGAGTTATTATATAATTCAAGCATCTGGCTCACAATTGCTTTGTCTTCAATCTCCCCTATCAATTCCATGCTAATCATATTTTTTATTGTTTCTTTATAGCTCAACACACTTTGCAATAAAGTCTTAGCGTCTTTCGGGGTAAATGTATCAACGACGGCATCCAAAAGGTCTATGGAATACCCTAAAAGTCCTGAGGCAATTTGGTTTGCAATTTCTCGCGCGCCTGAGGGCGTATCCTGCAACACGGGAGTGCTAGACTGAGGGGAGTCAGATTGATCTTGGGAATCTGGGGACGATTCATAAGGTAATTCTTGTGCAGTATACTTTTCAAATAGTTTTTCGCTATCCGGAGTCAATGTAAACTGCCATGATGGCGCTCCCATCACCGAATAGTCTGTCTTTGAATAAAATCCAGAGGAATCTCCTACGTACTCGATGCCGTTTAGAAATAGAGTAGTCCCGTCATATTCATATGTACCAATGCTTGACTCCAATGTTGTTACCCGAATATAAGAAAATGTTCCATCTGCATGAAAAAGTGCATAGTAGTTTCCGCCGTTTCCTGGGCTGGTATTCCAGTGCCAATATGTTTCGTCGAACATCTCGGGATATATTTCATCCTGACTTGGAATGGCATCCTCAATAACATCACCTGATTCAAACCCTGCGCATTTCCATTTCCCATCCTCATAATCCATCTCGTAAGTAAACAGATTCTGATACTCCTCACGAGTATACATATTCAATCGTAATTCATACCCAATTAGAGTTGCTGATGTGGCGCTCCGACTTTGAACAGAAACCAACTTCCGTTCCAGTAATGTAATATCAGATCCAACACCTTGGTTCTCAGAGTATAGGTGTCCATCTATCTCGCGATAATGCTCCAAATCTGGCATTGGAAAGGCTTGCGAAAAAGTCTCATTCCATAAAACCTCGATATCATCAATGCTTTTTACACGTTCATCAATAACTAAAAAAAGCAGTTCGCCGTTAGCATCTCGAATAGGGGATACCCAATCTTGTTCAAAATACGATCCTAAATTCACTCCCTCTAGAAATGCGTAGGTGTCATCAACGGCGAGGTTAGCAATTTCCACAAGATCCTCATCCGAAAAAGATGCCGCTTCCGCCTGCCTAACAGCAATTCCCAGGCCCTGGGAATTGGTTTGATCAATGCCAGCATATAGTACTTCAATGCCACCTTCTATATCCCCAATTGCATTATACACATTGTAAAGTTTATGATACACTTCCTCATGAGAATGGTCAATTGCGAGGGCTGCCATGTAATCCTCTTTTGCTTTCTCGAGTGCAGCATGACTTTCATCTAATAGCATGTATGCGTCTCCGCGCCTAACATATGTTTGATAGTTGCTGGAATCTATCTCTATTGCACGTGAAAAGGCTTGAATTGCTTTCTCAAAGTCACCGGCCTGAAGATATTCTATTCCTTTGTAATATTCGGTGTAATATTGCTCACTCCAAGTAGTCTGGTGAAATAAATTATATGATCCTATACATAGAAAAGATATGATTAACGCAAAAAGCGTAATCGTGACAACTATAATGCGTATCTTTTTCAATATAATCCTCTCCTCCCAAAGAATAAGCCCACCATACCACTTACCTTTTCATTAACACTAAGTGGGTGATATCCAACGTAAACTTTCGTCAGCCTGAAAACAGCTCCGACGGTGCTGGAGCCCTATCCGTTAGGCTTTTCCAACCAATTTCTTAAGCCAAGATGCCAGCACAGAAAAGAAGCCTGGCCTGCGGCAACCGTCTCGTGAAATTCTTTTCAATGTTGCAGGGGCTGGTTTCTCCGCTACAAGGATTTGAGCTGTCGTTTGTCCGGTGTATGGATTTTGAAAATTCTGCGTCAGTGATTCTGGCGGCTTCTGCTCTGTAAGATACTCTGTAAGCTGGTCCAATTGTTTGTATAAATCACGGAATTGGATACCATAGTTATCTGCCTGGAGAATTGTGTGTGTACCAGGAAGCACATCTCCCTTTCGCAAAATATGAGTGGTTCGACAGCCGGCTCTGAGTTTTTCCAGCGATACTGCTCCCTCATAGCTGACACGCCCTGTGGGGAGGTCTGCAACCCGGTCCCAATCCACCGAAAACATGACATACAGATGGGATAGATTGTTGTCTCTCTGACGGAAATTCAGCTTGTTCCACTCAATCAGCATCCAATGTCCGCCTTTACGAGTCCCCTTCACGTCAATCCGCCACCCATTGATAACGGCATCCTGGTTGTCCCACTGGCCGCGGGGATAGTAGTTGAAATCAAGCGGCACGTCAATTCCATAGTTCTCCAGAATCATCTTGCTGAATGCCGCTTCTGCAATTTTCCCAATTAAGTTGTCCCGCGCAATTTCGCGGGTTCCACGCGCTTTTGTGCTTCGCTGTCCGAACTCGACAGCCTGCTGATTGGGCGCACTTCTATGGGAAAACTCAACACACCGCTCCAGCTCCTCTTGAGAGAGCCGGATATTTTTCACATCTAACATACATCGTGCGGCATATCATCACCATTCGGTGATATGCCAGCCCCCTCCTTTCTTTCGGCAGATGCAACGGCTTGTTTTACAGCCTCAATACATTCATCAAGGTGTTTTTTGATTTGCCATTCCCAAAAGCGGAGGACAGTCCACCCAGCTTCCTGGAGCTGGTGTGTGACGGTCTTATCTCTTTCCATATTCCGCTCAATTTTGGGGACCCAATATTCGCGGTTTGACTTTATGCGCTGATTGCGAATTTCCCAGTCATAGCCGTGCCAAAAGTCCGAATCGCAGAAAACAGCAATGTGGTATTTGGTAATTGCTATGTCTGGTTTTCCAGGCAGTTTCTTATAGTTTTTCCGATACCGGATACCTTCATGCCAAAGCGCATTTCTTAAACGAAGCTCAATGCTTGTGTCTTTGCTTTTGATCGCCTGCATATTCTTCCGGCGCTGTTCCGGGGTTAAATCATCCATAGCTGTACACTTAATCGGAAAGTTCTTCGTCAGAATCTTTCACATCATAATAAACCATATCGCTGGGGAGCTTTATGTTAGGAATCCAGAGCTCCCTTCCGCCCCACCCCTTGCGGCCGGTAACTTTATACATGGTCAGTACAACACGATCCGTAAAGGTTCCGCCAAGGTTCCAATCATTCGGGGACAGCAGTGCACCGGTTCCCTTGGCTACATCTCTATTTCTACGGACAATCAAAATGCCTTGTGCGGAAGGCTTATCGGCAAGCATCGTCTCAAGAACGGAAGCAAAGCTTGCCACGTCAAAATCATTATCTGATGTAATATGGCCGAATATTTCCTTCATCAGGCGAAGGCTTACTTGATAAGATGGTTCCTTATCATCAAAAGATGCCAGGAGCCTGTCCAAATCCTCGATGGTATTGTTGTCAGGGTTAAACGGATAGTAGTTTGTACCACCAGAGAGCGTAAAGACCTTTTTGTTGTCAAGCACAGCTCCGCGCGTAGGATTGAGCCCCTCGGGATAGTAAATCTTTATGTTTTCGGTGCCTCTCTCAATCTGAGCAATAATGGAATTGTTGGTTGCATTTATATCAGAGAACAGCTTATAAAGCGGTTCATCCATATATACTTTCATCATGCCCGGATCGCGGTCATAGCCAAACATCCGGCTGTGCTGCCACATAGTATCTGCCTGCGGCTTTTTGCTGGTGCGGGTGTAGTAGATTGTGTGCAGACCGGGGAACGTCACGCCGCGCCCCAGGGTATTGCCGCCAATCACAATACTAGAGCCAGAAGAATACTCTGAGCTGTCTACTTCATTCTTGCCGTTCATCACCAAAACCTTAACGGCATGGCTCTCCAACAGGTTCCTTACGACTGCAAAAACAGCCTCAAAATCGGCTTTCGACGATTTTTCCGGTTGAAGCTCATCATAAGCGCTTTTCAACTCCGTCCGGAACTCATCATCGATATGTTCCAGGCACCAGGTAAGCTCTTCCTGCATAGCTTTTTCGTATTTTCCGTGAACGGCCTGTCTTACACTTGGGTGAATCAGGCAGTTGCAGACTTTCCCTCCAGAGGCGAGAATTTGTCCAGAAACAGCGAGATGATGGACTGCGGCGCTGCGCTCAGGCCGGGTGGTCTTTTCAAGAAAGGCGATGCAGTCAGGTGTTTTATTTTGGGGAAAGAAGAAATCCCCTCCCAGGTATCCGTCTCCAGGCTCAAAATAATGGGTGAAATACGGATGCCAGCCAGAAGCCATAGTCTGAAGAAAAATTGCCTGCGGCGTCCCAGTAACTTGAAGATAAAGACTGCTGGATGCACCGTTTTTAATAGAATCCAAATACTTATTGATGGAGGACTGCCGGCCCTTATTAACCAGCGTATTCAAAGAGGCTGCGTCAGCTTCATCGTCAATGATGAACAGGGGATTCCCTTTCATAAATCCCGTAGAGGCAAAGACATTTGCCCAAAGCCTGAGAACACGGTAGTTCTTTTTTAGTACGATGATGGCAGGTTCCATAAGGCTGTTTTGAATAAACAGCCCGGAATCATTTTCACCGCACACACAAAACCCCGTCAAATCTGCTTTGACACGATCCAATGTCTGCTGCTGCAAGACCACATTATCTGTGGTGAGAAGAACAAACGCAGGAAATCCCAGGTCTGCAGCCTTGCACATAATTCCGAACATCTGTCCGGTTTTTCCAGACTGAACATTGCCAAACAAGAGGCCGATTTCGTGGCTGCAAAATGAGAAGTTTCTAAGATGCCGGGAACCAACGGTTTCCGCTGTCTTGGAAATAGATTCTGCCAGTTTGGGATTCCCGCGGTCAGTAATGGTTTTCAGGTAGGTTTTCAAATACTGCATTACGCTTCATCCCCCTCGTCCCGTGATGCTGCCTCAAATGAAAGAATCCATACATCCAGCATATTGCCTTCCTCATCTTCCATTTTCTGATTTGTCTTTGTCAGCACCAGTGTGTTGCAGCCGTATGCGGCAAGCATTTCTTTTGTAATCATGCCGGCACGGTCGACATCAAGCTGTGTATCATTTACTGGTGTCACCAAGCCAGCAGCCGCCAACCATCCCTTGATCCAACGCCCCAAAATCAGTTCATCACCTACTGCGCTGAACTGTTTGTTGCCGTCGCTGGTTGTATGGGCCTTAAAAGTGTAGCCGTCATCGGTAATGACATAAAAGGCAGCGTTCTTTTCGGGATATCCTGGAAGCAACGTGATTTTCTTGCTGACAGTGAATTGGGTCTCATACCAGTCACGTGATTTCCGCGCGCTCCGGGGCGCGGCATAGCTGACATTCAGATTGGATTTTGTATAGTGCTTCCCATCGTCCATATGCCGTTCTGCGTATGCAGGAACCTTAATGGGAAGGACAAAGGAAATATCGGTTTTATGCTTTTCAAACAGCTCTACCTGCGTCTGCGGAAGCTGATCTACAGTATCGACGCCAGTCAAAGAAACATTGACCTCACGGATAAGAGGCATGTCTGTAATCTCGTCAATTCGGGCAGAACAAGCGGGACCGGCCAGATCGTGAATGAGAGCGGCGATTTTGCCGCATTCCGTCTGCTCAACGGTGACAGCAGATACTTCATACTGGCGGCGGTTAGATGCCTCCTGCTTAATGACGCCAAGATTAGCCGAGCCAATAATTGCAGACTTCACCTTCCGGTCTTTGTAAAATGCATAGAGCTTTCCGTGATACTTAAAGGCACGGACCATGCGGATTTCACCAATGCCTGCATCCATCCATTTTTGATTAAGGGCGACAGCTACATGGTACATGGCTTCCGGCATTCCTTCCACATAGTACATGCCGATCACCAGAAGCACATGCCTTATATTATTTTCTTTGACAATGCGGTCAAGCTCCTCCAAGGACGCCTTGGAGACATAGCCAACAGCAATTTCTACAGCATCCGAAGATGCCGCTTCATCACCAAAACATTCAGCAACCGTTTTCTGACCATCTTCAATCCCCATGGGGAGAATATTCGAGTAAAGCAGTTCCATCCAAAGACCTCCTTGTAGCAGCACATCTAACTAGTAATATTTATCCGGCATGCCTGCTCGCCAAATGACATCACGAATCAGTATTATGCATTCTGTCGCAAAACACATAACGATTATAGCAAAAAATCAGTCAAACTTCAATGCTTAATAAAATATAGAGGCGGTTTATTAGAACTACATACACAGCAAATTATCAGGCATATCTATATGCATACGGCCGTCACCCCAATGATTGCAAAAAGGTTCTGTATAGTTATGCTTTGCTGCAAATACACTTATGCTATGCCCGATGGCGCAAGCCTGTCCTGGACTGTCATGCCATGCTCTCCAGAAATGAATTTAATCTTTATCACATCACCAACATCTAAAACTTCAATTTTTCTAAGAACTTTATCATATTCATCGATAACAACCCTGTTTAATGTTCTTATGATTGGAATTATAAATTCACTTTCCCACAGACAGATTTTAGCATTACAAACTAACTCGAGACGGTATTCTTTTCCTGTAATATTCTGAAAATCGCATTTAAATTTATCGTCAATCACAAATTCACACGTGAAAGAATCCACCTCCCTTTGAATCTCGCAAATCCTTCCCCCTATCAGGTCAGAAATATATTTCAGACATTCGACCTGCTCCTGATTAAATATATTGGGTACATCGATCTGCTTACCGAAGAATTTTTCCACGGCGATTACCCGTTCATAGAAACGGATGTCCTCATCAATTGAGCCAAACATCGTACAGCAGGAATCCTTGTATGTTCCACTTGCCAATACCCCATTGACTTCATATGAATGCAGAGCAACATTACTGCATGGTTCCAGAAGTTTTAAAGTCTTTAATGCATCCAGTCTTCCCTGATTACCAAAGCCATCACCGACAAACTGGATATCAAATACATTTTTCTCAGGATTAATCCTGACTTCAACTTTGAACAAACGAGATTTTTGCTCGTCGTTGGTCACAATGTATGTTCCATCGTCCAATATTTCTACTGTGCGGAGCAAAAGGTAATCAACAATCACCTTGTCATCACCTATAATCTTACAAGGAAACGCCGGCGGAAATGGTTTTGGCTGAATAACATATTTCTTTCCAATTTCCTGCTCAGCCTCAACCTGAAAAGGATCTCTCCGTGGGCCAAGATACTTTTCTGCTTCTTGTATAGTCATTGTAATCTTCATCTGATGACGATTTGCGTACTCAAAAATATCGGGAACAGTAAATTCCCTTTCGGTCCCGTCTATCTCAAACTTTGCAACGCTTTTCATGATAGGCGGATACATTTTGTAAGCCTCGGGAAGTTTGGGAACGCTGACAAGCCTGCATTCTTTTCCTATGGTACGAGGTTCAACACCATACCATGGTGCAAGCTCGTGCTGTGCAGATAAAGAATCCAGAACAATCCCAAAATTATTCTCCAATTCGCTGAAATTTCCTCTGTGCATTAATTGAATATTATTGTCAATCGACATAATACCTGCTTTCGAAATTCTATCCGTAATTTCTTGGGTCTTCTCATCCATGTGTTTGCAAACATCATCAGTTATTTCTCCCGCAGTCTGACGAAGTTCCCTGGGAATATTATTGCGGAAAAAATCTGTCAGGATATCAATCGAGGCTGAAACAAGTTTAATTGCCCGATCCTGCGATATTGTGGAATTTTTTTGGGCATATGAAGAGGCTTTTTCCAAGATTTTCTCTCTGGCTTTCTTGCGTTGCTCCTTATCGCCAAATAAGCTCATGGATACATCGTCAATCATTTCACCTTTAACATACTCTGCAAGGCCTCCAAAATCTATCTCTTCTTCGCGCGTTGCAAAAAAGTTTTCATCCATCTTTCTGCTCAGATAACTATCCAGAAGTAGACCTATCTCTTTTGCTTCCATATGCGCTTCATACCGACTTCGGAGTGCATTTACGCCCCAATCTTTTACAGCCTCCAAAGCCGCTGAAAAAATAGTGTCCAAAATTTCTTTCCCCTTTCCTGCGTATTTGTGCCCACAACTGATAATGACAATACGAAAAGCACTTATAATTATAGCAATAAACTTTAATATATACAACAAGCGGAATGGAGATATATGGAGTTTCAGTATTGAACCATGTCTCTCCACAATGAAATAGAAATTGATTAAGCGCTCGAAGAGTGCGTAGCCGCAAATGGAATCTTGCGAACATAGAGGGTTTGGGGTATCCCCTCAACAAGCATACAGCCTCAAAAATGCATCGACATTTTGAGGCTGTTAAGACTGTTTGTATTAACACAGGCATTGCTTGCTACAATTGTATCGCTTTTTAAAAAAGACCGGTTGCAAAAAAAAGAATAACCTTCTGTGAATCCGGCCTTATTCGGCTTCCAAAAACAGGGGGCCTTCCATAACAATTATGTCCCTGACGGGAATTTTTGTACCATCCAGCAGAATCAGAGTGTTTTCTTCTTCAAGAAATTTCTTTACAATGCCAGAAACCGTAACATATTTCCCACCCGATTTTTTCATGTCTTGCCGAAAGTAAGTGAAGGAAACTTCTGGATGCTTCAGCAGACGTGATATGAGAATTTGAAATTTCATGTTAAGTACGGCAAGAACACTTTCATCTGGCTCGATTCGCTGGTCGGTTAGCCTCCCGGTTTCTCTAATGGCTGCATCATAGCCAGTGAGCGCAGCAAAAGGAGAAAACTGTGCTGCACGGTCCATCATCGACATCTGAGGTCTAACTAAAGAAACATGATGGGGCAAATCTATAATATCAGAGTAAGAATTCGTATTTCTCATTGATAGTCCCTTATTTCGCTTTTCGTCTTGACATATACTTCCTGAGCAATATCAAAAAGGATATGATATGTGATAAATCCATCATCCGAACGATACTGGTATAAGGCATAGCCATCATCAATGAATACACCAGAGAACCTTTCGCAATATCTCTCCTGCTCGGCATGTATGAACTTAAAAAGTTCTCTCACATCATCATAGGTTACTGCCGTATCACAAAGAACATAGAGAAATATATGGTGCAGCTTCTGGTAACCATTTTGCTCTTTATTAATCAACGCTAATTTCTTTTTTACCGCATCGTACAGCTTAGCAGTCTCTCCATACATAGTATAGCTGTGTGATGCTGCTGTCGAATCATTCGATATGCCCAGTTCTTTTTCTGTGAAAATTCTGCCTTGATACCGTTTGATACTGCGCTTCTCTTCTGGCAAAAGATCATCCAACTTTTTCCAGGCAATTTTATTGCTAAAGTGTTTTTTCTCTTCGAGATACTTTCCATCTATTGCTTGAACAACTTCCATTCCGATGCGATTTTCATAATCGACCCAGTCTGGCCTTTCGCTTTTTTCCAGTCCGTCAAATTCGTCAGGAAAAAGTGCCACCAAAGTATTCTTTGCTCTGTACTCGGCTCCTAGCTTTCCTATATCATGTAATGTGCTCATGATTCCTCCCTGGTTTTACGCCTTGTGCCCACCAATTTGCTTATTTCTATCTTTGGCCGTAGCCCCTTCCTCCAGGTTCATGCCCTTGAGGATGGCGTTTTTTCCAAATTTCTTCTTGATGGTGAGCATTGCCTGCTGCATTTTCTTTTCCCGGTCAAGTGCTGCACGCTCCTGCTCTTGTTCGGCCTGCAGTGCTGCATAATCCGTAAACAAGTCAAGCTGCTGGAAACCTTCGTTCTTTTTCGGGGCAGCAGACTCAGGCAGGACATGGTTTGCCACGATATTCAGCCGGCGGACAAGAAGATTTTCATCTGCAATGCGGTCATAGAGCTCTGCCGCAGCACCTACGATTTTCTTGGTAGAGGAGGTATATCCCTCCAGGTTGATGGTTCCGTGGGCGTGTTTGGGAATCTGACGGCCATAATGGTCTTTGACGATATCCCCATGGTACTTTTTTCTTCGCTGGGGATCGGTAAGGTTTTCAATATCGTATCCGATTGTCACCACCAGCTGATCCGTCACCAGCCCTTTTTCCACCAAATCCAGCGAGAGCATATCTGCCATCTCCCGCAGAACCAGCTTTGCTTTTTCCGCCTCATAGGGGCAGTGAAGCACCTGTCCAGATCCCAAACTGTTGGAGCTGGGTTTGTAGGCTTTGATAGCTGCGATGGTCGTAGGCTCCCACCCCCAGGCATGGTCAATCAGCAGCTCTGCGTTTTTTCCGAAAAGTTTATACAGCAGGTCCTCGTTTACCTCAGACATTCTTGCCACATCGCCCATGGTAAACATACCGTTTTCTTCCAGCTTCTTGGCGTATCCCCTGCCCACCCGCCAGAAGTCGGTAAGGGGCTGATGGGACCACATGGTCCTCCGGTAGGTCATCTCATCCAGCTCCGCAATCCGGACTCCGTTTTTGTCTGCCGGGATGTGCTTTGCCACAATGTCCATTGCCACCTTGCACAGGAAAAGGTTTGTGCCAATGCCTGCTGTGGCCGTAATACCGGTTGTTGCAATTACATCCAGGATTATTTTCCGGGCTAATTCCCGGGCTGTCAACTTATAGGCAGCCAGGTAATTGGTCACGTCCATGAACACCTCGTCAATGGAGTAGACCACAATATCCTCCGGGGCCACATACTTCATGTAGACCTGATAAATCCTTGTGCTGTATTCCATGTAGTAGGCCATGCGGGGCGGTGCAATGAGAAAATCAATTTCCAGTTTTGGGTTAGCCTGAAGCTCCGAAAAGAAGCAGGATTTCCCTTCCAGGATATGTCCCGGCGCATCGTGCCTTCTTCCGGTATTCGCTTCCCTCACCCGCTGTTTCACTTCAAAAAGCCTTCCCCGCCCGGAAATACCATAGGATTTCAGAGACGGTGTAACCGCCAGGCATATGGTTTTGTCCGTCCGGCTTTCGTCTGCCACAACCAGGTTGGTATCCATAGGATCCAGCCCCCGCTCCCGGCATTCCACCGAAGCATAAAAGCTTTTCAGGTCAATGGCAATATAGGTTCGCTGCTTCATGCTTCGGTTTCCTCCTTTACCACAGATTGACTATCATTATTTCAGGAAGTTACTCCGATGTTCCAAAGGTCTCAGATCATAGCCCAGTTCGTTCAGATGGGCAATTTTCAGGGCTACAAGATTGATATCCGTATGCATAGCCCTTGCAATTTCCTCAGCTGAATAACGGTAGTGGTAGATATAATCCAGCAGTTCCTCATTATCCAGCAAGATTTCTGCCGCAACGATATTGGCCTCATACTCGGGCTTTGTTCGCATATCGTAAAGCATAAATTCCTGTATGGGATTATCCTGGGCAAATTTCCGGTGGAGCTGGTCGTGTCCCAGCTCATGGGCGCAGACAATCCGTTGCAGCCACATGGGAAGGTCCTTGTTGATAAAGATAAACCGGTTCCGTTTGATGACCCGGTACATTCCTTTCAATGCACCAAAGTTCTCACAGAATAAGACCTCCACCCCCAGATGCTCCGCTATCTCAAAAGGGTCCCGGGTGCCGCAGCGCTTTACCAGCCTGTTCCCCACCTGTGTTAGGTACTCCCCGCCCATTTTCTCACCTCCGGTCGGGAATCATTATAGTCAAATAACCGTCCAACAAAATGGACTCGCTTTCACTTGGTGCTGCCGTTCTTTTGGGCAGCATACTTTCTGTTCTTTTCCTTGGCAATCCAGTAAGCATCATTCAGAGCCTTCATGGCTCCCTCCAGAGACTCCTCACTCAGTTCGCCACCGGCAAAGAGGCCGGTCACCTCGCTGACCAGCTGCTCAATATCCCTGGCCGACTGTGCCCCGCCCTTCTCATGGGCTTCCACCACATAAGTTCCGCTGCTTCCCAGCAGATACTCCGTGGTGGTGTGCAGCACGTCCGCAATCTTCTGGACAATCTCCATATTGGAGGGTTTGCGGGTACCCAACTCGTAATTCTGGATTGTACGGGCAGTCACTCCGGCACTCTGGGCAAGCTGCACCTGGGTCATACCGGCCTCCACGCGCTTCTGCTTTAATCTCTCTTTGAAAACCATAAGACACCTCTTTCTGAAAAGTCGTAACACGAACACTTTTACTGTATTTTCCATTGACACGAACGTTTGTTCCTGTTATACTATCTTCAATAAGACGAAATACTGTTCATATAAAAATGATAACACACAAAAGCGTGTGTGTCAACAAAACACGAAAACAGTTGCTTTACCTTTTGAATCTTTTGGAATGGAGGGTTTATGATGCCAGCCTCACAATGTCGGAAAGCGTATGTTGCTGTCAATCTGGATGTGGATGAAGACGGAAATCTCTTTCCCCGGGCAATTCGTTGGAAAGACGGAAGAATCTTCATCATTGAAAGGCTCAAGTACAAATGCCGTGCCACTTCCACAAAGGTCAGCGGCGGCGGGATCCGGTACACCGTGGTTGTAGGCGGAAAGGAATCTTTTCTTTTCCAGGAAGGCCACAAATGGTTTGTGGAGGCAAAAGATGGATGCGGGGAAAATGCCATTTAATCCTGATGCCCTCCATGATTTTGTCCCCTCCCCTTTTCACCACCTTAAAAAGCACAATATTGTGTAATGTTCGGGGCGGGCGAAAATCCCCACATAGTGCCGGGATAACACGAACAATTTGAGCCAAACAAAAATGTGATATGCTCCCTATAGAGTAGACACTCGAAATAACAAAATTTCGAGACTACACTATGGGGAGCATATCAAACACCATCGGCCACAAGTTTTTTCCGTTTAGAAACTTCCGAAGACATACACCCACGAAAATCCAAGTGATAGCCCGGAAAACTTCAAATGTTGCAAAGAAAACATGCACTTGCCCAAAAGGTGCCTCAGCCACAAGGCTACTACAGACAGAACATGAAGCTATGTTTATTTGAATTCGCTGTGACTTTCTATGTATTTACTCAAAAACTCCAGGTCTCTTTTCCATTTTGCTACAGCAGATGTACGGAGAGGTAAATGCTGTTGCATATGGATGGCATTTTTAATATCCCGACTGATTTCAAAATATGTCATTTTTCTGGATTGCAACAAAGAAATCAGAAGGCATCTTCTTTCCTCTTCAGACATTTGACCCTCGACTACATTATAGCCTTGTGCGTGTAATTCAGATTCTTGGTTCAAACATGGAAACGCATTAGGGCTGTCTGTAGTTGAATCCTTTTGTGCAACAATACAGATTGGACCAAATTCTTTTTGATAATAGTCTAATGTATATTTCCCGACAAATTTGCGGCCACAGGTCTCACAACAATGAATAGGAATGCTATAAAACCCAGATCCATCGCATTTCTCTGCACAGAACACATCTGGAACGATGTGATGCTTCTTTTGGTTGCATGATATTTGCGAGAATTGGGAATACACAAAAAGATGGTTATTTTCGCTGGGGGCTTGATTTACTGAAGACATAGGAATACGTTTGCGATATTGTGCTGCCAGAGAATCAATGTATTGGTTTACCTCTTCAAAAACAATATTGATTGCTTTATAAGGGGCTTGTCGGTTTCTTCGCTGAGCAATGATGCGGACAACTACCATAAGAAACTTGTCTAAAAAAGAACGAAAAGTGATGTAACTGACGATTACCTGCAATGGATTAGCACCATGCTTTGTGTCAAGCATGGAAAAACCTTTCAATCCGTAGGCGTTAATATGAAGCTTTACATAATCGCTAGAAAAGAAACTTGTATGGCTGGATATAAAACTTTCCATAACTGGTCGCACTTGATTCCTACACATATCATCTACCTTTTCTGGAAATGGTAGTTTGGTAGTATCTAATTGCTTAATAGTCGAGTTGTAGATGTGCTTCAATTCAATATACATATCGTAGACCGCATCGTATAACCCCATAACAGCAAGATTTGATTCGTTAAACGCACACAGTAATTTACTCATGCTTTTACCTCATCCATAAAGTGCAGCATTTTTAATTTTAGTTTCACCTTCTCTTCCGGATTCTCTATCCGTTCAATCCACTTCATAAGCAGCGCAAATGCTTCATCCGTTATCTGTTCTTCTGAAAAATCAGGGATAATACTATCTAGAACTTCATAGAACGAATTGCAACGGTATCTATTGTGGAATGTTAGCTCCAAAAGTTCATCGGCAAGATGAACCGCATTTATCAACACAAAGAATTGAATGGCAAATAAGGGGGACAATTGCATATCGCCCAGCTCAGAATAAATTGCATTTCGCAATTCTTCGTCTTCAGCAACTAAGCGGTAAGTCCATCCACTTCCAATTGCCTTTTGCACCTGGTACATCACGGAAAAACCGAAGTCAGACGAGCTGTGAAGCACATCCGGATTAGCAGCAATCAATTCTTTCCAGATTAAAACAGCATTTTCACGATTTATTTTTGCCATTTGACCAATCAGATCCCATAATGAGCAGCAGTTAGCTGAGTAATTTGCTCTGAGATAAAAATAAGTATCCAATAAAAACTGTTCTTTTTGAGATGCAGCTATTCTTCTGCCTTGATTCTCACTCCGAAGAGTGGGAGTGATTGGTGCAGTCGGGATCTTGACATCGCATACCGGCTCTTCTGCTATGATGGGTTTAATGCAAACATCCGGATCATTCAGAGGATAGGTTGGCCAATATTCATGAATCAAACCCCGATAGTCCCAGCTGCGAATGATACCGCAATAGTAGGAAAGCACTGGGATTAACCATGCAGCTAATCGATAATAGTCCGTTTTGTTCTGAAGTTTAAATCTAATACCGCCCCAGCCATTCTGAAGTCTACATACATACAATTCACAGGTATGCTCACTTCCCCGAATTGTTAATGCATCAGCACTATGTAGGAAGTGAAACGGAACACCAGGAACATAAGTGCCGCCATCATATACATAGCCAGGGATGATGCTTGGCCAGACAAATCCACCGGAAACAGACTGCTCTGCCGCCCTCATTTCCTCTATCGAATAAGGGGCAATATCGTTAGACTTAAATGTACCATCAATAATGCGAATTTCAAACCAACCCGTACGCTTTTCATATGCATCCGGGGAGTTGAAATCGTCAAGCACTGCATAGGATTGTTTTTCAACTCTGACACCGGCTTTGATGGATTCGTCCACAGCAAGCCCATATTGATTAACGATCTCATCTGTAATTTTCACTTTCGGGTAGCACACTGCTCTATCTGCTACTCGTTTGCCGGAGAGAAAATTTTTATCAGCATCAATCAGGAGCATAAGAGTCAGATTGTAGTATAGTGCGTATTTATAATACAGGGTATAGTCTCCAATGACAATGGAATGTTGTGCGGGATTGGCAATAGGAGAAAATAAACGATTCGAATAATCAATCAGATCATGACTCCTGAAATTTCGATCCATAATAGTGCTTAAAAGTTCTTTGCAAATGTATCTATTTTGTGCGCTGATTGTAAACCATGTTTCGCTGGAGTGTAAAACACCTTTGAACAGGTAGTGTGTTACCTGGACACCTAAAAGTTCTCGTACATCTTCACCAGCTTCTTTGTCTAAAAAATCAGGTTCATAACGAAACAGTTCCTCAAGCAGCGTAGGTGGAAAATCTTCGACATGATAGAAGACATTCCTTAGGTTGTAATATGTTGCCATAGAGCCCTCTCTGGCGGCTGGAGAGGGGTGTTCATCAGAGAATGACTTAGCTATTTCCTTTACAGCTTTCTTGGTAAATATGGTCATAATAAGGCTTTCGAGAAAACCCATGTATAATCCCTCTCTTTACAGTATTTAAGTGAAGAAGTCTTGAAATCTAACTCCGAAGAAATCTGCTAATTCCTGAATTGTACTGATTTTGTTGATTCCGTTATTTACGTATCGGCTGACTGTCCGGATATCAGTGTTGAAATCGTAGGCGAAATCTTCTTGAGAATCATAGTTTTCTTGAATCAGCTTTTTCAGATAAAGTCCTGCAGTTTGCTGGATGGTAATCTCACTCATAGCGATTGCCTCCCAATGTACTGATTCGGGACATGAATTTCGGAATATCTAGTGGTTTTTCAAGGAGACCTCCCGGAGCAGTAACACCGCCTTTTGCAACAGGGCCAGCCAGTTGGTTCAAAATATCTGCGTATACACCATCGGTCCCGATTTCTTCCACTGTTTTAGGCACATAAATGCTGGTAGGTTCCAATCCGCCGTAAGCTTCACACAGACGCATATGCTGCATCATTTTCCCGATTTCACAAATTGGGTTATCATCGGCAGATGTGTAGCTAAGCGGTGCGGCATCAGACCAGGCGAAGCTGCAATGGAACTGAGTAACCAAAAGTGCGTACTCACGCATAGCTTTCTTTGCTCCTGGGAAGACGTTCACGTAGTCCTGTACCATGTCACGGTTTAGGACAAACTCAGAACAGCGCCAAGGAGCAATATCCTTAGCTGGATCAAGCATGACGTAGTCAAAAAAGTCTGTCCGCTTTTCAGCCTTGTAAATTGGGGCAAGCTTACGAAGCATGCTGTAATGCAGGCTTCCCTTCTTGGGAATGCAGCGATCCCGAATGCCCAGAACAGATACAAGGATATTATACTCCTTGATTTCTTCTGCATCCAAATTCTGCCCCAGAGCCTTAAAGAACAGTCCCCTGGTCCGTTCAATCATCTCGAAGAAAGATGCCATCATCTGTTCCAGTTCAGCAAAATGACAGAATGCAGCGGTGTGGATGCGCAAGTGCTTGATGGTAGCACCGTCATGGAAAGTGCCAGGAGCAAACTTGTTATATTCCTTTAATAAAGAACGAAGTCGTTCCGTAACCGCTTTGTCGTCAAAACGCATAGCTCTTCTGGGGCATTCAACGTCCCAGATTACTTCCATCAGACGAATGGTATCATAATCATTTCTGTAATAGGCTCGGTTGCAAGCATCCTCAAAAGCCTGCTTATACTCGATATAAGGAAATTTGATCTGCCACTTCGCGGCCTTTTTGCTGTTCAGGGTGAGAAGATCCTCCACGTCCTCTCCAAGAATTTCTGCAGCCCGTGAGACCATCGCCATGTCAAGTGCGCCATCCATAACCATAGGAAGTTCCACTTTTTCGTCATCTGCCGTGAAAGCGCTGAAATATTCACCGTAGTTCAGGCCATACACCTCAAATATGCTTCGGATAAAGTTCTCCACGTTTTTTGCGTTTTTCATATACATCGCTCCCTTTGTTTTGTGGTACCATCATGATACCATCGGGGAATCTTTCTTTGTAGGACAGTTTTTGTCGTGATATTGTGATGCAGAGTAAGATCCAGAATGCTGATTTTAGAGGACAACCTTTGCTAATCTCAGCTTTGAGACTATTCATTTTCATCAATTGTAGCACAAAATCACGAAAATGTAAAAGAAACGATATTTTATTTGGTGCTCCTAAGGACAGGCTTTCTTTTTAAGCGCATATACACTGCGACTCAAAAAAACGTATTGGTCACGATGGTTGTCAACAAGCCTAAATACAAATGGGTTGTTGCAACGCTCGGTATTCTCGGTAAAATATCAAATAACTGCAGAGGTGCGGACAAAATTCTGGACTGATTTTAACACAATCCAAGATTTTATTCTCACCACTTTTTACGTTATGTTGGCTCGAATAGATATTAGCATTTACACCCTATGCGTACTATTGCCTACATCTTAAATGGTACGTCATGCAACAAAAAGAGGGAGTCAAAATTCCCTCAGACTGCGGGAAAAGTCCTGCTAAGGATGGGGTTCTTTCGGCTGTCTAAAAGGACATGTAACTTCGTTTTCATGTCCTTTCTACGAATACGGCCCCGGTTCCGACTTATCAGAACCGGGGCATCTATGCTAAACTTTCTTCAATCTACCATAGAACTTCTCATGCATTCAGCTTCATAAAGTTCTGATAGGCCACTTCTTGCAGCATCTTGTATAAACCCTGGATATTGTACTTCTTTGGAAATTCAAATTTCTTGGAAGCGTAATCCACGCCATGTGCTTTCATGTAAGGCGTTGCAATGTAGGAAATCGTCAGTTCACTATCATCCAGTCCAAACCCAGCAGTCTCAGCTGTTACATGGTAAATGGCGTCCAGATAAATGGAGTTGACACGCATTTTCTGACCTGTTGCTCCTTGCTTATCAAACTCAAGAATCCGACGGTCTGTAATAATCACCACATCACGAACCAGCTTGAATCCTGTCTGAATGGTTTCTCCATCCATCAAATATACACCGTATTCCTGCTGAAGTGCATCGGGTGAAACCTCGGACATATTGCCAAGGACACCTTGCATGAGTTGAGAGC
>OEQQ01000056.1_pt1 | contig 29740 bp, 43 predicted proteins | sample 1539741 | NCBI WGS metagenome assembly OEQQ01 (sample SAMEA3891876, study PRJEB23780) | metagenome | biome: terrestrial biome; feature: animal house; material: Caecal content | place: Italy | collected 2015-05-05
CAAGAGCGCCGCCGACGATGGCAGCAGCCACGCAGGCGATGACAGCACGGATCCTTCCGCCCTTGTTTCCGCTGTTCTTTCCGCCGCTTTCTTTCTCGTTTCCTGAAAGCATATTTATCCTCCTTCTCGTCCGTTCCAGCGGACGGTTTTCTTTGCCCGGAGCAGGGAGCTGGGATCCAGAAACCGGGCTTTGGGGGTAATATGCAGTATTTCAATTTCGCAATAGCAATTTTTTTCAGAAAATTTAACCGGGCCGGAATCCCTTCCGGCGGAATGCCCGTTAAGGCCCATCCGCCGCCTTTGTCCGGTCACGATGCCCCTTATCCCTCGCCCCCATCACCATAGAGCGCCCTGCGCAGTCCGGCCATCCGTGCAGCGATCTTTTCCGGATCCCTGTCTGCGTTCTGCTCGCATGCGATTCGCTCAGCCTCAATGGCCCTGGCCCTTTTCTCTGTTTCCGGGTCAGGAGCAGACAGGGCCGGGGTAAGGCTGCGCCGCTGTTCCAGTTCCTTTGCCCTCTCCTGCTCCAGCCGCAGCAGATCCTTCGGGAGGGATGCCTCCCGCTTTTCCCTTGCGCACGATGCCTGATAGGCGCGGACGAAGAGCGAATAGATCACGCTGTTAACCGTCTTTATGTCCATCTTGCCCCATTCCCGGAGCTGACCTGGTGAATGGACTGCCCGCTGCACCACTTTTGGGAGTTTCGCAAACTCCTCATCCGCATGGAGACCGGAATTGCCAAGGGCCCTGTAGACCATCTCCCAGGCCTGGTTCTCGCTGATCTCGTCCCCGGCATCCACCGCAGATGCATAGGCGCGGATGTCGGAAATGGCGGGAGGGAACCTGTTTGTCAGGACGTACTTCCTGAGGCCGATGCCCGCGGAGTCATAATCCAGGTCTTTCAGCTCCTCGTACCACATGCTCAGGGCAGCCTCATTCGGGAAGATAAATTCCCTGGGGTAATATGTTTTTATCGCTAACGCCAATTTTTTAAATTCATCCAGTGACATTATTGCACTCCTTTCGCTCTCATGCTTTCGGTCCAGTTATTGATCATCGCATACCCTTCGTCCAACATCTGGGCTGTCCGGTTCACATACGCGGAGTGTCCCCCTCCGTTTTTCGAACCTGAGCTATCCTGGCTCCGCGCAAGCCAGTTCGTGATAAAGGCTTTGATCCCTCTCGAAGTCTTACGCCTTTTGGCCTTTGCGTCCAGCCAGCCGATCATCTTCCTGAATTCAGCATCCACATCGACCGCCTGGTAGAGGTTGCGGTAGTAGGCCAGGTCTTCCTCGTATACCGCGAAAAAAGAACCGTCGTTTAGCGGCAGCTGGTACACAGGATCCGGGTCTTTCCTGCGTCCGGCGCATAACCAGTCCGAGATAAAGCCGATGATCGTTGATGGGGATTCCAGGTGCGCATGGTATTTCTCAAACCATTTCCCGATCAGTCCCAGCTCCCTGTCCAGGTTTTTCCTGCTGCCCTTTATGAGGGACTGAAAATACGCCCTGTCATCTGAGGACATCTGGTAGGTTGTCCCATCGTTCAGGGGAAACGCATACAGGGTGCTGTTTTCGGACGATGATCCGGCGGGGAGATCCGTTGTCCCCTGCGAAGCGGCGGTACTGCTGCCATCCCCTGAGAACGCCCGGTCATTCTGTCCATCCTGCCCCGGCATATACCCTGCTCCTGTTTCCGGATGCGCTGCCCTTTCCCCTGTATCGTTATGCCCCTGGAAGCCCAGCGCACCATTCCAGGGGTCCATGTTCCCGTCATATCCGGACGGTGCCGTGCCAGAAAGGATATCCTGGATGCTGATCTTTCCCTCAGGCGGGACGAGGCACGCAAACGGGTCGCGGAACGTATCAGGCTTATCCCCGTCATCCTGCCCGGCACTACTGTCCCCCGCTGCCCCCTCCTCCGATGGGGAGCTGCCCGCTGCAGAGACATCTGCACCGCTTGTCCGGGAGTCTGGTTCGTCTCTTTCAGCCAGGGATAAATCCCAGGCTGCCCCATCGTGATATGGCCCACCGTCAGGAGCATCCTCCTGTTCGAGAAGCAGGTCGAGGTCGGGCACATATTCGGCCGGTGTGGTCAGCCCATCCCCCGCAGGCGCGTCCAATATGGCTGGATGGTCCCCCCGGCTGTCATCCGGATCATGGAACGTGCCGCGCGCGGTCCGCGCATCTTCCTGCGATAAGGGGCCTCCTGCGTTTTCAGCGGTACCGGCCATGCCGCGTTCCTGTACGTCGCTGCCCAGTTCTGGCTGTCCCTGTGACGACGTCGGCTGCATGGATCCGGTGCTGGCTTCCTCCGCACTGCAAGGAACGAGGTCAGGCACCCCTGCACGTTCCGCCGAACTGATGTCAGGATCATCAAGGCTGTCAGGTTCCGTCAGGTAACCGCAGAAAATGTCTGGGATGTCATCCTCCAGCTGAAGATCTGCGTCATCCTCTACCACGCCTGTGATGGGAAGGCCTGCCGTATGTAAGTCGCTGTTAAAGGCAACGGGATCACAGGGCTTGTGATCCCCTCCATCCATGGAAGGAGTATGTGCCCCTTCAGGCAGCGAAGACCTGCCCGGTGCACCAGACTTCATCCAGGAAATGATAAACGCCCTGAGGTCAGTCCTGATCCCGCAGGGGTGGGCTGCAAACCACCTGCAGATATCCCCAAGGGCTTTATCAACGTCTGTGTCAGGGAACAGCTCCTGATAGCAGGCTGCTTCCTCTGGAGAAACCCAGTAGAAGCTTCCGTCGTCCAGAGGGATAATGGCTTTGGGTTCGCTGGATGCTTTGTCAGAGGTGTCTTTGGAGATTTCCGCGTGCGTGGAGCTGGAAATTTTTTCTAGCTCCGCGCAAGAAGAATTCGAAGAATATGAAATATTCTGAGAATTCTTCCCTGTAACATAGAGTAAACTAGAGATATCTTTATAGTCCTCTTTAACAATACCTTTATACTTGTTATTAACGTTATCTATTACTCTGTCTTTATCTTTATCTCTGTCTCTATCTCTATCTCTTACTCTTTCTCTATCTCTGGTGGACATTGTCCACCCTGATGTCCACCCTTTGTCCGCGTCAATGTCCACCCCATTGTCCACCTGAATGTCCACCTGATTGTCCACAGGGCAGTTTTTATCATTCCGGGCAGTTTTGCCTTTATTTTCGTTCAAAAATTCTTCCTCCGGGATGGACAGTGAAAGCCCCACATTGTCGCCCTCGCTCTCCCGGCGCATGTCTGCGGGCATATCCACATCAAGAAGACCTACGGCATCTTCTCCCGGATCCGGGGCGTCACTTCGGGCAGTATCCGCCGTCTTGTTCCTGTTAGCCCTTTGCCGCTGCTTTTGGATCGCATAATCGGTCTCTGAGCCGATAAAGTCCTCATATCCGGTTATTGCCAATACGCCGTTTTTCTTCTTATATAAAAGTCCGAGTTCCAAAAACAGCTTAAGCCCCTTTTCGATTGCTTCCCTGCTGAAATAGCGGCACCCGCCCTGGATCTGCGCGATATTGAAAGGGATCATTTTTTTATTGATCTTATAAGCGAGTTCTCCGCCCGAATTGATACACATCATGCACAGCATAATAAAGAGGACAACAATGCCCGCGCCGTTATCCAGTCCCATCAGATAACTGATCGGAGCCTCTTCCATGAACTCCTTCCTCAATTTCATCCAATAATATTTTTTCCCGTTCGCCATTATTCCCTCGAACCGCCTTTCTTTTATTTGTAGGTGATATGTAAAACGCCTATTTTTCAGCCGCAGAAATGATAATGAAAGATTAGCTTTTTCCGGAGAGAATCCATAAAGGAAGTAAACCCGCAAAAAGCTGATATTTTCTGGCTTTGACGGACAAGGGGTGGACATTGTCCACCTGATTGTCTTCCTGATTGTCCGCCTAATATCCACCTGATTGTCCACTCAATGTCTGCCTGATAGTCCATCTGACGTCCACATAAATGTCCGTCTGTTGTCTGCCGGGCGTCCACCCCGTGTCCACGCACCCGGAAAAACCTATACTCACTCTGCGGCATATCTTTACGATGTAGCGCGTTCTCCTTCCTCATCCGTGCCGCCAGAATGGCCGTCCACATCCTTCTTCGGGAAAAAGATCTCAATATCCGTCCTTACAAATGTCCGCCCATTGCTGTCCCTGACCTGGGCCCTCCTGATATATCCTTTCTCTTCAAGCTTCTTCACGATCTTGGAAACCGTAAGGGCACATTCTGTACACAGCTCAGAGATCCGCTCACTGCTGAACGGGACATTTCCGTCCATGCCGACCAATGTAATGAGGATCCCCTTTTCTTTCAGCGTCAGATCCTCAGCCGAGCTGATATAAGCGGCGTACTCCTGCAGCCTGCTTTCAATATTATTCTTATAGATCATTTTTTTCGCTCCTTTCTGCAACCCATTTTTCCGGCGCTACAAGCACGATTTCACTTCCGATAATTTTTGCCCCCCTGCTGTCTTTCACAAGGGACCATTTTAAAAACCCGTTATTCTCCAGTCTCCGAAGGCTGCGGGCTATGGTGGCAGGTGATTCAGGGGCGTTTTCCGCATGGCGTTTCGAACTGAATGAGCTTTCCTCTGATGCCCCAAGAAGCACAAGGAGGAGCCCCTTGTCTGAAAGCTTAAGCCTGCTGCATCCGCAGACAGCCTCCACATACTCCAGATACCTGCCGTTGATCTCTTCTTTATTGATCATTTTAATCTCCTTTCTCTATCAGCTTTTTAATTAAAATGCGAGAATAAAATTTTTTTGAACATTTTTTTTGACCCCAAAAATTTTATAATCTGATCCTTCTCCTGCATCCCATCCCAGGGTTCTCAGATTTTTTCCTCCACGTCATCTTTTTCCGGGAATACGATCTCGACATCGCATCGCGTATATGGCTTTCCGCCGTCTTCTCCCAAAACCCTTTGGAAGGAAAGCCTGATATAGCCATTCCTTTCAAGCCGATCGATGCACCGCTGGATCGTTGCAGCCGTTTCGACCGCGTATCCGGCGAGCAGCCTGGTGTCAAGGGAAAAATCATCCGGCAGCCCCAAGAGGTTGAGCAGCATACCTTTATCACTCAATTTGAGTTTCCCATCCGCTGTGATGGCTACCACATACTCCCTGTATCTTCCTTCCAATTCCTTTTTGATGATCATTTTTACCTCCGTCCTTATTCCAACCATTACATTTTTATTGGCAGAATATTTGAAATGAAATTTTTAGTCCCAGCAAAAAAATATTTTACACGCTTCGTTTTTTTTTGTTTTAGAAAAATCGCAGGACGAAATATCGTATATCGTATCAAGCCTGACTCCTTGCTAAGCCGCCCTTTTATCCCCCTCTCCCATCGCGCATATTCTCTCTGTAATCAATGGTGGCATTTAAATGAAAGGAGAAATCATGGTTGTAAGAGATTTGAACAGAGAACAACTAAACGAGCTGAAGCTGGCTTTTTTATGTGAAAAAGCTGGCGGGACAGCAAGTTACGTCGATCTGGCAGACGCTGAAGATATCCCGGATGAGACGATCTTCTCCCACTATGAGGGGATCGAATTCACAGAGGATGATTTTTTCTGCGGCCACGCATGACTAAACTTTCCAGAAAGGGAACAAAGAACTGGAGGAAACTGAAATGGAAAATACAAGGATAATCTATCGAAATCGGGATTCTAGTAACTACAAAACGTATCATTCCCCTGTACTGGCCGGGAAGATGACCAAGGAGCAGTATAAAGAAATCCTGAACTGCCTGGAGGACAGGGAATACTTTATTCCAGCACAGGTCAGTCTGGACGACACAAGGGATTGGGGTTACGACCCTGAGGTTGACCAGCCATGGTGGGAACTGGTCGGATATGAACTGACGGATCAAAAACCCACCGTTGAATATCCCACCGTTGAGGAACTGGTCTACTTATTCCAGGCCGCCAAAGGCAACTGGAACGAGCAGGAAATATTTTAAATATCAGCAGCCTTTTCGCAGAAGCCGTTGACACAAAGGAGAAATATGGAAAAAAGGGTAAGGAAAAACAATATTCATTACTACAAGCTTTGCTTTTACCACGATGAGGATGACTCTCTCGTCACAGACCAGAGATGCAGCTATGTCATTAAGACGGAGATCCCGCCGGCCCTGGCGGATGAGGCTGCCCTGGATATCCTCTTTGGGGCAAATGGCTCGTCAATGAACCAGGAACTCAGAAAAAACCTGACATGTGTGATGGAGATTGCTGCATGTGAGGCGATCGGATTTTTCGATCTGGAAGATCTGACAGAACGCGTGGAAGGCCCTTATGGGGCATATTACCGGAGTAAGACGATCCAGTTCCCTACAACAGAAAAGGTAAATGAGATCCGTGAGGAGTATCCTACCGGAACGAGGATAGAGCTTATCCAGATGGAAGATGCACAGGCACCGCCTGTCGGCACAAAAGGGACTGTACGCGGAGTGGATGATGTCGGCTCCCTGCTCGTTTTATGGGACAATGGCAGCTCCCTAAAGGTGGTATATGGCGTCGATATTGTAAGAAAAATATAGGAGAATCGTCATGAACGACTACGAAAAAATGTTTGAGGGATATGACGTCCCTTCCAGGCTCAAAGAAACAGCCATCAGCATCATGAGACGTTTCACCATTACTGGAGAATGTGATGGGATGTACATCTGCAACGTGATCGCTGCAGAGAGCGGTATCGGCGATGGGGAAGGCCACTTCACAGGAGATGAAATCTTCAACCGTTCCGAAATTGCCAGGAGGCTTCAGTTTGCATACGGATCCAATATACCGTCATCTGCCATCCCAGAACTTGTAAGGATCTTGTATACAGGGCATATTGACCGCAAGGATGCCCTCGAAGGGATTGCAGAACAGAACCTGCGCTGGAAAAGGGAAAGGGCAAATTGCAAGGAAGATTGGAGAAAAGATTACCTGTCAAAGCTGATCCAGGAATCCAGACAAACATTCATGCAGATACTGGAAGAAATTAAGAAAGAATACAAAATCGATGAGGAAATTCACTTCTGATTCTGGATGATGACCGAAATCAAGGCCTTCCGAGTTGTCGGAGGGCCTTTCTTATCGTGCGCCGCCAGGCGCACGATAAGAAAAAACCCCGCATTTCTGCGGGGTTCCTTGTCAATCTTTCTCCTTCAATGGAACAAATAAGCCGTATCTTCGTCGATCCAAAGACGCATCCCGTCGGCTTTACAGATCAGGTGATCTTCGTGCACCTCAGTAATGATCCCCTCGAAACGGACGCATCCCTCTGGGCCAGTTTCCGAGAAAACTGTCTTTCGGCCGATCTTCCATTCTCGCCAGTTACCTTCCATTTACTTTCCTTCCTTCTGCGATCTTTTCTTCGATCTCCAGCATCATCCCGGAAATAATCATGTCATCGCTGCCAGAATCAGGCCCTGCCTTCATCCGTCCAACTTCCATCTTACCTCCTGGGGTATCTGATGGGTATACATACACGACCACAACATCGTGTACCATATCCCGCAGCACCTCAATGTAAAAGGTGCCGCGGTAATGGTAGAACAGGGATATGATCTCTTTTTCTTTCCTGAGATCTCCTGGGATATCGGGAACTGCCTGCTGAAATGAGGCCACTCCTCTTGAGATCTCTACGTTTGCCTCTGGGACGCCTGCCGTATAGATGTAGGTAACAACCGTATCGCTCGTGGAATCTTTGAGCACTTCCACATAGTTGCTGCCGTTGCGGTGATAAAATTCAGACATGATGAAGGGTTCGATATCGAATTCCCGGGCCTCATAGGCGCATACGACGTAATCCGTCGTGCCATCATCGCCGGTCACCTGGAAGAAATTTTCCGATCCATTAACGGGGCCATAAGCGTACCCTTTTTCCTGTACGTCCGACAGAACATCCAAAAGGAAACCGCTGACATCCTCCTGGATCATTCTGTATCGGTGGAATCTTCTTCCATTTTCTTTTCCTCGTTCAGCAAACACCCACATTTTTTCAATTCTCCTTTCCTGATCTCCCACCTTAATTTGCTGTAGGCAGATGAAAGATCCTTGCGTACCCTGGCTTGGTAAGTGCCTGTCTCCTTTGCGATCAGGGACATTTTTCTCGGCATATTGCCATCCAGCCCATAATAGGCAGTCAGCGTTTTCTTCTCCCTGTCGGTCAGCAGCCTATCACTGTCCATGCCTTCCCTGAGAAGGTTGATCCTCTCAAGGAGTTCTTCCTGTTCTTCGACTTTGAGGTAGTAATCTTCCGGCGTATCATAATACCAAGCGGTTAACTGCCCGCTCTCATAAGTGGGTTTTACCGCAACCTCAATTTGACCAGCCCGCCGCATCTGTTTCAATAGACGGATATGGCGGACTGCTTTTTCAGCGCATCCGGTCATCTCCACAACCCGTTTCACCGGCACTTCAGCGATATCCCTGTCGATAGACCGCAGGTAATCGTTGATGATCTTTTCCTGGACAGAATAATGCACCGTGCTGAATGTCACATTCGCATTGATCCAGGCGCAGATCTCATGCAGGATATAGGGTTTGAAATAAGTGGTCAGAGTGCCTCTGGAGGGGTCGTAATCATCTTCCTTCTCCAGGATCGCAACCATGGCTGCCATATACAGGTCGTCGTAATGCTGATGGAAAGTATAAAATTTGTGCATCAGGATATCCCAGACGAACCCTTCCAGCTGTGCACAATATTTACCCTTTCCAGTGATCTTGCCGCCTGCCACTTCGAAGTTCTCGATGTAGTCATGCATTTTCTCTGCTTCCTTCTTCGCGGATGCGATAACCTCCTCACGCTCCACGATCCCATTTTCCAGCATTTCCAATAAATCCAACATATTTTCTCCTTCTCTTCACTTACGGGTGAGGTCCTTTAAATGGTTCAGACTGTCTGAACCGCTATCAACTATTACAGAGAAAATATGCAATGCAGCTGCTGTTGGTAAAAAACGCCCCCGCATTTCAGCGGGGGACGCCATAGCGATCAATCCATTTTTTCCAATGCGCTTACCCTGGCAGCATAGTAATGCGGGATATCCTTATTCTTTCCCGCCATGACCCTGACCAGGGCACGCTCATTCGTCGATTTGTTTTGGAATTTGATGTGGCTTTTCATGACATCTGCGGGAAGGAACTGGCTCGCATCCACTCCCGGAGGGATCAGGGCAAGAACCTGCCCTTGCTTTTCAGCATAGCCTCCCGATGCTTGGGAAATCCATCTTACCTGTTCGCCAACCTTAATTTCGAAATTGTCTTTCGTTCCATTTTTCGCGTTTCCCATATTTTTCTCCTTTTAAGTATTCTGGATCGGAACAATCTGCTCATACAGGCAAACTGTCCTTTCTTTATTGTATTTTCGGTTGACATGCATATGTCCACACAGCCACCACTGAAAGTTGTTTTCCTGATATACCTGCTGCAAGTATTTGGTCAGGCGGTCTGGCTTATAAAGCACCCTCTCCGGATCGTTCCGATCCAGAAGGGCCTGGTAAGGGCAATGGGTCAGGATGAAATCAACGTCATTCCCGGCTTTCCTGAGGTTTTCCAGGCCCTCCTCCATCTCCTGGTCAGAGGGGAGTTCCCTCTCCCACCACGAAACGTGGTTGATCCGGTACTGCCTGTACCAGCTTCTCTTCCACTCTTTGACCCTTGGATCTTCAGGCTCCAGGATCCCATCACTGATGTCGTGGCTCGAAGCCCCGCCGAACGCCCATATCGTCAGCCCGTTCGGGATCCGGAACACCTGTCCTCTCATCAGATGGAGGACAGAAGGCCTTACGGCATGCACCTTTCCGCCATTCCACTCTGACACGGGCAAACCATCCAGGATATCAAAATTTTCGTGGTTTCCATCTACGAATAGCGTTGTCCAGGGCTTATTCTCCAACCAATCCAGGTCGTTCTTCTCGCGCTTGCTGTTGTCCCAGATTCCAAAATCCCCCAGGATTATAACCAGATCGTCCTTTGTAAGGTGCCTTCCTTCCGGGAAGGCATCCGAACACAGGCGCGACATCCAGCCAGTATGTGTGTCCCCAGTCACAAAGATCACAACTATCCCTCCTTCGTGCTTAACAGTTTAACGCAGGTGCAAGCTCCTGGCAACATGGATCAGGCATTGTGAAGCCTGAGCCAAGAGCATCTTGCCCATATTGTTCTTGCAATGCTTTCTTTCAGCGCATCCGGCATCATCAGGAATGTTTCCAGGCTGCAGTTCTCTACGCATACGGACAGGGAATCTTTTTCCTGCACCACAGCCAGCCCGTAACTGTCTTCGTTATTCCTCAGACGGCTTACTGTGATGTCGTCCAGAACATTTCCGGATACTTCGAATACTCTCACATTTTCCATGCTCATGAATACCTCCTTTGCTGACCACTATCATGTTACAAAGTAAAAATGCAAGATTTGTTCTCTCTTTAACAAAGAAGCCGGTCCGTTCCCGGTTGCCGGCTCCCCTGCTCCGGAGTTTCCTCCGGTATATATGATTGAAAAGGGAAAATGAAAGCATCTTTATGATACCACACAAAAAAACAGCATGCTGGAAAATCCCAAGGGTGCCCTGCTACTGGGAAGGAGGAGCCAGAATCCTCTCGCATCTTTTTCCAAAACATACCTCGGAAAAATCATATTTACATTGGCAATGTTGGTAGTTTTTAATCCAAGAAAGGAATGGCACATGGAAAACAAAGAAACAAATTTGAAAGTGATCGAGAACAACCTTGTACCGGTATACGAAACGGACAAGGGGGAAAAGGTGGTTTATGGAACAGACCTGCACAGGGCCTTGGAAGTAAAGAGCAATTATCGTGATTGGGTCCGCAACCGATTAAATGACTGCGATGCAGTAGAAAATGAGGACTATGAGAGTTTCGCTAAAAATTTAGCGAAACCTTCTGGCGGACGTCCAAGCATGGATCATATCCTGAAACTCGATATAGCAAAGGAAATGGCGATGCTTGAGAGGAACGAAAAAGGCAAGCAGGTTCGCCGCTACTTCATCGCGGTCGAAAAGAAATATAAGAAGCAGCAGCTGGATCTCAGCCAGCTCTCCCCTCAGCTCCAGATGTTCGGGAGCCTCTTCCAGGCGATCGCCCAGCAGGAGATCATCCAGAAGCAGCAGGCTGAACAGATCCAGCAGTTAGACAACCGGATCTCATCCATCCGCGAGGTCATCTCCCTGTCGTCAAAAGACTGGCGCAAGGGAAGCGGCATCATCATCACGAGGATCGCGGTAAAGATGGGCGGGTATGACCATATCCGTGTCGCGCGCGAGGAAAGCTACCGCATACTCGAACAGCGGATGGGAGTTTCCCTGAAAACAAGGCTGCTGAACAAAAAGAAGAACATGGCCCTTAACGGGGCAAACAAATCCAGGATTGACAACCTCAACCAGTTGGATGTCATTGAAGACGATCGGAAGCTAATCGAAGGATATGTTGCGATCATTAAGGAGATGGCGATCAAGTATGGGGTGGACGTAGCTTAGGCACCTGCCGTTGAAGTTTGTTCTAGCGGGAAAAGGCGTGAACCTGAAAGTTGGCGCCTTTTTTTCTGGGCCTGTTGGACGTGCAGAAAGGCAGATGTCATCTCTGGATGAGCGATCTGCTTTCTTACAAATATCTTCGCTTCTGAGCGTTTGCGGAAGGATTCGAACCTTCGGTGCATTCCTGCACTCCGCCTTAGCAGGGCGGCTCCTTCAGCCTCTCGGACACGCAAACAAAAATGGATGGGGCAGGACTCGAACCTGCGGTGTTTCTTTGTGACGGATTTACAGTCCGCTGCCCTCGCCTCTAGGCATACCCATCCGTGGGGTGGTCAGGGGGTTTGAACCCCCGTAAGCAGAACCACAATCTGCCGGACTACCATTATCCTATGACCACAATAGCTCCTGCGGGACTTGAACCCTGCATCTCCAACTTGAGAGGCTGGTATCTTAACCTTTTGACCAAGGAGCCGTAATGATCTCCGCGGGACTCGAACCCAGCATTTCCGGCTTGAAAGGCCGGTGTCGTAACCTTTAGACCAGGAGACCCTGTTGCAGGCATATTGCAGCCTGCTCATGTTTAAGCTGTATTTTGTATTTTTACCGGCTCATCTATGACCAGGATGTCATCCAACTTCACTCGCAAGATCATAGCGAGAATCACCAGGTTGTCTATCGTCGGCAGTGCAGTTCCCTGCTGCCACTTGTATATGGCCTGCGGTGTTGCGAATCCAAATATATCCTGCAGATCCTTTACAGAAAGTCCCGCCTTCTTCCTCAGCCTGCATATATTCTGTCCTGTTCCTCTCATATCAATCACTGGAAGATCTGTCATGCTCCTTACCTCCTGCTATCGGAAATCAATTTCAGTATCAGGCGGTAATATTCCATATGGGGATCAAACCCATGGCCATCCGATTAAAAGTCGGGTGCTCTCCCATCTGAGCTAATGGAACAAAAAATACCGCCTATCTCAAACAAGATAAGCGGTACCTGGGATCTATGTTATTTATTGGCAGATACATAAATCTCTGCCACGATCATAACACAGTATTTCGCTTTCTTCTTATCTTGCATGAGCGCATCACAACCGGACTCTGTTCTTTTTCTTTGCTGAACAGCGCCTCATAGTGTTCACTATGCAGATAGTAAGCAGAAGTTGTTGCAAAATTAACTGTTGCCATGATCTTTTCCTTTCTGAACTCATTTGGTTCGTTTAATTCTTTCTGATTCCACTATAGCATTATTTTACTACTTTGTCATTATACCGAAAGTATAATTTTTCAGCGTGTCACGGGCATATTACATTGATTCATGTTTTTGCTATGAATTATCCCGTCAGAAGACCGGCGAGACACCGCCTTTCGGGCGGCTTTTTCGAAAATCCAGAAAGCCCCCTGCATTGCAGGAGGCTCTTTCATCAAACTGTACAAGTGCCAAAAACGTACTCCTCGGCTTCTGCCTGAGCCAGATTGAATTTTTTCATTATTTTTTTGACAATGATTTTGTCATCCAAACCAGCGTCGCGAAGAAGCTCAACCGATGCCGTTATACCCTCTGCGCGGCCTTCTGCGCGGCCTTCTGCCTGACCTTTTCTGAATCCTTTTTCCAGAATCCCATAACTTAAATCACACAAATCTGACACCTCACTTTCGATCTGCTGCGTCATCGCAATGTGAAATTCCTCTTGCATGACCTTTTGTTTGCTCAATGCATTAGTCTCTTCCGACAGAAGAACATTCATCAGTCTGAGGATCTGGTTCTGAACAGGTGTTTCTGCATCGCCGAGATTCACGATCACAGCCTGCATCAGATCTACATTTTCCTTTGGAGATACATTTTCTCCAAAGACCTGTTCTTCCATCAGAGAAATTTTTTTGATCGTATTCTGTTTTTTAGCTGCCACTTCAGTACAAAACCATATGGAATAGACCTTGCGGATCTTCCCATACTCGGAGTTCGTGAACACCGTCCCGTATTGGGAAGATACAAGCCGGCAGCAGTAATAGATTGCCCGTTTTTCAATCGGATATCCGGGCGATGCGTCCCGCTGTGCCTCAATATTGATAATCAGGCATATCGGGATCTCTCCCGGCGCAGTCGCATTAAGCCGGATATCATAATAGATAGTCTGTTCTCTGAGACTGCCATCTTCTGTATTTACACCCTCAATATTCCTGTCACTTGAAGTGAAGTGGACATCTTTTGCAGCATCCTTATCCACAGGATGGACAGCCATTTCTGAAATTTCAGGCTTACCTTCGATACAGGGAATAATCTCTTCTGGCTCATAATCAGCAAATTCTTCTGTGCATGTTTTCAATATCCACGCAAGGATTGCTTCGTTTGCCAGTAGTTTTTTTACCTGTGCATCGTATTTGGCCTGTTCTTCCGTGATCCGGATCGTTTTTGCAAGCAGAGATTCTGTTTCCACAATCTTAGTCCTTTCTTAAGTATATGGCAGAAATGTGGATCACTCTACCTTTACAGTGAGTTTACCACAAAACCGCAATAGAATCAATTTTTTCAATTCCCACTCAGAATTTCTTCCAAATGAGGATAACAGCCGCACAGGTGACAAACCATGTCAGCAGCATGCCTATCACTGCAAAAGCTATCACCGCAGCCGTCACTGCACGTTCCTCCTTTCAATTTCTACACCCTGGATCAGTAGACGTTTGCTTGTGCCGGCTGACCCGTAACAGGTCGAAAGGGATACAATCGGACTGCATTCTTCCATGGCCGTTGTTTCCTCTTCTGTGAAGGGTACATAACTGTCCATGGCTCCCAGTTTCAGGGCAGCAGCCAGATACTCCTGATACGCTTCATCGGTCAGCGGTATGGAATACATTTCGCTGTCGTAATCTACCACATAAGCAGCGACGACACGATACCGGATCACCTCGTAATCCTTTGTCCACATGTAAAAATATGGATCCTTTGCTTCAGCAGGCTTGCGGTATACATTCTTCATCCCGCCGAACATACTCCCATCCTTCATGTTGTGCCCATACAAAAACGTATTTTTGTAGCGGAACGCCGGGTCAGCATCATACGGGATGAACACACACCCTGCCGAATTCTCAGTCCCATTGAAAGTGGTTTTGAGGTACTTGTTGACGTCTACGGAATTCTCCTGTACGACCGGATAATTGATTTTCGCGTCCTCGTAGTACAGCCAGGAAACAAAGTCCGGGTTCTCTGCAAGGAGGCCTTTGATATCGATCTCCAGGTCCGGAAAAGGATCATCCTCTTCCTCCCCTTCCTCTTTTTCCTTCGGCTGGATAGCGGAAACATAAGACTCGCGAGCGCGGTCATATTCCTCCCTGGAAATGTACCTCTCCTGTAAGATCTTTATGATTTGCCATGCCGATACGCCGATCAGAGCCACTGCTGCCACAATGAACAGCCCAGTTAAAAACTTTTTCATTTTCCTTCCTCCTGTAAAATAGCCATAATAAGTTTCGGGAATCCAAACAGGATCATCTGTTCGTCAGAAAAGCCCAGCTCATGCAGTGCTTTTCTTGCATCCCCATAATTTTTCCCCGCCTTTTCAACCGAACAGGAAACTATCCTGTTAAGTAGCAAGGCCATTTCCTCTTTGCTCATGAGTTCTCCTTCCTCCATCGCTGATGGATATTTGACAGTTATCAGTTTTACAAGGGAAATATGCAGGATACAGGAGCGGATAGAAAAAAGGCTTTGTAATGTGAAAATGAAAAGCCTGGCACAAGGCCAGGCTCGTCATCAGGGATTCTTTTTCCCCAGATATTTCATTTCAAATTCTTCAGGCGGGACCGGTTTCCCAAACAGGTACCCCTGCACCACTTCAACTGCGGTTGATTTCAGGATCTCATATTGTTCCTGGGTCTCGACGCCCTCCTGGCAGACCTGGGCTCCGATGCTGTGGCAGAGCATGCTGACCGCGGACAGGAAGGGGTCGCATTCTGTGACCCCTTCGGGAACAAACTGCCTGGCGATCTTCACCGTATGGAACGGGTGCTCCCTGAGCGCCAGCAGGTTGGCATTCCCTGTCCCAAAATCATCGATAGCTACACGGATGCCTGATGTCTGCATCCTCCCAATGGCCTTTTTAGCATCACTGGAACTGATATCATATGTTTCTGTCACTTCGATCATGACATTTTCCGTCGGGAGTCCGACGTGATGCAGGATTCGGGACATATACTCCGTCAGTTCACAATCTGCAAACTGGTAGCCTGACATATTAATGGACATCTGGAAATCTGGTACCCTTTCGGTCCATTTCCGCCCCTGTCTGGCGGCTTCCCGAAATACCCATCGTCCAAATGGGATGATCAAGCCGCTTCCCTCAAGAATAGAGATAAATCTATCTGGAGGAACTGAACCTAATTCATCACAGGAAAACCGTGCCAGGGCCTCTGCTCCATAAAGCTTTCTGCTATCTGTCCAAAATTGAGGCTGGTAATAAAGCTGAAATCCCTGGAACCCATTATAAATGCTGTCCATAAGAAGTTTTTTCAATTTCATAATAATCTCCCTTCCAAAAACTCCTGGTATGGAAGAACTATGTAATTTGGGTAGCAATGATTGAAAGGTGCCATATTTTGACATCTTTCTTTTATTTAATCTGGATGTTTCCAGTCTCTCTGTCATAAAAATAGACGTTGTATGACAGGATTTCCTCACAGTCAACAGTCGGTCCCATGTTCACCTCTCTGACCATCTTTTTTAGAGCTTTCGGATCAGCTTCAGGATCGTTCACGATCACGAGGTCATGCACGGAGCTTGGCAAGATATAATAGCTGTTTCCAAGTTTATCTCCGACCAGCTTCAGATATTCAGGGATGGCAAGAACCGCACTGCCATAAAAGTGATCCGTATTCGTTAAAGTATACATCACATCCGCCAGCATTTCTGCTTTAAGATGTTGTTCCTCTTCGGCGAGAGTCATTTCCTCATCATCACATTCATCGGGATCGTCACCGAGGGATGATATAAACTGGGAGATCGAAACAAATTCGATCTTTACAAAACGCCGGGCATTCTCCCTGGCATCTTTCAGGACCTGTGAAGGATGTATACCCCATTGTGTAAGGTAGCTGTTTTTGATCCGGATCTGTCCCGTACTTCCATTTTCAAGAAATATCACACAGCAAGGAATAAGAGCCAGATCCAAGAAAGCCTCATATGGGCTGTCTTTCAGGATCTCTTTGTTCCTCTCACGGTTTACCAACCGGAAAGACAACATTTTTTTGACCCGGCTGTAATCTTTTATGAAATCCAGCCCCACTGGCTCTTTACAGGAATTCGCACTATATGTGTCAATAACCTTCTGAACAAGGCGTCCCATGGGGATACCTTTCTGATGATCCATATAGCATGGTTCCAGATAGATCACAACCCCAATATCTGTCCCTTTTTTTCTGATGATGAGTGCTGTCCTTTTCTCATCATTATTTTTCGTGATCTGATCCAGCGACACATCGGCACAATATCCGATACATGCAGTAACTGCTGCCTGCATTCTATTTGCAAAGTTTTCCAGATCCTGAATGTTATTGTTTTCGTTCTTCATAGTTTTTCCCTTCTCTTTACATAGCAGCGGCACCCCCCAAGAACAGGAAGTGCCGCGTTTTTTATTTCAAAATATAGATTGCCGTTGTCTGACAGGTGCTGATTATGCGGTTGCTGTTACATCGGCAATGTTTTCTGTGAGCCACCTAACATAGTAGGCCGCTGCGTCTTCTGAGAGTCCATATGCTCCCGGTGCCATCAGGAATCTTGTGACCACCGCCGCGAGATGCGTAAAAGTAGGATAGTCTGTATACATTTCCTCAAGGGTCCGATAATCTTTCCCTAATTCATCAGGGAAGCAAAATGCAAAATTCCCGATCTTACATCCTACCCCCATGATTCCATAGACTACAGCGTTTTCGCCATCAATGAATGATACCTCATGCTTCTGGATCCCCCTGTAAACCAACTCGAAAAGGGACCTTTTCCGCTTCCTGGATTCTACTGCTATGATGGCGGATATCGTACCAGCAATGATCTCAGAGCTGCTTTGGGAAGAAACCATATACCCCTTCCAACTCCGGTGGGTGTTGTTGATGCCGTTATCTACCTTGATACCGGTGCCGCTCCAGCCCTGCAGCCCATAATGTGTGCTGTCATCTACCAAAACATAATATGGCCTCACGCCTTCAGGGAGTGGTATCTTGTTCTTATCCCTGTTCTCGTAAGGGATAAAGAAGCGCCGGTCTTTTGGAATCTCTTTCAAATGGCGATCAAGCCATTCATTTTTATCCTGCACTGCTGTCGTACCGGAGATCACTTTAGACGTGATGTAGACAGGATGCCCGTCCAGCATCAGTGTCCTTGCGGCACTCAGCATGCTGCCCATAGGCCTGCGGGATAAAAAATATCCCGGCGTCATAACCTCATCAATATGGGATTCCTTCCATTCAGCAAGAGTGCCGTCCATATCAAAAAATATGGGAAGCTCCTGGTTTTGAAGAGGGAGGGGCATGATACTGCGTACGATATCATCAAGCGTAAGATTCCCTTCCGTGCGTGGGTCTGAAGGGATAGGCCGTCCAAATACGCTTCCTCTGATCACGGTATCTGGGATCTTCCCTTCAACCAGCGCCTCAAAGAACGATATCCGATCCCTAAATGAATAGTGGGACACTTCCACTCCAAGCGCATCAAACTGGATTGCCGCACCAAAGGTATCTGTTCCATTTTTCTCTTTCATTTTTTGCTTTCTCCTTTCCTTTTCTGATCGCTATCATAGTTGCAAGGAAAATATGATCGATAGTAAAGAATGATAAGAAAAGGGTCAGTGCCTGCCCAGTTTTTCCTTTTCTAGGTCGATCCCGACAGTCACACCGGATCTACGGTCTTTGTCGAGTCCGCCGCCCATGTGGGTAACGTTACTGCCAAGAAAACAGGCCCGGAAAATAGAATCTTCCCCGTATCTCGCCCTGATCGAATCGACCGTCCGGTCAAGTTTTTCCAATTTATCATATTTGAGCATATCAAAAAGGTTATATTGCCGGGAGGCCTCCGTCTGTACTTTCGAAGTATGCACCCCTAGCTGACGGAGGGGAGTCAGGCCGTCCCAAATCCGGGAAAAAATCCTGCAAGCCACATCGTAAATCTCTTCGGTCACATCTGTCGGTGACATGAGCTGCATCTGCTTCCCCTCATACTCAAACTGATAAGTGGTGAGATGCACGCTGACCACGCTGATCTTCACTCCGTCCTCTCTCAGCCGCATGCCGACCGTCTCACAGAGAGACAAGAGCAGGTGCCTGGCGTACTCTTCCGTTACCACATCGACTGGCGCCGTCAGACTGTTCCCATATCCTTTATTTGCCTCATGAGTAAAAACATAAGGTTCCAGGTCATGGCCCTGGGCGTATCCTTGTACGATCCGGCCGGCCTTTTTGAGATGTGCAGAGATCATTTCTCCATCGGCGGCAGCCAATTCCCCTATCGTATGGATGCCAAGCCCATTTAGTTTTGCCGCCGTCATCCTGCCGACAAAAAAGAGATCTGAAACAGGTAGGGGCCACATTTTCTGAGGGATCTCATCGGGGAACAGAGTATGGACTTTATCCGGCTTAGAAAAGTCTCCCGCCATCTTTGACAGGAGAAAGTTTGTGGAAACGCCGATGTTGACAGTGAAGCCCAGTTCCTCATGGATCCGGTCTTTCAGGGAATGAGCAAATGCAACCATCTGTCCACGGCCATAGATGTACTCATCGAAGCCATCGAACACTGCCCAGGCTTCGTCAATGCTGTACTGGATAACCTGATCTGTATATTGCTTCAGTAAATTGATGAACGCGCGGGAGGCGCGGACATACAAACCGTAATCAGGGGGTATGATCTCCAGAGCAGGGCACTTTCTCAGTGCGTCTACGATCGGCTCCCCCGTCGTGATCCCATATTTTTTTGCCGGTACGCTCTTTGCCAATACGATACCATGTCTTTTTTCCTGATCTCCTCCGACAATGGATGGGATCATTCGTAAGTCGGTCATTTCCCCCATGAAATGAATCCTGTAAGCGGCACTCCAAGATAGGAAAGCGCTGTTCGCGTCAATGTGGAATACATATCTGCCCATATCACAGGAATTGGACGATGCGCCATCTCTGTGTTTCCAGATTGTAACGCAGTTCGATCGACCGAAAGCAGTCTTCTTCCCCCGCGCTTACCAGACAGATAAACTGCTTTTCCAGGATACCGGCAAAATTTTTATCCGACCGGCAGACCGTCTTCTCTACCCGGATAGTCTGTATCTGATGGTCCTCTGCCTCCAGACGGAGCCAGCATGGCGTGACCCTGCCGTCCCTGTCGGTCAAGGCCATGACCTGTATGGGGATGTTCACGCATTCCCCAGAATGTAGCGTCTGATGTCCATCCAACTCCTTTCACCTCCTCACATACAAAACAAATGTTCGATTTCTCTTATAATACCAAACATGTGTTCTTATGTAAAGAGGTAACTGTTGGAATCTTCAATTCTATTTGTTACTTTCTACTTTGCGAAGTGAAGGTAATTTAGTAATCTGCTTGACGGCACTTACGATTTGGCGTTAATATGATTTTGTAATGTAATTTAATCAAATTATGGAGGTTATATATGCCAAGAACAAAAAAAGCGCAGCCTCAGACAAAGGCTGTAAAAAAAGAGAGCAATGCTGCGATTATTGCAGACGCCAAACCTACTGAGGATAGTTCGGCGGCAGCCTTAACTGCCGCGCAGCCCTCCACTGTAGTTGAGAAGAAAGAACCTGCTAAAAGAGGACGCCGGAAAAAAGCAGAGGCCTCGGTCTCAGTTCCATCCGCTGAACCTGAAACCGCTGCTGCAGAGGATCAAGCGAAAATCCCTGGTCCCGCAGAAAAGAAACTTACCGAGAGGCCGGAGGTCAAAACAACCGAAACTGTAAAGGAAGCACCTGTAGTGCCTGACACGTTCATGAATCCACCGGAGAATGCAGCAGATACCACTTCTGAAACATCCTCTCCTGCTCCGATCTCCGAAACTGAAAAGAAGCCCGCCAAACGAGGCAGGAAGAAGAAATCAGAATCGCCGGAAGTCTCGAAGGCTGTAAAACCTGTAAAGAAAGAAAAGACTACCCGCAGAAAAGCTGCTCTTCAGAAAGCAGGCGCTGTAGATACGAAACCTGAAATAACAAGTGCCGTTACAGTCCAGTTTTCTGGGAAATCATATTCTACCGAAGATCTGATACGGATCGCTAAGGATGTCTGGAAATACGATATGGAACGCAACGAAGCCGATTTAAGAACGGTCGAATTTTTTGTAAAGCCGGAAGAAAATAAAGTGTATTTTGTCGTGAACGGGGATGTGACTGGAGATTTCGCAATCTAAAGAAAGGAGGACCTGGGATGTCAACTTCTTACTATCTGACAAACAATGATAAATATAAGGAATACCTGGCATTCCAGGAATTCTGGGAAAACACACTTCTCCCTGGCATTAAGGACGATATTGAGAAATATTGTGCTTCAGCAGAAGGTGAATATGTCAATAGCGATACGGCCGAAGATGTTTTAGAAGACCTGAAGCAGCATCTCCCATTCTGTCCTCTCAGCCTGGAAGACTGTTCAAAAAGAATCGGAGCTTTTTCCGTTCATGATGGCTTTTTCTGGGATTCATATATCAGATTCGAAGGAAATCTGATCAGCTCGGTTGAAGATCTCATGCGATTTCTGGAAAATAATCCTGAATATGTCTTGCAGGACGAATGCTGCGAAACCATTAACCTGGAGGAATTTTGTAAAAGGACGAAACAGGTATTGCCATCAGGAAAGCATAGACAATCTTACTAAACGAAAGCGCACAGGATATCCTGTGCACTCTTTCATAACATTTCTTACTTAAGCTTTACTCAAACATCGTGCCCTCCAACTTCTATTTCCGGCAGACCGTGGCTCGGTCTACTTCTATAAAGGTACTAAAGCCAACTCCATAGCCTGGGGCAATACCTAAGCATTCGTTGCTGCAGCAGTATGGTTGCGCGCATATATAAGCCTTCTTTTCATGCTCCAAATAGAAGCCCTCTATCCCTTCGCCGTTGTCAAGCCGCTTCCCCCGAAATAATGTGTCTCTGTCCATCTCGTTCTCCTCCTTCATTCCACACCTCCCTTAAATTCCCTCTGTTCCGACGGCGTTTCCAAAGGGAGTATATCGTTGAATGTATACGGTATTCCTTTTCGGCTCGCTACATGCAGAATTTCTATAAGCTCATTTTTCACATATTTTTTCACATATTTAAAATCTGGGTCAGACAAATCCTTAAAACTTCTAATGATTTTAATACAATCAATGTGTGGGGACATTAAATAGTATTCCGTTTTCGGACGCCAGATATTAAGTCTTCTGTTATCTGGATCGTCTTCAAATGGTGGCAAATCCGCAATAACTCCGACTAAATTTCCTCCAACACCCCAGTCATGAAATCTAATAACATCCCCTTGTTTAAGTTTCATTTTGGAATTAAATAACTCGTCAATTGTCATTTAATACACCCCTTACAACGATAGAATAATATGCTTACCCTCCATACTGCACCGACAGCCGCCGGTATTCACTCAGTGTAATCTCCCGCACATCCTCGCTCTTGAAATACCCCTGAAATTCTTCCACCGGGGCTGTGCTGGCAGGAGAACCGTCCTCAATTTCCAACTGCGCCGTAATTCGTTTATCGTGAATGTCAAAATAGCGTCTCATCATTTTCTCCTTTCCAGAATCCCGCTTACCAACTCAGTAACCTCATACAGGTATGTCTTGATTCCACAAAGCCCAGATGAATGGCCTTCTGCATACGCATATTTCCATATATCTTTTGCGGATTCTTTGTCTAAACCGCAGCCTACCTCGTCTTGGATGAGTAAGTAAATATCTTCCATAATACTGTCCCGTGCTTTATTCTTCTTGGTGTTAAGTTCGGCTACTGCCTTTTCGTAATTCCGATTGTTAAGTTCGACCTGCTCACGATTCCATTTCACGGACTGGTTTTCGTCTGTTACCCAGTTCTTCGGGAGTTTAGAAAAATTAGGCTTACAGGACATTTTCTGCATTGCTTCAAATTCTCTCTGAATTTCCTCCCAATCTTTTACTACTGCTTTACTCAAATCTTATTCCCTCCAATTTTTATTCAAAATATCTCTTTGCGACTTCTTCCCAGAAAAGCCCTTCTGTATATCTCCACGCTTGTCCGAAGGACAATGTGCCATATATCTCCATTACTTTTTCGATGTACTTATCCAGACAACGCGGCCTCAACCCGTCTTCTCGACCCTTTAAGATTTCTTCGTAGATATGCTTTAATTCCTCAAAAGTTACATCTCTGAAAACTTCCACTTTACTCAAACCTCATCCCCTCCAACTTCTCAATCTGCTTTTTCAGATTGGCGATTTTCTCTTGACGCATTCGCTCTGCCTTAAATCTCGCAGAGTCCAAAGAATAATAAAATTCGTCCTTTTTCAAATAGAATTGGTCTCCTTGAAGATTTTTGCACAAATAAAGAATTTTGATTTCCTTTGTGTAATCATCTTCCATTCTGTGTTTTGCTATAAGTTCTCCTTCGACAATTCCGTCTGTCAACGCATACTTCGTAATCCAGACTTTCATATCCAAACCCTCATCACTTCACACTTCTATTTTCTTTAGCATTAGGATCTTCTATTTCACTGTCAAAGAAATTTGACAAGCCATATACAGAAATATCCTTCAGCTGACCACCCTCAAATATTACCTCGTCCGGATATGTATCTTTGCAAAACAATGCAGCTGCAACGCGCACTCCGTCCAGATAGCCTGCCATTTCCATAGGCGAAGAAATTTTCTGTATATCAGATTTAATTTTATCTACTTGTTTCATAAAAGGTTCTCTCCTACTCATTTTTCCATTCTTTCATAAATTCACTCGTCAACCATATCTTGTTTTCCAATTAAAACATGAAAGCGATGTATAGCTTCATCAATAGCCTTCATTTCGGCCATCAAAGATACTTTCTTTTCAAAACTGTTCACTGAATCATCATCCCGTATTTTATCCAGTTGAGTTTTGATTTTTACCTTCTTTTTTTCTAACGAATTTATCTCGTTCTTTACTAGATCTATCCACGTCATATTATCCCTTCCCTTCCTTATATCTGCCCAAATTTTCTTCCACAGTTAGGACAAAATTTTACTTTATACCTCATCGTTCTGTCTTTTATCGTGATTAGCATATCACCTTTGCCATCAATTAAAGCATTATTCTCGTTATCAACCCAATGTACAGCTTCGTCTCCAAGGCAACAATTGCAGCCCGTTATATTTTCGTGTATCATTTTGTCTGCTTCCATATTTCCTCCAAAATCGTCATTTCATGTCCTGCAAAGTGAATCCATAAAAATCCTGCACAGGTCGATTTTCATTAAATGTAGTAAAAGGTAGATTTATGTTTGCGTTTTTTAATAATTTACAAAACAAATAGTCACAAGTCTCTGGGTATAGCCTCTTATCAGGAACATAATCCATATTTGATGATACGAAAATTTCTATCATATCCTGCGGCTTTGGATTATCACCACTATAATCCACATTATAAGTTACAGTATGTATTTTTAAATCTTTTAGAAATACGTGAAAAGTTTTTCTATCACAAGTATAGCCATATAACAATGTTCTATCCTTTAAAAATGGACTTAAATCTTTTGCACAAATTAGTCGATTTTTAATACTATCAACATTTTTAATCATTTCCATTTCTTGCTTTGTCATATCATCATCTCCTTGAAAATTTTATTTTCTCCGTTTACAACCTGCTAATCATATCTTTCACCCTTTGAATTTCTTCTTTTGTATGTGGCGTTCCACCCTCATTCATTTCAATATACCACTGCAAAACATAGATCATTCACATGAATAGTGATCCTAGTAGTAATTTCTCTCGGTTCACCTTCAAATTCATTCATGTATAAACCAAACCATTTCTTCCGTCTCTACAGATTGAATGCATATCTGTGGAATACCATGTGGTCTGCAATATCCTTCCATCCACCCCACTACTGTACATTATAGCAGACTGCACGCCCTCGCGTAAAGTTCGCCCAACTCATGCACTGAAATTTTTCAGTTTCCTTAAACAGACACCAACCTAGAGCCTTAACACGATCGAAAGAAGGCTGTTTATTACATCAGCCAAAAGGGCACAGCGTATCCTGTGCCCTCAAGGGATAGCGTAGTACACATGGAGAGTTCAATACATTCTTAGGTTAATCAGCCAGGCTTATCGTTTTCCCACAGGCCCCATCCAAGCCGAAGATCTGGTAGGGTTATTGGCCTTCCTTTACAATCCCAAGAATTGCAAAAGCTTCTCTGACAGTATCCAGTTTCTTCTCTGCTTTTTCTTTTGCCGCAATAGCATCCTCGTACAATCTTCCCACTCGGAGTAATTCCTTTTTCTGCTGATCGTATGCAGTGGCGGCTTCGTCCAGCTTACTTTTCATGTCATCCTGAAGCTGATTGATCCTTCTGCAATACCAAGTATCCATTTCGTTATACTGGCGCTCTATCTTTGCGACCTCTGATTCGAGTTCCTCGATTCTTCTGGCTCTCAGACGCATCAGTCTCCGAGCACCGCCGTTCTTTTTCCATTCCTTGCAGAACTGATCCTTGTCAATACCAGTTCCCATGTACTCCGCTTCAATGACGGCATATTCTGCTGCCGTCGGCTCGAAGCCAGTTCGCTCAATAAATTCTGACATCATCATATAGACTTACCTCCTGGGTAATTTTTATCGTGCGCGTATCACAGAAGCACCGCCTTAAATGTTTTCCACCCTTTCTGAATCTAAGGCTTCCCAACCGTATGGTGTGTCCTCCAAAAAAGGAATCTCCAAATCCTCATCATATTCTTTAAATTCCAGAACATATTCTGATCCGTTCTCCACATTTTCTTCAGAAAGAGCCAGGCCCATATCAGCGAATTCGTTATCAGATACAAGAGAACCATCACTTGTACGATACATTATTGGGAGCCCATCATCGCTAAGGTAAAACAGGAACTCATTTGTTGCATACTTAAGTCTCGCGAGAACATCTCGATACATGATAAAGAACGGGATAATCCGGTCACCATTGTCGATTGCCGGATATTTTTTAAACTCATCCAGTATCCTTTTGAGTTCGGGATGAGTGTATAACACCTCTAATTTCCCTGTTTCGTTCCGGGACATCCTGCCTGCGATATCCATCAGCACATCATCAGCATTCAAACGTTGCCCAATAAAAGTTACAGCGGTAACCTTATATGGTTCAAAAATACCATTTGATTCCTTTTGCATCTCCGTGGCTTCAAAGAGGTACCTGCGCTCACCATCATCGCTATCGATCTTTTTGCATTGCCGCACTTCCCCATTCAGTAAAAAGTGCTGATTCTCAATTTTAAACTCAAGAAGTCTCATAAGCTTCCTCCATGATCTAATGGCTTACTTCCACATAGTTTTGTCCACCTGTAGTCCGGCGGATATTGGATTCCAGCAGCTTATTATATCCCTGCCAGGCACAGTCTTCCGCCCCTTTCAGCGCTTCTGTGAAGATTTCAATCTGAGCATCTGCATTGTCCGCAAGGTTCAATGCCAACGCCTCGATCAGGGCCGGCCTTTTCGGCGAACCGAACTCGAACTTCCCATGATGCGCCAGGATACAGTGCTTCAGTTCGGCTTCGAGCACAGGTGGGAATCCGGGGATGCCTTTTACCTTTTCCCCGATCATCTCTGCACCCATTACGATGTGCCCCAGAAGCTGTCCGGCATCTGTAAAATCATTTGCCGGGAATGCGGATAGCTCTTTCGTCTTGCCAATATCATGGCAGATCGCCGCTGCCATCAGCAGATCCCTGTTCAAAGTCGGATAGGTCTTGCTGAAATACTCACATAAGTTCACAACATTCAGGGTATGTTCCATTAGACCGCCAACGAATCCATGATGGACGGATTTGGCTGCTGATGACTGACGGAACGCTTTAATAAACTCTCTGTCCCGGATAAAGAAGTTCTCAAGAAGTTTCTTAAGCCAGGGGTTTTTGATTCCGTCGATATGCTGCAGCAGTTCACTGTACATCTGGTCATTATTCCTGCCGCTCACGGGCAGGTAATCTGCGGGGTCGTATTCCATCTTCATGGCTGGGCGGAGACGCCTGATGCTGGCCTGCAGGGAACCCTGGTAGCTGCTGACCTCACCCTGGACTTCGATATAGTCCAGCGCCTCAAAATCCGCGATAGCCATATCTGTGGGTTCCCATATCTTTCCATCCATTGTCCCTGTTTTGTCCTGTAAGACAACATTTTTGTACGGCTTTCCTGCTTTTGTAGTGGCATCCTGTACCTGCTTACACAGGTAGATTCCATACATCCGGTCGCCGCTTTTGTACTCGCTCAAATACTTCATGATTTCCTCCTTCTATTTTAAAAACTGCCAACATTACAATTAGAATATGCCAGAAAGCAACCGTGCTTAAAAAATCCCGATAGGGATATCCTCTCCGCTTCCGGGTAATGAGCGGAGCCGTTAGCCCTCCCAGGAACAGGACACTCTCACAGTGCCAGAAGCTCTGATCTCCAGCTTTCCAAATTCCTCCAACAGGCTCTCTGTATGGATCTTGACCCGCTTCCCATCAGCAGGTTTCGGCAGGCTGTCTTTTAAATACAGCAGGATCTCGATCAGGAAGCTCGCTTCCCTTGCGCATGATATCTTCTTGATGACATCCTCATCAAGGATGTATCCCGCCTGGACGGCCTGATCCATGAGGGAGAGGATGAAACCGGATTGCTTTCGTGTCATGGCAGCATTTCCCGCGGCGGTTGATTCACTGAATTTGACATTTACATCGAACCATCCCCTGTCCAGGACTTCAATCATCTCCTGCCTCTCTTTTTCCTTCAGTTTTTCTTCCCGTCTCCGGCGTGCATCCATGCTGCTGAAGACAGAATTCACACGGCTTTGGAAAACGGGGAATCCTTTTTTCCCGGCCTCGATGGCCTTTTTCTCAGTTTCCATTTTGTCTCTGAAAAGATCCTTTGCCTTTTCCCCTACGCCACGTTTGCCGGGGGCGTAAGCGGCAGCCTCTTTTTTCTTTTCATTCATCTGCGTCATGAGGTCGATCAGGATGCTCGCGTCCAGTTTGCTCAGTCCCTCAACCCCTTCAAACCCCATACCCTTATAATCAGATTTGACCCTGCTCTGCTGTTTTTCAGTAGCCGACATCTTTTCCCAGTTTCTCCTCAGCTTCCGGCTCCAGCAATACCATTGGTACTCCGGGACAGTTTGGCAATACTGTTCAACCAGTTCGACAGCCTTTTCGACAGGCATCTCTCCGACGAAGATGTTCTGCCCCCTGTATCCCAGCTGAGCAGCATTGACATGGAATTCCACCGTTACCTTGCCAAGAATGTTCGGTTTTGAGATATATATGCGGCCTTCCCAGGACGGGCGGATCGCATATCTGTGCCTGTCATCCGGCAACGTTTCAACATAGAGGTCTCCAAAATCAATCTCGCTCCCATCAGCCAGATCCTCTTCCACAAAATCACGGTACCTTGCAGCAGCGGATGTGATATCATTATCTGTCCCATCGCCGATCAGGATGTCTTTCCTTCCCTGGATGAACGCCTCATCCATCTCCACAGTGACCTGGATCAGCTTGCTGATATCCGTCAGGTTGCTTGCGATCTCGTCGCAGAGTTCCAGCAGGTCGTTGTCCTCATTAAATTTCTGCAGGATGTCCTTATCCAGAGAGGCAGGATCAATGCCAAAGAGGGTCGGCGCTGTACACAGGTTCCGGAGTTTCCTCTCGTCGTTTGGGATGATATCGATGATGAGGCTGTATTCCTTACCCTCATACAAGCGGGTCGCCCGTCCGCAGATCTGCTGGTACAGCGAGATATTGCATGTAGGACGCATATTGATCACTGCATCGCAGATCGGCAGGTCAGTCCCTTCCGTAAGGACCATGCAGTTGATGATGCAGCGGACGGTGCCGGACATAAACGCCTGGAGGATCCCTGCCCTTTCGTCGTCTGGCGTCTCCCCAGTAAGGACCCTCACTGTACCTCTTTCCTCTTCAGGGAGAAGCTCCCTGACGATGCTGCACAGATATCCACAGGCATCCACCTCCACGCAATAAATGAGCGTATGCCTTCCTTTCTCATGGCATTCCTGCACATAGGTCTTGGCTGCAATGAGATATGCAGTACCCGTGATCGCGTCAGCCAGCATGCCCTGGTTGAAATCGCCGGCCACCTTATTAACGTCGCCCAGGTTATAATTTGCCCGGACGCGCATGGAACGGATGCTGCTCAGCCATCTATTCTGGATGCCCCATCTTAAGTCGCGGCTGAATATGATATCATCGAAAACATCCGTCAGCCGCACGCCATCTCCTCTTTTTGGTGTGGCAGTGAAACCCAGGATCTGTTTTGCGCCTGAAAAATGATCCAGTATTTTTCGGTATGACGGGCTTGCAGCATGATGGCATTCGTCGATTATGATGGTGTGGAAATCATCCGGGCCGTACTCCTGAAGACGGCTGTCCCTGGAAAGGGTCTGGACGCTCGCTGACACCACATCCTCCCCATGGGAGTGGTCTTCCGCTTTTTCGATCCCGAATGAGCAGGGCTGTCCGATGTAATACTTCTCCGGCTGCCTGACGAGCTCATCCCGGTGCGATAGGATCAGCGTCCGCCCTCTTCTCTTGATATGGGAGAAGATCACAGACTTTCCCAATCCGGTCGCAACCGCTACCAGATGCCTGCCTGTGGACCCTTCTCCGTCCAGCACATTGATAAATTCCGCCTGGTAATCCCTTAATTCGTAAGACATATTATTCTTCCCTCTTTTGGTAAACCGTTTTTTTCTTTTCGTATATCTATTATACCTCGTGAAATTTTCGCCTGCGGGAAAAGAGCCGTTGTTCCACCTGCATCCGGAAAAATATCATATAGCGTGCTATATTTTCATAGGCAAAATAGCTAAATTTAGTGCGCTAATATTATGGACTATTTATATAGCGCACTAAAACAGTATTGTGTTATGATATTAAAGAAGGAGGAAGTAAGATATGGCATACAACGAGAAACAAAAAAAATATATGATGAAATATTTGGAAGGTTTGAAGGAAATTCGCTTTAGAGTAAAGCCAGAAGAATATGAAAAGTATGAAAAGGCGGCACAGGCTGCTGG
>OEQQ01000057.1_pt1 | contig 28929 bp, 24 predicted proteins | sample 1539741 | NCBI WGS metagenome assembly OEQQ01 (sample SAMEA3891876, study PRJEB23780) | metagenome | biome: terrestrial biome; feature: animal house; material: Caecal content | place: Italy | collected 2015-05-05
CGCCATGAGCGAAGAAACCCGTACCATGCAGACCGCAAACCACGCCCCGGCCAGCGCGCCGGAGGACGCCCCCGCGCTGGTAAAGAAAATCGGCAGAACCACCTATGTCGTGAGTGTCCATTTCAGCAAGACCAGCACCGAAACTATGAGTGATAAAATCAAGCGTATGCTCAAAAATGAGATACACCAGATGTAAACATAGCGGGCCGGGAGTTTTTCACTCTCGGCCCGCCGCCTTTTCAACAAGTCAATATTTCAAAAATTCTGCCGGTGTCATAATCGCCGGATTTTTCACGCCGGACTCCAAGAAATCCTTATCGCCGGTAAGAAGAACATCGGCCTTTGCCTCAATCGCCGCCCGCAGGATAGGGCGGTCATTTACATCCCGGATTTGCGTTTCCGACACGTTTTCGTCTGTTGGAACCGGGACTAATTCCAAAGTCAGCAGAGCGACCGAAAGAAACTTATCCAGAGCCGCGAGGCGGTTTGGGAATTTCTTGTTGAAAATCCGTTTCATTTCATCCACGTTCTGCTCACAGATCAGACCATGATTGGGATATGAGGCTGCTTTTACATACGCCTGAAACGGCGTTCCGTTGGCGCTTAATGCCGCAGAAATAAGGACGTTGGTATCTATCAAAACTCTCATGCCTTTTCGTCCTCGTTCCGCAATTCCTTGACAAGCGCCATCACATCATCTTCCGAAGTCAGGCCGGTGCGTTCTGCTTCTCCGGCCATTTCCTGCTGGAGCATTTGCATGGCGTACACAGCGGAATTGACAATACGGACAGTGTTTCCTTCCACCACGAAAGTAACCCTGTCACCGCTTGCCACACCGAGGACATCTCGGACATCCTTCGGGATTGTGACCTGTCCTTTTGCCATGACCTTTGCATTGTCTACAAATGCCTTTGCTAACATGGTTTTGCACCACCTTTCTGAAAATATGGAAAGTAGGGATTTCCCTACTTCTATTATACGCAGAAAGACCAAGAAAATCAATGGGAGCCGTTGAAATTATTTTTTCAGGGCCAACACAGACCGCAAGATTGTAGATTTTTTGTGAACTTGATTAAAAAGTCCTTGACAATTCGTTTCTGTTTCTGATTTCTTGTCCGCCCCATGCGGTGATTCTGGGAGGTACGGCCTTCTGGTTTCTGGTGGGCTATCTGGGAAGCCTCCTCTTCCTGGTGAGAAACAGGCCGGAAAGCTGCCTGTGAATCGCGGGCAGTCCGGCCGGACCGATTTTGTCTCCGGCCGTTTCGGACGCTGGTGCGCGAGATGTCCCGGAGATGAAAAAACGGATTGCCAGCCGGGACGGAATGTGCTATAGTGGATGGGAAATCGGGAGAAAGGCGCGCAGGGGCGCGTTGGGTGAAGAGATGTTCAGATAATCTGATTTGGTGAGAAACGAGACGTTGTGTTTTTGCAGATGCCTGTCTGCAGGCTTCGTTTTCGTGCCGAATTGGATGGCTGCACATTCCGGATCCCCGTCAGGATTTTGGGACCGATATCGCCGCCGGCTGCCGTGCCGGCGCACAGCGCGCTTTGCGCGCCGTTTTGTGTGGAATCTGTTTTCGGACGAAGGACGAAAGCGGGTTCTTTTTTTTGTACGACAGGAAAATTATTTTTGTACCGAACAAAAAAAGACGGCAGATAGATCTGCACCGGAAAGGAGGAAAGATCCCATGTTGCAGATCAGGGATTTAACCATTGTTCATAAGAAGGATCTCCGGGAGATCGTAAAGGACTTCCGGCTCTGTCTCAATCCCGGGGACAGGGCCGTGATCATCGGAGAGGAAGGAAACGGGAAGAGCACGCTGCTGAAATGGATTTACGATCCGGAGCTGATCGGGGATTACGCGGAAGCCCGGGGAGAGCGCGTTTGCCCGGGGGAACGGCTGGGATACCTCCCCCAGGAGCTGCCGGAAGGGGACCGGGAGAAGACCGTATTCGAATATTTCAGCGGGCGGCCCGCGTTCTGGGAGCAGACGCCCCGGGAGCTGGCGGGGCTGGCGGCACAGCTTGGGCTGGAGCCGGAATTCTTTTACGGGGATCAGAGGATGGGCAGCCTTTCCGGAGGGGAAAAGGTGAAGGCCCAGATGGCGGCCCTCCTGCTGGAGCAGCCCACGATATTGCTGCTGGACGAGCCCTCCAACGACATCGACATAGAGACTCTGGAGTGGCTGGAACGCCTGATCCTGACCCGGAAGGATCCGGTGCTGTTCATTTCCCATGACGAAACGCTCATCGAAAGGACGGCCAACGCGGTGGTGCATATGGAACGGCTGAAGCGAAAAACCGAAGGCCGTTTCAGCGTGGTACGCCTTCCCTACCGGGAATACCTGAAATGGCGGGAGGAAAGGATGGAAAGCCAGGAGCAGCGGGCGGAAACCGAACGGCGGGAGGAGAAAAAGCGGTAGGAAAAATTCCGGAAAATTCAGCAGAAGGTGGAAAGCGACCTCAGAAGCGTCTCCCGGCAGGATCCCCACAGCGGCTATCTGCTCAAAAAGAAGATGCGGACCGTCAAGGCCATGGAGAAACGCTATGAACGGGAGAGCCAGGAAATGACAGAGCGTCCCGAAACGGAGGAAGCGATTTATTTCCGGCTCGGGGAAGGGGTGAGGATGCCCGCGGGGAAGACCGTCCTGGAATACGGCCCCGCAGCGCTGAAGGCGCCCGGAGACGGCAGGAAACTGGCAAAATCCGTTTTCCTGCGCGTCCGGGGAGGGCAGAAGGTCTGCATCATCGGGAAAAACGGGGCTGGAAAGACCACCCTGATCCGCCGGATCGCCGAAGAACTTCTGGCCCGCAGCGACGTCCGCGCGGCCTACATGCCGCAGAATTACGAGGAGCTGCTGGAGCTGGAGCAAACTCCGGTGGACTATCTGGACCGGACGGGGGAAAAGGAGGAGCGCACCAGGATCCGCACGTACCTGGGCTCCCTGAAATTTACGGCGGACGAGATGGATCACCCCATCCGGGAACTGTCCGGCGGACAGAAGGCGAAGGTGCTTCTTCTGAAGATGAGCCTTTCCGGCGCGGACGTGCTCATCCTGGACGAACCCACCAGAAACTTTTCCCCCCTGTCCGGCCCGGTGATCCGCCGGATGCTGCGGGAATACGGCGGAGCCATCGTGAGCGTTTCCCATGACCGGAAATATATCGAAGAGGTCTGCGATGCGGTATACCGCCTCACCCCGGAAGGGCTGACAGAAGACGACCCCGCCGGCCCGGGCTCCGCCCCGCGTCCGGAATAAACCAAAAACGGCATGGCACAGGCTCCAGCCCCCGCTGTCCGGAGCCTCTCCGCCGTTGGGGTAACAAAAAAACCCGGTAGGGAACAGGGCGACTTTCCAGCTGCGCTGGCTGGAGCCCTGTTCCCTACCGGGTTTTTTGACCTGTTTACGCCAACGAAACTTTCCCGTTTCCGCTCAGCACGATCCTGCGGCCCGCTTCTTCGGCGTCGCAGGAGAGCTCGAAGGAATGGGAGGTGGTCTCGATCAGGAGGCCGGGAGCGTTCCATCCGGTGTTGAACCCGTTGGGCGCGTGCTCCCGCAGAGTTTCGAGCAGCGTGTCGGCGTCCGCGCAGTATGCGCCGTTTAAGTCGCGATAGATCTGCTGCGCGTAGTAGACCTTCCGGAGCTCCCATTTGCGGCGTTCGTCCGCGGGGATCGTATAGCTGCTGTCGTCCCGGTCGGAATCCGCGAAGAACACGAAAGCCCAGAGCTCAGGGTAGTGGATGTTGATCACGCCGGTGGGAGCCCACACCCAGTTATCCTCGGGCAGCGGCCGTCCGGTGGAAGGATCGGTGCGCTTCTGGTAAGAACCGTTTTCCACATCCACCTTCCACTGCACGCGGGAGAAATTGACGCGGTAGAATTCGCCGTCCCTGGGCGCGCGCTTGTCGGCAAGGCATTCGGTCAGGGCCGCGAAGGGGATCACGACCTCCACGCTCCAGCTCCGGTTGGCGGCTGCCGGGTCGTTGACGCTTCCGTCCACGTGCACCGCTGTGCGCAGCCCGTGCATATCGTATCCGTTGAGACCGCTGCCGCCGTCCCGGTAAGCCACGGGCAGGAACAGATCCCAGACCGTATTCAGAACGTTCATTTCAAATTCATAATACTCCTGCGTATCGGAATCCGGATCGATGAAGATTTCAAAATCGTTGTCATGGAAGATGACGGCGTCCCGGTCCACGATGTGGCCCCAGATCTCATCCCCCTCGATCAGGGCGCCGAAATAGAAATACTCGTCGTCCCAGGCCATTTTGGCCCTGGTGCGGAAACGGGGGGCGGGCATGTGCGGGCCCTCGATATCCCCGAAAGCGTCGGTGAAGGGAATGTTTTCCCAGAAGGGTTTGTCCAGCCTGCCGTCCAGGGTGAAGGGATGCGCGGCGCGCCTGCAGACGTAGACGGGCGGAGCGAAATCCACGGCGGGAACAGGAATTCGGATAGCGTTCATGGCGATTACCTCATTTTATAGGAATGAACATCGGTGGTTGCCCCTGCCGGAGGCGCCGCGGCCGCGCCGAAAGCGCTGGCAGGGAGGAAAGTTTCTGCACAAAGTATAACATTCGGTCAAAAATGTTGCAAGAAAAACTGAACAAAACTGAACGAAATTTTTGCCTGTCAAAGGCGGAAAAAAGTCGTATTTTGCGGGAAAAACCCGATAAAACGTGAGGTTTTTGGGGCAGTGGACGGGTTAACCCGTGTTCTCATGCCGGACAAAAAAATTTAACTAAAATTGAACTGAAAAAACGGGTAAAAATTTGTGCACAATGTGAAAGAGGATAAAAATCTAGTGAAACATGTTGACATACTGGTTAGAAAAAGTTTATATTTATCATAATAAATACCATGAAACAATTTGAATTGGAATTTAAAGTATACAATTTAGATAAAACCTGAAGGCGGGGAGAAAACAATTTAACATGATCCAAAGTGTTAATTATGTTAAAAACGTTAAATCAGGAGGGGGGATGAAACAGATTTACCGCATTAAGTTCAACTATTGAAAGGAGAAGCGTATGAAAACAAAAGCAGTCAAAAAGAAAGGCAGCTTCATGAAGCAGCTCAAGAGGGACAGATCTCTCTGGCTGTTCTGTCTGCCGGGGGTCATCCTGACCTTCATTTTCAGCTACATCCCGATGTACGGCGTGCAGATCGCATTCCGGAGATTTAATGCAAAAGCCGGCATCATGGGGAGCAAATGGGTGGGCCTTTACTATTTCCAGAGGTTCTTCGAGTCCCCCTACTTCGAGATGACCATCGTCAACACACTGATCCTGAGCCTGTACGGGCTGATCGTATCCTTCCCGATTCCGATCGCCCTGGCGCTGATGCTGAACTCGTTCCGGCATCCCAAATACCGCAAGGTGATCCAGATGGTGACCTACGCGCCGAACTTCATTTCGACGGTCGTTATGTGCGGTATGATCATCCTGTTCCTGTCCCCTACCGTGGGCGTGATCAATACGGTGATCCAGTTCTTCGGGGGAGAAGCGGTCAACTTCATGGCCAAGCAACAATACTGGCGGCACTTATACGTCTGGAGCGGCGTATGGCAGGGCATGGGCTGGAGTTCCGTCATCTATTTCGCAGCCCTTTCCGGCATCAGCCCCGAGCTGCATGAAGCGGCGCGATGCGACGGCGCCACCAAGTTCCAGCTGATCCGCTACATCGACCTGCCGTCCATTCTGCCGACGGCTACGGTCCTGCTGATCTTAAACTGCGGCAGCATCCTCTCCATCGGATTTGAAAAGGCTTACGCGCTGCAGAACGATTTGAACATGAACGTGTCGGAAATCATCTCCACGTACGTGTATAAAGTCGGTTTGATCAACAACGACATGTCATACTCCACCGCAATCGGCCTGTTCAATACGATTGTCAACCTGGTCATGCTGCTCGTCGTCAACAAGGCGGCGGATAAGCTGTCCGGCAACAGTCTGTGGTAGGAGGGAACGAAGCATGAGCAAAAAGAAAGAGAATCAATTTGAAAAGGGAACAGTTATCAAACGCTGCCGGGAGGACCGGATCTTCGACGCGGTGATTTTCATCATCCTGACCCTGATCCTTCTGATCGTGGCATATCCGCTGTACTGGGTTATCATCTCCTCCTTCAGCGATCCCAAGGCGGTTTCCGCCGGACAGGTTATCTGGAAACCCATCGGCTTTACCCTGAAGGGATATGCGGAAGTATTCAACGACGATTCCGTGGTGAGGGGCTTCTTCAACGCCATCGTCATCACGGTCAGCGGCGTGCTGGTCAACCTGGCTGTGACCATGCCGACGGCATACGCCCTGTCCCGCAGCAAGTTCAGCGGCAAGAAGATCATCACCGCGTTCTACATGGTGACCATGTTCTTCAGCGGCGGTCTGATCCCTACCTACCTGGTTATCAGAAACCTTCACATGCTGGATACATACTGGGCGCTGATCCTGCCCGGATGTCTGGGCGTTTACAACATGATCGTGGCCCGGACCTTCTTCCAGTCCAACATCTCCGAGGAGCTGTACGAGGCGGCTGAAATCGACGGATGTACCCAGGGCCAGTTCTTCTTCAAGATCGCCCTGCCGCTGTCCGGAGCCATCACCGCGATCCTGGTGCTGTACTACGGCGTTGGACACTGGAACTCCTACTTCTCCGCCCTGATTTATATCAGCGATCCGGAAAAATATCCGCTGCAGCTGGTGCTGAGAAACATCCTGATCACCAACGAGGCGGCGCTGAGCCAGGCGGCCACATCCGCGGCGGCCAGAGCTGCGCTCCGCGAAAAGCAGGAGCTGATCGACGTTATGAAGTACTCTCTGATCATCATCAGCAGCGTGCCCGTACTGGTGCTCTATCCGTTCATCCAGAAGCACTTCGTCAAGGGCGTCATGATCGGTTCCGTCAAGGGCTGAGAAACGGGAAACATACGGAGATTTACAGACAGATATTTATTGGAGCGGATTTTTCACTCCGAGCGTGAAGGAATCCGGTGCATAAATATAACAAATTTATAAGGAGGAATGACTTATGAAAAAGAGAGCGCTTGCGCTTCTTCTCGCGTCCGCCATGTGTGCCGGCGCGCTGGCAGGCTGCGGCGGGGGCGGCGGAGATGCAGCCGCTGACGTATCCCCTGTAGAAGAGGCCACAGTGGACGAGAGCGGAAAGGTGAACGGCGTCATGTACGCGGAAGGGCTGCCCCTGGTGGACGAGGGGACCTACAGCTTCTCCATCTTCTGCGACGACTCCAGCCAGACCGGCGAGTTCGCCATGCTGCCCATCCTGCACGATCAGACCAACGTGGATTTGGAGCTTCAGATCTACCCCAATGAAACCGCTACGGAGAGGCTGAACCTGGCCCTGAACTCCGGCGACTATGCGGACGTAATCGGCGGCTGGATCCTGAGCGACAGCCTGATCCTGACCTACGGCGTGAACCAGGGCGTGTTCATCCCGCTGGAGGACTACTTCGAAGAATACTGCCCGAGGATCAGCGAGATCCTGGATCTGCCCGGCGTGCGGGAAGAGATGACCGCTCCGGACGGACATATTTACACCATCCCTTATGTCTGCGGCGACACCACCGTGAACTACTCTCCTTACATCAACGAGAGATGGCTGGAGAACGTCGGCCTGGATATGCCCACCACCACGGATGAATTCGTGGAAGTGCTGCGCGCGTTCAAGGCGCAGGATGCCAACGGAAACGGCGACCCCAACGACGAGATCCCGTTCTCCGCGGACCCCAACAACAAACACATCGAAGCGATGGCCGGCTGGTTCGGGCTTCCCATGGATAAGGAAGGCGTTGCCATCGTAGATGACCAGGTGGTATTCGGCGCTGTCAGCAACAAGTACCGCGAATTCCTGAGCTGGTTCAACGGCCTGTATGAAGAGGGCCTGGTTGACGTAGAGCTGTACACGCAGGACAGCTCCACCTGGGAAGGTAAGGGCAACAGAGACCTGTACGGCGTTTCCATCGCGTACGGCAGCAGCGAGTTCTCGGGCATCGTTCAGACGTCGGAGAAGAGCGAATTCGGCGTTCTGCCCGTGCTCAACACCGACAACGGCGGCACCTGGCTGAGAGCCACCACCGGCTTCTCCGTTTACAGAACCCAGGCTGTCATCACCGACAACGCTGAGAACCCCGAAGTAATCTGCCGCTGGTTCGACAACGCGTTCTCCCTGGAGAACGGTATCGGCTGTAACAGAGGCCCTGTCGGAACGGTCGTATTCGAGGAAGGCGACGGCTACCGCGCCATCAACGTGGAGCAGTCCGACATGACCGACGAAGAGAAGGAATCTCTGAGCTGGAGCAACCTGTGGCCTCAGTCCCTGCCCAAGTATCTGCCTAAGGATTTCGAGTTCATCGAAGAGAACCCGGTTTATGACGAGAAGAAGGTTCTGGAAGAGACCTACGAGCCTTATCTGACGGAAGAAGTTGTTCCCAAGTTCTGGATCCCGTTGGATCAGGTTGACAGATATTCCGATATCGCCACCGCGATTCAGGATTACTTCAACCAGCAGCAGGCTATGTTCGTATCCGGCGAGCTCGACATCGACGACGATGCGACCTGGCAGGCGTATGTTGACGGCTACTACGCTCTGGGCCTGGAAGACTGGCTGAGCGTACACGGTATCGAGACCGTACTGGAGTAATGAGGATGACTGGCGCCGCCTGAGAGCGGCGCCGCCCGGGAGAAAACGGGCGATGTCAAAAAGGCATATTACGGATGATTCGGTAATATGCCTTTTTTTTCGGGATGCAAACTTGTGCATACCGGAGGAATGACTTCGAAAAAGCGAAACAGGGAGGAAAACTGGCAAAATGATGCAGGAATGGTTCAGGCGCGCAAAACTCGGTATTTTTGTGCATTACGGAATCTATGCGGTGGGGGACGTATCGGAATCCTGGTCGTTCCACAACGGAAATATTTCCTACGAGGACTATATGAAGCAGTGCGAAGGATTCACTGCTTCCAGATACGATCCTGACAAATGGGCGGATCTGTTCGTGAAGGCAGGGGCCCAGTACGCGGTTCTGACGTCCAAGCACCACGACGGGGTGGCGCTGTTCGACACGAAATACAGCGACCTGAGCGTGGTGAAGAAGACGCCTGCGGGCAGGGATCTGATCCGGGGATATGTGGAGGCGATGCACCGGGCCGGGCTGAAGACCGGGATCTATTTTTCCCTCATCGACTGGTCCGATCCCCGCTACAGGAGCGTGTATCCGGAAGGGGCGAAAAAGGAGGACTGCCTGAAGGACGTTTTCGCGACCCCGGCAGGAGGGGAGGAAGATCCCCAAAAGTGGGAAGAGTTCCTGGAATTCAACAACAACCAGCTCCGGGAGCTGATGACGAATTACGGAAAGGTGGATCTCCTCTGGTTTGACGGGGACTGGGAGAGGAGCGCCGCCCAGTGGAAAATGCCCGAATTCCGGGAATATCTGCACAGCCTCAACCCGGACGTGGTGCTCAATTCCAGAATGCAGGGATACGGGGATTACGAAACGCCGGAGCAGGGGATTCCCCTTTACGGCCCCAAAGGAGAGTGGGAGTTCTGCACCACCATCAACACGTCCTGGGGATACCGTCCCAGCGACAACGATTACAAGACCAGCGGGCAGATCATAAGGATGTTCTGCGACTGCATCAGCCTGGGCGGGCGGATGCTTCTGGACGTGGGCCCCAAAGAGGACGGCACCCTGGATGAACGCCAGGAAAAAGTGCTGCTGGATCTGGGAAGCTGGATTGCGGATCACAAAGAAGCGGTGTATGATACCGGGAAGGGGATCAGCTACGCGCAGTTTCTGGGCGGCAGCACCCTGTCGGAGGATCAGAAGACGCTGTATCTGTTCGTCTACGACCGGCCGCAGGAGAGCCTGTGCGTCAAGGGGATCAAAACGCCGGTGAAGCGGGTTACGGTGCTGCACACCGGTCAGGAACTCCGGTTCTCCTACACCGGGGCGCTGCCCTGGAGCGGCATTCCGGGCACGCTGTGGATCTGGGCGGAGAACATGGATGTCCATCCTTTCGCCACGGTGCTGAAGGTGGAGCTTGAAGACGTGATCACCTATAACCTCGGACACGGAGAGGTCATTACCAACAACGACTGAAAGGACGGCAGATGATGATGGAGGAGACGGCAATCAGACGGGAAGAGGAATGCGCGGCGGACATGGCGGCGGAAGAAATTCAGGAACAGCAGGAAGAAGTGGTGGAAAAGGGCGTCCACAACTACAGCACGGCGGACCGCTATGTCCGGCCGGAGGATCCGGCGGTTTTGAAGAAGCTGGAGTGGTTCCAGGATCAGAAGCTGGCGCTGATGATGCACTGGGGGCCTTATTGCCAGCTGGGCGTGGTGGAATCCTGGGCCCTTTCCGACGCGGACGCGGAGTGGTCCCGCACCGGTATCGACTGGGAGGCCAGCGGCAGCGAATTCAAAAAACAGTATTTCGACCTGAACAAAACCTTCAACCCCATCCGCTTCGATCCGGAGCAGTGGGCTGAAATCGGAAAAGAGGCCGGGGTCCGCTACCTGGTATTCACCACCAAGCATCACGACGGCTTCTGCATGTGGGACAGCCAGTATTCGGACTATAAGGTCACGGCGGAGGACTGTCCGTTCCATACGCACAAATACGCGGACATCTGCGCGCACCTGTTCGAGTCCTTCCGCAAGAGGGGAATCGGGATCGCCACCTATTTTTCCAAAGCGGACTGGCATGTGGACAGCTACTGGGCGAAGGGCTTTCCGCGGGGGGATTACATGTGGAGAGGGCCGTCCTACCGCCCGGAGGATGAGCCCGAACTGTGGGAAAAATTCGTGACGTTTACGCAGAATCAGATCAAAGAGCTGGCCAGCAGATACGGGCAGATCGATATCATGTGGTTCGACGCGGGCTGGGTGTGCCCTCAGAGCGGGCAGGATATCCGGCTGGGGGAAACCATCGAGGAAATCCGGAAGTGGCAGCCCGGAATGCTGTGCGCGGACCGTACCGTAGGAGGGCCATATGAAAACTACGTGACGCCCGAGCAGTGCGTGCCCGACGAACCGCTGGGGATCCCGTGGGAGAGCTGCATCACGCTGGGGACGTCCTTTTCCTTCGCCTATGAGGACACCTACAAATCTCCCAGAGAAGTGGTCTGCCTGCTGACCGGGATCGTGGCGAAGGGCGGGAATCTGGCCATCAACGTGGGGCCGCAGCCGGACGGACGGCTGCCGAAAGGGGCGGTGGAAAGCCTGAAAGGGCTGGGCGCCTGGCTGAAGGTGTACGGGGAAGCCATTTACGGGACGCGGGTATGCGCTCCCTATCAGGTGGGAAACATCGCGTTTACGAGGAAAGGCGATACCGTCTACGCCCTGGAGCTGTTCGAAAAAGAGGATCAGGCCGTGCCGGCAGAGGTGGAACTCCCTTATGAAGGGGATGTGAGCGGAATTGTTCTGGTGGGAAGCGAAACGCCGGTGGAATTTGAGCGCCGCGGAAACAGAATTGCGGTGAAGCCTCCGGTATGGTCGGAAGAGAAGGCGCCCATCGCCCGGGTATATCGCCTGGAAAAGTGATTGAAGAAGAAGGAGAAAGATATGAAAAAGCTGATCGGTTATGTGGGGACCAGGGACTTGCAGGACGTGAGGGAAGAGGATATCCGCGCCCTGGATGTGATCAACATCGCTTTCGGACATGTGGTAGACGGCAGCATCGTCTGGGACGGAAGCGAAAAGAAAGAAGCGCTGAAGCGGCTGAGGGAGAAGAACCCGGAGCTGAAGATCCTCCTTTCCGTGGGCGGCTGGAGCGCGGGGGGATTCTCACTGGCCTCCAGGACCGAAGAAGGCCGGAAAAAGATGGCGCAGACCGGGCTCGCCCTGGTGGAGGAATACGGTCTCGACGGGATCGACATCGACTGGGAATATCCCGGAACCTCCATCGCGGGGATCGATTCCGACCCTTCTGACGGGGAGAATTTCGTGCTGCTCCTGGCGGCCCTTCGGGAGGCCCTGGGCGGCTGGTCCGGCGGGAAGATGGTGACCATCGCTGCGGGAGGAGACGGGTATTTCACCCTGCAGACGGATATGGGAAAGGCGGCGGAGTATCTGGATTACGTGCAGCTGATGACTTACGACCTGCAGGGCGGGTTTCAGAAGGTTACCGGCCACCATGCGGCCCTGTATCACAGCCGCTGCAACCTGATCGATGCCTGTGGCCATAAGTGCACGCAGAATTTCCATCAGGCCGGCGTTCCCATGGAAAAGCTCATCCTGGGCGTTCCCTTCTATTCCAGAAAGTGGGACGGCGTTATGCCGGGCAGCATGTACGGGCTCGGGATGGAAGCGCAGACCGTGGGCGGTTACGGCCCGGACTACACGGAGCTGACGGCTGGCTACATCGACAAGAACGGCTTCGTCCGCCACTGGGACGATCAGGCCGGCGTTCCCTGGCTGTATGACGGGAAGACCTTCATCAGCTACGAGGACGAGCAGTCTCTGGCCAACAAGGTGAATTATGTGAAGGACAACGGCCTGGGCGGCATCATGTACTGGGAATACAGGAGCGACGGAACCCATACGCTCACGGAGTATCTGCGCCGCAGCCTGGACGGGGAACGATGAGGAAAGGCGGGAATGAGAAGATGATCTCCAAACAGCTGCAGGAATATGCGGAGAAAAAATACCGGGAGAGGGCGGAGTATCTTTCGCCCATCCGGGAGGAGCTGGAGGCAGGCCTTGCGGCCTGCACCGCTCCGGAAGCGATTCTCATGAAATATCTGTATGGGACCATGCCCCTGCGGGACGCGGGCGAGTACGGTTTTTCCCTTTTCTTAAGCTATGTCAGACACGGCCTCTGGCTGCGGGAAAACGTGGAGTGGTGCGCCGCCCTGCCGGAGGATATCTTCGTGCACTATGTTCTGGCCTGTCGGGTGAATTCCGAGGATCTGACGGACTGCCGCCCCTTTTTCCATGAGAAGTTAAAGGACAGGGTGGCAGGGCTGTCCCTGACCGAAGCGGTGCTGGAGGTGAATTACTGGTGCGCCGAAAACGCCACCTATGAGTCCACGGATATCCGCACCGCCTCCCCCATGACCATGTACCGGAGCGGGAAAGGGCGCTGCGGGGAGGAATCCACCTTCGCCGTGACCGCCTGCAGGAGCGTTGGCATCGCGGCCCGCCAGGTATACGCCCCCCGCTGGGCGCACTGCGACGACAACCATGCCTGGGCCGAGGTATATTTAAACGGGGAATGGCATTTCTTCGGAGCCTGCGAGCCGGAAGAGGTGCTGGATAAGGGCTGGTTCACCGCTGCGGCGGGCCGCGCCCTCCTGATCCACAGCCGCACCTTCTCTGATTTCGGGCCCGCGGGGCAGGAGGCCGCCCTGGGACGGGAAGGCTCCGTTTTCGACCACAATCTGACGAAGTCCTATACCAGAACCGCGCCCCTGCGGGTGGAGGTGAAGGACGCCCAGGGCAATCCTGCCGCAGGCGCGAAAGTGACGCTGGAAATTCTGAATATGGCGGAGTATTTTCCGGCCGCGGAACTGATTGCCGATGCGGAGGGAGCGGTGGAAACCGAAGCCGGATGCGGGGATCTGCGGATCCGGGCGCGCCGGGACGGCTTTGTGGCCGAGTGCACGGCCTGCGTCCCGGAGGAGTCCCCGGTGGAGCTGCGGCTGTGCAGCAGGGCGGACGACCCTGCCGTTTTGACGGATGCCTGGGAGAGCCGGGAACTTCGGGCGCCAGAGGAATTCTGTCCCGTCCGGGTCCGGGAAACGGCCGAACAGGTGCAGACGGGCCTTCGCCGTCAGGAGGAATCGAAGCGGATCCGGGAGAAGCGTTTCGCGGATGCGCTGGACGGTTTCGCCGCCCGGGCGGACGAAAAGGACGGCGGGCTGTTGTCCATGCTGCGCACGGCCGGGGAGAACGGGGAAGAAATTCTGAAGTTCCTCGGACGGGATGAAAACCCGCTGCGGAGGCGGATGCTGGACGCGCTGAGCGTCAAGGATTACAAGGATCTGAAGGCGGACGTGCTGGAAGACCATCTGGACTGCAACCGGGGGGATCTGCCGGAGGATATTTTCCTGAAATATGTGCTCTCTCCCCGGATCTGGAAGGAAGAGCTGACGCCCTGGCGCTCCGAAATCCGCGGCGTTCTCACCGCGGAACAAAAAGAGGAGTTTCGCCGGGACCCGGAGCGAATCTGGAATTATGTGGCGGAACGCGCGGATTACGCGGAGGAAGAGGAGTACGCCACCATTTTCGCCACGCCCGCGGGCTGTCTGAAGATGGGGCGGGGCAGTTCCATCGCCCGCGCGATCCTGTTCGCGGCCATCTGCCGGAGCCTGGATCTGCCGGCGCGGGTGGAAGGCGCGCAGCTGCAGCCTCAGTATTACTGGAACGGCGTCTTCGTTACCCCGAAGGGGGCGGCGCACGGAGACGGAAGCGCGGCGGAAGAGGCGGCAGTTCTGACGCTGACAGCCGGAGAAGAGGAGGACTGGAAGTACGGCCAGACCTGGTCTATCGGCCGCCTTTCGGAGGAGGGGTATCGCACCCTGTACCTGGAGGGCGCGCAGTTCGGCGCGGACGGAACGCTTTCGCTCGCCCTGGAGCCGGGGGCATACCGGCTGCTGGCCTGCAGGAGGCTTCCCAGCGGCGATCAGCACGTGGCGGAACGCAGGTTCCTGCTGCGCGCCGGCGAAGAGAAGGCGGTGGAAATGTTCTCCTGGGAGAGCGGCCTGGAAGATCTGCTGGTGGATTTTCCGCTGGAGGATTTCCGGGTGGCGGAGGGCTCCGGCGCCACCTGCTCCATGGCGGAGCTGGTGGGACAGGAGCCGGCGCTGCTGGCATTTCTGGGTGCGGGCGAGGAGCCCACGGAACACGTGCTCAACGAGCTGATGGAGGCCGTCGACCGCTGGAACGGCGGGAGCTTCCGGATGATCGCCGTGCTGAGAAGGGAAAGCGACCTTCAGAACGCGACCCTGCAGAAAGCGCTGGATTGCGTGGAGGGCGTGGAAATCTTCTTCGACTGCGAGAAGCATGCGGAGATGGCGGCCAGGGAGATGTTCGTGGATCCGGAAAAGCTGCCGCTTCTGGTCGTTCTCAAAGGCGGACTGCGCGGAATTTTCGCCTGCGCGGGATACAACGTGGGAAGCGTGGATCTGGCCATGAAGCTTTTGCAGAAATAATGGGGGGATGAGGGAATGCGGGAGAAAAAATTGCGGGATGTGATCATCCTGAATGTGGCGGGAATTTTCCTATACACCGTGGGGATCCGGTGTTTTGCCGCTCCGGCGCAGATCGCGCCGGGCGGCGCCAGCGGCATCGCCATTCTGGTCAACTATGTGACCGGGTTTCCGGTGGGTCTGTTCTGTTCCCTGTTCAACCTGCCAATCCTGCTCATCGTGTGGAGAAATAAAATTTTTCCGCCCCAGTTCGCGCTGAAGGCGGCGTGCAGCATCGTGCTGCTGTCGCTGATGACGGACCTGCTGGAGCCGGTGCTGCCGGCCTATGCGGACGATCCCCTGCTGGCGGCGCTGTTCGCCGGGGCCTTTATGGGGACCGGCCTGGGAATGGTCTATCTGGGCACCTCCGATACGGGCGGGATCACCATGATCGGCCTGATCTTGCAGCGGAAGTTTCCGCACCTGAAGGTGGGCAGCCTGGTTTCGGCCATCAATATCCTGATCGTGCTGTCCTCCGGCCTGGTTTACCGGGACGTGCGGACGATCCTTTACGCCACTGTGACGGTCTACATTTCCGGCATTTTCATGGATCAGCTGGTGAACAATTCCAATTCCCGGAACCTGATGATCGTCATGAGCGAGTGCACGGACATGGTGCGCTGCGTATTTCTGGAGGAACGGGCCGGAATCACCGTCCTCAAGGGGGAGGGCGGCTATACCAGCGAAACTCAGCGGGTGATCATGGGCGCCATCGACCGGGCGGACTGCGCCAGAATTCAGAAAAAGGTGGAGGCTGTGGATCCTCATGCCCTGATTATCGTGGCCGAGGCGAGCAACGTCATCGGCAAAAAGTTCGGACATATGATTTAGAAAGAAGGTTTTTGAATCGATGATACAAGCGGTAAAAAAGCGCAACGACGCGTGTTACGTGGATTTTGTCTGGGAAAAGGATCCCCATATCCGGGGCTATAAGATGGGGCTGGAAAATCTGTTTTCCGGGAGCTATCTGGACGTCATGCCCGTGCCTTTGGGAAGCCAGACCGTGCTGATGGCGGGCTGCGGGAAGGAAAGGCAGCTGACGCTTCTGGAGGTCAGGGAGCTGACGGCCGTTGTGGCGAAAGCGTGTAAGGCCCGCCGCCTCGCCGGCTGTTCTCTGGACGTGAAGCCTTTTGTGGAGCAGCTGGGGCCGGATGCGGTGATTTCGGCCGTGCTGGGCCTGGGGCTGGGCGGATACGAATACGTCTATCAGAAGACCGTCCGGGAGCCGGAGCTCGAATGCGATTTCGGGCTGGAAGGCGCGGACGCATATCCCGAACAGATGGAGGAAGGGCTGGAACTCTTAAAGGGAATCCGGTTCGCGCGGGATATGGTCAACACCCCGGGCAACCATCTGCGCCCCATGGACTTTGAGCGGATGATCCAGAAATATGTGGAGGACGCGCCCATCGAGAGCGAAGCCCTGGTGTACGGACAGCTGCGGGCCATGCATATGGAAGCGCTGTACGGTATCGGCGGCAGCAGCGAATATCCGCCCTGCCTGCTCATCCTGCGCTATCGGGGGAATCCGGACGACAGCGAGATTTACGGCCTGATCGGCAAGGGCATCACCTGCGATACCGGCGGCTACTGCCTGAAGGCCCGGGATTCCATGGCGGGGATTAAGGGGGACATGGGCGGTGCGGCGGCCGTCGTGGGAGCCGTGTACGCCGCAGCGAAAATGGGGCTGAAGGTCAACATCACGGCCTGCCTGCCATTGGCGGAAAACCGGATTTCGCAGTCGGCGCTCCTGCCCGGGGATGTGATCACCGGGTACGGCGGCCAGACCATCGAAGTGCTCAATACGGACGCGGAAGGGCGTCTGGTGCTGTCCGATGCGGTGAGCTACGGGATCCGGAAAGAAGGGATCACGAAGGTGCTGGATATCGCCACCCTGACCGGGGCCGTGGCCCAGATGCTGGGAAATACCATCGGCGGGGCCATGTCCGACGACGACGCGTTTTACGGCATGTTCGAGCGCGGCCTGGAGCATTCCGGCGAGCGCTATCTGAGGATTCCTTTCGGGAAAGAGCATGAGAAGATGATCGAGAGCGATGTGGCGGATGTGAAAAACATCGGGCCGGGCTTTTGCGGCACCATCACCGCGGGGCTGTTCATCCGGCATTTCTGCGAAGGGAAGCCCTGGATCCATCTGGACATCGCGGGAACCGCGTGGTGCGGGAGCCCGACTTATGCTTTTGAGAGCAGCGGGGCCACCGGAGGTGGCGTGACCTCTCTCTACTATCTGATGAAGGAAGCGCAGAAAAAATAAACTGAAAAAAGAGGGGGCTGCCGGGAAATGAAGCCGGCAGCTCCCTCCTTGTTTTTATGGAAATTCCAAATGCAATCACGCCACCGTCGGATCCGGGGCGTCGCCCGTGGACGCCCGGAAGATGGGCTCGGAAGAGACGTAGGTGATCTCATAGCGGGTTTTCGGATGTTTCATCCGGAAGACGATCTGGTGCGCCAGGCGCTGCCCGATATCCTGGTTGAAAACCTGGACGGAGGTGAGATCCTCGGCCAGAGGGTGCTCCAGGTTGCGGTCGAAACCGGCCACGGCCACGTCTTCCGGAACCCGGTAGCCCCGCCGGTTCAGAAGCTGAATCAGGATGCAGGCCACGTAGTCGCTGACGCAGACGAAAGCATCCGGCATTCTGGGGCAGGTGTCCAGAAAGGCGTCGATCTCTTCCTTATGGGTGTCCATCCCGATGGCCCCGGTGAGGAACAGGGAGGGATCCCGGGGAATGTGGTGGCGGGTCAGGGTGTTCAGAAAGCCGTCGTACCGCTCCTGGTTGGACTTCGCGTAGTCGATGTCCCCGATGAAGCCGAAGGACTTTTTGCCCTGTAAAATCAGGTGCTCCGTAATGCGGGAAACGCTGTCGCTGCTCTCCATCAGGAGAAGATCCCCGTTCAGCTGGGACGCCGGGATATGGGTGGGCGTGTCCAGAAAGACTTTTGGGACGGACAGGGAGGCCAGCATGCGGACCAGCTGTTCGTTATAGACATTCATCACGATCATGCCCTGAGTGCTGCCGTTTGTGAGGGATGGCGGAAGAACATAGTCGCCGTCCACCGCAGAGGGCAGATAGGTGTAGACCAGATTGACGTTGAGGAAGGAGAGTTCCTTCGCCACCTGGTGAATGATTTTCATCCAGAAGATGGAAGTCTCGGGCCGGCAGACGGCCAGAGCGATGCTGGTGGAGGAGACGCCGGGGACGGTTCCTCCGGCCATGTGTTCCGGGAACTGATAGCCCAGTTCCCGGGCGCGGGTTAATACTCTGTCCCTTAACGCATCGGAAACGCCGTCGTGTCCGCTGAAGACCTTCCAGACGGTGGTGCGAGAAATATTAAGCGATTTTGCAATTTCCTGTAAGGTTACTTTTTTCATGGGATTTACCGGGGCGCGCGGCGGCGCGGGAAGCTGCGGCCGCATGGGAAAACGCTTCTCCGAAAACGGCCGTTTGTCGGGGGATGCTGTTGTTCCATTATATCATCCAACGGACGGTTTTTCAAATTCAAAAACAGGCGTTTGATCGAGCTTGTCAGCGGTGTGGCGGACTGCTAAAATAAAGGGGAAGCAATTTACAACAGACTCAGCGAGGAGGACTTTGACGATGGCATTGCTGCATGTGGATTTTTTCTCGGATGTACTTGGAATGTGCATGGATATGGACGTGATCCTGCCGCAACAGACCAGCGGGCAGATCGGAATGGAAGGGAAGGCCGGGGACGGGCGGTATAAGACCATGTATCTGCTCCACGGGATGAGCGACGATCAGACCATCTGGCAGAGGAGGACGTCCATCGAACGTTATGTGAGCCAGCTGGGGATCGCGGTGGTGATGCCTACCACGCATCTGGCATTTTATACGGATACGACCTATGGGATGAAATACTGGACCTATATTTCGCAGGAGCTGCCGAAGATCTGCCGGGAGTTTTTCCCGCGGATGTCCGACCGGAAGGAGGACACTCTGGCGGCCGGGCTTTCCATGGGCGGATACGGGGCCTGGAAGCTGGCGCTGAGGGCGCCGGAGACCTTCGGGGCCGGGGCCTCTCTTTCCGGAGCGCTGGATATCGTGGAGGATTACCGGAGGCAGACGGAGACGCCGGAAGGGAGGAAAGCTCTGTTCGAGGGCATTTTCGGAAGCGTGGAGCAGCTGCGCGGGTCGGACGACGAGATCCTCGCCCTGGCGGACGGGCTGGCCGCCGTCAGGCCGAAGGAAGAGCTGCCGCCGCTGTATGCCTGGTGCGGCACGGAGGATTTCCTGTACGAAGGGAACCTGAAGGTATGGGATCATGTGAAGAAGCTGGGATATGACCTGACCTGCATGGATTCGGAAGGCGATCATCAGTGGAAATACTGGGATGCGAAAATCCAGGATGTGCTGCGCTGGTGGCTGAAGACGGACCTGGATCTGCAGTGAAGGAGGCCGAAATGGAGGGATTTGAACTGATCTGCAGCGGCTACGGCGCGGAGACGGGGAACGATATCCTGACGGTGCGCCTGAGCACGGAGGGAAAAGCGGAGGTGACGGGAGGGATCCGGCAGGGGGGCGGCCCTTCCTGGATCCTGGAGAAAGGCGAATTTCTGTACGCGGTTTCCGAGCAGAGCGGGAGGGCCGCCATCGACCGTTTCCGCATCCGGGAGGACGGTTCCCTGTCGGAGGAACAGGGCCGCATCGCCCTTCCCGGCGGGGAGCTGTGCCACCTCTGGGCGGGAGAGAACGCCCTGTACGGGAGCTGCTACGGCACCGGGGATTTTTTTGCGGTGGATGATGAGCTGCGGGAAATCCTCTGGTGCCGCAGCCCACAGGCCGGGGGCGGCGTTGAGGAAGGAACCGGCGGTGCGGGCTGCCAGGAAGAGGGGGCGGCGCCGCACGCCCATTGGGTCTCCCGGCAGGACAGCGTCCTGTATCTGTCCGATCTGGGGCGCGACCGGATCTATCGTTACCGGATTGGGGGCGGCCTGCCGGAAGCGGAGCTGGAGCCGGTTTGCCTGCCGAAAGGAGCGGGCCCCCGTCAGGTGCTGCCGTTGGGAGGAAAACAGCTGCTGTCCGTTCAGGAGCTGGACGGCACGCTTCGTCTCTGGCGCGATGAAGGGAAGCAGGCCCCTCCGATCTGCCTGCAGACCGTCAGGGCCACGTCCATTCAGGGAACCAACTATCCCGGGACGGCGTGCCTGGCGGGGCCGGATACGGCGCTGGTCTGCAACCGGGGCGCCAACACGGTGGCCGCGTTTTCCATCCGGGGAGAACGGCTGACGAGGATCGGAGAATGGGAAACGGGGAACTGGCCCCGTCACCTGCTCTTTGTCCCGGGACCGGATCTGGTGATCAACGCCTGCAACAAAGAGGGCGTGCTCAACGTATTTTCCTGGGACGGGAAGCGGCTGCAGAAGCGGGATGCGATCGCCTTATGCGGCGCGTCCTGCGCGCTGGCGCTCTGATCGCGGACCGTTTTGGAAGAGGGAACGGCGATTTGTGCCGGAGCGTCACAACTCGCTTTGACGGGAGGAGAGAAATCGCGCTGCAATTTTTCTCCTCCCCGCCGCTTACGCTCCGGAAAGGAGAATGTCATGACGTTGAAGGAAAAGGAGATTCTGGATTGTATCGAAAGCAGGAGGAGCGTGCGCAGATATAAGCCCGACGCGATCCCGCAGGAGACGCTGGAAAAGATCGTGGAGGCGGGCCTTTTCGCCCCCACCGGGATGAACCGCCAGTCCCCCATCATCGTGGCGGTGACGGAACGGGATCTGCGCGACCGGCTTTCCCGCATGAACGCATCCGTCATGGGCACGGACGGGGACCCGTTTTACGGAGCTCCCGCGGTGCTGATCGTGCTGGCGGATAAAAACTGCGGGACATACCTCTACGACGGCAGCCTGGTCATGGGGAACCTGATGCTGGCCGCCCATGCGCTGGGCGTGGGCAGCTGCTGGATCCATCGGGCGAAGGAGGAATTCGAGAGCGAAGAGGGAAAGGAAATCCTGAAATCCCTCGGCATCGAGGGGGATTATGAGGGAATCGGCCACTGCATTCTGGGCTACTCCGAGGGGGAAGAGCCGGAAGCGTCGCCGAGAAAGGAAAACAGGGCATATTACATTTGAGCGTTGCGGGGAAAGGGGTGTGCGCGATGAAGAGTCTGATCATTAACCCGATTCACAATTTTGAAATGGTGGAAAAGGAGAAGCCGAAAGCGTCGGAAGGAAGGGTCATTTTAAAAACGAAATACGTTGCCATCTGCGGCAGCGACAACATGCTCTGGAACGCCTACCAGGGGATGTCCATCGGACACGAGTTCAGCGGGTATATCGAAGATCCGGGCGACTTCCCGTTCAAAAAGGGGGCCAGGGTGTGCGCGGCGGAGTTCAATCCCTGCGGGCAGTGCAAATTCTGTAAAAACGGGCAGGAGCATCTCTGCAGGCAGATGATGGTGGACAATCCGGGCGTGTCCATGGACGGTGCGTTCTCCGAGTATTTCAGCGTCCGGGGCGATTTCGTCTGCGAGCTGCCGGACGACGTGCCGCTGGAGCTGGGCGCCATCGCGGAGCCCGTGGCCGTATCCCTGCACGGCGTGAAATACTGCAACATCCAGCCCGGCGACGCGGTGTTGATCTGGGGCAACGGGCCCATCGGCATTTATGCCGCGGCCTGCGCCAAGCTCCTGGGAGTGGGAAAGGTCTACATGGTGGGCCGCAACCAGGGCCGCGTGAATTTCTGCAGGAACTATGAATTCGTGGACGACTGCTTCAGCGTCAAGGATGAGAACTTCAACGAACAGCTCCGCGCGGTTACGCCGGAGGAAGGGTTCTCGCATGTGATCGACTGCCTGGGGCTGGACGACTACGACGCGCTGGTGGAGCTCATGGCTTCGGGAGCCACCCTGGTGCTGCTGGGCATGCACGCGCAGCGGACGTCTGCGGCCACGATGCCGATGTTTTTGAAGGAGATCTCCATCCGGACGGGGCTGTATTTCACGGCGGCGGATTACCGGGAAGCCTTTGAGCTGATCTGCGCGAACAAAGAGCTGTTTTTAAAGACGATCACCAGCCGCATCCCTCACGATGCGAAGGCGGTGCAGGACATGTTCGTCAAGCTGTTTGAATCCGGAAGCAACGACGAGTGCAAGGTCGTGATCGAATATGAAGATTAGCGTTTTCCGGCGTACGTTGACGGTTTGGGGCCTGAACCCGTGAATCAGTACACTTCCGCCGCCACGGACAGCCACCGCCCTGCGGACGTGGTCCACACTTCCTTATAGGTGGCGTTGTTCTCCATGGGCCAGAAGGGCACGTCGCCGTTGCCCCGGGTTTCGATGCCCACGGGAAGGCTTCCGGCCATTTCGCCGTTGAGGGCTCCGTACTGCTGGGCGAACCGGCGTCCGACCCCGTAGATCAGGGACTGGCCGAAGGGATTTTTCCCGAAGGTCCAGTAGATCTGATCCCTGGCGATCTGCATCAGCTCCTCATCCCCCAGCGCACGCCCCAAAACGGCGGCCGCTTTGCCGGCGGACAGGTGGACGGCGCAGTTCCCGCGGAAGGAAAACCAGACCGGGAACTGCCTCAGGCAGTAGTCGCCGTTCAGCCGGATCCCCTGTTCCAGCTGCTCCCTGTAGTTGGAAGAATCTTCCTCAAAGGAAGTCATCAGATGCAGCAGGGAGAAGGTTTTATCGTCCAGATATTCGTCCATTTTGTGGATACCGGCGGGCAGCATGCCGTAGGGCTGTGCATAACGATGGATTTCTTTTAAATAGTCCGCGTACAGCTCCATGGCCTTTTGCCAGAAGGGGAAGCGGGGATGGAGGGGCAACGCCTTGCAGACCGCGTCCAGCGCCTGTGCGTACAGATGTTCCCGCGCCTGGTGGTTGAAATGCACGATGGCCCTGTGATCCGGTTCCCGATAGAAAAAGCCGGACATGGGACAGCCGGGCGCGCCGGTTTCCTGACAGGTCAGCATTTCCTCCAGGTGGTCTGCAGCGAACCCGGCGAATTCGGGATCCCGGGTACACAGATGGATCCGGGCGGCCGCCCATGCGGCAGCGGCGTGGTACAGAGAAAGGCTGCTGTTGTAGGAATGTTCGTAAAAGCTGGGCAGTTCCATCCCCTTTTGGACGAAGCGCTCCCGGGCGAAGCGGTAGTCCTGGCAGGCCGCGTCCAGGCACTTTTCTGCCAGTTGGGGATCCGTCTCCCGGAAGCTTTCGGACGCGAATGCCTCGATCCCGGACATCAGGAAGTTTTCAAAGGCGTGGTTGTGCACCCGCGCCTCGCAGTCGTCCATGTTGCCGATGAGGCCGTCGCTCCACCGGCGGATGCCGGCGCTGGTGGCCCGGTATCCGTCTCCGAAGCGCATGCGCAGGACGAAATCCAGACCCCAGGCGGCTTCTTCCAGAATGCGATAATACAGGGGAGGCTCCGATGCGCGCACCGTTTGTGCCGTTTCCAGCAGGGAGCACACCACTTCCGCGGTCTGCAGAGTCTGCTGGCTCACGTCCCCGGCGTCGTGCCAGCCCCCGCAGTACGCCAGCTTCACGCCGTCGTGTTCCGCAAGGATATCCCCGTGGCAGGAACCGTGCCCCCGTCCCACCGGAAAGCCGCAGCGCTCGCAGTACAGAAAGTGCACCGCCTTCCACAACGACTGATAGAGGGGGTGGGAGGAAATGGGAAAGGAAGGGGAGATCAGGGAGCCGGAGCGGAGGTAAAAATCCCCCTCCTCTTCGAAGCCGGAAAAATCCCAGACGAAAAAGTTCCCTTTTTCGTTGTGCACCGCGCGGGGCGTTCCGGTATAAACGGCCCGGTCGTCACCGGATCTGCACAGGCAGAAGGATTCCGTCTCCTGACAGGTCACGGCCGTTTTTTCTCCCTTTGTCCAGTACCCTTCCGTGGAATAGGCCAGCGCGCCGGGATCCGTCTCCCAGCCCAGGGTGTGGCTGACCTGTGGGGTGTGCTCCAGGCGGATCTCCCGGATAAAAAAGCGGGTGAAGTCCCCCATGGAGAGCTCCCGGCCATAGCGATGGGACTCGAAGGCCAGCGCCGTGACCCGGTCCCGGGGAAGGGAGGGAAACTCCCAGACGCAGTCGTTCCACTCCCGGTTCTTCAAATGGATGGTATGATACCCTTCCCGGCAGTATTTGTCGGGAATTTTTTCTTCCCCATCGTTATAGAGCTGCAGGGCGATCAAGGGGGAATGCATGCCCGGGCAGTCCGGCCGGATCTGAAAGCGCAGCCGGTTATAGGGGCGCCAGTCGGCGCCCCCTGCGTCCAGCACGGCCTGCAGGGAGCCGAAGGCGCAGTAATCCCCGTCCTCCGGAGATCCTTCCGGCCAGCGGTCCGAACGGGCGGGCGTTTCCATGGAAAGGCTGCCGTCCGGACGGACTTCCAGCTTTCCTTCGCCCCTTTGGAAAAAAGAAGGGGAGATCCCGTCCCACAGGGGGAGGATCAGGTCCGCAGGCTTTTGCAGGAGGGAAAATTCCAGGGAATCCTCCCGCTGTACTTCCATACGCCAGTGGGCGAAGCCGGTTTGAAGGAGCAGTTGGTCGAATTCTGCGCGGCTTTTCATGGGCGATCCTCCGGCAGGGCGGCGTCGGGCGCCACATCCTGAATCAGCTCCACGACTTCTCCCCCAGGAGCTTCCAGAAAGCAGAACATCATGTGCACGATCTGTCCGGAACGGGTGGGAATATGGGAGATGGCCGGCCGCGAGGAAACCCTGGCGCCGTTTTGTACAGCCCTTTCACAGGCCGCCTCCATATCGTCCGTCCAGATGGCGACATGCTGCCATTTCCCCAGGGAGAAGGGCTCGCTGGAACCGAAAATTTCCAGATAATCCCCTGTACCAAGATCCAGGATGAAAGCGTGGTCGTCCGCGCCCTCCGTCCCCCATTCCGCCACCAGTTCGGCGTCGAAGGCATTTCTGTAAAAGTCCGCGGTCCGGTGCAGGTCGGGCACCCGGAGACAGACGTGATGGATCCCTTTTTGTTTCAAACGCTGATACATACGAACCTCCTTTTATTCCCGCGGGCGACGAGCCGGGCGGACATGCTCGCATGTCCATCCGGCGACTGCCGCGGGGTTTTTACTTCCTGTGATCCAGATTTTCCTTCGGATCCCCGTTCAGATGCTCCGTCCCTTCGGGAGGAAGTCCCATGGCGGGATCCGGCGCCATCCACCGGGCGGCGTTGCGCAGCACCTGATGGATTTCTTTCTGATGAAGAACCGGAAAGGTCTCGTGGCCGGGCGTGAACTGAAACAGCTTCCCCCTGCCCCGGTAAAAGACGTTGCCGCTGCGGCAGACGTCCCCTCCTTCCCACCAGGCCAGGAAAACGATCTGGTCGGGATCCGGGATGAGCTGCGGTTCCCCATACATCTCGTCCGCGGGAATTTCGATGCAGTCCGGCAGGCCGTAGGCGAGAGGATGGCCGGGATTGATGATCCAGAGCTTTTCCTTCTCTCCCTTCGGCATGGTGCGGAAACGCCCCCACAGCCCTGCATCGTAATAGATACCCAGCATTTTCTGCCAGGGCTTTGAAAAGATGGACGCGTGCAGGGCCACGAATCCCATCCCGCGGTTGACTACGTGATAACAGACCCGTTCCGCGATCGTCTCGTCGAAGTCCGCGTTGTCGATATGGCTCCACCAGATCAGCACGTCCGTGGCGGCCAGTACCTCTTCGGTGAGACCGTGGGAAGGCATATCCTGGGTGGCGACGGTCACTTCAAATTCGTCATAGCCCGCAAAAGCTTCGGCGATGGCCGCGTGGATCCCTTCGGGATAGATGGATTTCACCGGCTCTTCCCGATCCTGATTGTGCTCGTTGAAAACGGTGACGCGAATGGTGCGGTTCATCCCTCTGCCACCTCCCCTTCGCTTCCCGCGGCGGGGGAGACGCCTTCGTGGAAAGGCCTCCAGTCGAAGATCGCGCAGGGTTTATCCAGTTCGCCGGCCGCGATGGCAGGGTAGAGGGCGGAACAGTCCTTCGGCGAAAACAGCCGGTAGATCCCGTCCGTGACGATGGATCCGTCCGCGATCCATTCCAGCGCCTTCTGCATGCTGCGCAGGTTGCTGTTGGGATCAAAATCGCCGGAGCGCCTGGGCAACGACCATTCCCATCCGGAATATACGCGCAGATAGGAATAGAAGATCTGCCGCAGCAGCTCGTGGGCGGAAAGGTCGGAAGTCTGCCGCCAGGGAACGCCTACCAGAGCCAGCTGGCCCAGCTGGCGGATATAGGGAATCAGGGATAGGATGGCCTGATCGTTGCCGGAGCAGTCGATCCCCAGCCCGGCGCTCTTCTCCGGCAGGCCGAAGCTTTCGACGGAAGGGCCAACATGTTTCAGGCCGCAGCTGCGGGCGGTCTCCTGCCGCTTTTGGTCGGGATCCGAGGCGTACACGGCAAAGCCGCACCGCTGCATCACCTGGGCGCACATGAGCCCCACGATGCCCAGGCCGGAAACCAGGACCGCCTCCGTGGGACGGATGTCGCTGTGCAGGAAGGCGGTCATGGAAACCGCGGGAAAGCGGCAGAGGGCGGCCTTCTCCGGCGGGATGTCCCCGGGTACTAAAAAGACGTCCCGGGCGGCCGCGCGGTTATAAAGTTTGTGAGGGGTCAGGGAAAAGACCAGATCGCCGGGCGAAATCCCTTCCACCCGGCTTCCCGTTTCCGTCACCTTCAAAATGTTGGCGTATCCGGTTTCGCAGGGATAGAGCCCTTCGCTGCCGCCGTAGCCCATAAAGCCTCCGGTCTCCGAACCGTTGGAGATAACGGAAACCACGGTTTTGCCCACGATTTCATCCGGGCCCGGTTTTTCACAGAAGGGGGAGGCGATGAGCTCCGCCTTCTGCCGCTGTGTAAAAATGACGCTGTAATTGACAGACATGAAATACCTCGTATCTTTCCGCGCGGCCCGTCCCTGCGGACGGATGACGGGTTTGACCGGGGGAAGGGGAAACGCGCGGGCCGCGCCGCCGCACATTTCGCATACATCCCCTATTCTTCGAACCGATAGCCGAGACGGGCGCCGCAGGATTCCCGGATGATCAAACGGGGCTCATGGGAAATGGTGATGCATTCGGAATCGCTGTGGATGGCGCTGATCAGGGTCATGATGGACATGCGCCCCAGATAGCTGTTCTGCTGGTCCAGCGTGGTCAGGCGGGGGCAGGAATATTCGCCGGACGGAAACTGATCGCAGCTGACGACGGAAATATCTTCGGGAACGCGCAGCCCTTTGTCCGCGATGGCCCGGATCGCACCCTGTGCCACGGCATCGTTGATGCAGATCACCGCGGTAGGGGCAGGAACGGAGCCGTCCAGCAGACGGGACATGGCCTGATAGCCGTCCGGCGCGTAGTAATTGCTCAAAGAGACGAGGGCGGGCTCATAGGGGATGGACAGGGATTTCAGGGTCTGGACGTAGGCGCCCAGCCTGGCCGTTGTGGTGCGGATCCCTTCTTCGCCGCCCACGAAGCCGATTCTGCGGCGGCCCAGCGCCAGCAGGTGATGGATCAGGGCGGAAACCCCTCCGCTGAAATTGCGGTTGATGAACGTGCAGCAGCAGTCCGGGATGGTCTGGCCCAGAATCACCACGGGAATCTGCCGGCCGAGGCGGTTGAGCGCTTCCTGGTAAGAAGCCGACACCTGATCCCGGTCGATTTCCCCGCCCAGGATCAGGACGCCGTCCACCTTTTTGTCCAACATCATCTGAAAATAGGTATCTTCCGGGATGGCGTCGGAAACGCCGTGGGAAGAACCTCCGTAAAACGTATTGCACAGAATCAGGGAATAGCCGAAATCCACGGCATATCGCTGGATCTCCAGATAGAGCTCGCTGAAGTATGGGTTCGTGATATCGGAGATGATCACGCCCAGCGTCTGGGTCTGGTTGCTGATCATGGCCCGGGCTACCGTGCTGGGAGAAAAATGATACTGATTGATGATATCCGTCACGCGCGCCTTCGTCCTGGCGGAAACGTACGGGCTGTCGTTCAGAACTCTGGACACGGTGGAAACGGATACGCCGCTGAGTTTTGCGATTTCGTAGATCGTCAGCTTTTTCGGTGTGGTCTGAGCCTCTATCGTCATAAGAAATATCCCCTTTCGATTGTGGAACCGATACCAAAATATGAAAAATTCTGCATTTTTTCAAAGTGTAGCACGCAAAATGTGAAAAGTCAATGATCGGATAAAAAATATGGAATCGATTCCAAAAAAGCAGCGGATTTTCGAAAAATAGAAATGTTAAGAAAATAATTGTTGACAAATACGACAGGATAATTTATGATTCAAATCAGAAGATGAACAAAACATACAATTTTGAAATCTGACAGAGGAAGGAACAGGGCAGAAAACTGGTACCGGTATCAAAGACCAAAAAGGGGTCCGCGGACGAAAGGAAGCGGAATTTTTAAAACAAAAAATTGGTACCGGTACCAAAACGAAGGAGGAGGACGACGGAATGAGCGGCAAAAAGGGAGGACAAAACGGGAAGAAGGGGGAACCGGGCGGGATGAAAAGCACGTTCCGGGAGCTGTTTCGGCACAGGACGCTTTACCTGATGACGGTGCCGGCGCTCATTTTTTTCCTGATTTTCAGCTATATTCCCATGGTCGGAATTTACTATGCGTTTGTGGATTACGATTTTGGGAAGGGGATTTTCGGAAGCCCTTTCGTGGGACTGAAGAACTTCCGGTATTTCATCGAAGGGGGATGGAAGGCGCCCATCGTATAC
>OEQQ01000058.1_pt1 | contig 27980 bp, 28 predicted proteins | sample 1539741 | NCBI WGS metagenome assembly OEQQ01 (sample SAMEA3891876, study PRJEB23780) | metagenome | biome: terrestrial biome; feature: animal house; material: Caecal content | place: Italy | collected 2015-05-05
AATAGCATTTTTCTGTACCACAATCCTACCGTACTGGATGTTGGTGTAGGTCAGGGTGGTGTCCTGGCCGGCTGTGACGGTGGCGTTCTGTTCCACATTCACATCGTATTCCCAGTAACGGTCCATCCACTGGTCGTGAAACTCTCTGACCGTGTAGTTTCCGGGGAGCAGCTTGCTACTGGTAGCTGTGCCGTCAGGGCCGGTGGTGATGGTTTCAATCCAGGCATCACCCTGCCAGATTTCAAAGTTCCAACCCTCGGCACTTCCGTTAATAGCATTTTTCTGTACCACAATCCTACCGTACTGGATGTTGGTGTAGGTCAGGTTGGTGTCCTGACCTGCTACGACGGTGGCGTTCTGTTCCACATTCACATCGTATTCCCAGTAGCGGTCCATCCATTGGTCGTGGAATTCTCTGACCGTGTAGTTTCCGGGGAGCAGGTAACTGCTGGTGGCTTTGCCGTCAGCTCCGGTGGTGATGGTTTCAATCCAGGCATCTCCCTGCCAGATTTCAAATCTCCAGCCCTCGGCACTTCCGTTGATGGCATTCTTCTGTACCACGATTCTGCCCCGGTGGACATTGTTGACGGTGACAGTTGCGGTCTGACCGGCAACCACCGTAACGGTGTGACCGGAGGTATCCAGCTGCCAGTAGGCGTCGCCGCCTCCAACTTCCCGGACGATGTACTCCCCGGCAGGCAGCTTGGTGGCTGTGGCCAGGCCCTTGGAATCGGTAGTAACGGTCTGCACCACCTTGTTCGTGGCCTTATCTACGATTTCAAACTTCCAGCCGGAGAGATTCTGCCCAGTGTTGGTGGTTTTCTTCACCTGGATCTGGCCTTCCAGCTCCACAGCCAGACGGAAGCAGCAGGGAACCGGATCTACCGGGCCGTCCAGTACTACCAGCTTCTGACGAGTGTTGGGGCTGGACTTGTCCTGGTAGACGGTACAGGCTTTGGTTCCCTCACCCAGCTCATGTCCACGGGAACGGATGACCAGTTGATTCAGTTGCCTCGCAGCAGCTTCCGTGGCCGTCACCTTCAGGGTGTTTCCGCTCCGGGTAAAGGTTAGGCCCTGAATGTTGGAAGTGAAGTGGTAGTCCTCCAAGACACCGTTCTTATCTACCGCAGAACCGGTGTAGAGGCCGGTGTTGGCGTCCTTTTTCAGGGTGATGGTGCTGGCAGAGTTAATTAAAGATGGTTGCGGAGCAGTAAAACTGGGGGCTAAGTCATGCTTTGCCAGTTTTGCCAGCAGCTGGTCATATTTTGCCTTGATTGCGGGGTCGGAAATGGTGCTATAAAAAGGTGGGTTTCCATTTCGGGGAGTTCCGTCTACATTCCGATGTCCCGTAACCATATCCCAGACACATAAGGCAGTTGCTTTAATCCCTGCATCTGAGGTGTCACCATTGTTGGGGGCACCATATGCCATGGCCCGGAAGATTCCCATTTTGCTGGTGTAATCAATCTTCCAGGAAATCCAGGTTCCGTTGGAGGATTTATAGATGGCATTGGGCCAACCATCCGAATCAATGTGACTACCTCCGGGTACCGTAGCCTCGTAGCTTCCTCCGCCTGATAGCATTGGTTGCAAGCAGAAGCCTATCCGTCCGTTTGAGAGGTGGAATATGGTGGCTGTATAGGTGAAGTATGGACCGATAGGATAGGGCTCCAGGTCGGAATACCAACGGAAGGAAACATATCCACCTGCAGGAGCATAAAAGTCCTTACTCACAATGGTCAAGTCTGTGCCGCCCGGCAGGGTCATGGGGACTACCTGGGAATCTCCCACGGTGGTGGGAACCAGCACATCTCCGATGTCCAGCTCAAAGTCCTGCTCTGTGGTGGGAGGGGCTTCCTGCTCCGGCGGTTCCGTGACTTCGGTGGGAGCTTCTGTAACAGGCGGTTCCTCCGTCTGGGGAGGAGCCGTTGTTTCTGCTGGAGGTTCGGATGCCTCCGGCTCCGTGGGGGGCGTGGTTTCCTCCGTAACCGGAGGAACCTGTCCCGTGTCTGTTTCCACCCCTGTGTAGGGCGGTTCCGTTTCTACAGGGATTTCCGGGGTTTCCGCAAAAGCGGTGGGAATGCTGCCGAAAAGCAGCACCAACGCCAGCACCAGGGAAAGTACCTGCATCAAGCGGTGTTTCATACAATCATTCCTTTCTAAAAAATTTTGCATATTAAAAAGCCCCGACTTTTGAAGTCGGGGCAATATGCCAATATTCAATCACACATATTAGCTGCCGCCATAGAGAACATAGAGCCAAAGTTGGTTGTTCTCAACAACACACCAGCACTTGATATTCCAGTTTGCAATACCAGTTTGTTTTTTGCTTGCTGCGAATAAATCTACATTTTGCTTCATTGCAAATTCAATGGCTCCCTGATATGTGGTGGCCAAACTTGGGACATAGCTTACAATTTCTCCTTTACTCAGAGGAATTGGGTGATTATAGCCAATATAGGGGTCATTGATGTCTAAACTCGTGTCAGGAATACATCCGTACTTACTGGCAGCGTACTGATTGCCTACGGCCATAGCCCGGTTCAGATCCAGGTCAGACCATTCCAGGGCGGGAGCTTCCACCTTGGGGATGGACTGGCTCTCGGTGGCTCCGCACCGGCTGCAAGTCCGGGTCTGTTTGCCTTCCTGCTGGGTAGTGGGCTGGGTGACTACCGTCCAGTTGCCCCAGCTGTGACCCAGTGCAGCCGTCTCATCCGAGGTGTAGGAGCTGCCGCAGCTGCACTTGTGGAGGGTGTAGCCCTTGTTGGTGCAGGTGGCAGCCACCTTGGTAGAGGTGTAGCTGTGGGTGTGAGGCGGCTCGGTGGTCGGAGGCTGTGTCGGCTTGTTGGTTTCAGGCTCGGTGACCTCCGTACCCTCCGTGGTTTCCTGCTCCGGCTCCGTCGGATTGCTGGCATCCACCGGCTCGGTGGTTTCTTCCGTACCATCGGTAGGCTCTGTGGCCTCCGTCTCCTGGGTACTCATCTCCGGCGGCGCAGTCTGGAGGTTAGCTTCCGTCCCATCCATATTACTGGGAGCGCAGGCCGCCAGCATACCAGTCATAAGTACCAGGGCCAGAATCAAACTGATAATCTTCTTCATGTTGTTTTCCTCCTTTAATCATTCAAAATCCGTATTTTGTTCTTCCTCTTGATTCAGCCGGGCCTTCAGCTCTTGGTTTTCCTGTATGAGCTGTACTACATAGGCCACAGCTTCTGAGTAATTTCGGTGCAGCCGAGCGTTTTCTTCCAAAATTCGTTTTTCAGTTTCAGAATCTTCCATACAGCGCTGCTGTGTTTTTGTTTGGTGTTCAATCAGAGCGATTTCTCCCTTGAAATTGTCCATCGTTGCTTCCATCTGGGTTACTATGTAAAGGGTGGACTTTGTTTCTTTTGCAATGGTGTCGATTGTTCTGCTGTCCCGGACAAGCTGCATGGCAAAAATAGAAACGACAACTACCGTGGTGACGATGGAAGCGGCCCCAGCAAGCACCGCTGCGATGTTCTGGCCCTCTCCCCATGCCAGGATAGAGTAGACTGCGGCAAGAGTAACAATACTGGGTACGAGTGCAAGCAATGAAAGGTTATTTCGTTTCATTTATTTCCTCCATTCTATCAAGTTTTTGCTGTGGTGTCAAAGAAAGCAAAAAACCGGCTTGCAAAAACAAACCGGATGGGTTATACTATAACCAGAAGGGACACCGACGAACGGTGCCTCCCCCTCGGTTTAGGAAATTACTCCGTCACAGCTTGGGGAAGCGAATGGGACGGAGTAATTTCTTTTTGCTTTTCAGCAAAGAAATCACATTCACTTGTCGTGATTCTTCAAAAGAAGCACGGCAAGTGTAATGGCCTCAATAATAACCATTGCAAAGGCAAAGAGGTTGTCATAAGTAACCATTATCACCACCCCCTTTTCTCTTAATCCATGGAGATAAGTGAGGGGGAGGCATCCGTCCGCCGTTGTGGTGTCCCTTCCGGGCCTTGCGGCCAGGATTATCTTAGCATATCCTGTCGGGATATGCAAGCCGTCTAATTTTCGCCTTTCTCTGCCAGGTACTTGTCAGTAAAGGCTTCCAGAGCGGTCTGTAATCCAGCCAGGTACACGCTGTCCTTTTGGAGCCGCTGTACCACATGGGCCGGATACCGGCTCATGTCTGGCTGGATTTTGAGTGTAGCCGGTTTCGGCTGCTTCCCGGTCAGGCCTAAGATTTGAGCAATTTCTTCCTTCTCCGGGGAACCGGCGTTCCGGAGGTCTTTGGCCTGCTTCCCGGAAATCTTCAGGATTCCGTTGGCTGCCATTACTTCCAGGAGCTTATCCTGGGTACTGTCAGACAGATAAGACAGCTCCACGCCGGGGGTCATGCCGATTTTCTCCTGGTCCACCAGATCCAGTAGCAGGGGATTCAGGAAGGTTAAACGGATGAGCCGCTGAATCTGCCGGGCGCTGTCTTGGGATGATTCAGCCAACAGCTCGTCACTTCGGAAATTCGTGCCAACTTGGCACGAATTTTTTTGTGGCCGACCAGCCTGCCGTTTCATGGCTTCCAGTTGCAGTTTATAGGCAAATGCTTTCTCGCTGGGCAGCAGCTTTTCCCGGTGCTGGAGATTGGATTCCACCAGAATCAAAGCGGCCTGGTCATCGTCCACATCCTCCACAATAGCGGGGATGGTAGTCAGTCCGGCCAGCTTTGCGGCCTGGCTCCGGTTGTGGCCAGCCAGAATCTGAAACTTTCCATTCCTGGGCCGCACCCGGATGGCCTCCAGGACACCATGCTGCCGGATGCTGTCTGCCAATTCCTCCAGCTTCTCCGGGGAGTACGGCTTAAACGGCTGGGGGCTGCCGTCTGCCTGTTCCCAGGGGACCAGCTGTGCCAGGGGAACCTGGACCAGCTGCACCGATGGGGCAGGGGTAAACATCTCGGCCCATTCATTCTCTCCACGAATGCGCTCTCGCTCCAATTTTAACCCTCCAATCTCTCGCTTTTTAAGTTCATCGTTTCCTGCGGTTGCCGCTGGCGATACAATGTGTATGTTGGATGGCCTAATGTTTCTATTTGCAGCTCCCTGAAATCCAGAAGTAAATCGTCAAAACCGGCTCCATCTAAAACTTCGATTGAAAAAAGTTCACCATATAAGACAACACCGTCATCGCCGCCTTGTTCTTCGCCGTCTATGTCAGGAAACTGAATCCATACTCGTTCAAAATGCATTTCATTCAAGTCTGACTGGGTTAATGGCTTATCTTGCGGTTGCCGTTGACGATACAATGTGTAGATACCTGATGGGTGGTCTAAAGTTTCTCCGCCCGGCATATATTCCTCAAGCCAATCCTTAAAGCCGGCTTTTTCTAAAGCATCGATTGAAAAAAGTTTACCATATAGGACAACGCCGTCCTCGCCGCACCCTTTTTCGCCGTTTTCGTCAGGATACTGAATCCATACTCGCTCAAAATGCATTTCGTTCAGGTCTGCCTGGGTTAACGGCTTGTTCTGCGCTTGCTCGTTGGTTATCAAATCAGACATCATCGTTCCTCCAATCTTGCCAGCAGCTCTCTGGTTGCTGCCATGTACTGTTCTCCCAATTTGCTCTTGGAACCAATAACCGGCTTCCGGGCCGCTACCGACTTGGGAGCATCTGCGTACCGTCCGATTTCTGTTTTCAGTACCAGGGCAGGGTAGCCGTCCTGGAGCCAGCGGATAACCTCAGCGCTGCCCTTCGTCCGGGTGGTGAGCGTGGGAAGCAGTCCAATGATTTCCAGCCTGGGATTGATTTTTTCCCTAACCATCTGAATCAAATCCACCATGTCCTCCAGACCGTCCAGGCTAAACTCCTCGGTCTGGACGGGAATCAGCACCCGGTCCGCTGCTACCAAAGCGTTGGTCAGCAGTATTCCCATGCTCGGGTTGCAGTCGATGAGGAGATAGTCGTATTTTTCAGGGATAATTTTTTCCAGAATGTCCTGCAATACCCGCTCCCGGAACATGGCCTGGGCCATCATGGTTTCAGCCCGGCTCAACCGGAGGGAGGCCGGGATAAAGTCGATACCGGCTACGCCGTGCCGGATAAGCCCCTCCGTGGAGGGCAGATCCATATAGCTGACTTTAGCTGCGATGAAGTCCGTGATGGTCACACCGTTGTCATGGGTGTGTCCCAGATACTTTGCCAGGTGGCATTGCGGGTCAAAGTCCAGGCACAGCACCCGCTTTCCCAGGCTCACAAGTCCGGCCGCAAGGTTGACGGTAGTGGTGGTTTTTCCGACCCCGCCCTTCTGATTTGCGATTGCAATAGTTGTCATAATTTTCTTCCTCCTCACTTAGTATTCAAAATATGCGTCCAATTCCTCAAGGTCAGGTGTGTGAGCAGCCTCATCGATAAGCCGCCCAAGTTCGTATTCGTCCTGCATGAACGAAAGGAAGGCGGCCTTGCTGCGGAAAGTGGGGGCCATGAACAGCCCACCCCATGTAATTTCAGCGCAGATGTTTCCATAGCAATTCGGCGTATCACTTGTCAATTTGGCAATGCCCTCAATTCCTTCGTAGATAAACTTTACTTCCATCTCGCATTTCTCCTTTCAAAATTAGGGTGCAAAAAAGCAGCTCCCCGGATGGAAAGCTGCGATTATCACGATTATAAGATGTCATCAAAAAGGATATCCATTTTTACTGCCACAGCCAGCTGAGCGGAGCGGATGGCGTGGGCGTAAATGGTTTCCGTGGTGGCAACAGTGGAATGTCCCAGCTGAGCGGCTACCGCTGTCAGCGGGGCGCCGTTGGCAATGCAGAGGGAAGCATAGGTGTGCCGCAAGGAATGGAGATGAATCTGCGGCAAGTCGGTCCTCCGGATGAATTTCCCAAACCATTGGGTCAGCCGGTCTGGGTTCATCGGTTCTCCGTTTTCGGAAACTATCACCCGTCCGTTATTTGTCCAGTTTTTCTTCAACCTATTAGCTTGGAGTTTCTGCCATAGGAACTGCTCTTGAAGGAGCTTCAGCACTTTGCCAGAAACGGAAATAATTCGCTTAGAGGCTTTGGTTTTTGGGGTTTCGGTAAAAACCCCACGGCCTGGAAGGTACTGGGAAGTGCGCAGCACCTGAATTGTTTTTGTTTCAAAATCAATGTCCCTCCATTCCAGCCCCAGCAGTTCCCCCCGGCGCAGGCCGGTCAGAAGCAGCAGGGAGATGGCCCTCCGGTAAATACCGGTTTCCTTTTGCAGAAGGCTCAGCAGGTGCTTAGCCTGGTCGTCGTCCAGATATGAGATTTCTGATTTTCCAGCTTTGGGGGCTTTTATGCGCCCGCAGGGATTATAGGGGATGTACTGCCACTTTACAGCATCGCCCAGAATGTCGGAAATCAAACGATGGTGATGCCTGATTGTGGTCGGCGATAATTTATTATCAGGTGTTGCCGGGGAAAATATGGTGGGAATAGGGGATTCCATCGCCTGGCAAACAGCTTCTGCTGTTTTTCCGGAGATGTTCTCCCCATGAAATAAGTTCTGTAAGGTAGTCTGAGAGATTCCTGCCCTTTGACAGAAAGCTGCCTGGGTGAAGTTTTTTTCCTTTATTTTTTTCTTGAGATTGACCTTGCATCGATAAGTTGTGTTTTTTTGCGAATCCTCAGCAAGGGATTGGTGGAACTCCAAGAGATTGCCTGGATGGATTTTACTGATTGGAAGGTGTCCCAGGTTCTGATTGATTCTTACCAGCAGCTGCTTGTACCGGCTGACGGTTTTAGGCTTAAGGTTTGGCTCAGCATAGGTTCTGAGCCAATATTGGGAAAAATCAGAAAATTTAATATTGCCGCCGACAAGACCGCCAGAGCGGACTTGTTCTTCAAAGAGTGCAGCCAGTCGCTGGGCCTCTTTCTCTGCTCTCCGTTCCGTCCACCCTTCCGGAGGCTTCCAGGTTTTTGTTTTCTCAATCTGCTTGCCATCAGAATTATAGCCGCAATAGACACGGAACTGATAGGATTGGCCTCTCTTTTTAACGGTAGCCACTTGCGATTCCCCCTTTGTTTTTCTCTCTCAATTATAGGCATTTACCGTCCAACACACAAGCTGTCCGTTATTTGCTCGTGATTGTGAAAATTAAGCGGGTTAACCGGTGACTAAGAGTAGGTGAGGGGAAACCAGCACCGTAGATATTGAGAAGAAAATTGAGCATTTTCCTTCTCAAAAATAACAAGAAACGAACTCATAACCCGGAGGTCGTAGGTTCGAGTCCTGCCTCCGCAACCATAAAAACCACCGTTTTCACCACGAAAACGGTGGTTTTTCTAACTTTTAGGGCGATTTTCAAAAGCTCAAAAATCCAATCTGTGTTTATTTCTGTGTTTATTGCCAAAATGGGGTTTTTGAAAAACCGAGAAAATCGAACTTTTCAGACTACTTTGTGGCTTGAAATCCCAATAATTTCATCCTTCCGCACATTCGCCAGATAACCCCTTTTTTGCTAAAATGAAGCCTGCAAAGGAGGTTTTTACCATGAAATCATTATTTGAGCAAATGGGCGGGACATATACACAGTGGGGAGATTATCTGCTACCGGATATCGAACTGCCGCCCCAGGAGGAACGGCCTATCGGCATCTGGGGACAGCGGCGCAGGGAGTTTCTCAAAAGCCACCACCGAGTACAGTACTACAATCTTCGGATGAAAGGTATGCTGCACACGCATCTTGCTGACATCAACGAGCAGGCTGAACAAATGCAGGAAATTCTTACGGCACAGTTTGCCAAGCAGGAAGGCATCACGGAGCAACTCAAAGCAGACGATATGATGGCATGGGTTGGAGCTATGAACAACATTTCGGAAAGAGTCCGGGAAATCATCTACGCCGAACTGATCTGCAGTTAGGAGGCGGGCTATATGATTCTGGAAGCTCTTTGCAGTGGGAATTACTCTCCGCCAGACTTGAGCACTCCCTCAGACGCAGCTTACTGGGAGGCAAATCATCAGGTGAGTCAAATGCTGGATTGCCTGAAATCACAGCTTAGCAAACCCCACTACAAGCTTGTGGAGCAGCTGGTGGAGAGGATTTATTCTGCCCAGTGCTTTGAGGTCGAATCCTATTTTAAGTTAGGGTTTGCCTCCGGCATGGTGCTTGAACGAGAAGTTCAAGCAGAAATCCAACAGACAATGCAATCTCCCTGAATGATTGAAAGCGGCGGGCATATGCTCGCCGCTTTCCTTTTATACCACAGAACTGCTTGTGAGCTGATCTTCCTCCCCGAAATATTTCCATGGCTGTAATGCTTCCCGGAGTTTCTGGATGGCTCTGTCGTAGACCTTACTGGCGGCTTTCGGTGTGAGGCCGTAGGGAATTGCCAAATCTTCAAAGTATTCATGCTGACGGTAACTGCCGTCAGCATTTTTTGTACTCAGGCACTTGGGGCAGAAGCCCAGGTGGGATGCCACAATGTCCTGCTCCCGGTAACTCAAGCTTTCAAAAGCCCCGAAGAGCGCCTCTTGCCGCGCCATTCGCATGGCAAGCCGGGCAGGATCCGTAGAATAATCCGGCGCAGGAATATAACTGGGTTCTTCCTCTTCATCCCCATGCTGCCGCATTTCCATAGGAACAAGGGACAGATTCCGCATGCCTGCCTGTAAGTACTCTTCCACCCGCTTTTCTGAGATTCCGGTTTCCTCCGCAATTTTCTTGATAGGGTCTGCATCCTCATTCTTAAAATTCTGATACATCCACATGATCTTCCGCAGAGTGTCGTATTCGTCCTTGCTCTGCACCGTGAAACCAGGCCGTGCCAGCCGAATAAAATCGTGAATTGCTTCCGGGATATGGTACTGCCGGGCATACCACCAAAAGGGGGTTCCTTTATCCGGGGCGTAAGCCTGAAGTGCCTTCAGAATTCCTTCCACGCAGGCCTGCTTCAAGTCCGGAAAGAAACCATACATGGCGTAATGCTGTACCATTGCAGATGCCGTCTGGTTCAGCATCGGCTCTACAGTATGGAGAAACCAACGAAGATAGCGTTCATCCCCGGATTCCAGATAGTTGAGAATATATGCCTGTAAGGTCATTTTGGGCGGTGGCGGGGAGAGTTGATACCGCTTCAGTTCCTTTTCCCAATCCTTCATTCCTGGCACCCCCTTTTTACATCCGCATACAGCTTGTCCCGCTCCAGATCCTCAGCGTATTGAGTCATGGCATAGTCCGGGGAGGCGATTGCTTTGTAGTACCGTGCTTCTGCCAGGGATTTTGCCTGATTTGCAAATTCCTCTGTAATTTTACCTTTGGATTTTTCACTCCGAATGCAGGCACAGCGGCGGCTATAACGATTCTTGATGGGGTTTTCCGAGGCGTATTCTTTCAGCCGCAGGTATTCGCCGTACTGCCTGCAGCTGACCCGTCTGCCACGGACAAGCTTTCCAGACCATCCGTCGCAGTAATACTGCCACCGGGCGGATTTCATCAGGAAATACTTTTTACAGATTTCACATCGCCGTGGGTAAAAACCCCTATGTAAGCCCTCGAAAAAATCCGTAAGGATAAAACTCTTGTAGCTGTCAAACACCATCTGACGGCCTACCGACGGCTGGTCACTGTTCTGCTTGGGAACCTCCATATATTGCACCGATACCGGAAGTTCCGGCATTCCAAACAGCTTCATCGCAACGGGCAGGAGATGGGCTTCGTCCAGCCGCTGGGCATCTTCTTCCTGGGCAGCAAATCGCCGGAGTCGGGCAAAGCAAAACTGCATATCGGTTCCAACGGAATGGTACAGCTTTTCGGCCTGCCGAATTTGCTGGATCAGCTTTTCTCCGGCGGAAAACAGCTCCGGATCATCCACAGGAAGAACACCGAGGACTGGATGCTCCGGATCGGCATTCTTTCCAAGGGCACGGAGATAGGTCTGTATGATTTTTCCATTCTCCTGTGTAAACAGCTTTTGCAACCGGATTCTTTCCGCTTCCAGATTCAACAGGTCAAATGGCTTTAGCGTGGGGAGTGTTTTGAGAATTTGCTGATACTCCCAGCCAGCTTTCAGGAATAATTCCATATTTAAATAGCCGGTTTTCAGATTGGCGAGCAGAAAGTCGTTGCCGATACAGAACACGCTGAGCCTTGCAGCGGTGTCGTTCTCATAGAACTGATTGAGAAGATGGACGGCAAAGCTTCCGGCATCAAACCACTGCCCGTTCATTTTCACCTTGCCGTCCTGATAGATGGCTGTAAAGAATTTATTCTCTGACATCGCTGCACCTCCGTTCTTTTTTATTTTACATCGCATTCGAACATTTGTACAGTATAAACTTTTCGTGGATGATTTCCCAGTTAATTTTAGTTTTTCATGGTAATTTTGTGGTTGCGCAGATTGATTTTAAGTCGTTGCGCATAAATTCCGGTTTTTTGATTTTTCCCCTATTACATAGTCGGAAGGCAAAACACACCGCCGGTGTTGCCTCCAATCCAGAAAAAGGAGGAAAAACAATGATGAAAATGAAGGAAGAAGCCCCACAGGTGCAGAAAATCGTGTCCAACTGCTGCAACTGGGACAAGGGGATTTGCCTGTTGTTAGGCTTTCCATGTCCGCAGCAGCTGTCCCTGACGAGGATCAACTGCATCTTTTTTCGGGAAGTCGAGCTGCCTGATTTCCCGGAACTGTTTAAAGAAATGAAGAAGCACAATTGAGGAGGAAACAAAATGAAAACATTCCATGAAACAAAGATTATTGGAATTGATCATGGCTATGGCAACATCAAAACAGCAAACTGTTGCTTTCCTACTGGCGTCACCGTCTACAACAAGGAGCCAATATTCAAAGAGAATCTACTTGTTTGGAACGGCAAGTACTATCTGATTGGCGCAGAGCACAAGGAGTTCTCCACGGATAAAATGCTGGATGGGGATTACTATGTATTGACCCTTGCCGCCATCGCCAGGGAATTGCACATTGCAGGGATGGATACAGCAGATGTCTTCATTGCCGCCGGACTGCCCTTGACTTGGGTCGGTGAACAGCGAGAGGATTTCAAGCAGTACTTGCTGAAGCACGAAACCGTAAATTTCACCTTTCGTGGGAAAGACTACCATATCCGAATTGTGGGGGCAGACATTTATTCCCAAGGATTTGCCGCCATCGTCAATCATCTGAGTGATTTTTCGGGGGTCAATATGCTGTGTGATATCGGAAACGGCACCATGAATCTGATGTTTGTAAATGACAAAAAGCCAGATCCTCGCCGATGTTTTACGGAGAAATTCGGCACCCAGCAGTGCATTCTCCAAATTCGGGAAAATCTGATGCGGATTCACCACGCAGACCCTCCCGAGGAAATGCTCACCCGTGTGCTGCGGTTCGGAACAGCGGATATTGATGATGGGTATTTAAAAACAATCACCGACACGGCAAAGGCATATGTGGCAGATATTTTCCGTAGGATTCGTGAACACGGCTATGACCCAAAGATGATGAAGCTCCATGTTGTTGGTGGCGGCAGCTGTTTGATCCGCAATTTTGCAGAATATGATGAACATCGGGTCACCATCCATGGTGATATTTGCGCTACTGCCAAGGGGTACGAACGTATGCTGGAAATGAAGCTTCTGAAAAGCGGCGGAAAAATATGAGTATCAAGCGAATGAGCCTTCGGTTCAACCTGGCAAGGGAAGATGACCGCAAGGCGTGGGAGTATCTGCAAAGTCTTTCGTCGTCCAGAAACAAGGCGGTCATTGAAGCAATCAACCGATTGGAAGAAACGGACGAAGCGCTTGCCGGAGTAATTGAGACGACCATTCGGAATTGTTTCAAGGAAATATCGGTTGTGCAGACCAGGAAGGAAGACCAACCACAGACACTTTCAGAAGAAAACAATCTTCTGGATTCCCTGGAGGATTTCTTTGGAGGATAGCGGCATTAATCCCATGCCGCTTTTTTTGATCCACGCAGAAGCATTGGCATCACTTAGACATCAACTGCTGACAGGAGGAATTTACTATGAGAGCATATTCTAAAAACCAGCTATATGAGAATGGTATTCACACTGACATTTATGTGACCGCTGAGCAAGAGGGGATTTTCAAGGCAACGCTCGACTACAAGCGGTGGGGGCGAAACCGGAATGTTCTTGCGTATTTTACATTAGAGGACGGAAGAAAAATAATGGCTTCTGCATGGCAGGACACAGGCTATCTGGGAATCCCCGAAATTCCCATAGGAGCTACGGTCAAGCTCACCTTTCAGAAGACCAAGAACGGCCTGGCATATCTGAGAGGTGTTGAGGAAGAGAAGTAAGAGAAGAGCGTGTCTCATGGTGTAACAAGCAGGGAACTTGTACGGCAAGTTCCAAGAAAGCAGAGGGGCCCGTGCCCTCTGCTGTTTTTGGGGAGCATCCCAATCCCACTTTACGATAGTATCAAATGATCGTCTTTTGGAAATGCTGTTGACAGTATCACGGCGCACCGTTATAATGATAGCAAAGGCAGGTGAAGTGTATGTTTTTACAGGAACTGATGGAAAAGAAACAGATAACCAAATACCGACTCTCAAAAAGCAGCGGCATTCCCTATACGACCCTCAATGATATTCTCAGCGGCAAGACCCGACTGGAAAAGTGTAGCGCGGAAACCGTCTATAAGCTGTCCAAAGAATTGGATATTTCTATGGAGGAACTGCTTGCGCCCTACTTTAAGAAGCGGTGCAGCTTTGAATTGTTCAAAAGTAATGTGTGCCACCAGTTAAAGGAACTGGGGGACATTGACTTCATCATTCATACCTTGGAAAACGATGACATCCGCGCTTATTATAACCGCAGATGGTATCCGGAATGCTTCTACCTTCTGGCTATGCTGGACTATATCAGCCGGATCAATGATGTTCCCCTGTGTGGGGAGTATCAGGACCTGCGGCAGCAATCTCTCAGTGAGGTGCTGTACCCCGCCAGTGTGGTGGCCGCTGCAACGGTTGCCGGGGATGAACGCCCCAAGGAGGATGCACTGCGCAGCGCCATTCCTGAATTCAAGCGTTTCAACATTATAGAAAACGAGGTGCGAAATGTCATCTGAACACATGAATGTTTTCACCAAAGAAAATTTGGATACCTTTTTGAAGGAGCTGGGAAAGGAATACCGCCGCTTAAACGGCAAGTCTATGCCTGCGGAGATCGTGCTGATCGGTGGCGCGGCGATCCTTATCAACTACGTTTTCCGGGATATGACCACGGATGTGGATGCTGTAATCCATGGGGTGTCCGCTATGAAAGATGCCATCAACATTGTAGGCGACCGACATCGGCTGCCCAATGGCTGGCTGAATGCGGACTTCATGAAAACCGGCTCCTATTCCCCCAAGCTGCTGCAATACTCCGTCCGTTACCGGGAGTTTTCCAATGTGCTGACCGTCCGCACAGTATCTGCAGAATATCTCATTGCCATGAAGCTGCGTGCCGGCAGAAAATACAAGAACGACCTTTCTGATGTAATTGGAATTCTTGCTGAGCATGCGCAGCGCGGCGATCCCATCACCATGGAGCGAATCGACACCGCTGTTTGCAATCTTTACGGCGGATGGGAGGAAATCCCGGCAGATTCTGTTTCATTTATCCGGGACACCATGGCCCACGGAGAATTTGAAAAAGCTTACGAGTCGGTCCGGGCCGGGGAACGGCAGGCCAAGGAGATCCTGTTGCAATTCCAGGAGGACTATCCCGGTGTGACCAACACGGACAATGTGGATAACATTCTGACGCAACTAAAAAAACGAAAATCTCAGCAGGAAAGATAGTAACGCAATATGGCATTAGAGCCGATGTGCAGTTTGCGCATCGGCTTTTTTACTGCCCATTTTTAATTAGGAGGACGTATAAAGATGAAGAATTGTCGTGTTGAACTTCGGCTCAGCGCAAAGGAAAAAGCAAAGATGGAGGACATTGCCCGAAAATGCGGACTGTCCTTATCAGAATATCTGCGCAAGCGAGGCCTGGGTTTTGCACCCGGGCCTTTTTTGGATGATCGGTTTTTTGAAGCCTATATCAAGCTGTGTCAGATCAGTAATCTGCCGCTGAAGCCGGAAACCGAGGCTGCCCTGACAGCAATTTTCCAGGAGATGGAGAAAAAGCTGTTTGTGCCTTGCAAGCAGACGCAGCAAGAAATTATTGAGGAGATGATCGGGGGCCCCGCAAAGCCTGCTTTGTGGGGAAAGGAAAATCCCCGGAGTGCTGAACTTTTGCCCCTTGCGGCGAAAGAGAAGGACGGAGGGTGATCTGACGTGGCTACCACCGGATTCTGGCCGTTAAAGGGCAGCTTAAAAAATGTTATTGATTATGCGGAAAACCCGGACAAGACTACGGATGCCAAGTATCTGGACGATGACCTCGCCCGGGCCCTGGCCTATGTGGGGAACGATGCCAAAACAGACAGGAGGATGTATGTCAGCACCATCAACTGCCCCAAGCATGACCCTTATGGTGCAATGATGGCCACCAAGCGGCAGTTTGGCAAGCTGGGGGGCAATGTTGCTTACCACGGCTACCAAAGCTTCAAGCCCGGTGAGGTGACTCCGGAGGAGGCCCACGCCATCGGCATGGAAACAGCCAGGAGGATGTGGGGTGAGGAATATCAAATTGTCGTCACCACCCATTTGAACACGGATTCCCTGCACAATCACTTCGTGATCAATTCCGTATCTTTCAGAAACGGCAGAAAGTTTGAGAACCATGTATCGGATCATTACCGGCTGAGAGAAATATCGGATGCCATCTGCCGGGAGCGAGGGAAGTCCGTGGTGAAAGGTGCCGCCTTCTACGGCGGTGAGAAGAAGGGATATTGGGTGAGGCAAAACGGTGGCATGACCCACCGGGATATGCTGCGAAGGGATATGAACGAAGCGCTGTCCGCAACTGCCAGCTATGCCTCCTTCTGTCGGTATCTGGAGGCGTTGGGTTATGTGTTCACAAGAGACCGGAACAGCCGGCACCCATCTGTAATTGCCCCCGGCTGGCAGAGGGCAGTGCGGTTGGACAGGCTGGGGGAGAAGTATACCATAGATGCCATTTATGACCGGTTAATTGACAATCAGCGGTTTCCGGAACTGTATGTGACCCATTACCCGGTCAGGGGAAGAACGCCCCTGTTGGAACTGGAATGGGAGATGAAGCGTCTGAACCGGATGGATGGAATCCGGCTGCTGTTTGAATTGTTTGTGGCCATGCTGAGGCTTTGCACCGGTGATACCCTCCGGGAGAACAAATCCCTGCCCCTTTCTCCCATGCTGAGAGAAGAGGTCAGAAAACTGGAACAATATGATAAAGATCTGCAGCTCCTTTGCAGGTATCACATTGATACCCCAGAGGAGCTTTCTGCGTTCCGGGAGAAAACCATTGGGAAGATCCACGCCCTGACCCAGGAGCGGAATGGTATCTACAACAAGATCCGCAGAGCAGAAGAGCCGGTGAAGTCAGAACTGAAGGAGCAGGCGAAGATAATCAGTCAGAGAATCGCCCCGCTGCGGAAAGAACTGCGATGCGCTGACCGGATTTGGGAACGGTCCTTACCCGCCGTTCAGAACCTTTTGGATCAAGAACGCAGATTAGAAAAGGAAGTAGTAAGACACAAGGAAAGGAACCAGGTACGATGAAAGAAACAAGACAGGCAGAGCATCTGCCAATCTCACAATTACACCCCTTTGCGGGACATCCCTTTCAGGTGCAGGACAATGAGGAAATGGACGCTCTGGTGGAGAGTATCCAGGCAGGTGGGATTCTCACTCCGCTGATGGTACGCCCCTTGGAGGGAAAGGCAAATGCATACGAGGTAATCAGCGGTCATCGCCGGTTACACGCAGCGATCAAGGCAGGGATGGAAACCGTCCCTGCCTTGATTACGCCCATGAACCGGGATGCGGCAGCGATTGCCCTGGTGGACAGCAACCTCCACCGGGAGCATATTTTACCCAGTGAGAAAGCCTATGCCTATAAGCTAAAAATGGAGGCCATGAAGCATCAAGGTAAAACTTCTGGCCAAGTTGGCCAGAAGTGGAGTAGAGACCGAATGGCAGAGTCAAGCGATGACAGTTCCAGGCAGATTCAACGCTATATCCGCCTAACTAATTTAATTCCTGAAATTCTCCAAAAGGTGGACGATGGGCAAATCGCCCTTACTCCCGCTGTGGAACTTTCTTATCTGACGGAGCAGGAACAGCAGGATCTGCTGGAAACCATGGAGTGTGAGGACTGCACGCCGTCATTATCTCAGGCCGTACAGCTCAAGAAGTTAAGTCAGGCCGGGACTCTGGATGTGGACACTATTGTCACCCTCATGTCCCAGCCAAAAGCCAACCAAGCCGAGAAAATCAGCTTTCGGGTAAATGATCTTCGGAAGTTCTTCCCCAAAAGCTATGACACCACCCAAATTCAGGAAACCATCCTAAAATTACTGAACGATTACCAGAAACGCCGCCAACGGGAACAGTCCCGCTGATGGGAAAATGAAAGGAGCATGAAATATGAATCTGGATATTATGAACATGAAGGAAGCCGTGCAGCGAGCAGCCCAAAACGGCATTCATCTGAGTGAATACACCCTCCGCAGAGCCATCCGCTCCGGGCAGCTGCCTTGCCGAATCGTGGGAAGAACCTACCTGATTTCCTGGGACAATCTGGTGCGGTGGCTTAACTGCGTTGACGGCAGCGATAGCTACGAAACCATGCACAAAACTTAATCCGCACATTTGTCAAATAATCTCCCATGCCCTACCATGAGCATGGGAGATTCTCTTTTGGAAAGGAGTGTGCCCTATGGCATATATTGAACCGCAATATGATAACAATGGGAACATCACCCATTATCGCTTGTTTGCCTCCAACGGCTATGACTATCAGGGAAAGCAGATCCGCAAAACAACAATGTGGTGGCCGCCTGAGAAAAATATGCCGAAACGCAAAATGAAGCAGCAGGCGATGATGGCCGCATATGAATTTGAAAAGAAATTGGAGCAAGGCTATCAGGTAGATGATAACCAGACCTTTGCAGACTATGCCCAGTATGTGATGGAGCTGAAACAGCGCTCCGGCCTTGCGGCTACCACACTGGAACGGTATCAAGGACTGCTAAGACGGATCAATCCTGCCATTGGGCATATGAAGCTGAAGGATATTCGCCCCCAACACCTGAATGAATTATATAAAGAGCTTGCAGAGCATGGTATCCGGGAAGATACCCACCGGGCAGTCCCAAGAAAGGTTCTGGCTAAGAAAATAAAGGCTCTGGATATTCCCAAATATCAGATTGCAGAAAAATGTGGGGTATCTCAAACCACATTAAACGCAGCCATTCGCGGAGATTCCATCAGAACGGAGAATGCGGAAGGAATTGCCAATGCGCTGGGCTATGATTTTTCGGAGCTGTTCACGGAAAAGTTCAATACCACCCCTCTGTCTGATAAAACCATATTGGAACATCACCGATTGATTTCCACAATTTTCAGTCAGGCTGATAAAGAACTTCTGATTCCCTATAATCCAGCCGCAAAGGCAACACCGCCCAAGGTGAAGAAACACAAGGTGGAAAGCTTTCAGCCGGAGGATATGGAGGATATTATCACCACGCTTCAAAATGCTCCGATTAAGTGGAAAACCATGACCTATATCCTGATCGATACCGGCTGCCGCCGTGGTGAGCTGATGGGCCTGCAATGGAAGCACATCGACTTTGACAAGGGAACCATGATGATTGAGCAGGCCCTGCTCTACACCAAGGATAAGGGTGTCTATGTAGGCCCTCCTAAGAACGGACAGCCTCGTGCCGTGTGCCTTGCGCCCGAAAGTCTGGATATGCTCAAACAGTGGAAGAAAGAGCAATTGCGTATCCGCATGAAAAACGGCCTGATCTGGCAGGACACCGGTTTTATCTTCACGAAAGATGATGGGACAGTCATGCACCCGGACAGCATCACAGATTGGCTGGGCAAATTCAGCAAGGAAGAGGATCTTCCCCATATCCATCCCCACCTGTTCCGCCATACCGCCGCATCCACGCTGATTGCCAACGGCATTGACCTGGTTACCACAGCCGCTGAGATGGGCCACACCGATGCAACCACAACAGCAAAGATCTACGCCCACCAGATAGCCAAAGCCCGTGCCGCAGCCGCAGGCGTCCGCGCAGGCGTGTTTGCGACGCTCAGGAAAGCAGAATAGATAGTAATCGTCCCTGTGAGAATGATTCAAATCATCTCACAGGGACGCTCTTTTTTGTTTGCCTGTAAAAATACCCACCTGGGACACGTCACACTTGGCAGAGGTCCCGGAAACCTGCACACGGTGTCCCACAATCGCCCAGAGGAGTGGGGACACCCCCTGGAAAGCACACTCGGATCTGCTGGGAGTGTTCCCGGATGTCATAAGCCCAATCCCGTTGCTCGTCGAAAAACAGGAGCGTGCCCCAATCCTGTCTTTGCGTACAGAAAAAAGTGCACTCTGTTTCCTGCGTCCTGTATTCACAGAAGCATCCTCCGGGAAGGTGTCCTATCAAGAACTGCCCTGGTTTGGGACAGCCTACCAAACAAGAAAGGGGGGTAACAATTCGTTATCTCCCGGTACGTCACGTTTCGTGACACACCGGTTGAAACAGGGAGTCAGTGCTTTACAGTTCCCTCCGAAGCGTTGGCAAAACGCGCAGCCACAGAAGAAAATTCTGCGATCAATGGGGTTTGGAAACTCGGCCCCCAACAAGCAGACGGCAGGCAATGCGCGTGTGTATTAACATGCGCATTGCCTGCTATATTTGAGATGGAAGTGCAACGGTATCTTTTCGCAGTTTTTATTTTTCGTCTATGGTTTTACTCGAATGATAGAATAGAATTACTTCGCCATCGTGTAGTTTTGTTGATAAATAAGAAATTTATGGTATAATAATGGTGAATAATTAAGTTTCACTGTTGCATGGAAGGTGATATATATGGCGGTCAGTTATAAGAAGTTATGGAAATTATTGATTGATTTGGATATGAAGAAAAAGGATTTACAGCAAGCTGCTGGAATTAGCCCTGCATTAATTGCAAAGTTGGGACGAAATGAAAATGTATCTACCGAGTCGTTGGTAAAAATATGCGCAGCACTACATTGCGATATTGGAGATGTTATGGAGGTCGTTTTGACCGAGGGAGGCGAGTCATGTGATTCACAATGAGAATTCCAGAGTGAAGATTCCGGCATTGATTCATTTAACCCGTTTGGGATACAAGTATATAAAACAAAAGGATTGCTCCGGAGCATATTGTCCTAAAACAAATATTTTTAAGGGGATTCTGCGTGACGGCATCAACCGTCTGAATGGTACGGCACTGACTGAAGCTGATGTAGATTCGTTGGTTGAAGAGCTGGCAATTAAACTCAACACAGATGATTTGGGACGTGCGTTTTATAAAATTCTTCTCAGCGGATTCAATGGTTTACGGCTGATTGATTTGGAAGATGAATCCCGAAATTCATATCATGTAGTAACAGAACTGACATACCAAAATGGTGAAGATGAGTTTCGCCCGGATATTACATTGTTGGTCAATGGTTTACCGTTGGCATTCATTGAAGTGAAGAAACCAAACAACCGGGATGGCATCATTGCAGAGCATACTCGCATGAACAAGCGGTTTGCAAAAAAGGTGTTCCGTCGGTTTGCCAACATCACACAGATTATGGTGTTCTCCAACAACATGGAGTACGATGATAACGATGTGGAACCGATCGAGGGTGCGTTCTATGCGTCCAGCAGCTATGAGAAGCTGTTCTTTAACCGTTTTCGTGAAGAAAATCCTACCATACATAGTTCTGTTCGCCCTGTTGACCCCAACATCGAAGAAACCATTTTGATAGACAATAACTTGGTTACAATCAAAGGAACAGAGGAATATGCCCTTAACATTGGTGAACACACCCCCACCAATCGAATGCTGACTTCTTTGTTTACCCACTCCCGTTTCAATATGCTTTTGAAATATGGATTTGCCTATGTGGAGCGAACAGACAAGAATGGCATCAAAACTCTGCAAAAACATATCATGCGCTATCCTCAGTTTTTTGCAACCTTGGCTATTGAGAAGAAACTGGATGCAGGTGTGAAGCATGGTATCATTTGGCATACCCAAGGCAGCGGAAAAACTGCACTTGCCTTTCATAACGTCCGATACCTCCGTGATTATTTTCAGCGTCAGGGCAAGGTGGCAAAATTCTATTTTGTTGTTGACCGTCTTGATTTGCTTACACAAGCCAGTGAGGAATTTGCTGCTCGTGGTCTTCATGTGGAAAGGGTCAATTCAAAGGAAGATTTTGTCCAGAACATTAAGACCATCGGAGCATCCAATAATTCCGGCGAAGATACCATCACAGTGGTGAATATTCAGAAATTTACAGAGGAATCGGTTGCCCGTAAATCTGATTATGATGTAGATGTGCAGCGTGTTTACTTTTTGGATGAAGCACACCGAAGCTACAAGCCAAATGGTTCGTTCCTTGCGAACCTAATGGCATCAGACCGTGATGCGGTTATCATTGCTTTGACAGGCACTCCGCTGATTGGTGATGGCTACAACACAAAGGATGTGTTTGGCGAGTACATCCATAAATATTATTATAATCGCTCTATTGCAGATGGTTACACGCTGAAATTGATTCGGGAAGGCATTAAAACGGAGTATCGGACTAAGATGCAGTCCATTTTGGAATCTTTGGAAACGGAAAAAGGCTCTCTCCCGAAAAAGGATGTATACGCACATCCGAAGTATGTGTCAGCTCTGGTAGAGTACATTGTAGAAGATTTCAAACACAGTCGAATTGCATTAGGTGATACTACCATTGGAGGTATGATTGTTTGCGATTCTTCTTTGCAAGCTGTGAAAATTGAGGAAGAGTTGGATAAATATCCGGAACTCACCCATGTCCTGATTCTTTGCGATGTGGAAGATAAGGAGACCCGCCGTGGCTATCAGGAAGATTTCAAAAAAGGAAAAATTGACCTGTTGGTGGTTTACAATATGCTGCTTACCGGATTTGATGCTCCTCGACTGAAAAAGCAGTATCTCGGTCGTGTGATCAGGGAGCACAACCTGTTGCAAACCCTTACCCGTGTCAATCGTCCCTATAAAACCTTCCGCTATGGCTATGTGGTGGATTTTGCGGACATCCGCAACGAATTTGATAAAACCAACAAGGCATATTTTGAAGAATTGCAGTCTGAGCTTGGCGATGAATTTGAAAAATACCGGAATATTTTCAAGTCTCAAGAGGAGATTGAACAGGACTTAAAGAGCATACAGGACAAGCTGTTTTTATATGCAACAGACAATGCAGAACTATTCTCTCAGCAGATCACCGCTCTGGACGATAAGAGGGAGCTGCTTTCTCTGCGCCAGGCATTGGATACCTATAAGGAACTGCTCAATATTATGAAACTATTTGGCTACGATGAGCTTGCAAAGAAGTTTTCTATGGAGCGCCTTCATGCTATGCTCACCGAGGTCAATAACCGTATCAGCATTATCAACCTCAAGCAGAATATGCAGAAAAGTGAGGATATGACCGAGCTGCTCAATAAAGCATTGGATCAGGTTGAGTTTCATTTCCGCAAGGTGTCTGAGAGCGAAATGGTGATTGCTGACCAGTTCCAGGATATTTTGGAGAAAACCCGTAGAGAATTGGAACGCTCCCTGGACCCCAAAGACCCAGAGTATGTTTCCTTGCTCGATGAACTCAAGCGGATTTTCAAAAAGAAAAACATAGAGGAATTGACCGCTGACGAAATGAAAGAGCACATTCAGGACTTGGAGCGGATTCGGAAAGCTGCAGCACAGCAGAATCTTCGGGATCAGATGCTGTGCTCCAAGTATGGCAATGATGCAAAATATATGCGTACCCACAAACGATTGAAAGCAAGTCCTCCTCCCATTGGAGCAGATTCTGTGATTTTTGCTGTTCTTATGGGAGTGAAAACGGCAGTTGATCAAAAAGTTTTGAAAAATCAACGGATGATGGACAACCATGCGTTTTTCTCACAGGAAATCATGCCATCCATTATTCAATCCTGTCGCAGAAGCGGCGTAAAACCCACTCTCGACCAGGTGAAGTTTATCGACCAATGTATTTCGACTGAATATTTTGCCGAAAGGAATTATACCGCATGATGCAGCTTGAATCGATCACTATAAAGACAAAGCAGATGATTGATGACCTGAAAGCTATCTGCGCCAACTTTGGCTTAGGTGGCTCTCCGGGCGAATATAAAATCATCACTCAGGTGTTTCTGTATAAATACCTGAGTGACAAATTCGGTTATGAGGCCAGCAAGGTGGAACCGTCTATTGCCCAGTCAGAAAATGTGGAAGCAGCATTGACTGCCATGCCGGACGAAGACTATGAGATGATGCTCATGATGTTGGGCGGCAATGTAGCGAAGCTGAAAAAAAACCACTATATTTCCTACCTGTTCAACCATCAAAACGACGACAGCATGAAGAAAGCAGATGGAACCCCATACCCGTTCCATGAACTCTTTGATGATACGCTGGTGGATATTGCAAACTACAATCTGGACATTTTCTCCGTCCAAACCGGCAGTGAGGAAAAAATCAAGCTCTTTGAGCCGATCTCCCAGTATGTCATTGAAACCGCAAAGAAATCACCCTTTTGCCGTGCTATCATCAATAAGCTGGTGGAGTTTAGCTTTGCAGAAGTTTTTGAGCAGAAATACGATTTCTTCTCTCAAATTTTTGAGTACCTGATTAAAGACTACAACAAAGATTTTGGCAAGTATGCGGAATACTACACCCCGCATACTATCGCAAATATCATTGCCCGTATTATGGTGCATGGAGAAGTTACCAATGCCACCATCTATGACCCTGCGGCTGGATCCGGTACGCTGGTATTGGCTTTAGCTCACCAGATTGGTGAAGATAACTGCACCATTTACACCCAGGACATTTCTTCTAAGTCCAATGAGTTTCTTCGTTTGAACCTGATTCTCAATAATCTGGTTCATTCTCTCAGCAATGTGGTGCATGACGATACGCTGATTGCACCCCGGCACCTGAACCCACAGAAGAATGAACTTGCAAAGTTCCAGTATATTGTCAGTAATCCGCCCTTCAACATGGACTTCAGCGACAATCGGGAAACTTTAGTTGGTGAAAAATACAGCAGTCGTTTCTTCGCTGGTGTACCCAATATTCCCAATAAAGACAAGAGCAGCATGGCTGTGTACCTGATGTTCGTGCAGCACATCATCTATTCTATGGATACAAACGGCAAAGCTGCGATCGTGGTTCCTACTGGCTTTCTGACTGCCGGTTCCGGCATTCCCAAAAAGATTCGGGAGCATATCGTGAAAAATCGTATGCTGCGTGGCGTTGTGTCTATGCCCTCTAATATCTTTGCTACCACCGGCACGAATGTGTCCATCATCTTCCTGGATAAAGAAAACCGAGATGGACAGGTGATCCTGATGGACGCTTCCAAGCAGGGCACCAAAGAAAAGGTTGACGGTAAAAATCAGCGCACGGTGCTGAGCCAGGAGGAAATCAACAAAATTATCGACACCTTCAATGCAGGTGAAGCGGTTGATGATTTCTGTGTGGCAGTCAGCTACAAGGAAATTGAGGAAAAGAAGCTGTCTTTTTCTGCCGGTCAGTATTTTGAGGTCAAAATTGAGTATGTAGAGCTGACTCCTGATGAATTTGCCGAGAAGATGAACGGATTCACCACTCGACTGGACAGACTGTTTGCAGAGAGTCGTCGACTGGAGGATGAAATTAAGCAGCAGTTGGGGCGGATTAAGTATGAGTAAATGGCTTAAATTAAAAAGCATAGCAGAGTTAACTGTGGGCTTTGTCGGTACGATGGCAAAGCATTACGAGAATGACGGGATACCCTTCCTTCGTTCGCTTAATATAAAGCCATTTAAAATTGTTAATGATGATATGAAATTTATTTCACAGGAATTCTGTGAAAAAATATCTAAATCTATACTTCATGAGGGAGATGTAGTCATTGTAAGAACTGGACTGCCTGGCACTTGCTGCGTTGTTCCTGCTGAATATGATGGATGTAATTGCTCAGATGTTGTGATTGTTCATCCGAATACAGAATTGGTTAATGCACATTATCTTACAGCTTTTATCAATATTTGGGGGCAACGACAAATTCATAATAATAAGGTAGGGGCTATTCAGCAACATTTCAATGTTCGTTCTGCTGAGGAAATGCTTATTTACCTCCCTGAAAAAGAAGAACAAGAGAAAATTGCTAGTGTAGTTGTTGCAATAAATGATAAGATTGAAAATAACAATAATATCCGCTCTGAGTTGGAAACTATGGCAAAGAACCTCTATGATTACTGGTTCGTCCAGTTTGATTTCCCTGATGAGAACGGTAAACCTTACCGTACCTCCGGCGGTGAAATGGTCTGGAATGAGCAGCTCAAACGGAAGATTCCAAAGGGGTGGAAAGTCACAAACATAGGTAATCTCACGACCGTTGTAACTGGAAAAGAAGATGCAAATTTTTCTTCTCCAAATGGAAAGTACAAGTTTTTCACGTGCTCTCAAGAAGCTCTCCTATGTGATACACCAGCCTTTTCAGGACAAGCTGTTTTAATTGCTGGAAATGGTGACTTCAATGTTAAACATTATTCGGGTGAATTCAATGCCTATCAGCGGACATATGTGTTGATTCCAGAAAATCAGGTCTACTATGGAGCAATGTATATTTCTGCCAAAAATCAAATTCAAGCATTCAAAAACGGTTCTAATGGTTCAATCGTAAAATTTATTACCAAAGGCGATGTAGAGAATATCCCTTTTATATTGCCAAATGATGATTCGATTTTTCATCAGATAAATAAGCTAATAGAGAAAATTGAACACTGCGAGAGGGAGAATGAAGAACTAACAAAACTCCGTGACTGGCTCCTGCCTATGCTGATGAACGGACAGGCACGGGTGGAATGAGGTGAAGTAATGGACAGTATTGTTTTGGAGTTGCAGCAAGAAGTATTAAAACCTGACTGCAATATTTTGAATGCACTCAGAAAAGCTCATTTAATTGCTTCAAAGCTGAAATTACTTGAATTTGATATGTGGTTACAATCGGAACTCAACGGTTATTCATATGGAGATCAAAATAAAATACCAAGCTATCGCAAAGTGAAAGGTACTCTAAAAGCATTTAATCCGTATAACGGATGGATTCCTGCTCAATGTACAGATGATGAACTTGAAAAAATGATATGTGAACAAAAACTGTGGCAACCAATCAGTGAATTGCAAGAATTATGTCAACAAAACGGTGAAGGGACAGTTATTTTGCAATTTTCGGCAGAGCGAATGAAAATAATTGCTTCTATATTTAGTACTCCCATACCCATGCAATTTGCATTGCATATAAGTCAACATTTACTTAAATCTATTATAGAGCTTGTGAAAAACTGCATTCTCGAATGGACAATCCGTTTGGAGAACGAAGGGGTTTTAGGAGAAGGTATGCGGTTTAGTCAGGAGGAATCAGCTATGGCTCAAAAAGTTCCGCAGACAATCAATTATTACTATGGTACCGTCATCAACGGGGAGGTAAAACAATCACAAGTTGTTTCTGGAAATCAAAATACAATCTCATTTAACTATGACCAAGCAAGTGACTTGATAAAAAAAGTCAAGGGTACAATCAAGGATGAGTTACCATCTGGTGAAGATAGAGATATAGCAGATGAATTGATTGCAGAAGTGGAGGGTAAACTTGCCACTCAAGCAAAGCCAAGTGTTATTAAAGCAGCATTGATAGGACTGAAGGAATTTCTTATCAGTTCAGGAGCAACTGTGACAGGCGGGTTAATTGTAGAATATTTGAAACAGATGCTTTAATGATGTCTGTACTCTCTTGCTACCTGTTCTCATGAATAGACAAAAGTAGACGAAATGAGGATAGAAATGAAAAATAAACAATTGGATGCGCTTCATCAATGGATGAATAGTGTGAAAAATATGCCCAATCTCGGATCCGCCTTTGTTACTCCGGCTGACGCTAAATCAATATCAAAATGCATCAAACAAATTGCGGATGATTTTGAGGCTGAGTATCCCTTCTATAAAAACTATCTTAATATAATAGCTCAAAAGTTGTTCATATATGCGGGAAATCCAATGGGTAAGCTCGCATTAAACCCAGCAGTGTTTGGGGAATTGTGTGTAATTGAGTGGCATTTATATAATCGACCGATTGATTTGCAGTTTTGGAATAACATACATCCCAGAATTTGCAGAATATCCAGGCGGTTGTATGCCGATGGCCACTTTTCGACATCTGCAGAAAAGGCAGTTAAAGAAGTGGAAACTCGTTTAAGGGAATTATTTATACAACTAAAACCAACGGCTACTCTTCCCTCCAAGATCGGTGATATCATCGGAGCACTTTTGAGTGAAAATGGAGCATATCATTTTGCTGATACCTCAACAACAAGCGGTAAAGATTATCGGAGAGGTATTCAGTCTCTCTTTGAAGGGATGTTTGCGGCGTATCGCAATCCAAGTGCACATGAAAATATAGAGTATTCCAGAAGAGAGGCCGAAGAACAAATTATGCTGGCAAGTCAGCTAATGTATGTATTATACAAAATGGAAGGGTAATTATAGATGCAAAAAGCTGTGAATGATCTAAAAGGAGCATTCAGAATATAGAAAATTTAATGAGTACATTTTGAGTACAATTCCGGAAAGACCCAAAATCACAGGGGCGGAATAGGCAAATAAGCTGGGTGTTTGTAGCGATATAGCTACACAAAATACCTATATTTCCAGACCCGGGATAGAATAGGAGTGATCCGGATGTCATTTTGTAACTGCCAATATCGCGTTTTTGCAAAGCCTGTTATCCCCCAAAAGGATGGCAAGAATGACATTTAAAACAAAAAGTACAAAATAATAGACCTTAGAGTGTAAACGCTAATATAAAAGTGAGCCACTTGGCTGGTGTTCGCTCATGAATTAT
>OEQQ01000060.1_pt1 | contig 27421 bp, 23 predicted proteins | sample 1539741 | NCBI WGS metagenome assembly OEQQ01 (sample SAMEA3891876, study PRJEB23780) | metagenome | biome: terrestrial biome; feature: animal house; material: Caecal content | place: Italy | collected 2015-05-05
CGAACTCGCCGGTGATGGACAGCAGGTTGCCGGAGGTTTCCTCCATGTTCAGATAGCAGTAGAAATTCCGCTGGGCCAGGGCGTAAATCTTATCGTCCTCCATGTGCTCCAGCACCCATTTCACCGCTTCCGGGCTGGGGATCTCGTCCACGTCGGAAAAGATCACCACGTCGTCGTCCTTCGCCCCAGCAAGCCCCCTGGCCACCGCGCACTTCTGATGGCTGTCCCGCAGAAAAGCGCTCACGTCCATGGGGGTATCATCCACGACTTTGTGGATGATCCTGTCGGAAAACTCCGCGAACATCTCCTGATTTTCCTGAAAATACAGCGGCTTTTTGTCCCCGGAAAAAGTGACCGTGGATTCGCTGACCACGAACCTGTCCGCCACGCCGCTCAAAACGTGCATCCGCAGATTCAGGATGTCAAGTTCATTGAAAAACTGAAAACAATCGTATACCATATCCGCCTCCTGATCAATTGCCGCAGGGCTCCCCCTAAAATCTGGGATAGCCCGCGTTGGTGCCCGCCCACTTGTGAAAGGCGAAGGGCGTGATCCCCCGGATTTCCGGGATCATGCTCTCGTGGGCGAAATACTTCGCCACCTCCAGCGGGGCGATCCGCATTCCCGCCGCCTCCACCAGATGGCGGTTTTTCACGCACAGAAATCCGTCCTCGTTGAAATAGCCGTGGTCCGCCTCGAAGGGCAGGTCCGCCTCCTTCGGGAAGTTCACCAGCCGCCTGCTGCGGATCCCCACGCTGTTGCCCACCCGGCAGATGTTCCCGTCCCTGTCCCGATAGGAAAAATCGTCTTTGGGCAGCGGCCAGGGGGAGCCGATGTAATCGTAGTCCAGAAATTCGTCCCTCCACTGCTCCGGATGGACCACGAAGCCGTCCGCGTGGACGATCATGACGAAATCCGTATGCAGATAGTCCCCCAGCTCGTAGAGCATCTTATAGTTGAAGCTGTCGATATTCTTCAGCTTCGACGTGTGGGCGTAGCGGATCGTTTTGGGCAGAAACAGGGGCTTTCTGTGGGTGATGAGCACGCAGTCCCCGAAGTCGATCCCCCGCATGCTGTATTCCATGGCTTTCACGGTCTGCCGTACGTTCACGCTGGTCATGGCCGCCAGCGTCACCTGGGGGAGCTGCAGCCTGCCGTCTTTCCATTCCATGTTTTCGTTTTCCTCCGATTCCGTTTCCTCTATTTTGCGCCCGTCAGATACGCCCTGAGCTTTCGCTTCCCGCCCCGGTACAGGCGAAGCGCCCGGTAGGCCCCCTGGCGCAGGCCGGTTCTGACCTTCCACCGCCGCTTTTGCGCCGGGGTGGGAGGGCAGTTTAAGCGGGCGTATTTCGGGGACGCCTTTTTATAGCGTTCCAGCTCTTCCCTGCATTCCTGCGCGGTGAACACCCTGCCCCTGCGGTCCATATAGTGCCAGCCTTCGTAGATATTCTGCTCCGACGCCCAGTAGCCGTCGGACACGTTGTGCCTGGCCCAGTACTTGGGAGCCAGGATATACGCCGCCGTCTCGCTGCACAGCGCCGGGAAATAGGCGAAGGAGGAGTTGGCCAGCAGCAGGTACCTGGCGTTTTTCAAAATAGAATAGTCCTTCGCCAGATCGAAGTTGTAGGCCGGGATGCCCGGCAGGATCTTCTGCGCTTCCTTCACCTCGTTGGTGATGATCATGAATTCCATCTGCGGGTCGATCCGCTTCATCTGCTTCATGCCGTCGATCCAGTACTTTTTCCGCAAAAAGAGCTCCGGGAAGTCCATGTAATCCGAGCACCGCAGGTGCAGCACGCACAGATGGTCCCGGGAAAACTCCCGGCAGTCGTACTCCGGCTTCACCGCCAGCCACTGGCGGATCCGGTCCCGGTATTCGTAAAAATAGTCCTCCGCCTGCATGTTCCCCATCAGCAGGGTGTTGTCGGGCACGTCGAACATCTTTGCGTCCGTTCCCGTCACGTAGCAGCCGTGGGTCATGTCGTGGCGGGAGCTGCCCGTGTACAGCCTGTCCTCCCGTTCCTGATAGACGCCTCCCGTAAAGTCCTCTTCCCGGGCGGGTTCGCCCAGGTCCAGATCCATGAAATACAGGCCGCACTGGCTGTGGATGTTATTCGCCAGCGTTTCCCCTCCCAGGACGGAAAAGGGAAGCCCTCTCCTTTCGGCGATGCAGCGGGCGGTGACGTAGCAAAACAGCTGATTGCCCAGCCCCTGCCCTTTGGATAGTCTGGTTCCGATCATCTTTCCTTCATTCCTCTTTTACTCTTCCTCCGTGACGGTCAGGCTGTCCTTCCCGTAATAATCCACGATGGAAATATTGATCCAGTAATCCTGGCTCCCTTCGTTCCCCACGTCCGCCTTGAACAGAAGATACGGCTTCGCGGTGAGGTACGTGACGGTCACGTCCTTTAAGCCGTCGTCGTTATACAGCGCCAGCCGTCTGGCGTTTTCTTCGTAGTAACGGGCGGCCTCCCCGTTGGCCAGGGAGCGGATGGCGGAAACGGAGGTGTAGGTATTTTTGTCCGCGGGCAGCAAAAAGACGGCGCACAGCACCGCGCCCAGCGCGGCCAGCCAGGCCGGGTAACTCTTCTGCACCTCTTCGTTCAGGCGGAAGAACAGGCTTCCCCGCTTCTTCTGGGAATACCAGCCCATGGCGTTGACCAGGTTGAAAAAGACCAGCACGTAGTAGGTCACCCGCATCACGTTCTTGCACCGGGGCGGCCCGTCGCTGGAGGACGCGTACAAAGTGGGGGTGAACATGGCCGCGAACACGCAGAAGCTCAGAAACGCCGTCCGCCACGGCCGGAAAAAGGGCGTTTCCGCCGCCTCCACCATCCGGCGGATCACCGGCAAAAGCAGGAGAAATCCCGCCAGCGCCAGAAGGGTCGTCCACTCTGCGGCGTACACCGCCGCCCAGTAAAAGGACAGAGCGATGGCTGCGGCCGCTCCCATCCCCTCCGCCGTGGTTTCCCGGATCGAATTGCCCGGCGCCAGCACGTTGAAGGCGAAGCCGATGAGGTTCACGGCCAGCGGCAGGAGCGCCCAGAGCCGCCATCTTTCCTCCGGCCCGCTTTCCTTCCCCTTCCGCCGGATGTCGTACAGCGTATACAGGAGCAGAAAGGCCGTCAGGATACAGGACTGAAGGCCCGTGAGCAGATTCGCCCCGCCCAGCACGAAGGCCAGGAAGCCAGAAAGGAGCAGAAAGGCCGCCCGGCGCCCCCGCCGCGCCTTCCAAAAGGACAAAAGAGCGGCCGCCTGGAAGAACAGCACGGACTGCATGAAGACGTAATGCAGGGCGCCGTTGTACCAGAAGAGCCCGTCCGCGGGCGACACCATGGTCTGAAAGGAAAGGAAGAGGATCGTCAGGGCGCAGATCCCCCGCTGATGCCGGGACGCGCTCCCCACGTATCGTTTCAGCACCACGTGTATCAGTGCGCACAGGCTGCCCCCCAGCATCCCCGTCATGAGAAAGACGGTGAGAAAATACCATTTTTCATCCAGGATCCCCGGGGAAAGGGTCATGAGGAAAATGGAGGAATAGGTTCCCTGCCATTCGTGCCAGTATTCCGCCGTGGTTTCGAAAGCGGCCCCGATCACGGCCCCCAGGGAACCGGCGGCCTTCCAGGCGGCGTGGGTCTTCACCCCGTAGGTATAGTCGTCGCAGCCCGGCACCGTGTAAAAGCCCATGGCCCAGAGGGGGATCATGCTGGCCAGAAAGGCCGTAAGCGCCGCCCCAAACATCCACCGGTCCGGATCTCTTTTTATCTTCGTCCACAATTTTTTCATCTCGTCTCAACGCTCCCTGTCATCGTTCCCCGGAAAGGTCGGTCCTGCTGATTTTGCCCCCGTCCACCTTATAGATGATATCACAGTTCTCGATGGTGCGCAGCCTGTGCGCGATAATAATCAGCGTTTTTCGCCCGTGGAAGCTGTCAATGGCTTCCATGATGGCGCTCTCCGTCTCCGTGTCCAGAGCGCTGGTGGCCTCGTCGAACACCAGGATTTCCGGATTGTGATACAGGGCCCTGGCGATCCCCAGGCGCTGCCGCTGCCCGCCGGACAGGCGCACGCCCCGCTCCCCGATGGTGGTCCAGATCTCCTGGGGCAGCCCCTTGACGAATTCCTTCATCTGGGCTTCCTCCAGCACTTCCCACACCCTGGCGTCGTCGATTTCCTCCTTCGCCACGCCGAAGGCGATGTTCTCCCGGATGCTGTCGTCCGTCAGGTAGATGGTCTGGGGGATATAGCCGATGTGGGACAGCCAGGATTCGTAATTCTCGAAAATATCCCTGCCGTCGCAGAGGATCTTCCCGCTCTTGACCTTCAAAAGCCCCAGCAGAATGTCCACGGCCGTGGTCTTTCCCGCCCCGGAAGGGCCCATGACCCCCACGGATTTCCCCACGGGCACCGCCATCTGCGCGTCCACCAGGACGGGCTTATCGGATTCCGGGTACTGATAGGTGATGCCCTCCATCCGGATTTCTTTTTCCAGGCGGATGGGCTCTCCTGCGGCCGTCGCCTCCTTCTCGTACCTGCCTTTCAGCTTATAGGACGTGAAGTCCACGTTTTCGTAGACGTAGTTGACGCTGGGCTCGTAGAAGGCGATGTTGGTCAGATGGGTGTTGATCCGGTTGATGGAGGGCATGAGGCGCATAGCCGCCACCGCGAAGGCGGAAATCTGCGGCACCAGTTCGGTCAGATCCCGGCTGTTGGAGACGCACACCGCCAGATACCCCAGGATGCCGCAGATGCTGAACGTCTCGATGAGGAGCCGGGGCGTGTTGTTGAGCACCGTGTAATTCGTGGTGAGCCTGGCGTTGCGCTCGGAATACTTCCCGAAGCTTCCGGCGAAGAAGTTCTCCTTGTTCAGGATCTTCACATCCTTGATGCCGTAGATGGACTGCAGCTTCCACTTTCCCATCTGGCTCTGGATCTTCTGGGAAGTCCGGCCCAGGCGGTTTAAGGTGGGCTTTAAAACCAGGATGACGATCACGGTCATGCCCACCGCGATGACCAGAAGCATCAGGGTCATCGCAGGGTTGGTGATCAGAAGGGTCAGCCCCAGCACCGCGGAAACCATGCCCTCCGTCCCCAGCTGGATGAACTCCATCAGGGTGGTGAACATCTTCGGCACGTCCCCGTCGATGGTCCGAAAGACCGTGGGGATGTCCGCGTTCAGGTAGTATTCATAGGGGCGGTTCAGATATTCCTCCAGCATATAACTGATGGTTTTGGACTGGTTTTTGTTGACGAATCTCGCCTGCACCCAGGTCTGCAAAAGCAGGTAGCCGTTTTTCAGAATGAAGACGGCGATGACGGCGGCGATCAGAAACAGGATCCACTGGCTGGCCGTCTCGAAGGGCAGGAAGTTTCCCATCAGCCGAATATACCACTTCTCCAGCAGCGCGTCCCCGGCCATGACGCCTTCCACCACCGGCATGATGAGCCCTACTCCCAGCATTTCCAAAAGGGCGCCGAAAAACATCATGAGGCCCAGGCCGGCCATCTTTTTTTTCTGCTCCCGGTTCAGGATGTGCATCAGTTTCTTGAATATTGCAGTCATCTCGTCCCAATTACTTTCACAACAACGTCATTTCCTTCGTATAAATATCCCGGCAGCTGCGGCCGTTGAGCCACCGCTTCGGCGCGATCACCGTCTTATCCGGATTTTCGTTCAGCCAGGCTCCCCACCAGGAGAAGGAGCTGTTGGCGATGATCTGGTGGCCGCACAGGCTCATCAGGTACAGGTCCTCGTATCCGGCGTCCTCGCTCCCGCCCTCCACCGTCACGTTCCCGGCGCCGCCGTAGCGCTCTTTCACCCAGTCGGGATCGTTGGAGAAAAAGAAGAACGCGGCTCCCGGCACCTTTTGCTTCATGAGCCGGATAGCTTCCCCGTACCAGGCGTCGGTGCAGATCCCCTGATACAGGCCGGCGTATTTCGGATCCAGATAATCCCCCCGCCGAAGGTGCACCGCCACGGAAGCGCCCTTCTTTTCCAGGATCCTTAGCCGGTATTCCTCCACCCTCCGGTTCGTGACCAGGTTCCGGAACCGGTAGGCCTCCCTCACCTGATCGCGGATCTCCCCGAAATACCGTTCCGACTGGAAGCAACCCTGCAGCAGCGCCGGGTCCTTCTCCAGCACCAGCGGGTCGAAGTCGCAGCCCGCCTCCCGGTAGGAAAGATCCCTTCTGCCGGAGAGCTTCCTGCGCGCCCGGGACAGGGGATCCATGGCGGAATCCGTCATCCGGCGCAGCTGCCTTTCGTCCGCCGCCCCGTAGGAAACGCCGAAAACGTCCAGCTGCTTCGTCCTCTGCCCCGGCCCGTAACAGGTGGTATCGTCCACCAGGACTTCCTTCCCCATGGACTTGAGCCTCAAATACAGCGCGTATTCAAACATCTGATTGCCCAGCCCGCCGGACAACTGCACGATGACCATCTTTTCCTCCCGTCCGTTCGTCATGGGGGAAGTCCCCTCACTTCGGCATGAACCCGTCCGAAATGTCGTCTCCCCGCATCGTGGTGCGTTCCGCCATCATCTCATAGGCCGTGGCCGGAAACGCGTGATAGCTGATGTTGTCGCTGTTTAACGGATAATAGACCGTCAGGTTCCCCACCGCGATCTCCCCCGTTTCCACCCGGTCGTAATCCTGCTGGATCAGGTAGGAGGGATCCGTCAGATGGTGTTTGATCCAGACCAGGTCCGACAGCACGTAATAGTCCCAGTAATCGCTCAGCGAAAAGAAGACCGCCGCGCACAGAAATCCGCCGGCGATCCGCACCGGCCCCATCTTCTCCGGGCGGATCCAAAGCCCCAGGGCCATCAGCGGAAAGATCAGCAGGAAGGCGAGCCCGTAGCGGATGAAGGGCGCCAGGAAAAACCATCCGCAGATGCAGGCGAAGACGGAAACGTGCAAAAGGATCTGCTCCCAGGCGATCTTCTGCCCCGGCGTTCCCCTTTGCTCCGGTTTCCGGCGCCCCGCAATTTCCCGAAGCCCCTTAAAGGCCGCCAGCGCTTCCAGGGGGACGGCCAGCGCCACGGCGTAAATCAGCATCTGCTCGTACCGGTCCTTCGCGTCCCACCACAGCGGCAGCCACTGCTTCAGGGGCATGTCCGCCTGCGCCACGTCGAAAACGCACTTCCCCCAGACCTTGATCTGGTCGGAATCGTGTTGGACGTGCTGCACCGGGATCTTCCAGTCCACGGAAAACAGGTCGATGGCCGGAAACGGATAGAGAAGCCAGCCGGAAATCAGGACGTTTCTCCACAAAAAGGGCACCAGCACCAAAACCCCGGCCCCGATATAGACCAGGATCTTTTTGATTTCCCTCTTCCGGATCAGCAACGCAGCCGGATAGAGCGCCAGAAGGAGCAGAAGCCCGGCGGACAGCTTATAGGTGGCCACGCACACCGCCGCCACGGACAAAAGGGCCGTGCGGTCCGTCAGATCCTCCGGCTTTTCCTCGCAGCACAGGGCGGCCCAGCGGGTCACCACGAACAGCACCAGCCACATGGTCCCGTAATCGGTGGCCGGGGACATGGTGCCCTCCGCGTTGACCAGAGCGTAGATCAGAATTGCGATCCGGCAGGCGTCCGCCGTATGGTTTTTATGCCGCAGGGCATTTTTTAAGCCGTACAGGGCCCAGACACACAAAAACGCCTGGAAAAATCCCGTGGTGACGTGCAGGGACTGCCCCAGCAGCCATTTCATGGAAAAGATAGCGGCGTAGGCCAGATAAGCGCTGTTGTAGGCGAAATGCTGCTGCAGGTTGCCCAGCCCCTTCACCAGCCCGTATTCCTCATACCAGCGGATGGCCTGGGCGTGATAGATTCCCGTATCCGTATGCTGCAGCCCCCGGGAAGCGAAATAGGCCGTCATCACCACGAAGATCAGGTACAGGACCCCCTCCCAGGAGAAGGCGATTTTCCTTCCCTTTCGCAAAAGCTCCAGAAAGGAATCCCGGAAGGCGAAGACCGAGACGAAAGCCAGGGCCAGAAGGATCAGGTGGCAGACCATCCCCACGTTGGAAAAGATGCTGAACCACTCCGCGAAGGCCGTGATGGACACCGTGCCGGCCAGCACCGCGGACGACAGGCCCACGGACGATCCCTTCCGCCCGGCGAGCCTTCCCAGAACCCGCAGGACGCCGATCCCCGCGGCCGCGTTGATAAAGAGCAGATAAATCCAGAGCAGTAAAATTTCCAGCATATCGTTTCACCCCCTTCTCAGCCTCTGCCTGGCCGGCAAAACGAAGCGGTCGTTGACCGCCATGGCCGCCCGGTACAGCGCCGGGGAAGCCAGAAACAGCTTCAGCTTCCGGTATTCGTTGGGATTGGCCTGAGGGATGGAAAAGATCTCCGGATACCGTTCCTTCCCTTCCCGGAGCCGCTTCGTCAGATCCTCCAGATGGGCCTTTTTCTCCGGATCCCGGCTGCGGACCACCTGGGTGTAGAACAGCATCAGCCGTTTGTACAGGGAATAGTCCTGCAGCAGGGCCAGATCATCCCTGCCGATGCCGCGCAGATAGGCGCTGCGGTCGTACAGATTGGGGATCAGGTCCGTGAAGATCCTGGGGTTGATCCCCTTATTCATGATGCTGGTGCTCCGGTCGCAGACGTAGTTGTAGCAGGCCTGGTCCAGAAAGACGCTGCGCTGCGGCAGGGTCAGCAGCTGAATGGTGTAGAGCATGTCCTCGTACCAGCGGGGCGGAAAGGTCAGATCCCCCAGCATGGACCGTTTATACAGCTTGTTCCAGGCGGCGTTCTGGATGGGAAGCTCCTCTTCCTCCTCCAAGTATTTCTCCAGGATTTCCTGGCCTTCCAGGACCACGAGACGGCCCGTGGAGCGGTCCACCATCCCGTCCTGATAGATCCTCCTGTACTGGCATACCGCCAGATCCGCCCTGCATTCCTCCAGGGCGGACAGCATCTTCTCGTACATGTCCGGCTCCAGCCAGTCGTCGCCGTCCACAAAGGCCAGATAGGTTCCCGTGGCCTGCCGGATCCCTTCGTTGCGGGAGGAGAACAGGCCGCCGTTTTTCTTGTGGATCACCCGGACCCGGGGATCCTGCCGGGCATACCGGTCGCAGATTTCCGGGCAGCGGTCCGTGGATCCGTCGTCCACCAGAATCACCTCCAGGTTGCGGTAAGTCTGGTTCAAAATGGATTCCACGGCGCGTTCCAGATAAGCGTCGCTGTTGTATACCGCCACCGCCACGGAGATGACCTCCGTCTGCCGTTGTGCGGGAATCGGCTTCGGCCGATAGTCCTGTATTACCTGCAAGGGGCGAGCCCTCCTTTCCCGTAAAATTCCGCCAGCCTCCGGATCCCTTCTTCCAGCGGCAGCGGGCATAAGGGGCCGAAATCCGTTTCGTAGCGGCTCACGTCCAGCACGTTCACCGGCACGTCCACCGGCCGGCCCGGCAGGAAGCGGACTTCGGGCCGCCGTCCCAGAACCGCTTCGATGGCGTCGATGACGTCCAGCACCGTGTGGCCTTCCCCGCAGCCCAGATTATACAGCCGGCTCTTTCCCTGCCCTTCGGCCACGTTCAGAATGCCCCTCACCGCGTCGTCGATATAAATGTAATCCCGCACCACGGAGCCGTCCCCGTACACTTCGATGGGCGTTTGGGTCAGGGCACGCCAGGTGAAGGTGGTGACTGCGCCCTGCACCCCGTCGGGCTTCTGCCAGGGGCCGTAAGGGTTGGCCAGCCGGACGATCCGGTAATCCAGGCCGTGCATTTCCCGGTAGAGATAGAGGATTTTCTCGATGGCCAGCTTCTGCACCCCGTAGGAGGTGATGGGGAAGGCTTCCTCCTCTTCCCGGCAGATCCCCGTATGTTCCCTTCCGTAAACCGTGCCTCCCGAAGAGAGGAACACCACCTTTTTCACCCCGGCCTTCACGCAGGCGTCCAGAAACCGGATGGTGGCGATGAGGTTTTCCTCCATCTCGCCGGCCACGTCCCGGTTGGAATTGGAGGGACAGGTGGTGCTGATCAGATGGTAGACCGTATCCGTTTCGGAGAGCTGCAGCGCCCGGATTTCCTCCTCCGTCTTCTCCTCCGCCAGCCCGGAAAAGGAACCCTCCAGGATCCGCGCCCTGCCTTCGTCCGCCGCCTGCCTCACAAAGGGCGCGAAGGAAACGCCGGGACGGTCGAACAGCAAAAGGCGCTTTCCCTTTTCCAGAAGCCGGCGGCTCAAATTCGTCCCGATGAAGCCCGCCGCTCCCAGAATCAACGTTTTCTTCTCTTCCATCAGCCCCGTTTCTCCTTTTCCAGCCATTCTTCAAACTGCAGCAAAAACCAGATCTGCCTGCGCCAGATCCCCCGCTGCGAAAAATCCTCCCACAGCCGGCTTACGGCCGCGGGATCGAAATAGCCTTCCCGGCGGATCTTCCTCCCGTCCAGAAGCTCCCGGGCCCATTCCGCCAGCCCCGGTTGGGTCAGCCAGGTTTTCACCGGGATGGAAAATCCCTTTTTGGGCCTCTCCATCAGCTCTTTTGGCACATGGCGGTACAGCATTTCCTTCAGCACCAGCTTTCCCTCGCCGTCCGCCCGCTTGAAGGAGGGCGGAAGACTCCAGGCGAATTCCACCACGTCCCGGTCCAGCATGGGGATCCGGGTCTCCAGGGAAACGGCCATGGCGGCGCGGTCCACCTTCGTCAGGATATCGTCGGGATGATACATCAGAAGGTCCATCAGCATCAGGTTGTTGTGCGCGCCGGGCAGCAGCCCGTCGGGATAATCGTCGAAAGCGCATCGGGCGTTTCCCGGCTCCCTGGTCAGCTTCGCCAGGAAGGGCTCGGACAGCTGGGAACGACGGTACAGCTCTTCCGGCGTCCCCGCGCCCAGAAGCATCCCCCGGATCCGGTTTTTCTCCGATCCGGACAGAGCGCCCTCCGCCAGCGCGTTCCCCAGCTTTCTGCGCAGCGGGGCCGGGATCCTGCGGATCCGCTCCCAGGCCCGCCCCACGGAAGCGTAGGTCCCGTAGCCGCAAAACAGCTCGTCCCCTCCGTCCCCGCTCAAAGAGACGGTCACGTGCTGCCTGGTGAGGCTGCTGACCAGATACGTGGGGATCTGGGAGGAATCCGCGAAGGGCTCGCCGAACATGCGGGCCAGGCCGGGCAGTACCCGCCTGGCGTCCTCCTGCGTGATATACAAAGTGGTGTGCTCCGTGCCCAGATGCCGGGCGATGGCTTCGGCCGCCTTCGCCTCGTCGTACCTCTCTTCCTCCATCCCGATGGTGAAGGTCTTCACCTTCCGGTCCGACTGGGCCTGCATCAGGGACACCACCGAAGTGCTGTCGATGCCCGCGGACAAAAAGGCCCCCAGCTCCACGTCCGCCACCATCTGCTCTCTGACCGCTTCCATCATCAGCCGCTCCAGCTCCAGGGAGGCTTCCGTCAGGGTCCCCGAAAAGGGATGGGCCTGTCCCCGGGCGGCCACATCCGCCATGGACCACCAGGTTTCCTGAACGAACTCCCGGAAAGGGGCCCTGGCGCGCAGCAGCTTTCCGGGTTCCAGCTTGAAAATGCCCTCGTAAACCGTATGGGGCGCGGGGATGTATCCGTAAATCATGTAGATCCCCAGCACATCCCGGTTCACCGGGCAGGAAAAGTCCGGCAGGGCCGCGATGCAGCCGATTTCCGACGCGAAGACGAAGCTGTTGCCCACGAATCCGTAATAGAGGGGCTTTTCGCCCACCCGGTCCCGAAGAAGCCACAGCTCCTTTTCCTTCCGGTCGTACAGGGCGATGGAAAACATCCCCTTGCACCGGGAAATCCCCTCCTTCACCCCCCAGGCTTCCAGCGCTTCCAGAAGCACCTCGGTATCGCTGCTCCCTCTCAGCCGGGGGAGCTTTCCCTCTTCCTTCAGAAGCTCCGCGATCTTCCGATAATTGTAAATTTCCCCGTTGAAGGCCATGACATACCGCCCGCTGTGGGAAATCATGGGCTGGGCGCCGGAATCGGACAGATCCAGAATGGACAGCCTGCGATGGCCCAGCACCACATCGCCCTCTTCGGAGGCCCAAGTTCCCTCCCCGTCGGGCCCCCGGTGGACCATGCGGCGCTTCATCGTCTCGATATCGGTTTTCCAGTCCTTTTGCCTGTTACAAAATCCAGCAATCCCGCACATATTGATTCCTCGTCAAACTCTCCGTCCCGGACACGGGCGGGGCAGTTCAGTCCTCCACCACTTCGGGCGCCCAGTTCTCGTTCTCGATGTCCGCAAGGCAGGAGGCTTCCGCCTTCGCCTGCTGATCCTCATAGAGGGCGAAGGCGTCGTCCCAGCTCTCATACCCTTTCTGCCCCCGCCGGTCCGGCAGGTCGTAGTGTTCGTCCAGATAACGGCCCAGGAATTCCGTGCACTTGCGCTCTCCCAGGGCGTTGACATGGCTGCCGTAGTCGTAAAAGTCCGTGGCGAAATCCAGCCCCATTTCCTCCGCGTGCGCGTTGAAGTCCAGCACCGGATATCCCTTTTCTTCGATGGCCGAAATGAGCCAGTTATACTGCAGCCGGGCGTCCTCCTCCATGGCGTAGGGGGAAATGAGGAAAAGGGCGTCCTTTCCGGACTGCCCGATCCAGTCCAGCAGGTCGTACAGCACCTCCACCTGCTCCGCGGCCGGCTCCTTCGTCCCCGTAACGCCGGAAAGGTCCACCTGCTCCGCCGGGCCCACTCCGGTCTTGATCTCCAGCCCCTTCAGAGGATGGGCCTTTTCGTAGTTCCAGCAGGCCAGCTGCTCCGGCATCACCATGGTCTTCCAGTTGGAATGGTATTTGAAGATGTCGAAGTAATAGGTGTAGCGCTCGCTCTTATCGCTGACCAGGGCGTTGATGGCCTGGATGCGGTTGACGGAATACTTCATGTTGTCCGTGACCCCGCGGGTGAACGCCATGGTATCCTCCCACTCCTCGTCCGGCATGGTGAACATCCTCAGCTCCACGATGAACAGCGAAGGATCCTGGGTTTTCAGCGCTTCCCGGAACAGGTATTTGATGGCTTTGGGCCTCTGGTTGTTGGTGGAAAGGGGATAGGATGCGATCCCCTGCTCCCCGTACAGCTTCGGCGCGCTGTAATAGGGGTAGACCGGGCTGGAGCCCGCCAGTATCACATCGAGGGTATTCTCTTTTTCCGCGTAAAACCCGGTGAACCGGTCCTTCACCCCGCCGTTGGTGCGGATGATGTAGGTCACGGTGACCAGGATGAACACAAAGCCGGCCAGAAAGGCCGCGGCTTTGACTGCCTGTTTGATCGTCATGTTTCCTTCCATTTCCAGGTGCGTCTCATGCCCTGAAATTCTGATAGATGAACTCCGCCGCGCTGTATTCCGGCCCGTACTGCCCCAGCAGGATCACGTAGAACAGCAGGGCGTAGAGGATGGCCCAGCGCAGGATCAGCGGCTTTTTCTCCAGCCGTTCCCGCAGCCAGCCCTTTTGCTGCCGCACGCTGGCCCACCCGAAGAACAACAGGGATACGGCCAGGATGGTGAACTCGATCCAGTCGAGCCCGTAGGAAAACAGCGAGCCGTCCCAGAGGATCCGCAGGTTCAGGGCCGAGCATCCCCTGCCGATCATGCGCAGAGCATCCGGCACCGTGGGGCTGCGAAAGAAAATCAGGCCCAGCGTCACCAGGGCGAAGGTCCGCAGGCGCTGGAAGAAGATGAACAGCCGGTTTTCGTCGGAGATATGCCAGGCCGCTTTCCATCTGGAAAAAAACGGCTCCAGCAGCTCTCCCGACACGATGTAGAACCAGTGCAGCAGGCCGGATCCGATGATGAAGTTCCAGGTGCCCCCGTGCCAGTATCCGATGGCGAACCACAGAAGGAACATGGCCAGAAAGGTCGTGACCTGCTTCGCCCTCTTCTTGCCCAGCCGGGGCTTCAGGGTTTTGGGCAGCTGCATGAAAAAACGGGTCCGCAGCAGCGGATAGAACAGGTATTCCTTCAGCCAGGTGCCCAGGGTGATGTGCCATCTCCTCCAGTATTCGGATATGTTCCGGGACAGAAACGGCGCGTCGAAATTCTCCGGCAGCCCGATGCCGAAGCACTGGGAAATCCCCAGCACGATATCCATGCAGCCGGAAAAATTGGTGTACAGCTGAACGGTAAAGGCTATGGCCCCCAACCAGACCGGGAGGCCGGCGTAATCGTCGTAGTTGTCAAAAATCTCGTTGGCGATGACCGCCGCCCGTTCGGAGATCACCAGCACCTTGAAAAATCCCCACAGCATCCGCTGCATGCCGAAGGTCACCTGCCGGTAGTCCAGCTTATGCCCTCCGTACAGCTGCCCTTCCATCTCCCTGTATTTCAGGATGGGGCCGGAAATCATGGTGGGGAAATAGGCTCCGAACAGGAGCAGTTTGAGATAGCTGGTCTGCACCTGTCCGATCTCGTAATAGACGTCGAACAGATAGCCCAGAAGGGTCAGCGTATAGAAGGAAATCCCCAGCGGGGCCAGGAGCGGAAGGCCGAAAAACCGCAGGGCGCACAAAAGCCCCAGACAGAAAAGGACAGCACAGATCAGAGCAGCCCGCTTTTTCCTCTGCTCCGCCGTCCTGCCGATGAAAACAGCCGCCCCGTAGACCGCGCCCACCGCGGCCAGGAGATAGAAAATCACATACCAGCCGCCGCTTTTGGTCACCGGATCCGACGTCATGAAATATCCGATGGAAAGCAGCAGCAAAAACGCCCACTGCGCCTTTTTGGGAATGGCGTAATACAGCAGAAGGGCCAGCGCAAAAAGGCACAGGAAATAAAAGGAAGTAACGCTCATCCTCGCCCTTTCTCAGACCTTCTGCAGGATAATGTCCACCATTTCCCCGACGTTCTTCATCGTCACCACCTGCCCCATGGAAAACTTGATCCCGAATTCGCTCTCCACGGCCGCCATCAGGTTGATATGCTCCAGGGAATCCCAGTCCTCGATGTCGTCCGCCGTGGTCCGATCGTTCACCTCGATGGAATCGTCGTCGAATACGTCCCGGAATACTCCGTTCAATCTCTCAAAAACTTCTTCTCTGCTCATTCAGACTACCTCCTGATATCATCGTATTAGTATAACATGAAACGACGGGTTATGCCAGCCATATACCCGAAAAATACGCCTCCCACTCCCGGTTGACCCGCTGGGGGCTGTAACTTTCCTGCAAATGCGCCGCCTCCCGCCCCATCCGGTCCGCCTTTTCCGGGTCCGAGAGCAGCTCCCGAAGCCGGGCCGCCAGCCCTTCGTCGTCGTCGGGCTTTACCAGATAGCCGTTGACCCCGTCCTCGATCAGGTCCTTCGGGCCCCCGCAGGGACAGTCCGTGGAAATGCAGGCCAGCCCCAGGGACATGGCTTCCAGCAGGGTGTTGGGCATCCCCTCCGTAAAGGAGGTGAGCAAAAAGGCCCATGCCCGTTCGATCCGGCCGGCCACGTCGTCCACCGCCCCCGGCAAAAGCACCCTGTCTTCCAGTCCCAGCTCCCGGGCCAGCTGCCCCAGCCGTCCCCGCAGGGGGCCGTCCCCGTAGAGGATCAGGCGGCTTTCCGGAAATTCCCCGGCCACTCTGGCGAAGGCCCGGATGGCCATGGCCTGATTTTTGTTTTCGTCCATCCGCCCCACGGCCACCAGATCCTGCGGCCGCCTTCCCTCGTAGCGGGGGCGCAAAAAGGCCGGATTGACGGAGTTTTTCAGGATTGTGCACCTTTTCTGCAAAGAGGGCTGAAAAAAGCGCACCGCGTCCCGGGTCTGCATGACGATCCCGTCCGCCAGGTAAAACAGCGTCCTGGCCAGAAAGCGCATCCCGGCACTGGGATATTCCTCCGTGGGCTCCGCCACCACGGAAACCACCACCCGGGTGGGGGTCAGGAGGTTGGCCAGGATCGCCATGAAATTGTTCTTCCCGATGGTGGACAGCACCAGATCCGCCCGCAGCTCCTTAAAAATCCGGCGCAGCTTCGCGTACCGGCGAAACAGGTTCTGGATCCGGTTCCCCTCTTCCTCCCGCGTCAGGTCGGAAATGACCCGGCCCGCCCCTTCGGGCAGGGGATATTCGTTTTCCTTTTCGTACTGCGTCACCAGCGTCACCCGATATCCCCGGGAGACGAAATAGCGGGCCAGGTTCACGAACACCCGCTCCGCCCCTCCCTTTTTCAGGGATCCGATATAAAAGGCCACGTGCCTGTTTTTCCCGTCGTTCATCGCTCCATCCACCGTTCATACCATTGTTGGAAAATGAAAAACGCCCACAAGATTCTGGAATCGTTGGCGCCGCTGCCCGCCCCGCCGTCTCCCCGGCGAAGCCAGCCTTCCACCAGCCCCCGGGTGTATTCCGGGTCGAACAGCCCCTGCCGCCTCAAAAATCCCGTCTCCGCATAGTCGCAGAGCCGTTCTTTCAGCGGACCCGCAAGCCATTTGTCCATGGGGACGGAGAACCCCTTTTTGGGCCGCTCCAGCAGTTCTTTGGGAAGGTATTCCCAGGCGATTTCCTTTAGGATCTTCTTCTTCACGCCGTTTCCGTATTTGAAGGGCTGGGGCAGGCGGAAGGAGTATTCCGTCACGTCCCGGTCCAGGATGGGACATCTGGCTTCCAGGGAGTATTTCATGGTGGCCCGGTCCACCTTGCACAGGATGTCCCCCGGAAGGTAGGTTTCCATATCCAGCAGCATCCGGCGCACCTGCCAGTCCGCCGCGCCGTAGCCCTGCTCCTGGAGGAAGCGGACTTCCCCTTCCCCGGCCATGCTCCGGACGCAGTCCAGATAGCGCGGGGAGCACAGCTGGGTCTTGAACCGGGCGTCCCGGTTTTCCGCGATGGCCCGCACCTTAAGGGGAAGCTTTTCCAGCATCCGCGCCTGACGAAGGCCCGGCAGGCCGCAGACTGCGTACACCAGCCCGCCCAGGCCGTCCAGCCGCTGGGCCTGGCGGATCCTGTCGTACATCCCGTAACCGCAGAAAAACTCGTCCCCCCCGTCGCCGGACAGGGCCACCGTCACCTTCTCCCTGGCCAGGGCGGACACCAGCATGGTGGGAATCTGGGAGGAATCCGCGAAGGGCTGATCGTAATACTCCGGAATGCTGTCCACCAGATCGAACATTTCCCGCTGCGTGATGATCCGCCCCGTGTGGTCCGTGCCCAGATACGACGCGATCTTCGCCGCATATTCCGACTCGTCGTAGGCCTCTTCCTCGAAGCCGATGGAAAAGGTCTTCACCGGCGCTGCGGAAAGGGAGGCCGCCATGGCGGTCACCAGGGAAGAATCGTATCCGCCGCTCAAAAAGGTCCCCAGTTCCACGTCCGCGATCATGCGCCGCTTCACCGCCGCCAGAAGCAGCTCCTTCAAACGGGCCTTCCCTTCCTCATAATCCGTCACCGGGTGGGCGATCCCTTCCCGATACCGCTCCGCCAGGTCGAAGTAGCGGCTCTTTTCCGTCTCCCCCCGGCAAAACCGCAGGATTTCCCCGGGCCGCAGCTGAAAGACGTTTTCGAACACCGTGTCGGGCTCCGGCACATACTGCTGGAACAGGTACCGGGGCAGCACGTCCCGCCGGATCCTGCGCGGAAATTCCGGGCAGGCCATGAGGGCTTTCAGCTCCGAACCGAAGGCCAGGTTTCCCCCTTCGCTCCAGTAATAGAGGGGCTTTTTCCCGATCCGGTCCCGGATCAGGTACAGGGCCCCGTCCTTCCGGTCGTACAGGGCGATGGCGAACATGCCGTTGCACCTGTCCACAAAGGAAATCCCCCATTTTTCATAGGCGGCCAGCAAAACCTCCGTGTCGCACCGGGAACGGAAGGGGTAATCGGGCAGCTGCCGTTTGAGCTCTTCGAAGTTGTAGATCTCGCCGTTAAAGACCAGGCTGACCCGCCCGTCGGCCGAGCCCATGGGCTGATGGCCCAGAGGGGAGAGGTCCAGGATGGAAAGCCGGCGCTGCGCCAGCCCTGCCCGGTATCCTCCCCCCGCGTCATAGATTTCCTCCCCGGAGTCGTCCGGCCCCCGGTGCACCATGGTGTCGTTCATCCTTTTGAGCTGCCCGATCCGGATGTCCTTTTTCGAATAAAACCCGCAAATTCCGCACATGGGCGATCACTTCTCTCTTTCAGAAATCAGGTCTGCCTGCAAAAACTCCTCCCGGTATTCGCAAAAATCCTTGCATTCCCGGTCGATGCTGTCGATCATCTCCGCGTATTTTTCCCGCACCAGGGTCGCGTAGTTGTCCCGGTTGTCGTAGCCTTTTTCGGTCCAGGCGAAGGGATGGGTCAGAATCTGCACCTTATCGTGTCCCAGCACGTTCTCCCGGTCGGGATAGCCGTAGCGCCAGATGTGGTTGGCGTCCGACATGTACTTCACCTTCAGCTCCGTACTCCCGTCCACTTCCTCCGCGAAGGTGAAGAAGTCGTCCTGATAGGCGTTGAGGACACCGGGCAGTTTGATGTTCTCCCGCAGCACCTCTTTGGAGGGCCGGTGAATGCTGAACTGGGTGATGGGAAAGCCGAACATCTCCGAGAGGATCCGGATTTCCTTTTGGATCTGGCGGCGCACCTCCTCCATGTCCGTCAGCCCGTTTAAGGCGAAGTGCAGCCCCACATGATGCCCCATTTCCCTGATCTTTTTGATCATCTCCTGATTGCGCCGCGACAGGATGTTGTAGGAATTGTTGGTCCACTGGAAAAACCAGGTGGATGAAAAGCCCATTTCGCATTCCACCTGCGCCAGGGCGAAGGCCCGCTCCACGCTGTACTCCACGTCGTGGCGCATGATGGCGAACCGTTCCTTTCCCAGCGCTTCCTCATATCCCATGGCGCATCCCGTCTCCTGAACGAGGCGGATGATCTGTCGGTAATCGTCGTATGAAAACATGTTTCCTCCAAATTGAACGTTCTTTTTTACAGGGACTCCAGATAGTCCTTCCACTGGGCGAACACCGCCTCCGGATTGGTCAGATCCGCGATTTTCCTGGCGTTGTCCCCCAGCCGCTCCGCCAGCGCCGGATCCTCGATGAGGCGGCAGATGGCGTCCGCCAGCGCTTCCTCATCCAGGATGGGCACCAGCAGGCCGTTTTCCCCGTTTCGGATCACCGTGGCCGGCCCGCCGCAGGGGCAGTCCGTGGCCACCGTGGGGATCCCCATGGCCATGGCTTCCAGCACGCCGTTTGGCAGCCCTTCCCAGTCCGAGGAGAAAGCGTACACCGCGGCGTCGGGCAAAAGCTTTTCCAGTTCGTCGCTTCCGCCCATGAGCTTCACCCACTCCCCGGCATGGCGCTCTTCGATCAGCGCTTCGATGATCTGGCGGGTGCCGTCCCCGGAATCCGCCCCGTAGAGCTTCAGCGCGTAGTCCGGATGCTTTTCGTGCACCCGGCAGAACGCCCGGATCAGGAGGGGGTGGTTTTTAAAGTCCACCAGCCGCCCGGAATGCACCACTTCCTTCTTCCGCTTCTCCGGTTTGGGAAGCCCCAGGTACTTGGGATTGACCGGATTTAAGATGATGGTGGAGTTCTTCCGCACGAAGGGCGGGAAAAAGTCCCGCTGCCCCGTGGTCTGGAAGACGAATCCCGAAGCCCTGCGAAACAGCAGGGGGATCTGGATCTGATCCGCCGGCCGGTCGTAATGGCTCACCGGGTCGGTGCGCACGCACACCACCACCTTTTGCTTCATCAGAAGGGTGGCGGTGAGGGCCCGGTAGTTGGCCTTCCTTCCGAAGGCGATGAGCACGTCCGGCCTCTCCTCTTTCACGAAGCGGCGCAGCTTCGAGTAGCGCAGCAGGATTTTGGCGATCCTGCCCTTCTTTTCTTCCTCCCCTTCCGGCCCCACGATCACCCGCCGTACCCGGGGATCCTGTTCGTATTCCACCGCGTCCTTCCACTCCGTGGCGATGACCACCTCGTAGCCCTCCTGCGCGAACTGGGCGGCCAGGTTGGTCACCACCCGCTCCGCCCCGGCCCTGGCCAGGCAGTTTAAATGAAATGCGATTTTGTGCATGGTCGTTCTCCTTCTTTCAGTCCCCGGCCGTCCCGGCCGCGATTCCGCAGAACCGGTCGCCGTAGGCCTCTTCCCTGAAATCCGCGGCCCTCCGCCGGGCCGCCTCCCCGTAAGCGCGCAGCTTTCCGGGATCGGAGAGCAGGCCGCAGATCGTTTCCGCCAGCCGCTCCTGCTCCTCTGTGATGCGGGTCGGATCCAGATTTTCCTCCGGATCCAGGGGCGGGACGAGGATCCCGTATTCCCCTTCCCAAACGCCCTCTATATCCTGGGCTTTCCGATAATCCGCCGTCAGGATTTCCGCCGGGCCGGTCATGCAGTTGGCCGCCACCACCGGGCAGCCCAGGGTCATGGCCTCGGTCATGGCGTTGGGAAATCCCTCGTACAGGGAGGTGAGGACGAACAGATCCGCCCGGGCCAGCCAGGGGAAGGGGTTCTTTTTCAGCCCCGGCAGGCAGACCGCGTCCGCGATCCCCAGCGCTTCGGCCAGCTTCCGGTACTTTTCGAAATCCCCGCTGCCCACGATGGCCAGCCGCGCCTCCGGCATCCTTTCGTGCACCAGAAAGAAAGCCTTCATCAGATGCCAGTAGCCTTTCACCGGGTCCTCCCGGCCCGCGGAAACCAGCACCCGGCACCCCTCCCAGTCCGGCAGATCCCCGTCGGGGCAGGCCGCGCTCTCCGCGATCTTCGCGGCGTTATAGGGATTGTAGAGAACCCTGGCGCGGGCGCCGGGACAGGTTTCCCGCAGCCGGTCCGCCAGCGCCCGGCTGCAGCAGATGATCTCGTCCGCCCGGGCGGCGGTCCAGGCCAGCTGCCGGGGGGACGACACATCCGCCCAGCTGCGCAGGCCGCACCACAGTTTTCCCCGCCCTCCGGAGAGGACGTTGGCCCGGTTGGCCGTGGGGCCGAAGCTGTAGCAGATGTCCGCGCCCAGCTCCCTCTTCAAGCGGCGCAGACGCACGGCCCGCTGCAAAAGCCGCCAGACCTTGCCGGCCCTTCCGGGAAGGGCCGGCGCCTTTAAGTCCCTCACGTCCAGCCCGGTCAGGTCGTAGGCCGGGTCGGAGGGGTCGAAGGCCGCGATGGTCACGCGAAACCGCGGCGAAAGGATGCGGGCCGTCCGGACGCACACCCGCTCCAGCCCTCCCTGATCCAGTTTCGGCACGATCAGCAAAAGATTCTTCTTCTCCATCTCTCCTCAAAACCCCTTTATCTTCAGCGCCAGGACGGCCAGCTTCCCCAGGAGGGTCCGCCCTTCGATCACGTTGTAATAGGTCACCGGTTCGCCCCCGAACTTGATTTTGAACTGATCGATCCCGTTGGGATGTTCGGGATCGGAAATCCCGCCCCAGTCGTACACCGACAGCCCCATCCCGGCGAAGCGCTTCATGTCCTCCCAGTGCAGGCCCCGGTTCGCCCGGGAGATGACGGCCACGTCCCCGCTCTCCCGGAAATCGGAAACGGAGTGCAGAAGCCGCGCGCAGGTCCGGTCCGCCAGATAGGAGTGGTAGACCAGATCCTCCCCGTCCTTTCTGACGCGGGAGCAGTACAGCGCCCCCGTCCCGGCGTAGGCCCGCATCTGTTCTGCGTTCAGCGACGCTTCCCTGCCCTTGGAAGCGTACATCCTGCGGTACATCTCCGCCAGGCCCTCCAGGACGTCCGGCCGCTCCGTCAGCGCCCTGCTGTCGAAAAATTCCCGCTGCGTCCCGTCCTTTTCGCTCCTGCGCACCTCGTTGCGCCCCGTTTTGGAAATCTGCAAAAACAGGGTTTCCTCCGGCAGGGTCAGGTCGCTGAACCGGCTGTGAAACGTCTGCACCAGGCGAAAGGGCCCTTTCTGCGGCTCCCGGATCCCGTGGCAAAAGGCGATGTCCGCCTTTTCCCCGCCGCCCGCGCCGGTCTCCTCAAACCAGATCTGCGCGATCCGGATCATTTTTTTTCGATAACAGATAACCATCCGATCCTTCTCCTCACTTCCAGACGCCGGTCTCGTACAGGCCGGCCATCCGCTGCGCCTGAACGGCCGCGTCGAACCCGCTCTTTCGCACCTGCTCCAGGCGGCTGCTCCTCTCCCCGGATCCCGCTTCCTGAGCCATTTTCAAAGCCTTCTTCGCCCATTCCTCCGCCGTCTCCTTCAAGGGGAAAAATTCCACCAGGTCCGTAATCTTCACTTCCTTCGTGATGCTGTCCGAAACCAGGCAGGGAAGCCCCGAAGTCTGGGCTTCCAGCACCGTGCCGGGCAGCCCCTCGTACAGGGAGGGGAACAAAAACAGGTCCATGGCCTGATAATAGTTCCAGACGTCCCCGCGGTTGCCCAGAAACAGGACCTTGCCCGCCAGATCCGGCTCCTGCGCCCGGGCCCGGGCGGCCTCCATGCCGCCCCCCTCCCCCAGCAAAATCAGCCTGGCGTCGGGGCGAAGGCCGCACAGCGCGGCGAACGTCTCCAGCAGAAAGGGGTGGTTTTTGCAGGGGTGGAACCGGCCCACGTGTCCCACCACGAAGGCGTCGGACAGCCCCAGCTCCCGGCGCATCTCTTCCCGCACCGCGGGGCGGTAATCGTAAGCCTGGGCCCGGATGGCGTTGGGCACCACCGTCACCCTGCCCGCCTTCACCGCCTTTTCCCCGAAGACCGCCAGCCCGGCTTCCCGCGACGCCGCCAGGCAGAGGTCCGCCCGCTTCCAGAGGGGCCGGCGCAGCTGCCTGGTGAGCCATCCCTTCGGCCCGGCGTCCACCCCGGCGCTCCTGGCGTGGGCGATGGTCAGGGGCACCCCCGCCCGTTTCGCCTCCGGGAGGTAGATGGAAGCCGTGCTGGTCATGTGGCCGTGCGCGCAGGCGTATCCCGGATGGGCCGAAAAGAAGTCCCGCCACGCCTTTTGATAGGCGATCCAGTTGGTCCCCACGAATTTCGGAAGACGGTAGATCCGCCCGCCCAGCGAACGGATCTCCCCGTCGAAATATCCTTCCTGCTGCCCGTGCACGGCGAAATCGAACTGGATCCGGCTTCTGTCCAGATTCCGGTACAAATCCATCACCCGGCTCTCGGCGCCGCCCAGATTCGTCCCCCCCAGCACCTGTAACACCCGGATTTCTCTCTCCATCTTCCTCCCCGTCCTTTCTCCCGTTTCAGCGCTTTTTGCGCAGCAGCCGCTTCAGTTTTCCGGCCAGCCGCTTTCCGGCGGCCATGGCGTACTCCGCCGCGCATCCCGCGAAGGATCTCTTCCTGGCCTTCGCCGCCACATACTCCTGCCAGGTCACAAATTCCCCCGCATGGGCCGAAAACAGCCGCTCATATCCTTCCAGCTCCGCCTTGTCAGCCCCGTTTAAATGCAGCACCAGGGTGGTGTAGCCCTTCCCGGAAAACAGGCGGCTGCGCAGAAAGGAAATGGGCAGAAAGGTCAGCCCTTCCCTCACATACGGCCTTCTGCCGTAGCCGTCCGTCACCCAGCGAAAGCCCAGCTCCCGCAGCGCCTTCAGCGTCGCCCGGTCGAAGGTATGGCCCGGGGCCATGAAGATCTCCGGCGAAAGGCCGTGGGAAGCCAGGATTTCCTTTCCCCGGCGCAGAAGGGCGCGCTGTTCTTCCTCCGAAAGCCCCGCGAATTCCGACTGGCCGTTTAGGGGAAACAGCCCTCCGCTCTTCGTCCGGTACTGATGATAACAGCCGTGCATGGCCACGCACCAGCCCTTTTTCTGCAGGCTTTGGATTTTCTCCCAGAAGTCCGCCCGGCTTTCGCCCGCGGACAGTTTGGGATCCCGGTTTTCGGGCACCACGCCCAAAAGGGGGCGGATCCCGTACCGGCCGCACAGCTCCTCGAAGGCCGAAAAGCTGTCCCAGTCCATATCCGGCGTGATGTCGTCCAGCCGCACCGCCGCCTTCATGCCGTTTCCTCCCCGAGGATCATGCCCGGCGCGGGCTCCCCGTCGTACTCATACTCCCGGATCAGCAAAGACCCGTCCACGGTGCGCACAATCAGCTGCCCGTCGAATACGTCCACGATCTCCCCCGGCGCGCATCCGGAAAAATCCAGGATCCCGTCGAAGGGCTGGGCGCTCCACACCGTCATCCGTTTCCCCCCGCAGTAGCAGAATGCCCCGGGGAAAGGGCGGGTCACGCCCCGGATCAGGTTGTACAGATCCCGGGTCCGATTATGAAAATCCAGCCGCCCGTCCGCGGCCGTGCGCTTTTCGTACCAGCTGTCGAAGTCGCGGGAATCCGTCCGCACCCCGATTTCCCCCTCCTTCCAGGCCGCCACCAGCCTGGCGATGAGCCGCTTGCTCACCAGCATGTTCTTGTACTGCATGGTGCGCACCGTATCGTGGGGCGTGATCTCGCACATCTCGTTGGCGAACACGTTGGGGCTGTCCGCCTTTTCATCGTATCGGAACAGGTTCAGGATGAAGCGGGTGTCCCCCAGGATGATGGACCAGTTTAAGGGGGAACGTCCCCGCCCGAAAGGCAGATAGCCGCAGTTGCCGTGAAAGCCGAAAACCCCCTGGGAAAACCGGTCCAGCACCGCTTTGGGCACCAGCCTCTGCCAGCCCATGGAAATGCCCAGTTCGAAGGTATTTTCCGCAAAAAAGCGGGCCGTCTCTTCGTCCGTAAGACCGTAGGACCTGGCTTCATAAACCGGGATCCCGTATCGATCCGTCAGAGAGGACAGCCCCTGATAGCCGGACACCTGATTTTTTTTGAGCACGTCCGGATGGATGGTCACCACCAGGTCCACCGGGCACAGCTTTTCCTGCACATATTTCACGATTTCTTCGGTGGTATCCTTGACCCCGAAAATCACCAGCCTGTAATTCATGGCGCGTTCCTTTCATCGATGGAAAGAGCCGCCCCGCAAAAGCCGGCGCAGGGCGGCAGTTTTTCTGTCCGTTTATAAATTTTCCTTATACCAGTCGATGGCCAGGGCGATTCCCTTTTCGAAGTCGTAATCGGGATCGTATCCCAGCAGTTCCCTGGCTTTGGAGATGTCCGCGTTGGAATCCCGGATATCCCCCGCCCTGGGCGGCCCGAATACGGGCTCGATGGAAACGCCCAGCGCGTCGCACAGACCGCGGTACAGGTCGATGAGGAAGACCCTTCCGCCCGAACCGATGTTGTACGCCTGTCCGGCCGCCTTTTTGTCCGCCAGGCAGGCCTTTAGGTTCGCTTCGATGACGTTGTCGATATAGGTGAAATCCCGGGACTGCTTCCCGTCCCCGTTGATGGTGGGGGCCTGGCCGGAGAGCAGGAGCTTCAAGAACTTCGGGATCACCGCGGCGTACATGCCCTCCGGATTCTGCCTGCGGCCAAACACGTTGAAATAGCGCATGCCGTAGGTGTCCAGGCCGTACAGCTGGCAGTACAGGCGGCCGTACTCCTCGTCCGCCTTCTTCGTCAGGGCGTAGGGGGAGAGCACGTTGCCTTCCACCCCTTCCTTTTTGGGGAGCCCGGGATGGTCGCCGTAGACGGAGGAGCTGGAAGCGTACACGAATTTCTTCACCCCGCACTGCCGGGCCGCCTCCATCATGTTCAGCGTTCCCATGATGTTGTTTTCCGCGTAGAAAATGGGCATTTCGATGCTCCTGGGGACGCTGCCCCAGGCGGCCTGATGCAGCACGTAATCCGCGCCCTCACACGCCTTTTTGCACGTCTCCAGATCCCGGATGTCCCCCCTGATAAAGGTGTAGTTGGGGTTGTCCGCAAACATCTCCACGTGTTCCTTCTTTCCCGTGGAAAGGTCGTCCAGACACCGGACCCGATAGCCCAGGTTCAGGATCGCCTCGCACAGGTTGGAGCCGATGAAGCCCGCGCCTCCCGTCACCAGAAATACGCTGTCCGGATCAAATACCAGATGTTGAAATCCCATATCCTTTAGTCCTCCTGATCGAAATCATAAGCGTTGCCGGAAATCTGCCCCTTCTGGCCGTATACCAGACAGGAAGCCACGGCCCTGGCGTACAGATCCCTTCCGTCCTCATTCAGGTGCACGCCGTCCTCCAGATATTCATCCGCGTTGTAGGCGTCGATTCCCAGATTGTCGTAAGCGTCCAGGCAGAGCGTCTCCTGCCCCCTGGCCACGTCGCAGGCCACGCTGGCGTAGTTGTACAGCGCCTTTTCCCCCATGTTCTGCACCGGGATGGAAAAATAGGATGCGTAGGTGGGCGCCGCGATCAAAATCTGCGCGGAGGGGCAGGCCCTGCGCACGCCGAAAACCCCCTGGGTCAGCGCCGTGCCGAAGCCCGTCCAGGGATCGTCCGAATCGTTGATGGGCGCCTGGCTTAGGAAATCGTTCATCCCGTAGGCGATGATCACCGCATCGATATCGCCTCTGGCCTCCAGAGCGGCCTTCATGTCATCATAGGCCGGCTTGCCCTGCAGCAGCTCCACATCCGTTTCCCCGTTTAAAATCGAAACCATCTTCGCCAGGGAGTTCTCGCTGGCCGGCCCGAACTCATACTGGTTGTCCTCCGGATCCAGGGTCGCCCGGGTGCCGCCGATGGCCGCGTTGTACACCGTGGCGTCCACGCCCAGGCGGGCCAGATAGACGTCCAGCTTCGCCGCCACGCCGGTATCGTCCCGGTAGTTGCCCCAGATGCTGTCCCCCAGCACCAGGATCTCCATCCGGTCGTCGTCTTCTTCCTCCCCGCTCTCCTGCGGCGTCTCCTGTGCGGGGACGGTTTCCGCGGAAGCGGTCTGGGTCTCATTGCCGGGGACGGCGGTTTCCGTCGCCTGGACCGAAGCCGTCTCCTGCGTTTCTCCGGCCGCTTCTTCCGTCTCCGCCGCGCTCTCCGCAGTCTCAACGATGCCCAGCTGCGCTTTCAGCTCCTCGTTTTCCGCGGCCAGGGATTCCAGCTTCGCCTGGTATTCTTTGATCTCTTCCGTATAATCGGTTCCTTCCGCGCAGCCGGAAAGCACCGTGCCCATCAACGCCGCCCCGGTCAGAAGCAGGGCGCAGATCTGTTTGGATACTCGTCTCATAAGCCTCTCTCCTTCAAGCCTCTTTTTTCACAAGGCTTCTTTCCGGTTTAGTATAGCCTTTTTTCCTTTTTTAAGCAATGGGCTTCATGGAATCTTAAGTAAATCTTATAGCAGACTTCCCGCAAAAGCAGCAGGCCGCCGATGTAGAAAAGGGGCAGTCCGTAGATCATGTAGCGGGACAGGCACATGATGATGAGGGAAGTTGCGTAAACGTTGGCCGCCGCGGCCAGAACCGCGAAGGCCGCGGCCAGCGCCGCCCTCGACCCCGGATTTTTCCGGAAAGCGAAGACGATGAGCGAAAGCATCCCTGCCCAGACCGCCAGGGCATACCAGTTTAAAAGGGGATGGACCACGGCCACGGAGCGGATCAGCCCGCAGGCGGAAAGGGCCAGGTAATCGTACAGCCACCTCCCCAGCACGGACGGGAGGATGCTCTTCATGATTTCCCCCGCCACCCGGTCCGACTCCACGTTTTCCGGGATGTATTCCTTCATCCCCATCCGGTCGTGCCAGGCCCTC